>Ga0315545_1002566_pt1 | contig 16290 bp, 15 predicted proteins | sample SalMarSW160210MG_FD_203096 | JGI IMG/M metagenome (GOLD analysis project Ga0315545, IMG submission 203096) | Salt marsh sediment microbial communities from the Plum Island Ecosystem LTER, Massachusetts, United States - Salt Marsh Sediment SW1602-10 ...
GCGAGCTACGCCCAAAAGGCTACCGGAGGTTCTGTAGGGGATGCAGCCAGTATAGGAAAAAGCACCACTACAGAACTTTGAGCCCCGAAGAGAAGGCGAAGCATCGAGAGAAAAGTTTAGCTTGGCGGAAGTCAAATCCAGAGAAATGGAAAAAGATATCGTCTAGAGCGCAAAGGAAATACTACGGCAAGCGAGAGCTATTTGTGTAACAAATGTCCAAAATTGTGTGATGTCAAAAATGCTTGAGTTGTTACCCCTAAGGCACAAAAGAGGCTATTAGTATATTGAATAACTAACATAGAAAGAAGGTATACAGCTTAACACCAAATCTAAAGTAGGAGGAGCCATCAGATGCAGAATACTGCAGCCAGGAAACGAAGGCAAGGCGTGAGGCACATTGTAGCCTCACCTTATCATCCTCAAACCAACGGTAAGATAGAAAGGTACCACCGTACTATCAAAGGAGAGATAAAACTGATTCCCTACGAAATGCCTGGCGAATTACTGAAGGCAATAGGAGCCTTCGTCGACTATTACAACTACCGGCGGTACCACGAAGGACTCGGTGATGTCACACCATTTGACGTCTATTCCGGTAAACATTTTGAGATAATTCAGAGACGAAAAGCAGGACATTACAAGCAAGAAAGGATTATAATAGGACTGCCAGGGAGCAGGGCAATGGCCTCTGAGTGTCCATTAACTCAATGGCCTGAACTATCCCACTTTCGCTGACTACATACAGCGTTAAAAGAATTTCCATGTGGAGGTAGTATAACATGGCAAATCAGATAGGTAAAAGATATTATTGCACCAAGTGTGGCGCTGAGTTCATTGTTACCAGGGGTGGCGACGGCACCATCCGCTGCTGTGACCAACCTATGGAACTTAAGAAGTGAAGTAAATTATTTGGTAGAAGGAGTTACTCAAGTGGCAACTCAATTAGGTAAAAGATATCGCTGTGCCAAGTGCGGCACTGAGATACTATGCACTAAAGCCGGTGAAGGTAGTCCGACCTGCTGCGGCCAAGAAATGGAAGCCCAAGAACCCAGGCCGATTCCTTCTTCAGATTAAGGAGAAAAAGATTGAGAGGAAGTGAAGGATGATTATAACCGAGTTTCTTGACCTATCAGCCCTGCTGGTCCCCGAGAGGACGGCTATCGCCTTTGAGGGTAGGCGCTACAGCTACGCTGAGCTCAAGGAGCGGGTAAACCGCCTGGCCGATTCGCTGAATAGGTTAGGCCTGGAAAAGGGAGACCGGGTAGCCATCCTTGAAGTCAACTGCAACCAGTATGTGGAGGCCTGTTTAGCTGCAGTAAAGGCGGGGGGTATCTTCGTTCCCTTGAACTTCCGCATCAGGCAGGACGAGCTAGTATACCTAGTGAGTATAGCCGAGCCTAAAATTCTCTTTGTCGGCAGCCGCTATGCTGACATGGTGCATAGCGCGCGTTCAAAGCTGCCCTCGGTGGAGCATGTTATCGTTATCGGCGGTAGCTATCAGGGGATGAAAAGCTACGACGAGCTTATCGCCGGCGGTTCGCCAGAGGAAAAGACCTACTTTGAGATAAAAGAGGACGACATTGCAGTGCTTATCTTTACCGCCGGGACTACCGGCTTTCCCAAGGGAGTCCCCCAGGACCATAACGCTTACAGCTCCTATGTGCTGAACAATGTTGACCCCCCTGATATGGAAGCACCCCCGGAGACAAACGTCCTGGTTATGCCCCTCTATCATGTGGCCGGGATGCAGGCCCTGATGGCCAGTATCTACGGCGGGCGGACCATTGCCCTGATGCGGCAGTTTGACGAGAAGGATTGGTTTGAGACAGTGCAGCGGGAGAAGGCCACCCGAGTGATGTTGGTGCCGACCATGCTCAAGCGCATTGTGGAGCACCCCGACTTTGGGAAGTATGACCTCTCCAGCGTGCGGATTGTCACCTATGGTGCCGCCGCCTGTCCCTATGAGGTACTCAAGAAAACAATTGAGTGCTTCCCTGGGCGGGCGTTAATCAACGCCTTCGGTGGCACCGAGACCTCTTCAACTATCGCTGCGCTGAGGGCCGAAGACCAGATGATCACCGACAAAGAGTCAGAGGCGGAGAGGGAGAAGAAACTGAAGCGGCTGGCAACCTCTATCGGTCTGCCCATGGAGGATGTGGCCATTCAGGTCCGGGATGATAGGGGGCAGGAATTGGCGGTGGGGCAGATAGGTGAAATCGTCGCCAAGGGGCCGAGAATAATGAAGGGCTACTGGAAGGACGAGGGAAAGACCCGGCAGGCCTTTACCCCCGATGGCTGGTACCGCACCGGCGACCTGGGCTATAAGGATGAGGAGGGCTATATCTATCTTACCGGCCGCGGTGATGACGTCATCGTCCGGGGCGGCGAGAACATCGGCCCTGACGAGGTGGAGAGTGTCCTCTTCACCTACCCCAAAGTCGAGGAGGCGGCGGTCATCGGTGTCAAGGATGAGGAGTGGGGGCAGCAGGTCAGGGCCATCGTCAGGCTCAAAAAAGGGGAGAGCGCCAGCGAAGAGGAGATTATTGACTTTACCCGTCCCCAGCTGGCCGGCTTCAAGCGACCCACCTCGGTAGTTTTTGTTACCCAGGAACTGCCTAAGACCACCACCGGCAAGGTTCTGAGAAGAACACTCCGCCAGAAATACGGGCAGGCTTAGGCGAAAATTATCGTGCATACAGTGGAGATTATACAATCAATATTCTTACGCTGTTAAAGCGAGAGCTATTTAAATACCAAAAATCCCCATATTATATAAGTTCACAAAAGCTTGGGTTGTTACCCCTAGGTCACAAAAGAGGCTTTTGTGCAGCAATAGATGGTAAAAAGAGAGGGCCGAGACTTCATCTCGACCCTCTTATATTTGGTTAAACCAATAGAGCGGTCCTAGATTAGTGATTGCTGGCTGCCGTACTCCAGAGCCTTGCGCTCCTCCTCTAGCGATTCCCTGGGTATGAGGTTGCGGATGCGCTCAATGTAGCCCTTCATGTAAGTGTCGAAGTTGTCTACCTTTAAGGTCATGGTGGCAGCGGGCTGGTCGATATACCCCGGCAGGTTGGGTATCCGCCTCAGCTCTTCCGCTTTCTCACGGATTCGCCACAGAGTCGGCTTAATTGAGCTCATAAGCTCTTCAACCTCATCAGCATTCTGGCTAACCTTGACCGGACTCCACTTGATAGGCATAGTTTCACCTCCTCTCTAGGTACTTCTTTGCCTTGGCTACAGAAAGGTAATCGGGGCATTTCGGAGAGCACCGGCGGCTGTGCCTTTTGAGACAACCTCTATAGAGCCAGCAGCACTTACGCCTGTTGGGGCGACGGTAATTCACATTTACCCCTTTCCAGCCGCAAAAAGAGGGGGTATCACTCCCACGCTTGGGGAGAAATACCCCCTTAAAAAGCAAAAAAGCGGGGTCTCCCCCGCCTTCTTGCGTGGCTCTTTTGTTTGGGCTGCAAGCGTTCTATTTGGCTGTTACTGGCTGTTTGGCTCGTTTAGGCTTGCCTTTGGGCTTCTCGGTTACTGGCTCGGTAGCCTCTAGCTCGGCTTCTGGCTCGGTAGTGGTAGCCTCACCCTTCGCCTCTCTGTCGGCTTTGGCTTGCTCATTGGTCTTGTCGGTCATCATTGGCATAACCACCAACTGGTAACCGTCAACGGTAAAAAGCATTGGGCTGTAGGCATTGGTGAGCTTAAAGTCCACCATACCACCGCAAGCCTTGAGCGCATCGGCAAGATAGCCGCCGTCTATCCTCACAAAGCCCTGTCCATCGGTGTCGGCTGATAGCTCGGCTTGCCCCTTATCATCGGGATTAGCCAAGACTATCTTACCGTCGCCGATAGTTAAGTCTATCGGGTAGGCTTTGCTGTCGGATAAGGCTTTGAGCGAATTGACCGCCTTGACTGCCTCTACCGTGTCAAAGTGGGCATAGATGTTAAACTCGGTGGGGATTAGCTTCTCATAGTCAGGGTAATCACCGTTGACGCTCATCCACTTATAGCGGATTAGCTCCGTGTCTATAATGAGTGAGTAACCGCCAATGGTATCACCGCCCGCCTCAAAGCTAACCCTTGCCCGCTTTGCCCGCTTAAGAGCTTGGGCTATGCCCCGTAGCTCATCACGGTTAACTAGGGCTTGCCCCTCTCCGTCACAATAGTCAAGGCTGATTACCGCTAGCCTAAAACCATCGGCGCTAACCAGCGTCGATTTACCGTCTTTAGCCACAAAGTTGACGCATTGGAGTATAGGGCGGTTGTCATCTCTGGCGGTAAACGGTAAAACTCTAGCCAGTGCCTCGGCTAGCTCACTACCCCCGACATTGGGCGTGACGGTGTTGTTTGGGCTAACCCTAACATCGCAAAGGCTCATAGGCGTTTTGTCGCCAATCCAATCGCTCTCGGCTAGGTAGCTGGTATTGGCTCCGCAGATTACCTTAAGCCTCTTATGTCCGTTAGCCTGCGACCCGCTAGCACTACCGTTGGACGGTATCACCTTGACGATGTTGCTACCGCCCAGAGCCTTGAGGTATCCGAGAAAGCCTTTGCGCCCTATGGTCAAGTCCATCAGCATTACCCTTTCGGATAATGCTCTGGACAGGGCGTTTACCAGCACAGCCTTGTGAGCGACAAAGCCGTCGCCTGAACGCTTGCCCACGATATTAAGTTGTTCTATTTTAATCACCCCTTTTAGCATCGCTGGTAGTGGGCAAGGCTACCAGTTAGCCTAGTAGTAAGCTACCGTCTAGCTGCCACCCGCTAGCCTAAACGGTGCTTCCACTATATACAGGGCATCGGGAAGGTCAAAACCTTTCCTTTTAGACTAACTTCTTTTGCTCTCTCTTGCGCCATTTACACAGGTAAATCATATCGGCATTGGTTAGCGGTATCCCCTTAAGCCTCTTACCCGCTATCACTATCAGCCTCATCGGGCAACCGAGTAAAAAGGTTCTGGCGTCCAGCCAAGCGTCAAGGTCAATAGCCTTGTCATCGGCTACTGTGTCTATTAGCTCAATACCGTCTCCGTCGTTTAGCTCGGTATTGAGGCTCAAGATGGTCAACAGCCTCTTTTGCTGTCGCCAATACTTCTGGCACTCGTAAGAGGCTACCCGCAGCATAGCTACATCGGATAGCTGACCGCCGCCGTTGTTGTCTTTAGCTGTTTGGGCTTGGGCAAGGCTTAAAACAATGGTATGGTTTAAGTCCTCTGCATCCTGCGCCCTTGCCTTGTGTTGAAACCTGTCGGCTACTGCTATATACTTGCTCCAGTCTAGCATTGTCGGTTCACCCCGCTTTGTTAGACTTGCCCTAGCTCGGCTAATCACTGACTAGGGCATCTTATTTGGGACAAGCGTTCAGGTTAGGCTTTATTCGGTTGTTAAGGTGCGGTTTGTTTTGCCAGCTATATCATCCAACAAAAGGAACGATTGTTGAATTTCAAAATGAACCTATATTTTCGTGATATTTCTGACGAGAGCGCTTTTTGAGAGGCAAAAAGCGAAGTCCCCCAATCCCAACGGGTCGGGGGACTTGTAGAAATAGCACAGATTAAGCTATACTGTGCTATTGAAGTAGCTCTCGGTGTTCTGGTCTGTGGCTGTTTAGCGAGTGGCCTCAGAGAGGCTGAATGTCAGCGTAAAGGTTCTGTCTATTGTACACTTTGGCCCACCACCCAACCCCTCCCGGACTTGTCCCTTACCGCCTTTGCCCACCACTTCACCAGGGATGCAAGTCCTGTACCGCCCACCAAAAAATTTTAGGGCACCGCCGAAAGCGGTGCTTTTTTATCCCGGTCAGCTTGGCAAAAGACTTCTTTCGTATTATCATGTATGAAGGAACTTAACGAAGGAAAACACGGTTTCATGCCACGTAAAAGGTCGCCCATATTCTATCCCGCCCTGCTCGTCATAGACATGCAGAACGGCTTCTGCCTGCCGGGGGGCTCCTACGAAGAGCACGGAGCCTCTATTGGGGCTGATATCGAAGCTTACCGGAAAGTCATACCCAATGTCGCGCGGGTGATAGCCGCCTGCCGTGAACTAAAAATACCCATTTTCTATACCCAGCAGGTCAGAGAGGCATCAGGCATAGACCTTTACACACGACTACACCGAATTATACCCAAAAGAAGGGCGGAATTCCTCCGCATACCTTCATGCGTGCGGGGGACCTGGGATGCCGAGATACTCGATGAACTCCGACCCGCCGAGGGAGACCACGTAGTCGTTAAAAGGCGGGACTCCTCCTTCCAGGACACCGAACTCGACCTGTGGCTGAGGAGTGCCTATGTCGATACGCTTATCATTACCGGCGTGGACACCGGAATCTGTGTGGACAATACCCTAATGGACGGTTTCAACCTAGGTTACGACACAATACTGGTAGAAGACGCCACCGCCTCTTCCTGGCCAGAGCTAAGTAAGGCTACCCTGATTAAGGTGAAAGGTTCGTATGGCTGGGTTCTTAAAACAGCTAAGTTTATAAAGATGCTGCACACCTATAAATTTGGAGACGGAGCTTTTAAATTCCCGATATAGCCCGTCTCGGCTATAAAAACCAGCCAGGAAAAACCGACGGTTTTCCCCTTATGCATTCTCGCTCAACTCGTGAAAGGAAATTTTTAGCTTGACTTTGGTCTTCGTCGCCTCGACCACATCTTTGACTGAAAAGAAGAGGTCTTCCTCAGGCGCTTTTCTGTGAGCGGCAAATTTGGTAATTTCCCCGGTCCAGGTGTTGCGCATCAAGTGATCCACTGTACCTAAGACCTTGCCGTTTCTATCTATTACCTTGGCCCCGTATTCTACTTCCATTCCTTATAACTAAGTCCCTTTTCGTCTTCCATATAACCAAGTTCGTTATGGCCAGTACCACCTTACATGGTGCTCATCGTAGCCTGTATGTCTGTGTGCAAGCTTTGTCGCGGCTGCTTCTATCGCATCTGGCGCCTGTCGTGCCACATTGAGCAAACTAAATACGGCCTGCGACCGAATGCCCGTACGGTTATCGCTACGGTCTCTGAGGAGCTCCATGAGCTTTGGAACGAAGGGCCTCACTGCCTGAGGCTCTTCCTCTGAGATTACAGCCAGAATAAAACAAGCCCTAAATCTGACGATTGAGTCGGAATCATCAAGGAACTACCCCAAGCTGGCCCGAATTTCGTCGTGTGCCCACGCAGCTCGTGCCAGACCAACCTTCTCATCATAGCTGGCGCCTTTGAACCCCTTCAACATGTTTGAAAAGCGTTTTTTCGTATCTGACTGGTGAGTAGTTTGGCGAGCTACCATCTTAATCACCTCCCGATTTATATCTGTTTTCTTCGGGACTTCTTGACGCCTCTCGACTTCAGTATCTTATAACTCCCTTTGTTATGAAGTCGCCTTCTCTAAATCACGGAAGAAGGCTGGCCTAAAGGGATCCCACCGGCCCACCAGCCGGTCAAAGGCAGGCTGGGGGAAGCTCTCTTTGAATATCCGATAGTAGTAAAGTTCCTCCACGGAAGATAGCCAGGGGTTACCCTCTATCCGGTTGTGGTCGGCTAGTTCCTCATCGGTGATGTGCTCCTCCGCCATTTTACGCATGATATAGGCCACCCCCGACCCCTGGGCAAAGAAACGCTTGGTCTGGTAGATGATATGGTCGGGCAGGCAGCCCTCGAATGCCTGGCGCACTATCCACTTGCCGACCTGTTCTTCACCGTGGATTTTGTGCTGAATCGGTATCTTGAGACTGAAATCCATTACCTTCGCGTCCAGGAAGGGAGTACGGCTTTCATAGGAATTGGCGGCGTTTAGTCTATCCAGCCTCTGCAGGGCGGTATTGTGCGCCACACTGATGAGCTTGTCAACGATGCTGGCCATCTCCTCCGGGTTCTCTCCCTTTCTGAACTGGCCGTCATATCCGCCGAAGAACTCGTCAGCGCCTTCACCGGTGAGCACAACCCTGGTATGGGGGCTGACAAAGCGCCCGGCCAGGAAATTGGCGATTGCCCCGTGGACACAGCTCTCCTCGTACATCTCCTGGTGATGGATAGCCAGGGGCAATATCTCCTTGATTTCTTTCTCGCCGAAGATTAAAACGTGATGCTTGACCCCCAGGTGCTTGGTAGCATCTTTGGCCAGCGGCAGGTCCTGGCCTTCCTCCATACTGACGGTAAAGCATTCGATATCCGGTTGGATTTCATGAGCCATGTAGGATATAAGGCTGCTGTCCAGACCGCCGCTTAAGAGGACACCGCCCACGGCATTGTCTTTCAAGCGCCTCTCGGTGGCTTCCATCAGCAGTTCCTTAACCACCTTTTTACCCTGCTCATAATCTTCAAACTCCGGTGTTTCTATGGCTTCCGATTCGTATTTTTTAAAGCCCTGCTCGCGGGAATAAACATATCCCGGGGGAAACTCCTTCACATCTTTGGCGATACCCACCAGCGCCTTAGCCTCCGAAGCGAAGCACAATTTACCGTTGCTGTGGCCGTAATAGAGAGGCTTAATGCCCGCCCAGTCACGGGTCAGAATCAGCTGCCCGTGGTCGGTTACGGCACAGGTGAAATCCCCGTTTAACTTTCCGGCGAAGCGAAAGCCGTATTTTTTATATAAGGCGATTACCGCCTCGGCTTCGGTCATGCCGCTCGTCTCCGGATTATAAACGCGTCCGTCGATGACAGCGGCTACCTCACCGTCGTAGGCATGGTGCGTGCCGTTCGGGCAGCTTCCGCCTACGTTGAGCTCCAGGCAACCTAAGGTCACCGGGCTTTGTTTATTAACCCAGGTCTCATCCGGACCCCGGTAGCTGATCTTTTCCAGCATCTGTTTTAGTTCAGCGTTATCTTTGCCAACTATTCCTGCGATTCCAGCCATTATTCAACCCCCAACTCCAAAGATTTCGCTATTCCACACATTAATCAATCACCTACCTTAACTAAAATCTATGCCGAATTAACCTTGGCGCCTTCATACTCATCCAGCACCTTAACGGCTTGAAAACTATCCACACAATAGACATCGGCACCTATTTCCCGGGCAAAGTCATCGGATACCGCCGCCCCCCCGATGAGGACCTTGACCCCATCCCTTAACTTATTATTCTTGAGGGCTTCGATAACCACCCCCATCTCGGGCATGGTAGTAGTCAGCAGCGCCGACAGGCCCAGGTAATCCGGGCTTTCTTTCCTGACAAAGTCGACTATCTTCTCCGCCGGCGTATCTGCGCCCAGGTCGTGCACCTCATAGCCCGCCCCTTTAACCAGGATGGCCACGATGTTCTTACCGATGTCATGGATATCCCCCTTCACTGTGGCGATGGCGAACTTCCCTTTAGTCTCAACATCGGATGCCTCAAGCAGGGGTTTGAGAATCTCCATAGCCGCGCCCACGGCGTCCGCTGAAGCCAGCATATCGGGGATAAAATACTCCTTGGTGGAGAATTTCTCGCCCACCACCCGCATCCCCGCCGTCAGGGCCTGGCTTATTATATCCGCCGGCGGGATGTTCTCCTCCAGCGCCAAACGGGTCAACTCCACCACCCCCGGCGTGCCCGATAGCTCCTCGTCTATACCCTCATCCTGTTGGGTTTTTCTTCCCTGGATAACGTTCTCCTTAAGCCTAGTAATAATCTCGTGTTCGGTCATGTCACTTCCTTTCCTGGTAAACGTTTAAGCGGGGCAAAAGCCCGGGAATCTCCTTGAATATCCTGGTCGTGGTATCCTTGTCTATAGGCTCCACTGGTTTGGCCAGAAGCTCATTCATTCTCTGGTAGGCCAGGGCGAACACGTTGTCACCCTCCCCATCCCCCTCAAAGGGATAGGGCGGCGAGATTTCTCCACTACGCAGTAGCGGCCGAATATAACTAATGTATAGCTTCCGCGGCGTGGCCACCGTCTCTCTTATCTGCTTGAGGACCTCAGCTAGCTCCGGCTGATTGATTTTTGGGGTTTTCAGGAAAAACTTGAGCATCTGAAAGTGGGCATCGTCCAGGACCGCCTGGAGCAGGCAGAAAACGGCGTTACAGTCGAGGAGGCCGTAGGCACAGTGCAGGAACTGGGGCCCGCTTAAGGTCACCACAATATCCGAGAACAACCTCTCAATCGATGCCTGCTGCCCGGGTATCTTGGTATCACACACCCCTGAGGTGGAGTAGTTGGGTATCTTGTAGAACCGCGCCATCTGGACGCAGTCGATATTGTACTGGCTGGTCTCCACCGAGCCGTAGGAATCGCCCAAGGTATCCATCCGCGCCCGCACCGGCACGCTGCCGTAGAGCATCGGCGTCCCTTTGTTCACTAGCTGACCCAGGGTTATGCCAGCCAGGACCTCGGCGTTTATCTGGGCCATAATGCCTGCCTCTTTGATAGGAGCCGTCGTTCCTGCCTGGGGGGATGAGGAAACGGCTACGGGCAGTCCCCGGCGGCAAATCTCGATAAAGCTATCGGTGGTATCGGCGACAAACTGCAAGGGGCTCTTGACCAGACAGGTGATAAAGGAGATGATGGGGTTTTCTTTGAGTGCCTCTTTACCCCCGGCTATCAGCTCGGCCATCCTCACCACGTTTTCCAGCTGTTCCAGCTTGGTCAGCCCCGACATGAAGTGCTTGGTGGTGTTATTTAGCGAGGCGAAGAACTTGTTGACGTCCTTATTGTCCTCGGTGATGTCCTCGTCCTGGATGTTCACAGTGCGGATGTAGCCGTCCAGCGTCTCTAGGTGCTCACAGACGTGCGCCGACTGGCAGAGGTCGGCCACGGTGCCGCGCCGCGGGTGAAACTCGGGCACCTTAATCTCAACATTGCGGTCGGACTTCTTGACATAGGTGGGGAAATCGACATCCAGCCAGATATTAGTCTCCGAGCCGGAGATAAAATAGACCCTCGGCTCATCGCCCTTCATTATCAGGGCATTGTCCGGGTTTCTGGCGCCAAGCTTGACCGTCTTGGGGACGCTATCAAGCGCTTCTTTAACCAGCTTTTCCGGTATCTTTATCTGCCAGCGGGGGCTGTCACCGGCAGAAACGGCGGTAACCTCAGCCCCGTTAGCCTGGAATATCTCGGCCGCCTTCTTACTAAAGCAAGTCAGGCCGGGGTCAACCAGTATCTGCATGGAAGCCCGGTGAATCTGTTTCACCTGCTCATCGGTAATTCTCTCGTATGGATTAGGAACTAGTATTCCTTCTCTGGGCAATCTACTCCTCCTCTAATATCTCAATCAATAATGCCTTCTATTTCCGTAAGTATCTGTTGCCTTGCTTCAGCGGGCAGGCGGTATCGGGGCTCGGCGATAAGCCGCCGCGCTTTTGCCCCCGCCTTCTGCCAGATAGCTTTCCCCCCCCTAGCCTCCCATTCCTCACGGCTGTTCTGGTCGCTCAAAGACGGCCGATAGTGCTCACGTCGCATAAAGCGCCGGGTATGCCTAGCGGCAACGAAGTTACCCCCCGGCCCCACCTCCTTGATGAGGTCAAAGGCCAGGGTATTATCGCTGACTTTTATACCAGACACCGCCCTCATCACCATTCCCAGTATCTCACTATCAATGACGAACTTCTCATAACAGGCCGTCATGGCGAATTCCATCATGCCGGCAGCATCGTGAATGAAATTGGCGCCGGCCAGGGCACAGAGAAGGCTGGTTGTAGCCGACTCATAGCCGCTCTGGGCATCCAGCACCTTAGAATCGGTCATACCGCCGGTAGCGTAGAAGGGAAGATGGTAAAATTGCGCCATCTGGGCGCCGGCGGCGTTTAACAGCCCCATCTCCACCGAGCCGGCTAGATATTTAAAGTCCATGAGGTAGGTGTTGGTCGCCACCGAGCCGAAGATAACCGGCGTCCCCGGATTAACAATCTGGGTAAGCATTACCCCCATCAGTGAGTCCGCCGTCTGAATCACCAGATTACCGGCCAGCGTTATTGGCGAGGTCGCCCCGCACAACGGCTCAGCCGGGCAGACCACAGGGACGCCTCTTTGGGCAACCTCTATTAACAAATCACCGTACTGGGCGTCCATCTTTAAGGGGCTTATGCTGCTGCAGGTTACCATGGAAATGAGAGGGCGCTGGCGCAATTTTTCGGCGGAACCGGCCACTATCTCAGCCATCCTTATTACCTGCTTGACCCCGTCCAGGGTGTAAACACCACCCATGATATGCTTGGTGGTATTGTCCAGACCGGCAAAGAAGCGGTTTACATCAACCTGTTCTATGGTGAGCTCATTGGGATAAGTGGGCAGCATAAAAAGATGGATATTATCCAGGCGGTTAACCAACCTGGCGATACGCTTCAGGTCTTCCAGATTAGCCAGCCGTTTCTGTTTGGTCGCCGGCTCATAGATATAGAGGGCGGTCCCTCCCGTTCCGGTGTAAACACGGTTGTCGCCGAGGTAGATGTCGTGCTTTTCTTCCTGACCGCAGAGCCTGACCTCGGGCGGTGCCATCCCTATCAGCTTCAGGACTTTTGCCTTAGGCAGGCGCACCCGCCGTTCCTTCTTGTCCACCCAGGCTCCGGCCTGCTCAAAGAGCTGAAGGGCTGTCTCCGAGTTTACCTCAAAACCCACCTCCTCGATAACCCGCGTCACCGTCTGGTGTATCTTTAATATGGAATCTTCAGTTAGAGGACGGTAACTACCGCTGACTAATCCTTTTCGAATCATAACTAAACTATATCTTCTACCTCTACTTTATTAAGGTTCGGACAAATAACAAAAAGAAAACAAGTGAATAGAAACACCAGTGAATAATAGTTAAATAGTGAGAAATCAGGCGTGAAAAGGGAGGCTTAGTGTTCTAGGGTTAAAATTGGGGATATACTGGCGCGCCCGGACTAAATATGGCCCGGTTCTTCACTCAGATGTCTGCTTGAGGATGGGAAGAAAATATAAAGTCCGCAACCGGTAAGTCACTCGGTTTCCCTGGTAAATTTTTTTCACGACCACACCTCCCCGTTTAATCGGACTCTATTCTATAGTTAAACATAATAACACCTCAGCTAATCCTTGTCCAGTGATGGCGTTTAACAGGGGAGGCACTGATGGATGCCTAGAGGGTTCCAGATTTACTGTACAATAAGCCATTTCGTTACCTAGGGGAACAAAAAGAGGCTGATTTCTCAGCCTCTCACCCTGACCCCTTATTCCTGAGGATTGATTCTTGGGACTGGTTACCGGTTTAGTTTCCAGACCTGCACGTTCAGATTGGCGGCGATGCTAACCCAGATTATATATGGGATAAGAAGCCCTCCGGCGATGGACGACACACCAAAGAACAAAATGATGTTGACTAGTATGGCTATCCAAAGTAGAAGAATCACAACCATTCCACCGAGAAGGGACCTAAGCCCAAAGAAGATTACAGACCACAGGATGTTTAGAAGCAGTTGACCCCAAAATACCGCGAAAGCTATTGTCACTCCTTCTTGCCCCAGTCCTTCTCGCCAGACCAAGAAAACGGCTATACCCATCAAAAGGTAAAGGGTGATCCAGATGGGGCCGAAGACAGAATTGGGGGGAGTAAAAGCTGGTTTCTTCAGACCCTTATACCAAGTTGGGATTGCGGGTGTCGTGAAAATTGCACCGATGCCGCCCGCGCCTTCGCAAGCGGCTATACTTACTATCAACTTAACTATGTCTGCCCAACTCATGTCTTCAAATAGTAGTCTCCTTGCTATCAAGATTACTCGGGTCGTACAGGGTCTGTCAAACATTTCATCTTTTCGTTCAGGCTTGCGAATAAGAGACAAGCAGCTGCTGCAAAGCCGGAATAAGCTGTTTTTTCTCGAATAAAAGTTCGGGAACTGTCAACCAAGGCCCACCACCCAACCCCTCCCGGACTTGTCCCTTACCGCCTTTGCCCACCACTTCACCAGGGATGCAAGTCCTGTACCGCCCACCATACCGTACGGTAGGTAGAACTCCCTCTTTTTCTATAGCTATCTTCTCAGGTAGGAGAGGCATTGAGTAGCTCAGGACTGCTTCGTTGCCGGTTACTCTAACCTCTCTCACAAAGCTTCTGATGAAAGCCCTTCTCTCCGTTAACGAGCCTTCTTTAAGTAACTCATGCAAATCATCAACATAGCCGGAGATAGTTTCCAAGTCGGCGAGTTCAACGCGCCTATCGGACATCCGGGTCTCAATCTCAATTTTCCTCGCCTGTAGCTGCTCCTGACGACTCTACAATTCGCGGATTCGTGGCACCAGCTCCGCAAGGTTCATTTTGCCTGTCTCGATAGCATCATAGAGCCGCTCCAGACGATGATTAGAATCAATTGTCGCATCAAATATCGACTTGAGTTCAGCAGTAAAATAAGTCTCGTAGTGGTTTTTAGTTTGGATTTATTCTGGTTTAATGTTAGGGTGTACAGCAGCTTTTGGCAAGTTTAGACGTGAGTCATGACGGGGGGTTGCTAAAAGGAGAGCCGTCCGGGGTTTTGTCCCGGACGGCTCTAGTCAAACCTTTTCAGAGTTAACAGCTAGGCCCTCCTGCGGATGAGTAGCACCAGCACACCCGCTAAGATAACCACGGCGGCTATGATGAGATAAATCCACCAGTTGCTGGTGGCCTCCTCCACGCTAAAGCTACCGCTGAGGCCAGAGACGTTTATCTCGTATTGGCCGGCTTCCGTTTCTGAGAGGGTGAAGCTCACCGACTCGCTTTGCCCGCCATCCAGTGTTACCACCTGGCTGTCTATTGTCTGGCTGTTTATCTTCAGCTCGACGATATAGGTGCCTGTCTCCTCGCCTTCGTTAGTCACGTTGAGGCTGATGGTAACGTTTTCTCCCACCTTAACTTCGGTTGGCGTAATGCTCAGGCCACTGGCCACGAAGTGGGCCGGCTCTGGAGCTGGGGGTGGTTCGGTGGTGGCGGGTGGTGGTACGTTGACCAGCACTGCGAAAGGCGAGGCGAGGTAGTTGGTCAGGCCGGTGACGACACCAACCCCAGCGACAATACCGGTATTAGGAGGTAGTATGACCCACTGGTTCTGGGTGTGGTCGAAGAAGGCGATGACGGGGTCGAAGCCGCCCGGTGGTACCAGATCGGGGTCGTAATGGAGCAGCACGGAAGCGACGGGGTCGAAGTGGGTAACCAGGTAGCAGGGTATTTGCCGAAGTGTATCCTTATATCCGGTGAAGTCATAAATCTCGCCTACTATAGCCATACCCTCTGGTAATTCCGGCGTTTCATCGGACAGGCTCATCACTATTATGCGCGGGTAGCAGCGGCAGCCTTCACAATCGCCGCAGAGGACCAAAGTGTCATCCTGGAGCTCCAGGAGATTTAATTCCTCTTCGTCGTAAGCCTGGCATTCTTCAAGGGTGGTATTATTGCAGCAATCTATCTCCACCCTAGTTCTTTCGCCCAGCATGTTTATGATAAGGTAGCATTGCTCGGGACCGCTAGCGGCAGCAGGCGGACGTATTACCATCACGGTAGCGCTATCGCCACAGCTACAACCGGAGGCGTTTTCAACTTCCACCTCGATGGTTAGGTAGCTAGGGGAGCCGGAGCCGGCGGAGAAGGTGATAGAAGCGGTATCATCCCCATCGGTAATAGTGCCGCCAGTTATCGTCCAGTTATAGGTAGCACCTATCCCGGCATCAGTGACGGTCGCGGTATGGCCTCCGCTATTGGTATAGATGAGGCCATCAGCCGAGTCGGTATCCAGGGTAATGGTGCAGTCAGGGTTCGGATTAACGGTAAGGGTCTTATCATTAGAGCAGGTACAGCCGTTATCATCGGTAACCACGACATGGATAGTAACGGTGGAGGCAGCGCCGACGTCGAAGGTAATAGGATTCACGTTGCTGGCGCTGGTGATATTGGCGTTACCGGCAGTAATCGACCAGGCATAGGTAGCCGGGGTAGCTGTAGGTACAGGAACGGAAGCGGTGTGGTCGTTGGTATTTTCACAGACCTCGTCGACGCCGGTGTTAATGGTAACGGTACAGTCAGGCAAATCATGGACGGTAATCGTCCTGGTAGCAAAATTAGAGCAGTTATAACCATCGGTATAGGTATAGGTAATGGTGTGAACACCGACACCGGCAGTCGCGGGGTCAAAGTTACCGCTACTCACTCCGGTACCGCTCCATTCACCTCCGCCAGGAGTTCCGCCGGTCAGGGCAAAAGCAGTGTCATCTATGCAGACATCAAGGTTACCGCCGGCGCCAACAGAAGGCAGGGCATGGACGGTAATCGTCCTGGTAGCAAAATTAGAGCAGTTATAACCATCGGTATAGGTATAGGTAATGGTGTGAACACCGACACCGGCAGTCGCGGGGTCAAAGTTACCGCTACTCACTCCGGTACC
>Ga0315545_1002568_pt1 | contig 16287 bp, 16 predicted proteins | sample SalMarSW160210MG_FD_203096 | JGI IMG/M metagenome (GOLD analysis project Ga0315545, IMG submission 203096) | Salt marsh sediment microbial communities from the Plum Island Ecosystem LTER, Massachusetts, United States - Salt Marsh Sediment SW1602-10 ...
TCAGAGAATACAATCTGGCTATTAAAAAAGAATATATAATTCTGGATAAATACGAAATAGAAAATGGTTTTAAAAATACAATCAATCTATTAAATATGAAAGAAAAACCAGAAGGAATAATAACAGTAAGCGATGCTTTAGCAATAGAAACTATAAAAGCTGCTCGAGCAGAAAATATTGGTATACCGGATGATATTAAAATCATCGGATTTGACGATATCAAATATTCTTCATCTTTTTCTCCTTCTATTACAACAATAGCACAACCAAAATACAAAATGGGAACTATGGCACTTGACATGTTGATCCATCTTATCGAAAAAAAGGTACTACCTGAAAGAAAAGTTGTTATTGAACCAAAGCTGATACTGAGAGATTCCTGTCCCTGATAGTAAGCCCTTTACAAGTTGATTGTTTATATCAATTTCCCAATCTCTTAATAAATGCATTATATACCTATTCATATACTCTTTTCTTTAAAGCTTCTATTTCCTTGCTAGTTATTTTTCCTCCCTGACTTGCAGGAAATTTGGTTCCTGCAAGTTTTTCTTCAAAAGTGTTTATGGCATCCCTTTTTCTCCACTGATCAAGTTCATCCCGGTCACGGTATGTCAAGGGATCAGAGAGGCTATGTCCTTTGTAACGGTAGGTCATAAACTCTAAAAGTACCGGGCCTTCTCCTTTTTCTATAATAAGTGAAGCTCTCTTTACAGAATCTCTTACAGCCAGAATATCCATTCCGTCTACAACTTCTGCATGCATAAGATCCATATCAAATCCTGCGGCTCTTCTTGCAAGGTAATCTATGCCGGTAATCTCTCCTCGTTCCTGGCCGGACATAGCATACTGGTTATTTACAATGCCAAAGATTATGGGTATCCCAAACTTCCTATCCATAAGCCCGTTTTTGAATTGAGCCATGGAAGCTAGATTAAGTGACTCCAGAACTACTCCATTACTAAATGCCCCGTCTCCTGCCAGACATAGTACCAGACTATTCTGTTTCTTATACCTTAATGATATAGCAGCACCAACTGCTATGGGAACATGTCCCCCTACTATGGCATTTGCACCAAGATGCCCAAGCTCAAAGTCAGCAATGTGAATACCCCCTCCTACACCACGGCAGTAGCCATGCGCTTTTCCAAAAAGTTCTGCAATCATACGGTAGGTATGTACCTTTAGAGCTTTTTCTTGTAAATCCTCCCTTGAGTCGCTACTGCTGCATTTTTCGCCTATAGCTTTAAGATATTCCATACGGGACTCCATTAGAGCCAAAAGGCTATTATCATCCATGGACTTTATTACACTGTATCCCCTGGCCATGGCATCACCATGACCACGGTGAGAACTGGTTATATAATCACCTACACTTATAGATGAGATGCTCCTACAGCAGTAGTTTCCTGACCTATGGAGAGGTGAGTGGGGTCTAAATAAGAAAATTTAGGAAGTGGTTTGTAAAGACTCCTGCTTATCTGGGCTAACATGTCTTCCAGGACTCTAATCATATACATTTGTTCAAGTAAATTCATTGCTTCTTTTCTGGTGAGACCATCTTCTTTTACCTCATCGTCAATATTTTTTTGATAACTGCAGACGGGAATTTCTTTAAATTTTAGTAAGTCTTGTTTGCACTTAAAAATTGATTTTATTTCTTTTACCATTATTATATTTTCCCTTTCCAGACCTAATAAGCTTATGGTTTAACAGTCATATTTTTATTTTAAAAAATGATTTAATTGCAACATTTTATATGGGCTTCCTTTTGCTGTTAAACTGATTTTAATACCAAATCGAAACTAAATAAATCAAGAATTTTTTCCCTATAATAACAGCAAAATAAAATATTAGTTCTATCAATAAGAAAATTACCTCCTTAAAAGAGGCAACATAGAAAAACTGTGGTATTACTTAAACTTCTATAAAAAATAATATTACACTAATAAAATCAAGCATTGATCGCTTTTTCTGTTTTAGGATGGAATAAATGCAATTTGCTTTGATCGTAAAATAACTCTAACTCTTTATCTTTTTTTAATCTCATATCAACACTACAATAAACAGAAAATTTACAATCTCCACCTCTTAAAACCAGATGCATATCTTCACCTAAAAATTCTATTATCTCAATTTTTCCCTTAATAGATTTCTGCTTGTCAGATACCTTTCTTATATAAATATTTTGCGGCCTTAGGCCAAGAATCACTTCTTCGAGATTTAATTTATGTAATTCTTTACCTATTTTAGCCTCTGTAATAAATTTAAGTGAACTATTCTTAACTTTTAGATTAGTTGCACCTTTCTCTGAAATAACTTTGCATTTCATAAGATTAATTGGAGGTTGACCAACAAAACTTGCAACAAAAATATTTACAGGATTATTGAAAATTTCATCTCTCGTACCTATCTGCTGCAACTCTGCAAAATTCATAACCCCAATTCTTTTACCTACAGCAATAGCCTCTGCCTGGTTGTGCGTAACATATAATATAGTTGTGCCAAATTCATAATTTATTTCTTTTATTCTAGCTAATATTTGATACCTTCTTTCTATTTCAATATGTGAAATAGGTTCATCCAGTAAAAATATAGACGGATCTCTTACCAATGCACGCGCTAATGATACTCTTTGCTGTTGCCCTCCACTTAAGGCAGTTGTCCTTAAATCAAGAATATCTTCGATTCCCAGCATTTCACTTACATCCTTAACCTTTTTTTTGATTAAATCCGGTTTTAATTTTTTTGCCCTTAAACAAAGTTCCATATTTTCCCTTACAGTTAAATGAAAATATAATGCATAATCTTCAAATGCAAGAGCCGTGTTTCTCTGGGCAGGGGCTAAATTATTTGAAAGTATATTATCTATATACAATTCTCCTCGGGAAATCTCCTCTATGCCAGCAATAATTCTTAAAGTAGTTGTCTTACCGCAGCCAGATGGCCCCAACAAAGCCACTGTTTCTTTATCTCTTACTTCCAGATTTAAATTTTTAACTGCTTCAACTTTTCCTTTTTTGCTCCGATAATATTTATATACATTCTTTAATGAAACTAATGCCACAAAAACTCCTTTACTATTTTATTTTACATTTTTACTTGTTTTTTTATCAAAAAACATTAATGACTGATCATTAAAATGTATCCATAACTTCTGATCTTTTCTTAAATATAAATCAGGATTATCAATAGATAAAATTAAATCCATATTCTTAATCTTTACATTTATTATTAATTGATTATCAAGAGCTTCGGTTACACCACAAACAGCTTCTATATTATATTTATCTGAATGTTCCTCTGAAAAACTTATGTTATGAGGTCTTGCTCCTATTATATATTCCATTTCACCATACTTTTTTAGAAGCTTTAAGATTTTTCCAGATACATTAAATGCAAAATCTCCTTCTGGACAATACAGATTATTATTTTCTGGTTTAATATAGCATTTAAATAAATTTATATCAGGCCATCCTACATTCTTCGCAACTACTATATTCTTTGGGAAATTATAAACCTCTTCAGGAGATCCAATTTGTTGTATTTTTCCTTTATCCAGAAACATTATTCTGTCCCCAAGAGAAATAGCTTCTTTATAATCATGAGATGTATAAATAGTAGTAGTCTTAAACTTTTCCTTTAAAAAATGAAACTCCGTTCTCAATTGATTCCTTATCTTAGCATCTACATGGGCCAGTGGCTCATCTAATAATAATATCTTAGGTTCTTTTATCAATGCTCTACCCAGAGCTACTCTTTGCTTTTGTCCACCGCTTAACTCCGAAGGCAGCCTATCTAAAAGTTGATCTATATTTAGCATTTTTGCAATATTATATACTCTTTCCCTTATTTTCCCCGAATCATATTTACCCTTATTTGCAGGAGATTTTAGAGGAGATGCAATATTACCAAAAACTGTAAAATTTGGATATAAAGAGTAATTTTCAAATGTTAGAGCAACATCTCTTTTAGGTGTTGGGATATTATTTATTAAATCTTCATCAAAATAAATTTCACCACTTTCTGGACTCTCCAGCCCTGCAAGAACTTTTAAAAATGTAGTCTTACCAGCCCCGGAAGGTCCAAGAATAACAAAAAACTCTCCATCTTTAATATCAATCTTTAAATCATTAAGCGCAATTACTTTACCAAATTTCTTAGTGATATTCTTTAAAGATATCTTCGGCATTTTTTTACTCCAAGTCTTTCGATAATAATTAATATCATAAAAACAACAACTCACATTTAATTTTTAAAACAAAAAACTAAATCATCTTCTTATAGCACCCATACTTAAACCGGAAATTAAATAACGTTGTAAGAATGCAGCAAGAATTAATAAAGGTAAAGCCGCTCCAATGCATATAGCAGCAATTTCTCTATACATAAGAGTATCAGTAGTAAGATACCTCATTGCTTGAACAGTTACAGGTTGTACAGATGTTGAAGCCAGTACCATTCCAAATATAAAATTATTCCAGCAGTAAATGAATGCCAAAAGAGTCCCAGCAGCAATCCCACCCTTGGCTAAAGGCAGTATCATCCTAAGGAAAATATAAATTCTTGAATATCCATCAACTAATCCTGCCTGATCAATTTCTACTGGAATATCTTCAATATACCCCCTGACAATCCATAAAATCATGGGTAGACTGATCAACTGATATACCCAGATCAACGCTATATGGGTATTGTACAGGCCGATTTTTGAAAATAATAAATAAAGAGGTATGATAACCAGTAACGGTGGCGCAAACCTAAAACTAAGAATGGTAAAAGCTATATTTTCTTTTCCTCTAAATTTATATCTGGCTAATATATACGCTGCCGGTAATCCTACAAGTAAGGATATTAATACCGAGCTTATAACAATAATCAAACTGTTTTTCATACCTACTAAGAAATATGATTGAAAACCCGTCTGAGTACCAACTGCAGTTGCTTCCTCCAGACCTAATATATAAAGAATACCTTTAAAGGTAGGCTGAAAAGAAAAAGTAGGCGGGTATTTAATAATATCATCAGTGGGCTTAAAAGCCATAGTGAAAATCCAGTAAATAGGAAATAACAGAAAGGAAAAGGTTATTATCAATGATACATATGTAATTAACTTACCTAAAATATTTTTCCCTAAACTTTTTCTTTTATCCATCATCTATCCTTTTAATAAGAATTTTAGTCAAATATTTATCTTAATCTTTCCCGTAATTTACCCCAATATTTAATTAAGAAATTACATACAATAAAAACAATCACCCACATGATTAACATGATAGATGATCCATACCCTATTTTGTAGTAATTAAACACCTGGGTATAAGCTTCGACTTGATAAACCATCAATGTGCTGCCAGGGCCACCCCTGGTCAAACCAAAGATAATATCAAATTGAGCTATTGAATCAATAAATCTGAAAACCAGGCAGATGACAATGTAAGGCATAAGTAGTGGAAATACGATTTTTCTTAAAAATGTAAACTTGCTTAATCCGTCTACACTTGCAGCTTCAATAATCCTGGTAGGAAGTCCCTTTAACCCTGCAAGAATTATAATAGCAATAAATGGGGTAAACATCCAAACATCTATTAATACTGCCGAATATAAAGCAGAACTAGAACTTGCAGCCCAAGAAAAATCTTTCGTAACACCAAACGGACTTAAAATATAATTTAAAATACTAAATTCAGGATTCATCATCAGTTTCCACATAATAGTTCCTATAATAGGCGAAATCATTAATGGGAAAAGTGTAAATGGTCTTAAAACCCTTCCTAGTAAAGTATCTTGATTTAAGGTAAATGCAATTATAAATCCCAATAAAAATTCAAAAAACAGCGCTAAAAAAGTATAAGAAAATGTAACCTTTAAATTATGCCAGAACAAACCTTTACCAAAATATTCTATATAATTACCAAAACCTATAAAATTGACTTCTTTTTTTATTAAAGTGGCATCCGTTAAAGAATAATAAATGCTGTAACCAAACGGCACTAATATAAGTATTACTATTAATAGTGCAGGTAAAATCGTAAATATTGGCCCTCCTCTAACTAATTTAGACTTTAAAGTAGTAATACTCTTCATATATATCCTCCAAAAATTCCTCTTACTTTATGGTGGACATATTAACCTTTGTCATGCTAACTTTGTAAACTTTAAAACTTCAGATTAATATGTCCACCATTTAAACTACATCTTCAATTCCAAACCATTTATCTACTATTCTCCACAGTTACTACTCCAGTGTTAAATCTTCAACAAGTTCATCTAATCTTTCCTCGACATCTGCACCTTCTACCATATCTTGTATAGCTATAGCCCACTCAGTAACTCTTTCAACCATCTCTGCCTGCGGGGTAAACAATACAGAACAATAATCTATACTATAATTAAATGTATCCACAAAAGTCGGGTAAGAAGAATCCAGTAATTCAACATATTCCTCATTAGCCCAGGTGGATGCTCTTACCGGTTCTAATCTTGATAAATCCAGTGCAAACTTCTCATCATATTCCTTGCTCGTTGCCCACTGCATAAAGTACCACGCCGGGCCTTTAGAATCCGAAGCTGCATTCATAGCAATATTCCATACCCAGAGATTAGTCTTATGATCAGTTCCTCCTGTCTTGGTAGCAACAGGAGCCCAATTAAGCATACCCGGTTCACTTATTACAGCACCTTCCTGTTGCTGTGCATAAATACCCAGGATGTCAGAATCTATAGTCATGGCTGCTTTACCAGATGCCAGATCTGCCATAACATCATACCATTCGGTACCTACCCAGCCTGTACGTCCATAATCCTGTATCAACTTAACAAAATCCTTATGAAATGCAATGCTTTCATCTGAACCCAGTGCCGGCTGCAAATTTTCATCAAAATCAGTACCGCCATAGTTAGTAAGGAGACTTATTGGAGCAGTGTGACATAAGTTCCAAGTTCTAATTCCACGACAGGCAAAACCATACATATCCGGTTCGTTTTCTTCTATTATTTTTGCTGCTTCATACATATCTTCTAGAGTTTCTGGAACTTCAATATCATATTTTTCAAATAAATCAGCTCTATAAATTAGTGCCATCTGCTCAAAACCAATAGGAAGTGCCAGCTGTGGTCCACTACCTACTGACTCACCGGCAACCATACTCCACTGAGTAGCCTCTCTTAACCTTGGGAAAATATCTTCAAAATCGTAATCGGGATTTGTCATACTTGGATCATTGATGTAATCATCCAGAGGTTCAACATATCCTGCTGGAGCATATGTCCACAACTGCATTATTCCACTCATAAATACGTCCAATTCTGTGTCACCACCAGATAGGAATATACTTAATTTGTCAAAAAATTCATTTTCTGAAAGTGATTCTACAGAAACAGTAATTCCGGTCAAATCTGTGAATTCTGGGATTGCATCAATTATTCCCTGTGCATATGGATGTTCAACCATAAACAGATTGATTTCTTCACCATCATATTTTTTCCAATCAAATTCTTCTGATGGTACCTCTCCTTCTGCTACTTCTTCTTCTGCTACTTCTTCAACAACTTCTTCAGCTTCTTCTGCTGCTTCAGCTTTACATCCAGTATATATTGACATACTTGCTAAAGAAACACTTATTATTAATATTATTAGCCATGAAAACGATTTTTTCATCTTTTAAACCCCCTTTTTTTGCTAATTCTCACAATTATATTATTTCATATAATCACTCCCTCCATTTTTATGTTGATTTTTACAAAATTTCTATATTTAAATCATTATTGCAGTATTTCTGTAATTATTTATTATGAAAATTGAATTTATAAGTTCAAATTATAACATTGTCTTTTCATATTAACATAATTTTTATTCTTGTCAACGAAAAATATCAAAACTTTTGTAAAAAGTATTGACAAATCTTTATTATAAGATAATAATAAGTAGAAATTTTAAGCTAAAAATATAATAATAATATCATAATTAAAAAGATATCATAATTAAAAAGGAGCGTTAGATGGAAGATAAAACAAAAGTACTGTTTGTGGGTAAAGCGTGGTTTACGCTAAAAATGCATATCAAAGGATTTGATATGGTTCCTTTTGGGGGGTACGAAGATTTCGGAGTCTGGTTTGTTGACGCGATGTCTAAATATGAAGACATAGAAGTATTGCATATGCCAAATCATATTGCAGTTACTTCTTTTCCCAAGACGCCTGAAGAGATAGAAAAATATGATGTAGTCATTCTTAGCGATTGTGGTAAAAATACACTATATTTATACCCTGATATGTTCGTTGTTCCCATGGGTCCTGACAGGCTTACTCTTATTAAAGAATTTGTTAATAAAGGAAATGCATTTATTATGACAGGTGGATATCTTTCTTACCAGGGGATAAGGGAATCGGCAGGTTACCACGATACACCCATAGAAGAAATACTTCCAGTAGATATCAGTCCGCACGATGATCGTGCCGAGACTCCACAGGGCTGCATGCCTGAAATTCTTAAAGCTGATCATCCAATATTTAAGAATTTAAAAAAAGAGTGGCCGAAGTTCTTAGGACATTCAAAAGTGAAAGCTAAAAAGGAAGCTGACCTATTGGCTAAAATAAATGATGATCCATTTATTGTTACCTGGGATTATGGAAAAGGGAGAACCATGGCTTTTACATCTGATATAACAAAGCATTGGGGAACTGCATTTATTGACTGGGAGTCATATGGAGATTTTTGGCATAATGCACTTCGATGGCTTTCCAGGAAACTGTAATATAAATTTTAACAGTATTTGAGAGTTTAATAATTCTATAATTCGATTTAGGATTTTGTTTTTTACAATAATATAAAGGTTACAATTTTTCTTTCTTTTCTTATGCAGGCCGGCTTCTATCAGGCATAATCTTAAGGTTTTTTTGACTATGTCTATATGTTCAAGATCTGATTGTTTTTCTGCTGCAAATGTGAGACCGAAATCACTATAGCCTTTCCTGTAGAGGCCAAGTACCTTTTCTTTTAGGCAGTCAGGCTTTTTTCTATTGGAGGGCTTTCTTCTCAGTCTATGGACAACTGCTTTTCCTCATTCTAGTCTAATCCTTTTTGCGATTCTTCGTACTTTTCTTACTGACAGATCAAGAAGACTTGCTGCCTCTTTTTGGTGTATTTTCTTTCCAAAGAGCATCTGTATTATATGTAGTCTTTTTAATTCTTTTGTGTTTGCCATTATTATGTTCCGGTTTTTCATATACCCTCCCTGTCTGATTAGGAAGAGTATATCATTTATCAAAACCGGGACATTTCTATCTGGCTAGAAGCGGGCATTTCTATTTTGGTATTACACAAAAAATATTTATATTTGCTATTGATTAAAACATAATAATTAAATAATTTTTAAAATATTTCTTAAAAAATTTTTTATTTACTAATAACCTCTGGATTTAAGCAGTTATTGGTTTTTCTACCATCTAAAAAATTTTTGATGTCATCAAGTACCATTTTCAAACCATTATGTATAGAATTTTTATCAGCTCCTGCAATATGAGGTGTAAGAATTATATTATCTAAATCAAGAAGTGGATTACCTTTTTTAATCGGTTCGATGTCATAAACATCAACAGCTGCATGTTTGATTAAATTATTTTTTAAAACATAATATAGATCTTTATAATTGACTAAACCTCCACGTGCAGTATTAATGAATAAAGCATCTTTTTTCATTTTTTTAAAAAAGTTCAAATCAGCCATATTCTTAGTTTTCGGTGTCAAGCGTAATTTTAACGTTACTATATCTGATATCCCCAAAAGATCCTCTAACTTATTAGTTTTCTTTGCCTTATATTTAGCAATGGTATTCTTATCTACATAAGGATCATATGAGTATATTTCTGTACCAAAATTTGACAATAACAGACTCAGTCTCTTACCAATATTACCTAATCCAATAATCCCTACTTTTTTACTTGAAAGAGCGTAGCTGCATTTATCATATTGGTAATAATCGTATCGCCATATTCCCTTTTTTATATCAATACAAGTTTCAACTATCCCCCTTATTACAGCTATAATTAAACCGATCTCAAATTCTACTACCGCATTCGCATTTCTTCCAGGAGAATTGAATATGGGGATTCCCCTTTTCGTTGCAGCTTTGATATTGATATTTACTGGGCCACCTCTAATCGCTCCTATTGCCTTAAGATTATTTGCATTAGATAGTATTTCTTCATTAACAGGAGCACAATGTACTAACAATACATCAATATCTTTAATATGCTTTTTTATTTCGTCAATTGAACCAAAATACTCTTTTATTTCATCATCATTTTTAAAAGGAGTACCAGCCCAACTATAAAATAAAAATTCTAAATTTATGTTATATTTCTTATCAAAAGTTTTGTTGATTTCGTAATCTACAACTTCCTTTTTCATATAAAGGTCTGAAATTGCTAAAAATTTCATTTTAAATCGCTTTCCCGGCACAGTTATCTTTTTAAAATTCTTTACTTTATGATTGATCTTTTATATTTTTTAAACTGATGAAAGAAGGTTTTAAAGAATTTGAAATATCTTTATATATCTTAAATAACCTCTCGTAAATATTATGATTTTTTTCATCAGGCTCAAAAACTTTTCCTTTTATCACAAATTTACTAATAGCATCATCAAAACTTTTAAATACCCCAGAACCAACTCCTGCTAATATTATATTTCCAAAAAGAGATCCTTCAGGCGAACTTAACGTTAAAACTTTTTTATTTGTAATATCCGATATGATCTGGCACCATAATTTACATCTTGTCGGACCACCATTAGTTATTATCTCATGTATTTCAATATTTAAATCCAGAGCAGTTTTTAAATTCTCATACATGTTATAAATTGTGCCTTCCATAATCGAACGGATTATCTCTCCTCTTGTGGAATTAGCAGATATTCCAAAAAAAACACTTGAAGTATCCTTGATAAAATCTGGATGAAATTTCCCAAACAAAAAAGGTAAATATATTATACCCCCAGATCCCGGTTTAGCTTTCTCTGCTTCTGAAGTTAATATTTCATAACAATTTAAATTTCCCAGCGATTCCGAAATATTCCTTTCTAAATTACCCAGATTATCCCTGAACCACTTTAATGAAAAACCGACTGATCCCTGTATTCCATCTAAAACTTTCACCTCAGGATCAACTATATGAATTATCGATAACATATAGGGAGTAGTAATATCTTTATCAGTCATTATTAATAAATTTCCCGCACTCCCTACCGAAAAGTAGCCCTGCCCTGGATAAATAGCTCCAGCTCCCACTGCTGCAGAAACAACATCATGGCCTCCTATAAACACAGGAATATCTTCTTCAAGTCCTGTTTCCTTAGCAGCTTTATTTGTTATTCCACCAATACATTCAGTATTCCTGTGTAAAGTAGGAAACTTTTCAATATCCAGACCCATTAGTTTTATAAGATCTTTATCGTAATCTTTTTTTTTATAATCAAAACCAAACCATGTACCGGATGCAAATGTCCAATCTAAAGTAAACTTTCCAGTTAACTTGCATCCTATAAATCCTGTAGGCTCCATGAATTTATATACTTTGTCATATATTTCTAGATTATTTTTTTTATGCCATATTATGTGAGGAGTATCGTTTAACAAACTAGGGACATTTCCTGAAACTTTTAAAATTTTATCTCTATACTTTTTAAGATCTTCTACTTCTTTTTTGCATCTTCCATCAGACCATGGAATTGCATTATATACAGGTTCTCCATATTCATCCACTGGTACTGTAGTTGCCCCTAAACTGCTTATTCCAATTCCTGCAACACTTGACGATTTGATTTGAGCCTGGCTCATACATTTTTTAATCAATATTTTTACTTTTCCCCACCATTCATTGGGATCATATTCAACCCAATCCAGATTACTAACATAATATATATCATTTTCTTCCGCCTCATTAGCAAGAATTTCACACTTTTTATTACAAATCATTACTTTTGTATTAGTCGAACCAATATCAATTCCTATCAAGTTTTCCTTGTTCATTTTTATGAAATACCTTATTAAAGTTTATAAATTGCAGCCCAGGGATAGAAGCGCATTTTTAAAACAAATTTCATAAAATTAATAATAAAGATCCGTTAAAGATTTATTTACACCCGGTGCGCCTATCATAGGCAGCTTCCTGGTCCTTAACATGTTGTCCAGGTCTGCAACTTCCTGTCTCGAAAGCTCCTTTATTTTTCCAATAGCCAGGGCATTTAATATCGTCATTGACGTTATTTCAAGAATTTCTACAAGTTGCATTGCTCTAACAATATCTCCTGTACTTATGATAAAAGGACCATGGTTCTCTATAAGGAATACATTGTACTTCTTTACAAACGGTTCATAATTATCAGTCAACATCTGGTTTAAAGACTTACCATAAGGTACCACAGGCACCGGTCCTACTTCCACACAAGTCTCAGGAAATATAGGCCGCATGAGAAAATTCTTTCCCTTAGTTATGGCGAAAACGTTAGTATAGGGCGGATGACAATGAATGACAGAGATTATGTCCGGTCTATCATTATATAATTTCAGATAGGTGGAGATTTCACTAGTTGGTTGGCTCTTTCCTTCCAAACAGTTACCTTCGAGATCTATGAATACCAGATCCTCCGCTGTGATATCAGCCTTATACATCAGAGTGGGTGTGACGACCAGAAGATCGTTCTCAAGCTTTATAGAGAGGTTCCCACCGTGACTTGTGACATACATTCTATCGCTTAGACGCTTACATACATATAGTAAATCTTCCACTTCGCGCTGATATCTTTTTTTGCAACTCATATCTTTATCATTACCTCTTGATTACTGTTATTTTGAATTCTTAACGCTTTCGTATAGCTTATAAGACTGCTTTGGCTTTTCATTACCGTGAATAATTGCCTTAATCGCTTTCATCATCCCTATGGGAGAATCAGACTGGAATATATTTCTCCCCATATCAACACCGGCGGCACCCTCATTAATAGCCCTGTAAGCCATGGTTAGAGCATCCATTTCCCGAATTTTCTTGCCTCCAGCAATTACTATAGGCACTGGACAGGATGCAGTTACTGTTTCAAAGTCTTTTTTAGTGTAGTAAGTTTTAATGTAATTAGCTCCAAGCTCGGCACAGATTCTGGTTGCCAGACGAAAGTACTTTGCGTCACGTTCCATATCTCGGCCTACAGCAGTAACGGCCATAGTGGGAATGCCATATCGAAGACCCGCGTCTACAAGCTTTGTCATGTTTATAACGGAGCGGGATTCAAACACCCCGCCTATAAACACCTGTATAGCTGTAGCACATACACCTAAGCGGATGCAATCTTCCATATCCATAGCTATTTGTTCATCTGATAGTTCCTTTAGAACACTGGGTCCACCGGATGCTCGTATCACCACTGGCTTGGTAACTGAGGGTGTTATTATAGAACGAAGAATTCCCCTTGTAAGCATTAAGGTATCCGCAAAAGGAACAAGGGGCATAACGTTGATATCGATGCGTTCCAATCCAGATGTAGGCCCTTGAAAATACCCGTGGTCAATGGCAAGCATTACGGTTTTACCGTCTTTAGGATTGAAAATCCTAGCTAGTCGATTCTTCATTCCCCAATCAAGTTCTGTGGAACCTTTAACATAAAAGAGTTCTGATTTTTGCTTTACTCCTACATAAAATTTTTTACCTTCTTTATCTACTTCTGGCATTATATATCTCCCCCTTTCTTTTTTACTTTACTTTTCCATCTTCTATATATACAAGGTCTTCAAAATCCTCAATAGTAAGTCCCCTTTTTTCCATTTCAGCAAGAATAATTTCTACAGTCCACCTGGCTCCATCTCCCACTGCAGCACAGCATTTGTCGTCATCTTCATGTGCACCAGCTTCTCTAAAGAGCTGTTTTTCATCATCATTTCTTAAATTGAAAGATCTACCAAAAACCTTTTTCTGTACACCAGCACAGATGGTACTTCCGTATTTCTCCACATATTTATCGTGCAGGATTGATGTAAGAGCAAATGAAACGTATTTGTCTTCCCTTCCCTTTTTCGAACCTTCCTCCTGCCTCGTTCTGCCAAACAGTAAGCTAATCATCATAGCACCACCTGAATAGCCACCGCAGCTACCATCAATGCATTCACCAAGCCCACCTGCAAGACCGCTTCCTGCTTTGTATACGTAATCGTTCCTAATACCAAGAGCATCCTGGATGGCAGCTATTGTACACTGGGCACATCCCCTGTAATCCCTCTCATACTTAAAGCCATTGTCGTATGCATCTTGCATCATTTTTTCCTTGCCCATAAAAACCTCCATAATATTTTTATACTTCAACAATCAATGTTGTCTATTTCTCTAAGTACTATTTAAATGTAGACCCACCATCAATAATGATTTGCTGACCGCTAATGAATTCTGCGTAGTTTGATGCGAGAAATAGAGTTAGGTACGCCACATCCTCTGGCTGTCCAAATCTTCCCACTGGAATACGCTTGATTAATTCCTTCCGCTTTAAAGGATCTGGTGCCCTATACATTAGTAGATCCGTCTCGATAAGAGCCGGTAGGATTGCATTAACAGTTATTCCTTTGGGGGCTAACTCTTTGGATATAATACGTACCAATCCATTGATGCCTGCCTTTGCTGCAGTGTAAAAGGCAGCACCTCCACCACCAGTTATAGAACCTGCCGATCCTATGTATATAATCCGACCTTTGCCTCTGGGCACCATATACTTTAACACCGATTTGGTTACCACAAATGCACCGGTTAGATTAACTTCTATTCCCTTTTTCCAAAGATCCAGAGACAATTCCATAGTGGTTGTGGGCTCAGTAAAACCGGCACTGTTTACAAGTATATCCACAGAACCGAAACTGGATACAGCAAAAGAGCAAAGTTTTTCCATTTCAACTATGGAGGTAATATCGCCAGCAAAGGATTTGTAACTCCAGCCATTTTTTTTCATTACTGCCTCCACCTGCTTGAGGCCTTTTACATCCGATTCGACAGGCAGATGATCAATGATTACATTAGCTCCAGCAGCTGCAAATTCAATACTTATGGCAGAACCAATACCACATGAGCCACCAGTCACAATAACTGTCTTGCCTTTAAAATCCAACTTCATGTTTTTATCTCCTTAAGATGTCAAACAATGTAAAGCTTTATGCCCTTTGACTCGATTATTTTTTTATATTCTTTCGATATTCCTTCATCAGTTATTATAATATTTATGTCGTCCATATTAGCAAAAAAGGTTATGCTGACCTTGCCAAATTTACTCGAATCCACTACCAGGATTCTCTGTTTGGCGGAGGAGATCATAGCTTTCTTTATATCGGCTTCAAAATAGAAGTACGTAGTAAGGCCAAGTTCTTCATCAACCCCGGCTGAGGAAATAAAAGCTTTGTCCGCCCGAATATTGCTAATTTGGGTAGAACCATTTATACTTTGAAATACATTGGAATCCCGGTGCAAAAATCCACCTAAAAGTATTAGATTTATATCTCTCCATTTATAGAACTCAATAGCATTTTTAAAAGTATAACAGACGGCGGTGAAAGGTATCTTCTTATCCACAAATTTAGCCACAAAAAAAGTGGTAGACCCAGAATCAAAGAATACAGTTTCGTTTGGATTAATTAGAGACGCTGCTCTCTCCCCAATCCGACTTTTTTGCCGAATATTACGGGTAGTTTCCTTGCTAATAATATAAGGATCTTCTATAGTAATAGTACCACTGGACAAAACAGCACCTCCGTGCGTCCGTTTGACGAATCCTTCTTTTTCCATTTCTCGCAAGTCCCTTCGCACGGTCATGTCTGATACGTTTTGGATAGCAGCAATTTCTGCGACTGTAGCTTTTTCTTTTTGTTGTAGTAAATTAAGTATATTTTTTATTCTATTATTTTGTTTTGCACGCATCATTTTATTTCCCCAATCTATTAAAGCATCATCGAATATTATTAATATAACATAAAGTAAACATTATTTAACAATATTGTCAAGTTTTTGGACTGATTTTGTTAAAAAAAGTTAAAATGTACTATTTAAAAGCTAAAAACGAACTTAAACAATACAATAATAAACAAGTATATATTTGCTAATTGATTAAAATTTAGCAAATTAATATCATCATTTTCTTAAGAATTTCAGCATATCCTTCTGGACCTGCTCCATATTAGAAAAAGTGAGGTTATGCCCGTATCCCTTGTAAAGGATCAATTGTGCATCAGGGATCCCTTCAGCAGTAGCACGGACGTCATCTATTGT
>Ga0315545_1002570_pt1 | contig 16283 bp, 10 predicted proteins | sample SalMarSW160210MG_FD_203096 | JGI IMG/M metagenome (GOLD analysis project Ga0315545, IMG submission 203096) | Salt marsh sediment microbial communities from the Plum Island Ecosystem LTER, Massachusetts, United States - Salt Marsh Sediment SW1602-10 ...
TGAACGGATTCTTTCCTCCTGGATCAAAAACTCTGATATCGACATAAACATAATATTGGGATAGAGGAGATGTGGCGGTGACGGTCAGAGAGGAAGATGACTTGTTGTTTGTAGAATCTGTGACAGTCAAGGAAACGCTGTAAGTGCCGGCCGTGGAGTAAGTGTGGGAAGGATTTTGACTCGAGGAAGTGCTTCCGTCACCAAAATCCCAGAAATAGGTATAAGGAGAGGTCCCACCGGCAGCGCTTCCTGTGAAGCTAACAGTGAGGGGAGTGCTGCCCGAAGTCTTCGAAACGGACGCAGATATAGAGAGAGGGGAGGGCACTGGTTCGGCAGCAGAAAAGTTGAACTTCACAGAGTACCAGGCATCTTCTGTTCTCGCATATTGACAGTTTTTCGTTATATATTTTCCCGGTAGCCCCCCGGATGGTGTGCTGCTCGTATGGGCAATGGCTGCGCTTTTCCAGGTTCCGTCTCCATCTAAGAGCTTCCATTCTGTACCAGGACCAACATTCACAGGAGGATCGAAATTGAACCGGACATACCATCTGTGTTTTACTGGATCATCTGTTTCGCTGGACAAATCTTTGGTTCTCGATGCAGCCTGGGAATCGCCTAGGATAAGCTTGAGTTCGGTTTCTCCAACTTGGATCTTGTCGTATTCGCTGTTGGAACGGCTCGTGAGAAGGTAAAAAGTCACAGATTGCACCTCTGAGGCAGGAAAGTCATCGGGGAGACTGCCGACAGAATCCACAACACAGTTACAACATGCTGATCCTCCAACGAACACCAGTTTGGAGGTTTTATCCCGCGTTGCCAGGTAGATCTTGTCTTCAGTTAGGGGTTTTTTAGTAACAACCTTTTTTTTGGCAGCTTTTTTTGCAGGTTTCTTCTCAGCGACTTCCTTTTTAGCCGGCTTTTTAACAGGAGTTTTTTCAGCTACTTTTTTCTTGGCTGGTATCTTTTCTACTGGAATTTTTTTTGCAGCTTTCTCTACTGGGAGCTTTATGGCAGGTGTTTCCACTTTTTTCAATTCTCCATTCACATATTCCCAGGTTTCAGCTGGATAAGTGGTTCCAGAGTGTCTGCCTACATAGCTTTCGAATGAGAGCGTTATTTTATTTCCTTCTTGCTGTATCTCCGGGCCTTTACAGTTCCCGAATTTTTGAGATACCCAATAGGTCCCGTCAGGACGCCATCGGATGATTCGATAACTGAAAGCCTGGCAGATATTGCCTCCAGAATATTCGTAAAGAATATCGATATTATCGCCGCCCAGATCCCTGTATGATTTATGGATTTTAAGGTCGGCGGCTGCTGTTTCGTAAATTTGTTGATCATTTAGCTTAACTATAAATCCCAGTTGATCAGTTTTTATGATCTGCAGTCCGTCGGAGGCTTCCTCAACACGCACAACGGCGTTGGCTTGGATTGAAGAAAGTAGCAAAGAAAAAATGAATAATGAAATGAGTAGAGCAAGCGATTTCTTCATTTATTCCCTCCTTTTCGATTAGTCTTTTATGTGCTCAATTTCCCAAAGTCAGAGTTTTCTTACACCACCCGCTGCATTGGCATTTCCAGCCGCCGCTATATCTCCAAAAACAACAGGGACTTAGTTTTTGTGCTCGCCACTAATACCTCACAATTTTACACATTTTTTTACTGCTGTCAGTTGAGAATGAACATATCACACGCAAGACGGTAAGGTCAACCAATTGCCATGTCCTTTGTAAAGGGGGTGCCTCGGTATTAAATCCACATCACTCTGCTGGATGAGGAGAGAGAAAAGCTTAAATCCGGAAGAGTTGGCAATCTTCGTATTGAAAAGGAGGCAAATAGATAAAAAATACTTGCATCATATCATCATAGAAAAGATTTCCAAGTTGTATAATTTTCTTGCCTCTTGGCTTTGTTTTTTATACCATGACAAAAAATCAATAACTACAGTGATAAAACTTTAAATTTAGGGAGGGAGTTATGGGAGAAAGAACGCCTTTCCAAAGAGTTTTTTGGGTAGCCAACAGCATCGAAGTCTTCGAGCGCTTTGCCTATTACGGCATTTACATCGGCTTTGGCATATACATGCAGCAGCTTGGTTTTTCCGCGGGGCAGTTGGGGATCGTCCAGAGCATCTTCCTGTTTTTTTCATACGGGATTCCTGTGATATCCGGTACGTTTGCCGATCGATACGGATTCAAGAAAGTGCTCATTGTCTCCTACCTGGCCTATCTGCCTTCGATATTGCTTCTGATCGCTACAAAATCCTTTTCCGGAATTGCCTTGACCATGCTCAGCATCGGTCTGGCTGCCGGTATTTTCAAGCCGCTTATCGCGGGTACAGTCAGAGCCATGACAGACAAAACAAACAAAACCCTTGGTTTCGGCATCTTCTACGCTATGGTCAATGTTGGTGCCTCTTTCGGGCCTATTGTCATGGGCAAGCTCAGGGCCATTTCCTGGAATTATGCTTTTTTGGCTGGAGCGATTTCCATCGGGTTGATGCTTTTGATCACGATTTTCTTCTACAAAGAACCCGAAAGAGAGATCGAGGGGATCACACTCGGGAAGAAATTCAAGGACATCGCCATCGCTTTTTCAGACTGGAAGTTTGTTGTGTTTATCGTGCTGTTGGGGTTGTTCTTCTGGCTTCCCTTTTGGGCATTCTTTAATCTGTGCGCTCTCTATGTTGACAGAAACATCGATACAGTCCAGCTCTACCTTAATCTGAAAAGTGTTTTTGGCATCGGCTTTGCCAACTTCTTCTCCCATACTGACGAGGCAGGGGTGAGGCGCATACTGGGAGAAACTATCTCTCATACAGGCTATATCATCATGATTTTTCAGATCTTGGTTTCCCGCGTCATCGAAAGGTTCAAAGCCATCCCCACCTTTCTCTCCGGTCTTTTTGTGGCAGCTGTTGGATTGGGGATTCTGGGATATGCCAAAGTCTCTGCTCCGGCCTTCATATTCCTCGGGATTTTCTTTTTTGCCTTCGGCGAGATGATCTCCTCACCCAGAATTCAGGAGTACATCACCTGGATTGCCCCTAAGGAAAAAGCGGGCCTCTATATGGGGCTCAATTTCCTGGCCCTTTTGATCGGGGCAGCCCTGAGCGGTGTGACGTACACTTCCCTCTATGGGGCCTATCTCAACATGAATCATCCGGAATACATCTGGTATACAGTAGGAGGTCACCTTATACTGGGACTATTCCTCATTCTGATATTCGTAAAATCGGCAGGCGAATTCAAAGAACGGGAGGAGTAAGAAAGTCTTTCTCTTCACCCAGCTTGTGTTTTGGAATGTAAGTCAAAAGAGGAGGGTTTGATGCTCATAAGAGAGAAGGTTGAGCAAGCGATTAAAATCTTGAATGAATACAATATTGACTGTTGGATAACTTTTGTCAGAGAGAGCGGGATCGTCAGAGATCCTATGCTGGATTATCTGGTGCAGGCCGATGTGACCTGGCACTCGGCTTTTATCATCACCAGATCAGGAGAGACATACGCCATCGTGGGGCAAATGGATAGACAGACCATCGAGGACCTGGGGGTTTACAAGCACGTCTTGAGTTATGTCAGGGGGATAAAGGAGAGCTTGGTAAACACTTTTAAACAGATCAATCCTTCCTCGATTGCCGTGAATTACTCCAAAGACAGTGAGATAAGCGATGGACTAACACATGGCATGTATCTGACTCTTTACGACTTCCTTTCCCAAATCGGATTTGAAAAAAGGCTTATCTCCGCTGAAAAGGTTACCTCAAGCCTCAAAGCAAGGAAAACAGAGTACGAAATCGAGCGAATGAAGAAGGCCATCGCTCATACTCTTGATATTATTTCCTTGGCCAAATCATTCATCCAGCCCGGGAGGACGGAGAGAGAAATCGCCTCGTTCATGATGCGGGAAGTGGAGAAGAGAAACCTGGAATTTGCCTGGGAGAAGTCTCATTGCCCTGCGGTTTTCACGGGCCCAGCAACGGCAGAAGCCCATTACAAGCCCACTGACCGAAAGGTGGAGAGAGGGCATGTCCTCAACATGGATTTTGGCGTCAAATACCAGGATTACTGCGCGGATATGCAAAGGACGTTTTACATACTCGAAGAAGGGGAGGAGCAGGCGCCCCCTGAGGTCCAGAAGGGTTTTGACACCATCGTGACGTCCATCGAGCTGGCAAGAAAAGCTCTGAGACCCGGGGTTTTAGGCCGGGATGTGGATGCTGTTGCCCGGGAACACATCGTCTCGCAGGGATATGAAGAATTTCCCCACGGTCTCGGCCATCAGGTGGGACGGTTTGCCCATGATGGGACAGCACTCCTCGGGCCTCCCTGGGAAAAGTATGCCACAAAGCCCTTTGAGCCGATAGAGAAAGGGATGGTCTTTACCATCGAGCCCAGGCTGAAGGTTCCAGGACGGGGCGTTGTGACCATTGAAGAAATGGTTGTTGTGATAGAGCAAGGAGCCGAGTTCCTGGCTGAGCCTCAAAAAGAACTGATTCTTGTGAAATAAGCCTGTCCAAGCAAGGCAGTTTATAAAAAATTGCTTTTCGGCTGTGAAGTCCGATTGATGCTCTTTGTGTCAATTTTCCCATCCAACCGTCGTGAGGAAGTGAAGATCACGGTTCGAAAGGCGATTTTTAAATAATCCCTGAACATAACTTGCTTTTCCTGTATACCTTCATTCAGCAATAATTATGCCCACATGGACTCAAGGAGAAAGAAGAAAAAATGTGTCGGATTGTTTTTAAAAAATGTCCGTTTAGGGATCAATAGGTGTGCGTCAGCGAACAAAGCCAACTGATCTACTATTCATACCTTAACGCGTCAACCGGATTGGTTATAGCAGCTCTGGTGGCTTGATAGCTTACAGTTAGCAAGGCAATGAACAGCGCTAGGGCGGCAGACAGCAGAAATATCGACAGGCTTATACTGGTGCGGTAAGCAAAATTTTGGAGCCACTTATGCGATACATACCATGCCAGTGGCCAGGCAATCAGGTTGGCCATAAGAACACATTTGAGAAAGTCCTTGGTGACCAAAATGACGATTCCTCTCACTGAAGAACCCAATACTCTGCGAATTCCGATTTCCTTTGTCCTCTGTTCAGCCATGAATGAGGCTAGGCCGAAAAGCCCTAAACAAGATATTAATACAGCCAGGATGGCAAATGTCTGAAAAATCGCACCTCCCCGTTCTTCCGAACGGTACAACTGATCGTAATCTTCATCCAGAAAACGATAGATGAAGGGAAATTCCGGGTTCATTTTTGTTATGACCTTCTTGATATCTGCGATGGTCTGAGGGATATTTTCCGGTTGTATGCGGGCAAAAATATATTTATATCGCGGTTCTCCTGTCTTGTGATAAGTCTTATAAAAAATAATCAAGGGACCACTTCTCCAGTAGAGCGGCCAGTAATTGAAGTCCTTAATCACTCCTATGATCTGAAAATGGGAGGATTCCTGGGAGATACGGGTACCCACCGGATTTTCCCTACCGATTATTAGGGCTAGCTCCTCATTGATGACCAACTGGCCAGCTTTTATTGAGTCAGTTGTCATAAGTTCTCTGGAATAAAATTGTCCTTGGATCATCTTAATCTCGAAGGTGTTGGCGAAGTCGTGATCACAGCAAAAATAGCGAACATGAGGGTTGACATCCGGACTCTTTCCTTCCCATTCCCAATCACTTCCTCCTGAGTAAAATCCGATGGGAGTTCGAGAGGTTAACGAAACGCTGGAGACACCTGATATTTTCAGCAGTTCTTGTTTGGCGGCTTCATACTGTCGTTCGAGCACCCCGCTTATCGGCACATAAACGAGGTGATCCCGATTAAAACCCAGGTCCATATGATGCATGTAGTCAAGCTGTTTATAGGCAACGAATGTTCGAATGATCAAGCCGATGGATAAGGCAAACTGCAAAACGACAAGAATTTTTCGAAACCATGAACTTCTGGAACCAATACCTACAGTTTCTTTCATAATCTTGGCTGGCTGGAAGGATGACATAAAAAGGGCTGGATAGAAACCGGCAATAAGACCGCTTAGAAGGGCCACCCCAGGCAATCCAAGCAATAATTCAGGGCTTTTGAAGATATCGAAAGCTATGGTTTTGGCCGTGAGCCTGTTAAAAATGGGAAGGAGAATGATGACTAGCAAAACAGCCAGGAATAGCCCGAGGAAGGCCGTTAAAACTGACTCTCCATAGAATTGCTTAATGATATCAAACCGGTTTGCCCCAGTAACCTTGCGCATTCCGATCTCTTTGGCGCGATATCCGGCCCGGGCTGTGGACAGGTTCATGAAGTTAATACAGGCGATGAGTAGGATAAAAACCGCGATCATCGAAAACATGCGGACCATGGCTATCTGCCCTCGTCCTGTCCCCAACCCATGAAGATAGAGCAGGGTAAAAGGTCTGAGGAAGGTATCGCCATCGAAGTTTTGATTCTCCTGTTTGATCCGACCCGCAATCTTTCGAGTTACATCCTCATAAGAAGCGCCCTTCTGAAGTAGAGCATATGTGGTAAAAGAAAAATCAGACCAGCGTGTCAGGAGTTCAGGAAACTGCCAGTGTTCGCTCAAAAATTCGATCGGAACCAGGAAATCAAATTGGAGAATGGAATTATGGGGAATTTCATCCAGGACGCCCGTAACTTTAAAGTCATATTTGTTTTCAATCCGTATGATTTGCCCGAGAGGATTTTCAGTACCAAAATATTTTAGTGCCATGCGTTTTGTCATGACGATGGAATGAGAGTCAGAAAGGGCAGAGTTTGGATCTCCCTGAAGCAATGGAAAGGTGAATATTTCAAGAAAAGAGGGATCAACAGCCTCGACTTCTTCTTGAAGCCTTTTATCTCCGCAGGCAAAATTCAGGGCATGAGGGCCGTTGCATATGCGGGCAGCGTCGACGATTTCGGGATATTCAGCTTTCAAAGCCGGTCCTATGGCTGAAGGCGTACCGCTTGAAGTCGATATCCTTGTCCCGTAACGCTCATGAGTAGCCACAAGATACAGATGATCCGCATTCTGATGAAATTGATCGAAGCTTAATTCATCCTGAACCCACAAGAAAATAAGAATACAGCAGGCCATACCGATTGCCAAGCCAGAGATGTTGATAACAGAAAAAACCTTATGCCTTCTGATGTTCCGTAAAGCCACTTTCAAGTAGTTTTTAATCATCTCAAAACTCCAATAAATTTCATTCAATATTTTTATTGGGATTAATCTGACAATTTGCCACCAGTACCAAGATTGGGCTAGTGAGATACCTTTTTTATCAGCAATTTCGTTGTAAAATTCTTCGAAATCGCCGAGTGGTGTTTCCCATTCCCTATCTGGAAGTATAAAATTCAAAATCCATTCCGCAGTCTTCGGAGGCTTATGATGGATCTTCTTGTTTTGCATATTTGATTTATTTAATCAGTTCTGGGACCTCATCCCACATACGGCTCTGGACAGCTCGAATCTTTTCCAAAGCTTTTAATCCCTCCTGGGTTAGCTTATAAATACGTTTTTGCCTACCTCCTCTTTCTGGAGTTGCCTCCGATAGATATGAATCCAGAAAACCCCTTTTGACGAGCCTATCCAAAGGCATATAAACGGACCCGAGGGACCATTTCTCTCCTGTAATCTCAGAAATCTCGGCCCTTATGGGGACACAGTAGGCGTTCTCTTTCAATCTCCAAATAGCCAGTAAGATAAATTCTTCTGTTCTCGTTAAAAGCCTCAAGCCATCCTCCTTCTCATTTTTTATATCGGCCGATATAAATATGTTTCAAATTTTTAGGATCGTCATATATATATACGTAAATGCTGAGAAAAAGGTTGTCAAAAAATGGGAAAACGGAAACGTTATTCGTAGCGTAAAAAATCCGCTGGATTAGCCATGTTCTATCTTCAACATCTCTATGTAATCAAAATCGACAGAACTGATCTCGATCAACACCTGAAACTCTGGATCCCTTCCTTCCCAATCATCCCCGCCGGAGTCGCTGCTGATATTCGAAGGGAGGTAGCTCGAATGTGGCGGCCAACTGAGCCTCTTTGTGTCAATTTTCCCATCCAACCATCGTGAGGAAGTCTAGATTACGGCTCGAAGAGATATCAATGATATTCGGGAATTGATCATGGCGGGCCAAAAAGCCGCAGGGATGCAAAACGGGAGATTACCGCTTATTTCTCTAATATCGAGGCGGCCACCACATTGGCCACTCGGCTGCGCATGGAGACGATGTCCCCTTTATCTTCGGGATGCACACTGTTGGTCAAGAATATGACGATTGTCTCGGTATCAGGGTCGATGATCAGAGATGTGCCCGTATATCCGGTGTGACCGAAAGCGTTCGGCCCGAACAGGTCGCCTTGATTGGTGGAATAGTCAGACTCCAGGTCCCAGCCCAGTCCGCGTCCGGCAAAGTCCGTGATGCGGTAAATTTCCGTCATCCTCTCCACGGCCAATGGGCTCAGGATGCGCACTCCTTTGAATTCTCCCTTGTTGAGCATCATTTGGGCAAAGACTACCAGATCATCTGCCGTTGAAAACAGACCTGCATTTCCCGAGACACCTCCCAACAATCTGGCCAAAGGATCGTGAACGACTCCGACAAGCGGCTCTCCGTCGTACACCTGTGTCAGGACACATCGAGCAAGGAATCCTTCAGGGGGCACATACATCGTGTGATCCATTTTCAACGGTTTAAAAATATTTTCTCTGGCGAATTCCGCGATGTTTTTTCCCGAGACTTTTTTTACAACATAAGAGAGAGTGATGAAGCCTAGACAGCTGTAATGGAACTCTTCACCCGGAGCGCTCAGCTTATCCAATCGGGCGATATGTTCAACCATGGACTCCAGGGCCACCGGATTCCCATATTTTTCTTCCACTTCCTTCTCATCGGTATAAGAGGGGAGACCAGAGGTGTGAGTGAGAAGATGCCACAAGCGCGCCTCCTCCCCTTTTTTTCCTTCTTCATCAACATAGACTGAAAACGGAGGAACAAAATCCGTCACTTTGTCCCACAACCGGATCTTTCCCCGTTCCACAAGGATCATGACCGAGGTGGCGGTGGCGATTGGCTTGGTGATCGATGCCATATCGAACATCATCGAGATACCCATCGGAGCCATTTCAGGAATCCATTGACTGTGTCCAAAAGCCTTGCGCCAGACTATCTTCCCCTTTCTCGCAACGAGTATCACGGCTCCCGGAAAGTCTTTGCGATCGATGGCTTCCCTGATGATTCTGTCCACCCGGGAGAGTCGATCTGTCGACATCCCCACGGATTCCGGTCTGGCATGAGGCAGAAATTCCGTTTTAACTTTGCATACGCTGAGAAAGATAAAGGCAAGCGAAAAAAACACAAAGAATTTTTTCATGTTCGGTTTCATCCGGACGCCTCGTGTTAATCAATCAAAAAACATATAACAGAGAATCACCCACAGTGTCAAAATCTAAAACGTCCCATTTTGGGACACCCTATCTATTATAGGCATTCGCGACTCCTATTTTTTAAAAAACGTAAGCCGGGCTTAAGATTTTTTGTTTAATCCATGACAAGTGTTTCGATGTGAGCGGGAATTGCCTTAGCAAGCCCCTTTAGGTTGTAGCCTCCTTCAAGCATCGAAATCAGGCGTCCTTCGGCATGGTCTCCAGCAATCTGGAGCATGATCCGGGTAAGCTTCTTAAATCCTTCATCGGTTACTCGGAAACGGCCAAGGGGATCGCTAATCCTGGAATCAAAACCAGCAGAAATGAGAACGAAATCAGGCTTGAATCTATCGGCCTGGGGTTGAAGTTTGTTCTCGAAGGCCTCAAGCAGGTCTTTGTCACCAGAGCCTGCGGGAAGAGGAGCGTTGAGCGTCGTCCCTCGTCCCTCACCCCTCTCCAATCTCATCCACGCTTCCTGACCATGGATACCATGGCCACTGGTGGGTGCTGAAGAAAAACACGCTTCCGTCCTGGTAAAAGATATCCTGGGTCCCGTTTCCGTGGTGGACATCCCAATCGACGATCAAAACCTTTTCTATTCTGTGTTTTCTTTGAAGGTATTTTGCTGCAATAGCTACATTGTTGATAAGGCAGAAACCCATCCCGCGGTTAGGAGTAGCATGATGGCCTGGGGGGCGAATAGCACAGAAGGCGTTCTTTATAGGATATGCTCAAGACGCCGGGGATTCTCCGGATGGAATTTACCGGTCTTGTGTTTGAGGTAGATATCATCGTAGACAAAGGAAGTGGTTAAGGAAGACTGGGGCTCTGCAGACAGGATTTCTGGAAGGGCTAAAGCTATGGCTGTGCTTCCGACGAGGCGCAGGAACTCACGCCGGTTAAAACAGCCAGTTCAATACCGCCTATGCTTCCCAAATCCGCCAAAACAAAAAGTGAGAACTTCGAAGCTTAAAAGTATGTCAAAAAATCCAAAAAATTGTATATAATTCAATATTTTGGATTAATTACTCTTCCAACAAATCTAAGAATAAATGTAAATCTTTAATTTTCAATAACTTAGACTATTATTATTATTGGCATGGATTTTGCATCCTTGAATTTCATTAATACATCATACTTTAGTAGTATTATGTCTACAAAAAGAAAAAAATTTATGTAAAGGGGGTGACAAAAAGAGAAAAGTAAGATGACAAATTTCTTTAGTTCTCCATAACCTTTCTTTAAAAGGTGGGAGAGGGCATCCTGTGAAAGCAGGATAAGATCGAAAAAACAAAAAAGTCAAAGAGACTTAAGGAGGAAAAATTGGTAAGAAAATCAATTAAAGTCCTGATGGTTGCTTTACTTACCATCGGACTTGCCTCTTTCTTAGGCGCTCAAGGAAAACTGACAGGCACAATTTCAGGTACAGTCCTTGACAGCGAGGGTAATTCTCTTCCTGGCTGCACGGTTACTGTAACAGGGATTGCCTTACAGGGTAAGATGACGTTTGTGACAACTGAAGCTGGAGCCTTCCGCTTCCCTGCCCTTCCTCCTGGCACAGGCTATACCCTAACCTTAGAGATGCCGGGCTTCAAGACTGTCCTCAGAAAAGGTTTAAACGTCAGTATTGGTAAAGCCACAAGTGTTGTGATCAACATGGAAGTGACCACAATAGAAGAAGAGGTGACAGTTATCGGAATATCCCCCACAGTAGACGTCAAAACATCCAAGACAGCTGTTAACTACTCCAAAAATTATATCTATAACATCCCCATGGCCAGAGACCTCTATGATGTTCTCAACTCCATTCCTGGCTCTGTCTCCGAAGATGTGAGCTACCGGCGAACATCCTACATTTCTGGAGGCACGGTTAGAGGCAATCAGTATTCAATTGACGGAGTTAGCATCAACGATCCTGTGGTCATGTACCCCATGACCAACATTAACATCGATGTTTATGAAGAAGTGGAGTTTGGATTGGGCGGCCACCCGGCAGAAGTGGGTATTGCTGATGGCGGATTCGTCAACATCGTCACCAAATCTGGAGGAAACGAGTTCCACGGCGGAGCCACAGTAGAATATTACAACAAAGACATGCAGAAAAGTCTTTTAAGCCCAGAGGACCTGAAAGCTGTAGGCCTGACAAAACCGGCTGGCTGGAATACATGGCAGGACTTCGCCTTATCCGTAGGCGGACCTATCATCCAAGACCGCCTGTGGTTCTTCACCAACGGCCGTTTTTTCAAATGGGAGCGGGATTTTAACCACGTTGTTTGGGATGACACTATAGCTGCTGGGACAATGGTCTATACTATGGATGCTGCTCCCCACGATGAATACGACATATTCGGCAAATTAACCTTCCAGCTCGCTTCCAACATTCGCCTGATGACAACCTATAACTTAGCTATTATCGATGAGCAATTCTACACCAACCGCATCGGATCTAACCTGGATGTAACTTCTACTACAAGATGGGACCACGAAATGGGACATACTATAAGCTCTCAGCTCAACTGGGTATTAAGCCAGAACATGTTCATCGATGCCCGCGTGGGATATATCAGACGCTTTTTCCCTATTCCCTACAGCGAATTCGCCATTTCAGATGCTCCCCAGCTCTACGACAGATACTATGGTATTTACAGGAATAACCCCCGCTTCGAGGAAACTTATCTTCGCCACAGGTTTAACCCTTCAGTCGCTGCTACTTTATTTCAAGATGATCTTCTCGGCGCCAGCCATGAAATAAAAATAGGGGCTGAATACGAATGGGTAGATGGCAACTGGGATTGGTGGAGAGAAAATCCATGGATGATTTATACTTACGAAGGAGGTCCTTCCTATCCTACTGCTACAGAGCCCAATAGATACCGTATCTACTCTCGTATCTGTGGACCGACTGAAGGCAGTAGTGTCGAATCAGAGAGTATGAAGCATTATGGCTTCTTCTTACAGGACAGTGTGACAATCAAGAGTCGCCTGACTTTGAACTTGGGAGTACGGTATGACACAAGCACCGGAAGATTCAACGACCAGCATCATAGCGCAACCCCAGACCCTTACGGCGTTCTTCCTTTACTGATAGCTGCAACTCCAACAACAGTTTACGATGATTGGGATATTCCAGGGAGAGCAGTCGAAACCTGGAATCACATCTCACCCCGTCTCGGCTTCTCCTATGATGTTTTTGGAGACGGCAAGACTTCAATCAGAGGTTCCTGGTCAAGGTACAACGAATACCTGATGATCCAGTACTTCTCTCTTGCCAACCCCATGTATCCAAATAGCGGTGGTTGGTACTGGTTCGACGATAACACCAATGGGATAATTGAAACTTCGGATAGATTCGAGTTTCGTTACTTGCCGACTGACCCCCGTGTTTATACTTTAGAAGACGAAATAGACCTTGATGCAAGCGCTCCTTACACCGATGAATTCACCTTCGGAATAGAAAGGGAGATGGCAAAAGACTTAAGCGTTGGCCTCACCTTCACCTACAAGCACAAACAAAATGTCTTTGAAGATGTCAATGATTTCGGTTTAGGAAAGGATTTAGCCTGGCAAGGTTACCGTCCGAACAGTCCTTACTGGACAGAGTTCACCTTCAATGATCCTGGAGACGACGGTGAATTCGGAACAGGTGATGACATCACATCCTCCTGTTATGCTCGTCTCGCCGATGCCCCTGATACCCACTATTTTCTAACAAACGTCGAGGGCTCCTATCGAAAATACACGGCTCTTCAGCTCATCGTCAACAAGAGAATGTCCAACCGCTGGCAGCTTCTCGGATCTCTAACCTGGAGCAAAAACTGGGGCAACATCGGTGGCGATTACAACGCTTCCTACGGCGCCAGTGGTACTTTTGACAATCCTAATTCCTTCCTCTATGATAGCGGAAGGCTTGACTATGACCGGCCGATCAACATCAAGATCCAGAGCACTGTTATCCTGCCCTATGACTTCGTCCTCAGCGGCTACTTCAACCACATGAGCGGTTCGCCCTGGAGGAGAACCGTTACAGTCTATATTCCTGATGATCCCATGTACTGGGATCCTGGCGAAGCAATCAGCGTTCCTACAGAACTAAACGGAACCAGACGCACGGCACCTGTGACAACCCTTGACCTGAGGCTAGAAAAGAGATTCCGCCTGGGCGAGATTGGAACTATAGGTGGCTATGTCGATATTATCAACGCCCTAGGCAGAAGCGGCTACTCCCTAGGAACCGGCACTACGCACACCGCTAACCCTGGCGGCTATGTCGATTACTCAGATCCTTCGAACCCGACTTTTGAAAGATTCGGAAATTACGGCGGTATCACCGACGCTTACGGAAACAGAGTATTCAAGGTCAGCCTGCGCTTTACCTTCTAAGTAGAGACGCACAAGCTCAAGCAGATAATCAAAGAGGGGAGGATATCCTCCCCTCTTTTTTTTAAAAAAAGGGAAAAAATTCTTACATCTTCTTCGTCTGAGGCTAAAATTCAGCCTCACTGAAAAATTATTTTGAAATAATTCAAATTTAAGATTAAAATAACATGGAAGGTAGCGATATAAAACCATCGAACCACTAATCGAAATGAAAAAAAATCGTTTCCTTCTCTCTCGCTTTTTACCCTATCTTCTCCTAAGTTTACTTTTAACTTTTTCTCCTTTGCACTCTAACCAAAATAAACAAGAAGACAAACTAAATTTTCTCCTCATTACGATTGATACCCTCAGACCGGATAGGTTGAGTTGTTACAGCAGTGGACATCAGAAAACACCGAACATTGACAATTTAGCCAGCAGAGGGACTTTATTTTTAAAAGCATTTGCCCACACCTCTACTACCTTGCCTTCCCATACAAATATCCTTTTAGGAACTACGCCTCTGTATCATGGAGTTCATGAAAATTCTAATTTTATTGTTAGAGATGAATTTTTAACCTTAGCCGAGCATTTAAAGAATCACGGCTATTCCACAGCCGCTTTTGTGGGTGCCTATCCCCTTGATTCAAGATTTGGACTTGCTCAGGGCTTTGATGTCTACGATGATAATTATGATATCAGGCGTACTGAGCAGCGTGAGATTGGAGAAAGAAAGGCGGAAATTGTAGTGAAAAATGCTCTGGAGTGGTTAAATGGCCAGAAATCTCCCTGGTTTCTGTGGATTCATTGTTGGGATCCTCACGATCCCTATGAACCTCCAGAGCCTTACAAGACTCAATATGAGAAACATCCTTATGATGGAGAAGTTGCCTATGTCGACTTTGTTTTGGGAAGGCTTTTCCGTCACTTGAAAGAAAATAATCTGTCTAACCAGACTATGATTATTTTTACTGGAGATCATGGAGAGTCACTGGGGGAACATGATGAAAAGACTCATGGTTTTTTTGCTTACAATTCGACAATCTGGGTGCCTCTCATAATTTCTGTTCCCGGTGTAAAATCTGGGGAAGTTCATCAAAATGTCATGCATGTAGATGTTTTCCCGACAGTTTGTGATGTTCTTAAAATCGAAAAGCCATCTTTTCTCCAGGGCATTTCACTTCTACCTGCCTTAAAAGGTAAGAAGCTCCCAGAGCGAAACATATATTTTGAGTCGCTCTCTCCTTATTACAGCAAGGGTTGGGCACCATTAAGGGGCTATATTTATGGCAAGGAAAAGTTTATAGAGTCACCCATTCCTGAGCTTTATAATTTAGAGAAAGATTTTAATGAACTTGAAAATCTCGCTAAACGAAAAAAATTAGATAACTACCAGAAACAACTTAATCAAATCATCAAAAAACAATCCCTGAATGAAAATATTAAGGCAGAACAAAGGATAGATAGAGAATCTCTGGAGATATTGAAAAGCCTGGGATATATCTCAAGCCTTCATGTTCAAAAAAAAGAAAGTTATAGCCCTAATGAAGATGTAAAAGTTCTTCTCCCCTATCATTACAAATGCGCGAAGGCTATGGATGTTTATTACAAAGATCACAAATTTAGAGAAGGAATCGAGCTCCTGAAAGAGGTTATTACAGAGAGAAAAGACATTTCCACAGCCTATACAAACCTATCCGACCTTTATAGAGATCAGGGAAGGTTGACCGATGCTCTCGAGACTTTGAAGCTGGGGCTTGGATTCATTCCCACAAATTATGAAATTCTATCCACATATGTTCATTATCTAGTCGAAGCTGCCCAGTATGATGAGGCCATTGAAGTTCTCGCCGCAAAGAGTTCATATCAAATGGAGTATGATCCTGAAATATGGAATTATATAGGTCTTGCATATTGGCACAAAGGAAATTTCGAGAAGGCTTTAAAGGCTTTCGAGAAATCTATCTTGATAGATAATAAATATCCTATTGCCTTTAATAATCTTGGGGCCCTTCACTATTCCATCTTCCTAAAAACAAAAGATTTAGAAGCTTATAAGAAATCATTGCAGAACTTTAAAAAGGCTATCGAACTCGACCCTTATTATTCAACTGCTTATCAAGGAGTAGGAGTTGCTTATGCTCAAGTCGGCGATTTGGAGGAGGCGATTAGCTGCTTGGAAAAAGCATTGGAATTAAGGCCTGATTTTGGCCAGGCTGTTTATGATTTAGGTATAGTCTATATGAAAAATGGCGAAACAATCAAAGCCTATGATAATTTCATCAAAGTAAAAGCAAGCCCATATTATCAGCTTCTTTCACCTGGCGCGAGGAAAAAATTGGACATTTTGATCCAAAGAACTAAGCCAAAATCATGAGGTATAAGATTCATTTCGTTTAAGTTCGTCTCTTTTTTAAGTGATAGTTTTTCCAAGTTGATAAAGTGGGGGACGACCACAGCTTCATGGGCCACGTCTTCCATCAAGGGAAA
>Ga0315545_1002572_pt1 | contig 16282 bp, 15 predicted proteins | sample SalMarSW160210MG_FD_203096 | JGI IMG/M metagenome (GOLD analysis project Ga0315545, IMG submission 203096) | Salt marsh sediment microbial communities from the Plum Island Ecosystem LTER, Massachusetts, United States - Salt Marsh Sediment SW1602-10 ...
TGAAAAACGAGGTAATTATTACCTGAAAAAGTGACTGAGAAGTTAAAAGGACGGGATTTTAAAAAATCCGGGATCGCCGGGATAAAAATCATTGTTTGAATAGGCTTTTTTCGGCAATCTCATTCTGACGTTTTGTTACCTAATATACAGTTACTCGCTATGATAAATACCACGCGTCCCGGGAAAAGGTGCATTTTTATATATGGTACTTGACCATATAAGTGATACAATATTTGCATTCCAGAAGGCATTACATCCAACCGTGGTTACCTAGATGAGGTAACAGAGGCGAGGAAGCAAATCGAGCAGTTAAAAAGAGAGATAGCAGTAGCGTAGGCACTAGGGATTAGGGAGTTTTAGAGGGGCGAAGCCCTTCTAATATAAACCATTCCCCCTTCCCCTTATTAAGGGGAAGGCGCAGACTCGACTCGGAGAGTGCATAAAGGGGATGGGGTTGTAAACAATCTAAAAGCTAAGTCGCTTGGTGTTTATCAACGAAACGGTTAATTCTAGACAGTGCTTCCTCAATGTCAGCTAGCGAAGTAGCATAGCAGCAGCGGACGTATCCCTCACCCCACTGCCCAAAGGCAGAACCAGGGACTACTGCCACCTTTTCCTCAATCAGAAGCCTTTCGGCAAATTCCTCGGAGGTCATAGCTGTGCTCTTTATTGATGGGAAGGCATAGAATGCCCCCCTAGGCTCAAAGCAGGATAGACCAATATCATTTAGCCCCTGAACGATTACCAAACGCCGCCGATTATATTCCTCAACCATCTCAGCAGCACTGGTGTCGCCAGATTTTAATGCCTCAATAGCGGCTACCTGCCCCATTATCGATGCGCACATCATGGTATACTGGTGAATCTTGGTCATGGAGGCAATAACCTCTGTGGGAGCAGCAGCATAGCCGATACGCCACCCGGTCATAGCATAAGCCTTGGAGAATCCGCCGAGAAGGATGGTGCTCTCCTTCATCTCAGGTAAGGTGGCAAAGCAAGCATGCTCCACGCCATAGACTAGCTTGGCATAAATCTCGTCAGAGATTACCAGTAGCTTATGACGCCGAGCTATCTCTGCTATTGGCAACAGTTTATCTCTGAGCATTACCGCTCCGGTAGGGTTGGCGGGATTACCGATAAGGATGGCTTTAGTCTTACTGGTAACTCGTGCCTCAATATCAGCAGGGCTAATCTCGAAATCATTCTCCTCGTTGGTCGGTACCATAATTGGTGTGCCCCCGGCTAGAACAACGCAGGGGCTGTAGGAAACATAGCACGGGTCGGGCATAATAACCTCATCCCCAGGGTTAAGGATTGCCCTCATTGTCAGGTCTAATCCTTCACTAACACCAACTGTAATCAGAAGTTCACCATCTGGGTTATATTCCAGGTTATAGTTATCCTGCAGGTAGCGTGATAGCTCCTGACGCAGCTCAGGCATGCCTAAATTTGAGGTATACATAGTATAGCCCTTCTCCAGCGAGTAGATAGCCGCCTCACGAATATGCCAAGGGGTGGCAAAGTCAGGCTCTCCTACCCCGAGGGAGATTACCCCTTCTATAGAAGACAACAGGTCGAAGAACCTTCTTATACCGGAAGGGGATATTTGGTTGACTCGCTGTGAAGTAAGACTGTATTTTCTACGCTGAACATTGGATTTAGTTGACATAAAAACTCTCCTGAAGGCGGTTAGAGTATTACTGGCTGGCGCTTAACCTCTTCCTTTCCCTCTAAAATCTCACCGTCCTCCTTATATCGCTTAAGCATAAAGTGGGTAACTGTCCCCTGTACCCCTTCAATAGGGGCGAGCTTTTGCGATACGAAGTCAGCCACCTCGTGCATGGTTTTACCCACTAATAGAACAAGTAGGTCGTAGGTTCCTGAGACGAGGTAGACAGTGCGAGCCTGCGGAAAGCGGTAAATGCGCTCAGCTATAGAGTCAAAGCCAACATCCCTCTGGGGAGTAACCTTGACCTCTATCAAAGCCCATACCTGCTCATCCCTCACCTTTTCCCAGTTGACTATAGTTTTGTATTTCAGGATGGTTCGGTCATTCTCGGCTTGCTTGATGAGCCTGGCTACTTCAGCGCTTGGAGTGCCGGTCATAGTTGATATTTGTTTGGCAGTGGTTCGGGCATCATTTTCCAGTATTTTAAGGATGTCCTTAATCATGTTTAACTCCTTACTAGCTCAATTAGGCAGATTGTTTATCCGCCTATGGCGAGATTTATCCGCCTTTGTGCGCCTATGGCGAGACTTTGGCGAGATTTATTCTACATCACCACCTTCTTTAGTGAAATCCTAAAATCGCTTCTCTACAAATCCTATCCTTCAAAGAAGGACTAAATCCTAAACAAATTCTAATTTCCAAATTTCCAATACAAAACCGTTTAGTCCTTTTAGATTTTGGTTATTTGATATTGTTTAGAGTTTCGTGCTTTGAATTTCGGATTTTACCATGTGCTTACCTTAATGAACGAGCTCAATTATCGACCACCGCTCTTCTGTCTCATTATAGCAGAGTTGGAACAGTTTGTTATCCCCGGTTCTGACCTGAAAGTGCCTCTCCCCCGGCTCTAGCCAGGCTCTTTCTATCTCCTCAACCTCATATTCTATGTCCTGCCACAGAAAAGACCTCGGTCTTTCGGCGTAGGTATGCCCCGAATAGCAATTCACTTTAAGATTATTCAACCCTATCCCCTTTAGACAGCCTCATGTCATTCCGAGGAGTCCTTCCCAGAAGGACGACGAAGAATCTCAAGAAGCACCCAACCATCGAGATTGCCACGCCCTTCTACCGAAGGGCTCGCAATGACACCCCCTTTCGTCTTTGCGAGGGTAAGCCGAAGCAAACTCGGAGAGGGATTCCTCGTCCTTCCACCGAAGGACTCGGAACAAGCTCCGCAATCTCAAGAGACAATACAGCTTTTTATTTTTATTAGGTAACCCTCCCCCTTTATCCCCCGCCTAGGCGGGGGGAATTAGTTTGTATTTACCTTTTTCTACGTTAAATGGGAAATTCTGGCTTTAAGAGCGGACCATTTACTGGGGGCAGGTCAAGTCCGCTGCAATGATTCTCATCCCCTTGAAGACAATCAATTACCTATACTACTCTCAATAGTGCTGGAAAGAACCTCGCCAATCCATAATCTTCCATCGGAGAGCATCCTTTTACTCTTTTCAATATGATTAGGTCCGCTATAGGTGAAATAACAAGAGTAAGTGCCCTTGGGAATATCGGGATAGCCATTCAGTATCACTGTTCTTTTCATTGATTTATCGCTACCGAGTATTGTGAACCATTTGACATCCCATTTGTCGTGAGTTTCTGGTGGATTAATAGTCTTATGTTCAGACCAAAAGTGGCTATCATCCGGTTTGTAGAGCAATACACCATTTGTATAGTAGTGGAAGAGACTACTTCCCATTTTATCCGGGTCCGGCACGTATAGAGTGTCGTCACTGTCATTTGTAACGGTAAATGTATAACTCAAGGTTGCCGTCTCGGATTGACTGATAAATTTTACATCGTTCAATTCCACTTGCACACCCAAACAAAGCTTGTTGCTCTGCAATAGGGCATTTCTGATTCTCTCGTCGTTACGCAAAGCTATGGAGCTACTATCAACAAACCTATTACTTATGTAAATGACATCCTTCGGGTACAAACCGAAATCAGGAAAACTATATATTACAGGAGTCCTGGGAAGCCATGAAGAGACCGGGGAATTGAAATATCCCAGATAGCATCTTTCACTATTGGCGACAACAACAAAGGGGATTGTGAATGACATTCTGGTATCAACGCCTAGAGATGGCCAATCTTCCTTCAAATAAATGCAATGTGTGGAGAGGTCATAGAAGTCAATATCATCTATTGATAACCAGGGCTCATCCTGCAATTCGAGTTGTGAAAGGTCACGGCTCTCTAGTTGGGTTACATCGGCATATACATCGTCCAACAAATAGATAGATAACTCACCGCTAACCCTACTGGCGCTGTGGTCACTGTTACTACCGTCGCAGCCAGTGCTTATGAGAGTAAGCAACACCAGAGCAAAAACACATCCTAATAAATATGGAAACAGCCTCTTTATTATTGTCTCCTTAATTTGCCTGTTAAATTTCAGGTTTCCTCTTGTGCCACTCCGTTGCCTGCTGGTAGGCGTGGGCGATTTTGAGTATGGTTTCCTCACTGAAGGGTTTGCCGATAACCTGCATACCTATTGGCAGTCCATCGGCGAAGCCGGCAGGGATGGAGATAGCCGGCACTCCGGCAATGTTTATAGGCAGGGTGCAGACATCGCTTAAGTACATCTGGAGCGGGTCATCTATCTTCTCACCGATTTTGAAGGGGACAGTAGGGGAGGTCGGGGTTACCAGGGCATCAAATTTGGCAAATGCCTGGTCAAATTCTTGCCGTATCAGGGTGCGAACCTTCTGGGCTTTGAGATACCAGGCATCATAATAACCGGCGGACAGGGCGTAGGTGCCCAGCATAATGCGCCTTTTTACCTCGTCGCCAAAGCCATACTGGCGGGTCTTTTCCAAAGCCTCCCACATACTGTCGGCGTTTTGATAGGAGAAGCCATATTTTACCCCATCATAGCGAGCCAGGTTAGCCGAAGCCTCTGAGGGGGCAATGATGTAGTATGCCGCCAGACCATAGCGCGTATGGGGTAGTGATACCTCCCATTCTACCTTGGCTCCCAGTTCTTCGAGCTTGCTAATGGCGGCTCTCATTGCTGTTTCTACCTCAGCCTGCATTCCTTCAACAAAGTACTCCTTAGGGATACCAATTCTAAGCCCGTTAAGTTCGGTAGTCAGGCATTGAGTATAATCAGGCGTGGGATAAGGAACAGAAGTAGAGTCTCTACCATCGTAGCCAGCAATGGCGTTTAGTACTATAGCACAATCGGCGACATCCTGGGTTAAGGGACCAATCTGGTCGAGGGAGCTGGCGAAGGCAACCAAGCCATAACGGCTTACCCTGCCATAGGTGGGTTTCAAACCGGTAATACTACAAAAGCCAGCCGGCAGACGAATACTGCCTCCAGTATCTGAGCCTAAGGCGTAGATTGCCTCACCGGCGGCTACAGCTGCCGATGGACCGCCGCTACTGCCCCCGGGGACACGAGATAAATCCCATGGGTTATGAGTGGGGAAAAAGGCGGAGTGCTCATTAGATGAACCCATAGCGAATTCATCCATATTGGCTTTACCCAACATCACTGCTCCACAGCCGTTCAATCTCTCCATAACGGTAGCGTCGTAAGGTGGCACAAAATTTTCTAGCATCCTTGACGAGCAGGTGGTTTTTACCCCTTTAGTGCAAATGACATCCTTGATTACCACTGGGATGCCGGTAAGGGGATTAATATCACCAGTGGCAATAAGCTCATCAGCCTTTTTGGCTTGTTTAAGAGACAGCTCGTCAGTAATGGTAACCAGAGCACGGACCTTTGGCTCCAAGTGGCGGATACGCTCCAAGCAAATTTTGGTTAATTCAACCGAAGACAGTTGCCTGGTCTTAAGTAAACTGTGTGCTTCATGAATGGTCAATTGGTTGATTATCTACCTCACCCCCCTAGGATTAAATCCTAATATCTAAGCACCAAATCCTAAACAAATTCAAAATAGTTTAGTTCCTCTAGATTTGGTCATTTAATATTGTTTAGACTTTAGAAATTAATATTTAGAATTTATCGGTATTCTTTCCTATACGCAAGTATTTATGCCGTGACATATAGCTATATCATTCAAGCACAGCCCGTACCCTAAAGAAGTCACCTTCCTTTCGGGGGGCGTTGGCTAGAATCTGGCTCTGTGGTAAAGAAGGGGTAGCTTCATCGCGCTTCATGACGTTCTGGAGAGGGATAGGTTGTGCTGTAGGTGGGATACCGCTTGTATCTACCTGCTGTAAAATCTCCAAGTTCTCCAGAATATTTGATAGTTGTTCTCTAAACCTATCCACCTCGGACTCAGTCAAGCCCAGTCGAGCCAGTAGAGCAATATGTAATACCTCTTCACGACTTAGTTTCATTATCAACCTCACCCCTTTAGTTCTTCTTCAGTGCCCCTATCTCCTTTATCCTTCACCTGTGAAGGATTTATTCCCTCTCCGAGTCGAGCCAAAGGCTACGCAAGGCGAGTCTGCGACCTTCCCTTTAACAAGGGGAAGTGATTCCTTTAGAGGTACGAAGCCCATCTAAAGCTCCCCTTTTCTACTACCCCAGAGTAAGGAGAGGGTTAAGATAGGTTTTGAAGGGGATTTTCACCTCATAAAAACTGCGTCTCTGCTGGGAAGACCGTATAATTTACCCCTTCAAACTTTCCATAATAAATGATATCTCATTATAGCATTCATATTTAAGTATCGGCAACAGGAGCAGTCCTGTTATAATGAATCAAGATGAGTGGCAGACTTATAATTGCTGTTGTTAGCACCTTGCTTGAGGAGGCAGTTATAGCGGTGATTGTGCTTTGGGGTTTGCCTAAGTTAGGTGTTAATATACCTCTGGCTGGTCTTATTGCGTTAATGGTGGTATGGGGTGCCTACGCTGTGTTTACTTATCGAAGCGGGAGCCGAGCTCTAAGGAAGAAACCAGTGGACGGTTTGCCGACTATGGTTGGCAGTAAAGGCAAGGTGGTAAGCTCACTAACCCCAGAGGGTATGGTTAGAATTAAGGGTGAGCTTTGGCAGGCTACCTCGGCGGGCGATAACATAGATGCTGGTGAGGAAGTTACTGTAGTGGAACAAAACGGGCTTAAGCTTATATGTAAAAGCAGTGCTGGCGATTTTGAGGGGAGTTAATGATACATATTGATGGAGCTCAAAAATCAGGGAGTGGCACTATAGTTCGTTACTCCGTTGGATTAGCTACCCTGCTTGGTGAAGAACTCCATTTGACTAATATTCGAGCTAAGAGAGAAAAATCGGGATTAAGACCTCAGCATCTCAAGTCAATACAGGCACTCAAACAGATATGCCAGGGTACCATAGGTGGTGACGCAATTGGCTCTATGGAGATATGGGTTAAGCCCGGTGGTGAGGTTAAAAGTGGATATTATGAATGGGATATAGGAACAGCTGGGTCGACCATTTTGCTGGCTATGACACTTTTACCTGCGGCCTGCTTTTCCACAGGAACTATGAGCTTTCAGATATGCGGCGGGCTATTCCAGGACTTTGCTCCTTCTGCCTATCACATGCAATATGTCCTTTTTCCTGTATTAGAGAAGATGGGTATAACGGCTAGGCTCAGTGTTATTCGTCCCGGCTATGTCCCCCGTGGAGGTGGACTTATACAAATAGAGGTAGAGCCGGTAACAGAGAAAATAAAGCCCATCAGGTTATCCAGTCAGGGTGAGGTGACTGGAATTGAAGGGTTTGCCCTTTCCTCTCATCTTGAGCAGAGGAGGGTGAGCAAGCGAATGGTGGAGAAATGCAGCCAACTGCTTAAAGCAAATGGATACGATGCACAGCTAGAAATGGTTAATGACACCACAGCGCTTCAGCGTGGAGCGGCGCTTGCTATATATGCTAAGACTAGTTCCGGTTGTATCATTGGCGCTGATAGAGCTGGCAAGCCAGGACGGACTTCGGAAGACATTGGTGAATATGTAGCTGAAAGTCTATTAGAGGATTTGTCAACAGGGGCTACGGTTGACCGGTATTTAGCCGACCAGCTTATTTTCTATGCCGCTTTAGCCGATGGAGTTAGTGAGTATAGGATACCAAGGTTGACGGAGCATGTTGAGACCAACCTGTGGCTTGTGGAGAGCATGCTCGGAGTCAAGACCGAGGTCAATAAAAATATAGTTAGAGTTCAGGGCATAGGCTATTATCCGTCATGTCATAAGGAATCTTTGGTGAGATAGAACAGTAAAAGAGGTAAGCCTTGCTTTATATGTTACTGGGTCCGGATGATTTTTCTCTCGGTCATTCGCTTGAGGAGATAAAGAGAAGCATAGGCGACCAAACACTTTTGGTGGCTAATACCACTACACTTGATGGACAACAAATCACCTTAGACCAATTGAAAACCGTTTGTGAGACAGTGCCCTTTCTGGCGGAAAGACGCTTGGTAATTGTCACGGGTCTGCTGGAGCGATTTGAACCTAAAGGTAAAACCAGCCGACGGAGAAAAAGCACGCATATAGCTAATCAACAAGGCGAGTATAAAGCATTAGCTGACTATATTACTAAAATACCTGATAGTACAATATTGGTATTAATAGATACTAGCGTAGGTAGAAATAATCCTCTGTTCAGGGAGCTTTCGGTCAAGGCAGAAGTAAGGTCTTTCCCGCTACTGAAAGAGACTGAACTGCATCAGTGGATTCAAAGGTATGTGGCAAAGGAAGGTGGCAGTATATCTCCACAAGCAATAAACTCAATAGCTAAACTTATAGGTAGTAATTTATGGATTGTGGTAAATGAAATTGATAAGCTCCTCTTATTCTCATCAGGACGCCGTATTGAGGAGGGTGATGTTAATATGCTAGTAAGCTGCGCTCAGGAGGCTAATGTTTTTACCATGGTAGATGCTATCATTGATTCCAGAGCTAAGGCAGCCGAACAGTGGCTACAGCAATTATTGCAAAGAGGAGCTGCCCCGGCTTATCTTCTGGTTATTCTATCACGACAGGTTCAGATGATAGTTCGAGCCAGGGAGCTAAAAAGCCAGGGAAAATCTAAGATAGAGATTCAGAATAGGTTAGGTTTGACCTCAGAGTTTGCTTTGCGTAGGATATTGGGACAAGCTGATAGGTATTCTTGGGAACGGCTCAAGCGAGTATACCATAAACTTCTGGAAGCAGACCTTTCTATTAAGACAGGTAGATACGACGCTGAGCTTACACTAAATATTCTGATTGCTGAACTATGCCAACAAGGCAAGATATAGGTAGTTCACCTTAAGATAGAGTTTGATGGCATCACATTACTATATTGGCACGTCAGGCTGGCATTATGACCACTGGCGGTCTAGATTTTATCCCGATAAGTTGACCAAGCCAAAGTGGCTTGAATTTTATGCTACTAATTTCAATACGGTTGAGCTCAATAATAGTTTTTACCGTCTACCTTCAGAGTCTGCTTTTACTAACTGGCGTGACTCCTCACCAGCCAGCTTTACCTTTGCCATCAAGGTGAGCCGTTTTATCACTCATATTAAGCGGCTGAGAGATACTGAGGAGGCGGTGGACAAGTTTATTACCAGGGCTCAAATTTTGGAAGACAAATTGGGTCCGCTTTTATATCAGCTTCCACCAAATATGCATCGTGATGACGAGAGGTTAGAGTCGTTCCTGTCCATTTTACCGCAGGGGATGAAGCATGTATTTGAATTTCGGCACCAATCCTGGATTGAAGAGCCGGTTTTTAAAATTTTACATAAGTATAATATTGGATTCTGTGTTTTTGATATGCCCTCTCTTACTTGTCCCTTGGTGGCGACGGCTGATTACGCCTATATCAGGTTTCACGGCAGTACTGGACTCTACTGGAGCTGTTATTCTAATGAGGAATTAGCCGATTGGGCAAAGAGACTGACTGATTTAGCTGTGAACCTGAAAGCAGTCTATATCTATTTTAATAATGATGCTGAAGCCTTTGCCGTGAGAAATGCGATGACACTTCGTGGTTATCTACAAAAATGATTATTTCTTATTCAATGTTCATATTGCTCGTCTATTTCTATCATACAATCCACTTTGAGGAAGAAAAGTACTACAGAGGAAAAGAGAGGCGAAGCTCACCTGAGGTCGCCACGGCGACTCGCCTCTGGAGAGCGATTCTGTCGACCTCTCTCACATAACTTTTTGTTGCACAGGATTACATATAAAGACTATAATCTGTATTAGATATGGTTTCTCAAGTTAAACTCAATATCCTTTTCACCAAAGAAGAGATAGAGGCTACGGTCAAGCGGCTGGCGGCTGAAATTAAAGAAGATTATCAAGGTAAGTATCCCCTTTTTATAGGTATTCTGAAGGGTTCTTTTGTGTTTATGGCCGACCTGATTCGATATCTTGATTTCCCACTGGAGGTTGAGTTTATCCGTTTATCCAGCTATGTTAAGGGCAGGGATAGTTCAGGGAGGGTTAAGGTGGTGCAGGGTCTTCGGTCTAAAGTTAAAGGCAGGGATGTATTGGTTATTGAGGATATAATAGATACTGGTCACACCCATGGTTTTCTTTTGGATTATCTGGGTAAGAAAGAGCCTGCCTCTTTAAGGCTCTGTACTCTGACTGATAAGCCTTCCCGGCGTCAGGTTCCAGTTACTATTGACTATCTGGGTTTCACCGTTCCCAATAAGTTCGTGGTGGGTTACGGACTGGATTTGGACGAGAAGTTTCGCAATCTTCCCAACATATATGTTTTGGAGGTTGAAGAATAATGTTATCCAAACAGGCTCACTTAATATCAGTAGCTAAAGGAGAGTTTCCTGCAGACCTGGTTCTGGCTAATGCCAGAGTGGTGAATGTATTCACTGGTGAGATTGAGTCAGGCAATGTGGCTATTTGTGGGGACAGGATTGCCGGAATCGGAGATTATCGCCAGGCTAATCAAGTGCTGGACTTAGGTGGTAGCTACCTAGCGCCTGGTCTTATTAACGGACATACTCACATAGAAAGCTCTATGCTTGATGTGTCTCAATATGCTCGAGCAGTAGTGCCGCGAGGCACTTTGGCTGTGGTTACCGACCTCCATGAGATAGCTAATGTCTGTGGGCTGGAAGGTATAAGATATGTACTGCGCTGTGCCCGTCGTTTACCCCTTGACCTATTCCTGATGGCTCCTTCGTGTGTGCCAGCTACTGCTTTGGAGACATCAGGCGCCAGCCTTGAACCTGAGGATATTCGGAGGGTTCTCCGGTGGAAGGGCTGTATTGGGCTGGGTGAGGTAATGAATTTCCCCGGCGTACTCAGTGCCAACGCCAGTGTATTGAGTAAAATCAACCTGGCGAGAAGAAAGGTTGTTGATGGTCATGCTCCCGGTGTTACCGGGAAAAATCTCACTGCCTATATTGCGGCTGGTATTTATTCTGACCACGAATCTGTGTCTCTGGATGAGGCTAGAGAAAAATTCAGACAGGGTATGTGGGCTATGATTAGAGAAGGTTCTTCAGAGAAAAACCTTGATGCCTTACTGCCTTTAGTTACTGATAAGACCTATAAACGGTGCTTGTTTGTGGTTGATGACCGTAATTGTGTTGACCTGCTTAAGGATGGTGATATTGATGCCGTAGTACGAAAGGCGATTCGTCGTGGTCTTGAGCCGGTGCGAGCTATACAGATGGCTACTATAAATACGGCTGATTATTTCAGACTAGATGGTCTGGGAGCAGTGGCTCCTGGTTATATGGCTAATCTAATTGTGCTTAGTGAATTATCTGGCTTGCAAATAGATATGGTCTTTTATCAAGGTCGCCTTGTAGCCAGGGAGGGGAAGCCGTTATTCTCTCAATATCAAGGAAGGGGCATAGGGGTGACTAATACGGTAAATATTAAGCCCTTCAATAAAGAGGCATTGAGGCTTTTTAACTCAGGGGAAACCGAGCCGGTTATTGAAGTTGTCCCCGGTCAGATAATTACCAGAAAAAGGATGGAAAAGGTTAATGTTTTGGATGGAGTTGTTGTGCCTGATACTGGCCGTGATATTCTGAAGCTGGTGGTAGTGGAGAGGCACAAGGCTACAGGCAACATTGGTTTGGGATTGGTTATGGGATTTGGCTTAAAGAGAGGGGCTCTGGCTTCGTCTTTTGCTCATGATTCTCACAATATCGTTGCCGTCGGGACTAATGACGAGGACATATTCACTGCGGTTAAGGAAATTGAAAGACTGAATGGTGGTCTGGTGGTTGCTGCTGATGGCAGGGTATTAGCTAGCTTAGGCTTGCCCATTGCTGGATTACTATCTGATGAACCATTGCAGGTGGTAGCGGATAATTTGGAAAAGCTGCAGAATCTGGCTACTGAATTGGGAACAAACCTTTCTTCGCCCTTCGCCACGCTCTCCTTCCTGGCGCTACCAGTAATCCCCGAACTCAGACTGACCGATTTTGGGTTGGTGGATGTTAACGAATTTAAGCTGATTAAATAAGGAGGAGAGCGATTACATATTCTGCTGCACGACGCTCTATCTTTGACAACCGACATGATGCCGGCAGACGATTATCCTCCGAGCTAGGTGAATATAATGACCAATCCGTTGTCGTGCTTGCCATCCCTAACGGGGGTGTTCCGGTGGCGCTGGAGGTAGCGAGCGCACTTAAAGCTGACCTTGACCTGGTTATTTCCCGTAAGATTCCCCTGCCTCTTCACCCTGAAGCTGGCTTTGGCGCCGTTGCTGACGATGGAACAATTATCCTCAACGAGGAAGTAGTAAAGAGAATCGGCTTGAGCCGTCAACAGATAGAGTATGAGGCTAGCAGGGTAAGAGTCGAGATTAAGCAGCGGAGCATGCTCTACCGTGGAGACCGACCCCTGGTTGGAGTGAGTGGCAGGACGGTGATAATCATAGACGATGGATTGGCTTCAGGCTTTACCATGATGGCAGCGGTAGAATCGGTGCGCCATCGCCGACCGAAGGAAATAGTTGTGGCGGTGCCCTGTGCCTCGGCATTAGCCGTTAAGCAGTTAGAAAGGGTCGCCGATAGAGTAGTAACCGTCACGACAGGGTTCATGCCGAGATTTGCCGTAGCTGACTTCTACCGCCAATGGTATGACCTCGGCGATGATGAGGTAATACGATACATCAAACACTGGCGGATGCTGCATCTTCGCTAAAAGTAAGCTACGCAAAATAGGTTGTTGACATAAATGAGTTTAGCTTGATTAGGCGAGGGCTCTCGTCGCAGGAGGTTACATTCCTCAGCCGAAATATGGATTATTTTAGAGTTCCTGCTTCTTTCTAACCTGATACCTGATGATGGTCTTGACGACTTTGGCGTCAGGGGTGGTGAGGTATTCTTCCTCGTGGGCACCGGCTATTTCGTAGCCGCTGTCTTCAATGAACTGGTATAGACGCTCAACAGTGGGTTGCTCCTGGTCATAAGCTCCGAGGTGAAGAATCTGGGCTACAGTGCCATATTCCCAGGTCTCAATCTTGACTTCAGTGACGGCTACCTTCTGGAGTAGGGAGGTGGTGTCCTCAGGAATGGGCAAAGCGATAATATGTGTCCATTCATCCATAGGTACGAGGTGGGCATCAGGATAGCGGGCACGTAGTCCACTGACCTTGAAGGTGGGAAGTCCCTTCTTCTTGAGGTTAAACTTGAGAGTGTAAACCGAACCATAAAGGGCAGGCATAAGTTCGGGGAAGACCTTATCCGGGGCACCCTTGCCATAGACCACCGCCATCTTTTGCGGGGGCATTTCCAGGATTTGAGGCTCTTTCTTAGACGATTTCCGTGGTGCCATTTGATTAACTACCAGTTATGGAGAATTTGTAGCACTATATAACACGCAGTCAAGACCTGTCAATAGAAATGGGGAGTAAGATTATTTGTCTACCCCACCCACCATATCCCACTAGCCTTTAAAAGCAGAGGGGGGATTTTAATTATCTTGACTTCATATCATCCGGTGAGTTAACTTTTTGGTGGACTAGTAGTATGTCGTATGCTATTAGAAATTTTGTATATGAAATGGAGTTACTCAGAATTATGACTGCCAGTTAGGTATCGCTCGGTAAATCCATTCCCAAGCCTCTTTTGGGAGCCAGCCTTGTATATGGTTCCCTGCTTCAATAATTAGTATATTGTCATCAGATTCTACGTGAGCCGCTAAGCGATTGTATAGTTCACGGATACTTTCCGAAGTTACGATTAACTAAGTTGAATCTAAGTAATGCCACCGGCAGGGAGAATGCTGGAGTTATTCCACCAACCCTACATAGTCTTTATCTGGCTTCCTCAGGTTATATGAAACTACATAAGACATTTTACTTTTCCCTATCTCTTTACTCTGTGGTATAGATAAAAGTTCATTATAATCCAAGGTCTTTTCTGTAGTACCCCATATTCTTGCCGAAGGAGAAGCCCTGAACATAAATCACGCCATATAACCTACTTGGGTCTTCATAATATCTTTGCTGACTCCGGCTGCGAGAAGGCTTGTAACATATTGATTCAGACTGACTCCTTCTCGCTTTGCGGCGCGTGCTAAATCACGATGGAGACCTTTAGGAATACGAACCAAGAATTTCCCTGGGTATTTCTCCATATCTCGTGGTAGCGGGATATCCTGTCCTTCATTGTAGGCTGTCTTAATCCAGAGTTTTCGAGCGTCCTCTATTGCTGTGAAGATTTCATCCAATGTTTCAGCCTGAGTCATACACCCAGGAAGCTCTTCAATCTCAGCCACAAAACCACTTGCAGGATCTGAATGTATAGTTACTGGATAACGCAAGTTCAGATAATATTCCAATTCCCTACGCTCCGTATCGTGTCTCATACCAATCCTCCAAATTTAGATTTTCTATTATCATCTTCACATAAGCCCTTTTCACACGCCGCCCTTTCATAGTTGGAACAATTTTAGGTGGATGGCCTGGTTTCACAAAAGCTCGGTGGCTTCCTCCTCCAGAAGGTCGTTCGGCATATCCGAATGCCTCCAAAACCTTAGCTACATCTGTAAATAAAACCTCAGCGGGTTCCCTCAAGAACGGTTCAACTAGCTTATCAAGTTAGCTCACGCTTCACTCCATTATGATACTATATATGGTATCATTTTGTTGGTGAAAAGTTAACCCCATTCTAAGGAGAGGGGAAGTTTTTACTCCTGTCTAATCTTCTGCTCCTGTATTAGCTTTTCGCCATACTCAAGCAGAATTTTGGCTCGTTCCGGGGTGAAATTTGATTCCAAATAGGTTCGCAGGGCATCAGGAGGGGTTATTTCTTCAGCTGTACCCTTCCCCAGCCTGAGGCGTGTCTCTCGCTGTATATCCTTGGCAATGGTAAAGTAGTGGGTCTCCTTTAGGGCGTTCCTGATGTCGTTATCCCTGAGCTGACCCTCAATCTCCGCGGGCAGGCTAATTTGGAGTCGGACTATGGCATCTCTAACTTTATCCTCTTGCTCGGCAATAGCCTTGAGTACAGTTGATGTAGGGTCGGCATCCTGTGGCTCAATGTTAATGTTGATAGTGAGAAAGCGGCGCCCAATTACCGGGTGAAAGTCAAAGGAGACCTGCCATTTACCCGTTTCCTTATCGGAGTCAATTTCCACCAGGTAGAAGCCCTTGTCATCCTCTTCCTCGCTGAAATCTAACCGCTCCAGGCTACCGGGATAAACTACCGGTGGATTATGAGATAAGACCTGGCGCTTGTGAATGTGACCTAAAGCAACATAATCAAAGGCAGGATTAGCCACATTGCTCAGGAGCAATGCGTGCTCTTGCCCTATGGTCATTGACCTCTCTGAGCCAACCTTGGCTCCGGAGACCCAGACATGGGCGGCTAGTATGGCGGGCAGTCTAGGGTCGAGTTCTTGGACTTTGGTAGCAATAACTTTGGTTAAGACCTGTTGTAATTTTTGATTAATCTGCTCCAGGCTGAGATTTTTAGCATCCTCTTTGCTTAATAAAGCACTGCGTCTTAACCAGGGCAGGGAGACTATTTGAATAGTGCCACTTTTAGTCGGGATGCGGTGAATTTCGGGGCGGTTGGAGACATAAACATTTTTAATGGCCAGAGTGTCAAATATTTCGCAGGTAGTAGCCCTACCTATCGCATTAGGCAGGTCATGGTTGCCGATAAGGAGGAAGATAGGGATACCACCGGTGGATAGACGATTAATGCGTCGGGCAAATTCCCTTTGCTGAGTTTGAGTGGGTTCGCGACTCTGATAGGCATCACCGCAGAAGAGGACAAGGTCTACCCTGTTATCCAGGGCATAGTCTACCACCTGGTCAAGGGCAAACTGGATATCGAGGAAACGTGAGGACAACCCAGTAGCCGGGTCAATGCGCCCATAGCTTTCCACACCGAGATGTAGGTCAGCAAAGTGGAGGATTTTCATTAGGTAACCCTATCCCCCTTTATCCCCCTCACTTAATAGAGACCGTTTCGCAACTCAGATTGTCATTGCGAGCGAAGCGAAGCAATCTCACTATTGCTTTCAGAGATTGCTTCGGTCGCCTAGGCGACCTCGCAATGACAAGTGGAAAGCCTCTAATAAGGAGAGCAACTGTCTTAAATGCTAATGGCAAAGACCAAACATTTGAGCGTTCACATAGCACCAGGGAGCACGATGTTTAAGCATAGCGTTAAGAATA
>Ga0315545_1002574_pt1 | contig 16279 bp, 16 predicted proteins | sample SalMarSW160210MG_FD_203096 | JGI IMG/M metagenome (GOLD analysis project Ga0315545, IMG submission 203096) | Salt marsh sediment microbial communities from the Plum Island Ecosystem LTER, Massachusetts, United States - Salt Marsh Sediment SW1602-10 ...
GTCTCGGAGAACGGCAGGATGGAGCTCCAGATCGAAGAACTGCCCGCCCCGCGGCGGCAGTGGCTGATCGGTCTGTCCGATTTTCTCATAAGGGGCGCCCGGGATCTGCAGGAAGAAAACCCGAAGACGATAGCGTTGCGAGTGATTGAAGGAGAGGCTTGACAATGGCACATAAAAAAGGACAGGGCAGTTCGAGGAACGGAAGAGATTCGGCCGCCCAACGACTCGGTGTAAAGCGATTTGGAGGCCAGCAGGTAAAGGCCGGGGAAATCCTGGTTCGTCAACGGGGCACCAAATTCCACCCCGGACACAATGTGGGTCGGGGTAGGGATGACACTCTCTTCGCCCTATCCGAAGGCAAAGTGTTGTTCCACAAGAAGCAGGGGAGAAAGCTCGTCAGCATCGAAGCCTAAGCTGTCGTGGAGAGCAGATTCGTCGACGAGACGACCATTGAGGTTTGCTCCGGAAAGGGAGGCGACGGAGCGGTACATTTCCGAAGAGATAGGTACGTTCCCCGGGGTGGACCCGATGGCGGCGACGGCGGCGACGGCGGCGATGCGCTGTTCATCGTGCGTGCAAATCTAAAAACTCTTTCCCATCTCAAGATGAAGCGTTTGTTCCGGGGGGAGAACGGATTGCCCGGCAGAGGCCAGCGGAAGAGCGGGCGCCGTGGGGCCGACGTGGAGGTGCCCGTGCCTCCCGGAACCCTGATCAAGGACGCCGATACGGGAGCCCTGCTGCAGGATATGGCTTCCCCCTCCGAACCCTGGCTGTTCGCCCGGGGCGGCTGCGGAGGAAGGGGAAACTGGCATTTCAGATCCTCCACAAACCAGGCCCCCCGATTTGCGGAACCCGGCGGCAAGGGTATCTGCCGCCGGCTGCTGGTGGAATTGGCGCTGATCGCGGATGTCGGCCTCGTGGGGAAGCCGAATGCGGGAAAATCCACGCTGCTCTCCGTCTTGACGAACTCCCATCCCAAGATCGGCGCCTACCCCTTTACGACCAAGATCCCCAACATCGGTGTATGCACCGGCTACCAGAAGGAGTTCGTGCTGGCCGATATCCCCGGCATCATCGAGGGGGCATCCCGGGGCGCCGGTCTGGGCCTGCAGTTTCTGAAACACATAAGCAGAACGAACCTCGTCCTGTTCCTGATTGATCTTCACGACGAAGATCCTGCAAAAACCTATCAGATGCTGGAAGAGGAGCTGCATGCCTACAGCCCGGATCTCAGCGGGAAGCCGAGAATGGTGGTGGGGACGAAGATGGATCTTGCGGAAAGCGAAAACAGGCTAATTTCGCTCAAAGCCGCCGTGGATGATCAACCATGTCTCGGGATTTCAGCGGTTACCGGCTACGGAATACCCGAGTTGAGGGCGGCCCTGGAAAAAACGCTCGGGGTGACGGAAAAACAGTCGTGAGAATCGCCATCCTGGGGGGTACTTTCAATCCCGTGCACAAGGGGCATCTGAATATTGCCGCGGAGGTGAAATCCCGCTTCGGTTACCTGCGGATTGTTTTTATCCCGGCCAACATTCCCGCGCACAAAAAGATGGAGGTGGATGTCGGAGCCGGCCACCGGTTGAAGATGCTGGAGCTGGCCGTGACCGGGTACCCCGATTTCTTTGTTGACGATTGCGAGCTGCGGCGGGGCGGTACCTCATATACGATCGATACGGTACGGGAATTGTCTCGCACCTATCCGATAGAGGGGAAACCCGGGCTGATCATCGGTGATGATCTGGTTGAGGATTTCAAGACCTGGAGGGATGTCGGGCGGCTCGTGGAAATGGTAGAGCTGATCGTGGCTCACAGGCGGTCCCGGAAGAACCTGGTGATCGAGTATCCCTGCCGCTATGTCGATAATTCACTGTTTCCGATCTCTTCATCCCAGATCCGGGAAGCGCTGCAATCGGACGGCGCGTCCACGGACCGGGAGTCGGTACGGAACTGGCTGCCTCCGGATGTGTTCGATTATATTCAACGTCATGATCTGTACCGCTGAAGCGTTGGAGTGGCTGTTGAAGAGGGACCTGGGGCAGGAGCGGTTGGCTCACAGCCGCCGAGTCGCTGATCTGGCCGCCGACCTGTGCCTTACCTACGGGTTGGAAGGGCAGAAGGGAAGATTGTCGGGGCTGGCCCACGACTGGGCCCGGGACTTGCCCGCCGGGCGTGTGCGTGAGCTTGCGCTCCGCGACGGCCGGGGTGAATCGGTTCTGGAGGCGCAATACCCCGTGCTTTTCCACGGTCGGGCTGCCGCTGTCGGCCTGAGGGAGAAGCTCGGGGTCGAGGACCCGGAGATCCTGGAAGCTGTTGCCTGTCACGTCACCGGATGTCCCGGGATGGGGCTGCTCGCCAAGATCGTGTTTGTGGCGGATTTCCTCGAACCGGGACGAGGATTTTTACCTGAAGAGGTTCGGAAGGGAATGTTGAGGATGGATATCGACGAGATGACGCTCCGTGTATTGGAGGAGATCTTCGGTTATCTTCGCGGGAAACATCGACCGATCGCTCAGCCGGCATTGGAGCTATTCGAGGAGTTGAGGTGGAAATGATAAGAAGAAAACGAAAATGGGACAAGAGCATTGTGCTCCTCATTCTGATTGTTTTGGTGGTGGCGGCTGCAGGGGTTTTCGGATACTTCCAGCTGCGAACAGATCCGTTCACGGAAAAACTCAAGAGCGCAAGCCCGGTATCCGTGCTGTTCTGCCTGGGCGGAGATCAGGAGTACGGATTCTTCGAACTTTTTTTGTACCATCCGGAAACCAACCGGGGGGCGATCCTCTATATTCCGGGAAATGTGGGCATGATCATCGAATCGTTGAAGAAGGTCGACAGAATCGACGCACTGTACAACCGGGGGAATCTTGACCCGTTGATCGACAAGATCGAGGAGCTTGTAGGTATTGATATTCAATTTTACATCGATCTGCAGGATTCGGAACTGAGAAATCAGGTCGACCTGCTCGGCGGCCTCGAGCTGTTCATCCCCAACCCGGTCGATACCAACTCTGCCGGACGGCGCATATTTTTGCCCTCGGGCAGTGTGGTTCTGGATGGAGACAAGATCCGTGACTTCATTTCCTATCAGGAGGAGATGGAAAACGAGGTCGACTCGGTGGGGAGAAAGCAGAGGTTCCTTCAGTCTCTATTGAAGAGCATCGCCAACAGCGATCTGCTGGAGGAGAAAAGTGCGTATTTTGTATTTCGAGACAATATGGATACCAACCTGAGTCCTCGCGCCTTGAGCTCATTTGTGCTCGAGCTGAAAAAGCTCAACAATGAGAAGATCGTTTTTCAGCGAGTGTTGGGAAGTTCCCGAATCGTGGACGGGAAGGAATTGCTGTTTCCCCACTTTGACGGGCAGCTGCTCAAAGAGATCGTAAAACAGACAGTCGAGACGATCTCCAGCCAGGAACCGTTTGCAGAGGATGAATTGACAGTCGCCATCGAGGTGATGAACGGAACCAGTGTGGGGGGGCTGGCTCGGCGGGCGGCGAACGTATTCCAGAGTTTCGGCTATGACGTTGTTTCCGTGGCGAATGCCGACAACTCGGACTACCAGAAAACCGTTGTTCTGGACCGCAAGGGGAGGTTAGAGGTGGCCCAACGCGTTGCCGATTTGATCAGTTGCCAGCGGGTGTACTCCCGTCTGGAGGAAACGGGTGATATGACCGTAGATGTAACGATTATACTAGGAACGGACTTTGATGGAAGATACTGTAAAGAATGATGTGTTGGACATCGCCAGACTCTTGGAGGACCACCGGGCCGAGCAGGTCAGAGCCCTCTATATAGGAGAGATGAGCGACTGGACCGATTACTTCATCATCACCACGGTGCGTAGTGCCGCCCATTTGAAGGGGTTGCTGCGTCTGTTGAATGAGGCTTTGAGAGAAAAGTCCATCACCCCCTTCAGGTCCCGAAAAACCCACAGCAGGGAAACCGGTTGGGTTCTCATCGACTGTGGGCGTTTCGTCATCCATCTCATGGACAGGGAGCACAGGGAGTTTTACGAACTGGAAAAGCTGTGGTTCAATAATGAGTTGATTTATTCGTCGAAATCTTCGTAGTCTAGTTCATCCTCGTCGTAGTCTTCTTCTAATTCATCCTCTGCGAACTCTTCTTCTTCATCCTCGTCTTCGAACTCCTCTTCTTCCTCGAATTCATCCTCGTCGTAATCTTCTTCTAGTTCATCCTCTTCGAACTCTTCTTCTTCTTCTTCCTCGTCCTCGTCCTCGAACTCTTCCTCGTCTTCGAAGTCGTCTTCGTAGTCGTCCATATCGTCTTCGTCCTCGTAGAAATCCTCATCACCGTAGTCGTCGAAGTCTTCGTCACTTGCCTCGATCTGCGAAAGGGGAGAAGACACGGGCAGCAGCCGAGGTTCTTCAGAACTATGTAGACTCATTTCCACCTCCCACGTCGGAAATGCATTCACCCCAATCTATGATCAAGAATTAGAATATGTCAACTCTTTTTTGAGCAACTTCACAGATTTTTTATCCACCGCCGGCCCGCTCCCTGCCTTCGTTGACAGCGACGCCGCTTTCTGTGTATATTCCCCGCACGGAAGGAGGGGACTCAGGTGATCCTGAACGCCCCCGCCAAGGTGAACCTGCATCTGGAGATCAGGGGTTTGCAGCCTGACGGGTATCATGAAATCCTCTCCATCGTGCAATTTGTCCCGCTGTATGACAGGGTTCATGTCAGGTCTTTGAAAGAGAAGAACGCCTTTCGTTTTTATTGTGTTCCCCCGGTACCCGGCGGAAAGAACATCGCCATGGCGGCGGTGGAGAGATTCAAGGCGAGTTGCCGGCTCGAAGCCGGTGTAGAGGTACGGATCCAAAAGAGGATTCCCGCGGGCGCAGGTTTGGGTGGAGGGTCCAGCGATGCGGCGGCCGTCCTGGGCGGGCTCAATGAGCTGTTCGGCTATCCTCTGAACCCGGGGCAGCTACATGAGCTGGCCGCCGGACTGGGAAGCGACGTTTCATTTTTCCTCCATGGGCCCGCCGCTTTGATGTCCGGACGGGGCGACAAGATTCAGGATCTCGCGCCCAGGCGGGATTTCGTGCTGGTCTTGGTGTACCCGGGCTTCCCGATTTCCACTTCTGAGGCATACAGGTGGTTTGATGAAGATAAAGCGCGGGATCGGCGCACCTCCGCCCTCGAAGATCTCAAGGTCCAATTCGAAGAGAGAGCCCCGGATTCCTGGTCTTTTTTCAACTCCTTTCAATCAACGATTGAAAGCCGGTATCCTCTCATCGGAGAGATCATGAGGAAATTGGTAAAGTCAGGAGCCCACCTGGCTACCCTATCCGGCAGCGGTTCCTCCGTATTCGGAGTGTTCACAGATATCCAAGCGGCCCGATCCGGGTACAGACGCATGCGCCGCCGCTACCCCGGCGCGTGGTTGCTCGTACCCTTGCAAAGTGGAGGTTTCACAGATTAGAATGTAGATGCCCGCGGGGTACAGGAGGTCAGGAGGTGCACCATGGAGATTACGGACATTCGGATCAAGAAAGTCAGCACCGGGGGTAAGCTCAAGGCGTACGTTACGGTTACCTTTGACGACTGCTTTGTGGTACATAATCTGAAAATCATTTCTGGTAAAGCGGGAACCTTTATTGCGATGCCGAGTCGCAAAACCAAGACGGGGGAGTACAAGGATATTGCCCACCCGATCAATTCGGAGTTTCGCCACCGGATCCAAAGTGAAATCATCAGCGAGTATGAAAAGGTGCGAGACGAGCTCGAAGAGATGGAGGAGGCGGAGCCTTCAGAATCTGATGATTTAGAATCCGAACAAGAGCAGGGTTGAGGCACGGTTGATTCGCCGTCAACAGACGGCAGGTGGACTCTAAGTTTCTCAAGAAAAAACAACAATTGGGACGTAGGCAAGCGGTAAGCCACCGGTTTTTGGTACCGGCATTTCGCAGGTTCGAATCCTGCCGTCCCAGATACGAACAATTGCCTGAAAGGAGAGTGAGATATATGGAGCAGAAAACACTGGTGGCCCAATCGCGCAAAATTTTCGGAAGCGCCGATTCCCGCCGCCAGAGGCGAAACGGAAAGATCCCCGCCGTGATCTACGGGCACGCGGAACCCAAGGGATTGGTCATAGATGCCCACGAGTTCAACACGAAATTCATGACGATCTCCGAGAGTACGATTATCAACCTTCAGGTGGACGGAGACAGCCACGATGTGTTGATTAGAGATTATCAGGAGGATGCGATCTCCGGAGCCATCACGCACGTAGATTTCTATGAAATCGAGCGCGGGAAGGTTCTGCGAACGAACGTCGGTCTGCGCTTGGGCGGCGCGGCCGTCGGTGTTCGGGAAGGGGGCATCCTGGAAGGCTTCGTGCACGAGCTGGAGGTCGAGTGTCTGCCCAAGGATTTGCCCGAGGCTATCGATGTGGACATAACCAACCTCGAGATCGGGCACTCGCTTCACGTTCGCGACCTGGAAATTCCTTCGGGAGTGCAGGTACTCAACGCGCCGGATCAGGTCATCTGTACGATCGCCCACAAACGCATCGAGGTCGAAGAGGTGCCCGAAGAGCTCGAGGAGGAAGCCGCTCGAGAAGCGGAGGAAGCCGAAGGAGAGGCTGCAGAGGAGCAGGCCGAGGAGTAAGCCCTGGATCTCACCGTTATCGGATTGGGGAATCCGGGACAGAGGTACAGCGCCACCCGCCACAACGTGGGCTTCAGAACGGTAGATCTGCTGGCGTCGAGGTACCGGGGGACCTTCAAGAAACCTTTTCTCAAAAACTATCTCATCGCCCGAGCCGATCAGGCGAGCGGCCCTTTGTTCCTGGTAAAGCCCCTGACCTATATGAACAACTCCGGATCCATTTTCCCGGAGATCCTCACCCGTACCGGCGCCGATCTGCAGTCGATTCTGGTCGTGTGCGACACCATGGATCTGCCGGTCGGACAGTGCCGCTTGAAACGAAAGGGCTCGGCAGCCGGGCAGAAGGGGTTGGCCTCGATAATCCACCGGTTGGGCCGGCAGGACTTTCCGCGGCTGTACATCGGGATCGGGCGTCCGAATCGTCGAAGCCACGTGGTGGAGTACGTGCTCTCTGAACCGAAGGGAAAGGAAGCAGATGCCCTCGAGGAGGCGGTTCGTTATGCCGCCGACGGGGTGGCCCAGCTCCTGGAGGAGGGGCTGGAGAAGGTGATGAATGTCTTCAACAGACGATCAATGGACGGTTGAGCAGAGAGTTCTGCAATACCTCAGTCGATACGGGATATCCCCCGGCTCGGCCGTTCTGATCGCCCTCTCCGGCGGTCCGGATTCACTCTGTTTACTGTGCGTCCTGCACGGGCTCCGGGAGCGTCATCCCCTACGCTTGAGCGCCGCCTATCTCGACCATGGGATTCGCACCGTCCTCGAAAGGGAGGGGGAGCTGGAGTTCGTTCAGAGAACCTGCTCTGCGATGGGCATTGACCTGACCTGGGAGAGAATGCCGCAGGGGCTGCTGGAGAAGCGCTCTGCGGGCACGGGCAGGAGCCTGGAGGAGGTTGCCCGCCAGGTCCGATACGCATTTTTACGCGAAGCAGCGGCTCGAAAAGCCTGTGATTATATCGCACTCGGTCATACGGCGGATGATCAGATCGAGACCGTGGTGATGCGTTTCTTTCAGGGCGTCGGCTTGGGCGGGCTGCCGGGCATTCCACCCGCTCGGAAGGATCTTCTACGTCCCCTGATCGATTGCACCCGTGCCGAAATCCTGGACTACCTCTCCGGCCACGGTCTGGCCTACATAACGGACTCTACAAATCGGGACAAACGGTATCTACGGAACGCGGTGCGCTCCGAGCTGCTGCCCGTGGTTGAGCGGATCTTCCCGGGTTTCCGGGGCAGCGTGCTTTCCCTATCCAAAAAGCTCGCGGATTTAAGGAACTACGTCGACTCAGAGAGTCGGCGGCGATTGCGCTGGAAACGAGTGGGGGAGGGGTACAGCATCCCGGGAAGACACTTCCTGGCCGCTCCCGGTCTGCTGCGACTGGTTTCCGTCACCAGACTGCTCAACACCCTGGCCGCAGACAGCACCCGGGTGCCCTACAGGTTCCTCTCTCAGATCCAGGAGGACGACATCCTGCTTTCAAGGCGGGTCGTGCTTTCGGGGTACGGAATCCGCCTGTACTGGCGGGCTGAGCAGCTGATCTTGGCTGCGGATGTTGTCGGACATACCGAAAAAGGTTATTTTATAGAAGAAATAGATGCCGGCAGGGTTTTCGTGCCCGAAGCCGGTTTGTTTTTCGAGCTCGGTTCCCTGGTCCGGGACACCGACCGTTTCGTGTTTCGTTCCTCCAGGACCGGGGATAGCATCAATCTCCAAGGCGGAAGCAAAACCGTCAAGAAATTGTTTGCCCGGTGGCGGGTAGCGAGATCGGAGAGCTGGAAGATTCCGATCGTGGAATCCACAGCCGGGATCATTGCGGTTCTGGGCGGTCTGTTTGGGTACCGGGACAGTTTTCAATCCGGCTTGCCTGATGAGCAGGGAAAAGCGTTAAAGAGAATGGTTCACAGATACGATGTGGAGGTAGAGTGAACGGCGACAACAAGAACAACAAGGGGGGGCCGCAAGGAGGTCCGCCCCGGTTGCAATTCAACAACAGAATTGCCCTAATTTCCCTGCTGGTTCTCGTGGTGATATTCATCCTGTTCTTCATGTACAGCGACCGCGGGACGAGCCAGGAGATTCCCTATTCGGTGTTCCTGAACTACGTGGATCAGGGTTTGGTCGAATCGGTCAAGATCGTGGACAACACCGAAGTTCAGGGTTCGCTGCAGAGTCAAACCGGTCAGATGAATACCTTCCGGACCACGATTCCCTATCCCGACGCCACCCTGATGGATAGACTGTTGGAGAAGAACATCCGGGTGACAGGGGGGCCCAAGACCGTATCACCTTTCAGGATTTTTATCGATTTCCTGCCCTGGATTCTCATGATCGTGTTCATCTGGTTCATGTTCCGCCAGGTTCAGGGCAGCGGCAACCGGGCCTTCAACTTCGGCAAGAGCCGGGCCAAACAGTACCTGGATACCGGGAAAAAGACCACCTTCAATGACGTGGCCGGGCAGGAGGAGGCCAAGTACGAGCTCCAGGAAGTTGTAGAGTTCTTGAAAAGCCCGCAAAAGTTCTCCAAGCTCGGAGCCAAAATCCCCAAAGGGGTGCTTCTGGTGGGAATGCCCGGAACCGGAAAGACGCTGATGGCCAAGGCCATAGCCGGAGAGGCGGATGTAGCCTTCTTTCACATGTCCGGTTCCGATTTCGTGGAGATGTTCGTAGGCGTGGGCGCCAGTCGTGTTCGGGACCTGTTTGAGCAGGGCCGCAAGAGTGCGCCCTGCATCCTGTTCATCGACGAGCTGGACGCCGTGGGGCGGGTCCGCGGCGCCGGCTACGGAGGCGGACATGACGAGCGCGAACAGACTCTGAACCAGATGCTCGTGGAGATGGACGGTTTTGACACCAAGGACGGTGTGATCATCGTGGCGGCAACCAACCGCCCGGATGTGCTGGATCCGGCGCTGCTCAGACCCGGGCGCTTCGACAGGCAGGTGGTGATCGATATGCCGGACACCAGGGAGCGGGAAAAGATCCTGAAGATCCATTGCCGCAACATACCACTGGACGAGGATGTGGATCTAAACCGGGTGGCCCGGGCTACTCCGGGATCCTCGGGCGCGGATCTGGCCAATCTGGTCAATGAGGCGGCCCTCTACGGAGCCAGGCGCAACAAGCAAAAGGTGAACATGGAGGATTTCGAGGACGCCCGGGACAAGACCATGATGGGGATAGCCCGAAAGTCCAAGGTCATTCCCCCGAAGGTGCGGCGGATGACCGCCTATCATGAGGCCGGTCACGCCCTTCTGCACTACTATCTGAAAAATGCAGATCCACTGCACAAGGTTACCATCGTACCCCACGGACAGGCGCTGGGCGTCGCCTTTTCCCTGCCGGAATCCGACACCTACTCCCGCAGCGAGGGCTGGCTGCACGATCGGATCACGATCACCATGGGCGGCTACGCTGCCGAAGAGATCATCTTCCAGGAAAACACCACGGGGGCGCAGAACGACATCGATCAGGCCACCGAGATCGCCCGACGTATGGTGTGCGAGTGGGGAATGTCGAAGTCTCTCGGACCGATCGCCTTCGGACAAAAGGAGGAACCGATTTTCCTGGGCAAGGAAATCGCCCGTCATAGAGATTACTCGAATGAAACGGCCGAGCAGATCGACAGGGAGATCCGAAGCATCGTGGAAACCAGCTTGAAAAACGCCAAGGATCTGCTGACCGAGCACGAAGACCATCTGGAGCTGCTGGCCACGACCCTGGTGGAGAAAGAAACTCTCGATGACGCGCAAATTCGGGAGCTGCTGGGTTTGCCGGCCAGAAAGAAGATGGAAGAGTAAGAAACGTTCGTGAATTGAGGCGCTAACGAGTATAGACTCTTTTGTGGAGTACAGCTGGAGGAATCAGCTAGGGAAACTATGGAAAGCAGCCGGAGGACACTGCGTATCGGCAGTCTGTCCTGGATCTTTTTCTCTCTTTTTCTCCTCATCGGAATGGAAATCGTCGCCCAGGAATCATTCAACCAGTCAGCCGAGTTCAGGATCGCCAACGGGTACTTTCGGCAGGCTGAAGCGTTGTACCGGGAAGGACGATACGACTCCGCCGCACAGCTGCTCGAAGCGTCTTTGGAGTTTTTTCCCGATTATTCGGAGAGCGCCTATCTGCGTGCCCGGTTGTATCTCCGAGAGCAGGAAACCACCTGGAGGGCGATCGACTATCTCGAGGCGGCCGTGCAGTCCGACACCTGGACGGAAACCGAACCGTTGACCGGGGCGGCGGAGCTGATCCGTGTCTACGTGCGCACCGGCCGCTACCAGGATGCCCGGCGGTTGTTTGCTGCGACTGAGGAGACGGGGCTGGGGGGCAGAGGCAATCCAGACCTGAGTGCTCTGTGGGCGAGAACATTAATCGGTCTTAAGGAGTTGGCTCAGGCCCAAACCTTCCTAGCGGAGGCGGTTCGCCGCTTCCCGCAGTCACCGCAACTGTACATCCTGCTTGCAGAGGTGCTGGCCCGGCGGGGGAACCGGGCCGCCGCCGGGGATGCCCTGCAACGGGGGATCAGAGAGATCCCCGGAGAGGCGGAGCTCGTGTATCAGCTGGCCGCCCTGGAGAGGGATCCCGAAAAACGTCGCGGGCTGGTCGAAGCTTATCTCCAGGCCGGCGGAAACGATCCTGGAGCGGCCCTACTGGCGATACCGGGCGGAGGCCGGGATCGGGAACGCTTCATCGATCTGTTCTTCCGTCTCGGGGGAAACACCAGGATCGGCTACCTCGATTCGCTGCGGGACTCGCTAGGCGCGGAGGAGATCTCCGAACGAACCGGGGGTTACACGGGATCGAGGATCAGAGACGAGAACCGCGACGGATACTACGAACAGCGCTACGAGTACCAGGAGGGGATCTTGACCCGGTGGATCTCCGACCGGGATCAGAATGGAATTGCCGAAGCGATTGTTGATTTCAAAGACGGTATACCCGGCGTTGTGACACTGAGCAGCGGGGACAGCTCTGCGAAGCTCACCTACAGGTACAGCGAATACCCCTTCTTGGACTCCGCCGCCTTTGCCGCCGGCAGCTCACTCAGGGAATACCGGATGGTTCCGTATACCGTACGCCGGCCGGCCTTCGTCTCGATCTCGGGCGGGCAGTTTGCTCTGGAGCTCCACCCCGACCTGAACGCCGGTGAGGATTGGATACGGCAAAACGCCTATCAGAGGGCGGAGTATTCGGGAAACGAGCCTTTTCCCGCGCGCAGGGTCCAGCTCCTGGAAGGTCGTACCATGCGAGTCGATGAGCTGCCCGATTCTTTGGGCAACTTCACCCGCACGATTTTCTATGCAGCTTCGATGCCCGTGGAAGGAATCAGGGATCTGGATGGGGACGGAAAGCCTGAGATTCGTGAGGAGTTCCGGAACGGCCGGTTGTGGAAAATAACCTTGGATCAAGATGGTGACGGAGTGAAAGAGTTCGAACAGATATTTGAAAGCGATTCCTATCGAATGTATTGGGATTACAACGAGGACGGATTGTTCGACAGCCGGGAGTTCATGGGTTCCGACGGAACGCCGATCCGCGGCTTCTCGTCACTGCTGAACGGAGCCTACGATTTGATAGAATCCGCGGGGGATCTGCGGTGAAGCGCACCTTGCTCCTCCTCTCGGGTCTGGTCGTATTGGCCTGCTCGAGCATGCAGAGCAACCTTTCTCCTGAGCAGGCGCAGGAGCTGGATTCTGTGCGGCTCGATTCGATCCGGTCAAAGATCGATGACAATCGGCTTGCCGAGGCGTATCAGGATATCTCCTTTTTGAAGAGGGATCCGGACGATGATATTCCGAACTCGGAACTGGAGCAGCTGTCCGAACGGGTCACTGAGCGCATGGCAGCCGAATTCGAGGAGCGCATCGATCAGCGAGACTACGTTCAAGCCTTCAGGCACTACCTGTCACTGGCAGGCATAGGGAAAGAGGATCTGGTTCCGGATTGGTCCTACCTTGAGCTTCTGCAAGCTTTGGCACAGTCCAGCTATGAGGCTGGAGACAAGCCCCTGGCCTTCTACTACGCTCAGCGGGCCCTTGCCGAGGGGGCAGGGGGCGAACAGCTGCTTGGCCTGCTCCTTGATCTGTCTCGGGAGCTGGAAAACGCGGCCGTGTATGAAACGGCTGTCCGGGAGTTCAAACTACAGGAACTCGAACTGCCTGAGGAGCGGGCCAGCCCCGAGGTACGTGCGCCTTCGGTGGATCGGATGGTGAGCGGAACCGTGACCATTTGGGTGAATCGGGGCATCAAGATAGAGGGGGGCATGGGTTACCCCGATCGGGTTATCGGCAGTGGCTTCTTCATCGATGAACGGGGCTACCTGCTCACGAACTACCACGTGGTGGCCAGCGAGGTAGATCCCGAGTACGAGGGGTATTCCCGGCTCTACATCCGCCTTTCCGAGCGGGTGGAGGATAGGATCCCCGCCAAGGTGGTAGGATACGACCGAATTTTCGATCTGGCCCTGGTCAAGGCCGACGTCGATCCCCGGTTCATCTTCTCATACGGGGGCAGCGCCGATCTGAAAGTCGGTGGAAGGATCATTGCCATCGGATCTCCGGCGGGATTGGAAAATACGGTCACCTCGGGCATCGTTTCCGCCACGGGGCGAAGATTCCTGCAGATGGGGGATGCGATTCAGGTAGACGTGCCGATCAACTACGGAAACAGCGGCGGACCGCTTCTCGATGAAAGCGGAAAACTCGTCGGGATCGTTTTCGCCGGAATCGAGCAGTTCGAGGGAGTAAACTTCGCGATTCCCTTCGACTGGGTGGAGAAGATGCTTCCCCGGTTATACGCCGGCGAGGAGGCGGGACATCCGTGGTTGGGAGCGGCGGTCCAGGAAGTGGACAAGGGCCTGGAGGTCATCTATACGGTCCCCGACTCGCCGGTGTACAGAGCGGGATTACGGGAGGGGGATATCATCGAATCCCTGAACGGAGAAAGCTACACCAAGATCGGGGAGATCCAGGCGGCTCTTCTGGACTTGGACTATCCGGTACTGGTCACGCTTCGCTGGAAGCGGGAAGGAGAGTCTCTGCAGGGAGCGGTCAGTCTGGCCGAACGGCCGTACAGCCCTATCGAAGAGAGTCTGGAAAAGGATCTGCGGGACAATGTTCTCCTGCCTCTGTTCGGGATGAAGATCGAACGTACCAGCCGTTTCCTCTGGAGAGCCAACTATTCCGTGCGCAGGGTCCTGCCCGGGTCGATTGCCGACGAGACCGGTCTGTCCAAGGATGATCCCCTGAGCATCCAGGGGTGGGAGTTGGATACGGAGAACCGCTACGCCCTCTTGCGGATCTATGTGAAGAAGAGGAAATCCGGCTTTATGGAAAGCGTCGTACAGCTGGCGGCCTATCTGGAGACCGATATCTTTATATAGTTTTCGAAAAACAGTCACCGACTGTCGCTCAACGCAGTCCGGGTCCGTTGCAGGTACAGCGAGAGAAGCCTGGCATGCCCTTCGATTCTGGAGCGGTGCGGAGGGATCAGGGTTCGATCGGGGTCTACCTCGGGAAGAGAAAGATGCAGATACTCCACCGGAGCCAGGGCTCGGGCCAGTTCCCGGCCGGGTTCGGCGATCGATCGGACGACCTCGGATAAGAGCGCCTGTTCCTGCTCGCAGAAGCGCCGCACCGAATGAGAGTTGGGCCTCCGGCGAATCCCTGCGCTCGAATCCGCCCCGGCCTTTCCTGTTTCGGCGTCGGTGGTCCCGCTGCACAGGTCCCTCAACTCCCCGACCGTGTTGATCCGGCCTGCACCCACGGGCAGGCCTTCCGCTGACAGGTCGAAGCTTCGCGAGCTGTCCGTATTGACCGTGGAGAGCTGGCGGGCGTAGGAACGAAGAACCAGGTCGGTCATCAGTCGCTGCCCCCCCTTGTCCTGCAGCCACAGCCGCGGACGGGCCAGCAGAGTCTCGAAGGCTTTCATCCCGCACGGCTGGAGACGGGTGCAGTTCTGGAGCGTGGCCAGGTGAAACGGCGCACCCCGGGCGTGGGTTTGATTTCTCGGGTAGCTGAAATCCAGACCCGTGAACAGCACGGGGCCGGTGGTGATGGACAGAGCCGCCTCGACGGCGGATACGCCCACGGAGCCCCGGGGGGGCAGGGGAGAGGGCAGCAGAGAGGCGGATTCGAGCCTGTCGAAGAGGGACAGCGGGTGAAAGCGCGTCGAAAAAAAGAACAGTCGGGGGAACAGGCGCAGGCTCTGCGGATTCGAAGTCAGGTCGCAGAGCAGGGTGATTCGAGGATCTCTGCAGGGAAGAAAATCCTGCAACGTGTACAGCTGGGCGTCCAGCGTGAAGACCCAATCGGGAAGTAAAGCGGCTGCAGCCAAAACCGGCACGGCCGTGTCCACGGACAGGAGAATCACCTCTTCCCGTATCCGTTCGATCCAATCGAGGCTGCCCTCCAGAGAGGGACCGGCCCCGCAAACGAGAATCGGCAGGCTGGTGGCCAGATCCGCGATATCCCCCGCCGCGGGTAAATAGCGGAGGTTTGTGAACAGATTTTTCAGCCAAAGCTCGGCCATGGCCACCAGGGTCAACTTGTTCTGCCAGAAGAGGCGGATCTCCTCCTCCACGGCCTCGAGAAGCAGCCTGTAGGTCCGGCGGTGGAACTGATAGCCGCCGCTGAGGTGAAGCTGAACAACCCGGCGAAACCTCCAGGGACCCAACTGCCGGACGACCGCGGCCGCTTGATCGGGACGAGCCGTTCGGATGACCGTGAGGCGGGAACTTTCGGGCAGCGGCTGTGCCTGGGTTATCCCCAGCTTGAACAGACGCTCATCCGCCTCGATGCAGAGAATATGGCAGGAATCGGGAAGCTTTTCGAGCAGTTCGGCTAAACCATAACCCAGCCCCAGGGAGGGAATGAATACCAGGCTCCTGGGTTGAAGTTCGAGCCTCTCCACCCTGCGGACGGCGGCTCCCCGAGGGTCCCGGGGGGAATAGAGGGCTTTGCCCCTATAAGAAATCGTAAAGCCCCGTCCGGTATCGACCAGACTTGGCTCCGCCTCGGTCATTGCCTGGGGAAAACGTGCTCGTAGAAGGTCGCGTCGAAATTGTCCTGGATAAAATCCGGGTTGAGGAGGACGGTCTGGAGATCCTGCTCCAAGGACTGCTGCGCATAGTAGGCGTAGTAGTCACCCAAAAGATCCCGCTCCCGCTGCGGGGCTTCCCGTACATCGTCCAGTCGCAGCACGACCACCTGATCGTCCAGCAGAACGGGAGAAGACACCTCCCCCGGAGTCAGGGAGAAAGCCCGGAGAAAGAACTCCTCACTGTAGGCGGCGGAGGAGAGATTGATCTGTTCCAGGGGCGATCGCACGGGAGCCAGGAAGTAGAAGGACTGATAGTTGATGGGGAAGTAGTCGGTCAATCCGACCGAGTAATTCTCTTCCAGCGTAGCGCCGAGAAACCCGACGTCATCCACCCGTTCTCGGAAACTCTCAGCCTGGCTGAGGGTGTAGTCCTCTATGATTCCCTTCTCATACCTCATCACGTAGTCCCGGACGACCTGGCGGGTCTCCTCCACGTCGAAATCGGGTTCCAGTGCGGGGCTGTCGCAGCGAAAAATCACCCAACCGAAGCGGCTTTCCAGCACCGGTGAGATTTCGGTCTCCTCCAGCCGGAATATCGTCTCAACGGGCGCA
>Ga0315545_1002576_pt1 | contig 16269 bp, 11 predicted proteins | sample SalMarSW160210MG_FD_203096 | JGI IMG/M metagenome (GOLD analysis project Ga0315545, IMG submission 203096) | Salt marsh sediment microbial communities from the Plum Island Ecosystem LTER, Massachusetts, United States - Salt Marsh Sediment SW1602-10 ...
TTTCATATGCAAGGCATTTAAGGGCGAAGTCATAGTGAACTATTACGAGCCCTTAATAACGCAGCAGATGGAAGCCTCCGGCTCGCCCTTTGGGTGAAAATTAATGAATAAAAAAGATCATCATCCGATTTACCATCTGGGTAAAAAGTATGATTCTATGATTTTGTTTAAAGCCGCTTCAACTAAGTCGTTTAAAAACTCTCATTAATTTTCATGCAAGATTCAGGTATTAACAAAGACATTCAGGAGATGAGGTCTTACTTCGGAGTATCTAAAAATGCTTGATCGTAAAACCATTAACCCTGAACCGTGAACCTTTTAACGGTGAACGCTTACAAGATTTCAAACAGTTTGCCCAACAAATTCTCCGTTATCTGGACTCGTAATATCTGGATCTTGCAAGTAACTTGATGCCTTATATTTGTGATTTTAGACACAAAACTCCAAGGCAGAGCCATCTATCTCTGAACTGGCTCTCCGAGGCCTACTCTCCGAGCCGTAGGCACTACGAACCGGAGAGCCAACATTCCAGTGTTCCAATATTCCAACATTCCAATTGTGAGCACTTCGTTTCTCAGCATAAACTCAGCGAACTAACTTGTCCCATTGATTGTTTAACCCTAAATGATCGTAAACAAAATGGGAAAAATATTTTATGTGTTTGATTTATTATGAATTTTAGTAGATTCAGATGCATTTTCATAACTCTTCTATAAATGAGATATAAATTAATTCAAAAATCCCCTTTTGTTTACCCGTTGGGAAAGCCGATGATACCCCATCTTCTTCGTTATCAAGGGCTCGCAGTAGACGACTACGACTTCGCCCTTGATGCCTCAAATCTGGGGCATCCTCGACTTTCGCTCATTTAGGGTTTAAGTTATAATTTCATTCGGCTCGGGCTAACGCGTGTTAAAGCCCTTCAAACAGTCAGTCGGTTTCCAAGAGAAACACGCCGTCGCTACGCTGCACCGAAATCAAATGCGTTTACCCTGAAGTTACATCGAAAATATATTGACATATTATAATATATGTGTAAGTATACTTTATTCTAAATACTACACGTCTCGTAATAACAAATTTATCCCTTTCGAAAAAAGTTAATGCAGATTTTAAGGTGATAAAATTTCATAAAGAGGTATTCAAATTGGCGCAACTGGCTATTTACGTGGATGATCAACTTGCGGAACGGCTGGACAAAGCAGTGAAAGCCTCCGGAAAATCCAAGTCCAAGTGGGTTGCGGATGCGATAAAACGGTCTTTGCAGGATCAATGGCCGGAAGGGTTTTTTGAGCTTGCCGGCAGTTGGGAGGATGATGTCGGACCCAAGGAAATTATGAGCAGAATCCGAAGCGGAATGGAAGTGCCTGAAAAAAGAGAGAATCTTCGCTGATGCAATACCTTTTGGATACAAACATATGCATTTATTTTTTAAATAGAACTTCCGAACGATTAATATCACAATTTAAAAACGTCTCACCATTAGTAATAAAACTCTCTACCATTTCGGTAGCTGAATTGTTTTACGGGGCAGAAAAAAGCAACGCGAAAAAAAAGAATTGGGCGATCGTCGAAAACTTTGTATCCACTTTTGAAATAATACCATTTGATGAAAAGAGTTCTAAGATATACCCAAAGATCAGAGCTTCACTGGAAAAATCCGGCAATCCCATAGGTCCAATGGATCTTTTAATCGCATCAATAAGCCTTGCCAACAATTTTAACCTTGTAACAAATAACCTCAAAGAATTTAAAAGAGTAAAGGGTCTGAAAGTGGAAAATTGGGTTTGATCCGGCACGGTGTCAGACCTTTGAAAAATGTCAATTTTTGTTTAATTTCAAGAAAGGCGATAATTTTAACCACCCCAGTACGATCTGCCGGACCTACGGGGCAGGCAGGAATACATTGAGTATTTTGAGGATTAATCCGCCAAAGTTCGGTGGCGGGTTAAAATTTGAGCCTGTTGACAAATCCCGCTCAGCGGGGACGCAGAAATTGAGCAAAAAGGGGCGTTTTGCAAAGGTCTCGGTGTCAGGTATGAGGTTATTTCAGTCTTCTTAAAAGGGTAATAATTTCCTGGCCAAATTCCTCTTTCTGCCAGTATCTTATTTCTTTTATTCTATCGAGGGATCTTCTATCCACGGGATTTTGTATTGCAATAGAGGTAATGAGCGCATTATTACAAATTATCCCGGGATCTATTTTAAGCGCCCTGACCTTCTTAGTTCTCCAGGATTTTAGGGCTGTTATCCGTTCCGGCACTTCATAGGGCAATGCCTGCGCCTTTTTTTTCGGATACACCGGAAGGTTGCTTTCAGGAATTTTCAAAGCCCGGGCCACCACTTTAATCAAGTCATTGCCGTACATATTGATCTGTTTCCCACTCAAAGCCTTTATTCCTTTTAAGCGCCGTAAGGTTACCGGTTTTGCCGTTGTAATTCTCATAATTGAATCGTTGCCGATAATTTTAAATAGCGGCTTATCTTTCTTTTCTGCAATACCCTTTCGAAACTGCAACAACGCTTCAAGCACGGCAAGGCTTTTGGACTTAAGACGTCCCGCGCCTTTGAATTTTAAAAATAACGGCTCTTCATCCGATAAAACCGGTCTGACCTTGCTTAAACAATTGCATTCTTCAAGCACCCAGGCCAGACGACATTTTTTTTCAAGCTCTTTTTCACAAACCTGGGCAAGCGTAAGAAGATATTTAACATCACCGGCAGCATAATCGATCATCTCTTGGGGCAACGGCCGTTGCGACCAGTCTTTTTTCCGGCATTTTTTGTCAAGAGTTATGTTTAAATATTTCTCTACTATAGCTTCCAGGCCCGTTTCCTTAATTCCGAGGAACCGGCATGCAAGCTCGGTGTCAAAAAGATTATTTATCTCAATGGTAAAATCACGGAAAAGACTGCGCACATCATAATCAGCCCCGTGAAAAATCTTTTTGATATCATGATTAGAAAAAAGCGGTTTAAGGGGAGATAAATTTTTAACCTGTAGAGGATCCACCACAATAGTCGATTTTTCCGTGGCCATCTGAAGCAGACAAACCTTTACTTGAAAATGGTACATTGAGTCTGCTTCCATGTCAACGGCGACGGCCTTTCCCTTTTCAAGGATTCTTACTGCTTTTTCAAGTCCGGCTTGGGTATCTATTATCTTATAGTCGGTTCTCATTCAATTTTCACTTGACCTGCTGGATTATTTCACCTATTTTGACAAATTTGACTTTTTTTATATATTAAACAATAGTAAATATATCCTTTGTGACGTTGTGGCAAATATTTTTTCTTCTGGCCCGTCCGCCTTACTCCGCTCGGCAGGAGGGCGGGCTTGTCCAGACTAGGTGATATAATAATGGTAAACATAACATTTCCCGACGGCAATATAAAGAGTTTTGAAGACAGTCCTACAGGTTGGGATATAGCGAAGAGTATTTCGGAGGGTTTCGCACGAAACTGCATCGCCATGGAGCTCAATTCCGACCTTGTAGATTTAAATACAAAAATTGCCCAAGATTCCCAAATCAGGCTTATCACAACCAAAGATCCGGAAGCCATGAAAATCCTCCGGCACAGTGCCGCCCATGTAATGGCCCAGGCGATCTTGCATCTTTACAAGGATGCCAAATTGACCATCGGACCGGCCGTGGAAGACGGCTTTTATTACGATATCGATATGGAACCGGTCTCGGAAGACGATTTTGAAAAAATCGAGGCTGAAATGAAAAAGGCCATCAAAGCCAAACTCCCGTTTAAGCGGGAAGTGGTCTCAAAATCCCAGGCATTAGAGTTTTATAAAAACGAGCCGTATAAACTCGAAATGATTTCGGAACTGGAAGAAGGAACAATTTCATTTTACAAACATGACGATTTTACGGATTTATGCCGAGGCCCGCATCTTCCCCACACAGGATTTATCAAAGCCGTAAAGCTTATGAAGGTTTCAGGTGCGTACTGGCGGGCTGATCAGACAAAGGCCCAGCTTCAGAGAATATACGGCACGGCCTTTTTCACAAAGAAAGAGCTTGATGAACATTTACATCTTCTTGAGGAGGCAAGAAAAAGAAATCACCGCAAAATCGGTATAGCGCTCGATCTTTTCAGTTTCCACGATGAAGCGCCGGGCATGCCCTTTTTTCATGCCAAAGGCATGATTATCTGGAACGCCCTTTTGGATTACTGGAAAGAAGAACACAGGGCCGCAGGCTATGTGGAGACAAAAACACCGATTATGCTAAACCGCAGCCTGTGGGAAAGAAGCGGTCACTGGGACAATTACCGCGAGCATATGTATACCGCTATGGTTGATGAAGATGAATATGCCATTAAACCCATGAATTGCCCCGGAGGAATGCTCCTGTACGGCATGAAACCCCATTCTTATAAGGATTTGCCGGTTCGGGTTGCAGAAATCGGTCTGGTTCACAGACATGAATTGAGTGGTGTGTTGTCCGGTCTTTTCAGGGTCAGGGCATTTCATCAGGATGATGCCCACATTTTTATGACGCCCGACCAGATAGAAGATGAAATTCTGGGCGTCCTTAAACTCGTAGAACGAATATACAGCACCTTTGGACTCGGATTTCATCTGGAACTTTCCACACGTCCCGAAAAGTCCATCGGAACCCGTGAGCAGTGGGAAACCACAACACAAGGTTTAAGGTCTGCACTCAACACCTACGTACAAGATTATAAAACAAACGAGGGGGATGGCGCTTTTTATGGCCCCAAAATAGATGTGCATATCAAAGATGCGCTCGGCCGGACCTGGCAGTGCGGAACAATCCAGCTTGATATGTCTCTGCCTGAAAGATTCAACCTTTCATATATTGACAAAAACAATAAAAAGAATCGTCCCATCATGATCCACAGGGTCATTTACGGATCCATAGAGCGATTCTTTGGTATTTTGATTGAACACTTTGCAGGAAATTTTCCGCTGTGGATGGCCCCGGTCCAGACGGTTATTCTTCCCATAAATGATGACCTTGTAACCTATGCAAATGATATAAAAATAAAACTTGAAAAAGCCGGACTGCGGACAGAAGTGGACCGCAGAACCGAAAGTCTGAACAAAAAAGTGCGAGATGCCCAGCTAAATAAAATTCCGCTTATCCTGACCATCGGTAACAAGGAAAAGGAATCCGGAAACCTTTCTGTAAGAACCCTGGACGGCAACGTCAGGTTCGGGGTCACCCATGAAGAATTTTTAACCATGGGTCTTTCACACATCAAGAAGAGAAAGCTGGATCTTGAGATTTTTTGAAGCTTAGTGCTCTGATTCGTAAGTTCGATGACGTATTTTTTTATATTTTTTCACCGCCCGCTTGTCCCGCCCCTGCGGGGCTTCGCTTGAGACGCAAAGGCCGCAGAGTTAAATATTATTTCTTTTGCCGTTGAGGGGACGGCAAAAGAAAACAACTCAACTTTTATTAAAGTAATATTGTATTGAAATACAGGTAGTTATTTCTTTATCCCACAGGGATCTATTTTTTTGCTTTCCGGCGTCCTCCGCCCCGTAGGTTGCGGAGCCTATCCTTCGGGGTCAGCGGAAAGCAAAAAAGAAACAAATTCTCTGAGACCTCTGCGACTCGGCGGTGATTTTAAGTTATCCAATTATAATACGATACCGTATTTAAGAATACGTGTACTTAGTTGCTTATGTCAAAAAACGCCGGTATTACAACACATAAAATCAAATGGTGCGATCTGCGCTGTGAGTATGCCGACTTTGCAAAGGTTGACGCTCTGGATGGAAGCTGCCGAACTTTTATGTCACTCTGGTGTAATAAGCTTAAAAAACATGTAACCAAAAACGCACCCTGTGAAATTTTGTTCGGTAAAAGACGGCCCACAACCGGGTTTTAGAACTGGGTTTAGGGATAAAATGTGAAAAGTGAAAAGTTGAACGTGAAAAGCAAAGAACCGTTATTCCAGTGACCTTTTACCTTTCACGTTTTACCTTTTACTATCAAAGGTTCAGAGGTTCGGGAATATCGAGAGAAGATCGGGTCACTAATCCCTGTGAACTATCAGAAAAAAATCAATAAAAAGTTGAACAAATTACACATTTTTTTTTATTACTGGCTTCCGATTCTCATTTACTGTCTTTTAATTTTCATTCAGTCTTCGTATCCCTCCATTGAAAGTGTCCCTGAATTGCCTAACATTGATAAGGTTTTCCATTTTGTCGCCTACGCACTTCTCGGCGCCCTTTTTTTAAGGGCATTTAAAACATCGCGGATAAAAAATAATGTAAAACTCATGTTGATACTCAGCGTTCTTTTATCGTCTCTTTACGGAATCAGTGACGAAATTCACCAGTATTTTGTTCCATACAGAGATGCTGATCTTATGGATGTCCTGGCGGACATGCTTGGCGGTGTCATGGGGGTTTATATCTATCAAGCAATTGCCGGGAAGATTTCCGCCGGGTAAAAGGGCTGTGTCAGGGGTTTGATCGAAACCTGGTAAATGATGAAGTTCTATCAAAGTTTTTTTAACAGGTGATGCTTTTCGCAAAGATCTAATTGAGAACAAAATTTGCGGTTTTAGTTGCTGCTGATGGTAACATCTCAATAAATTATGGAGTCGGGTCAATATGATTATCTCATACACCAGAACTTATTGAGAAATTACTGCTGATGGCTATAACCTATTGACAAAATAGTATTTTTCGTTCAAAATAGGTTATATGGCTTGAAAGCAGATTTTTTATGAATGAAGCGCCCGAGGCAAAAGATGGTAAAAAACCCGGAAATTTTACAAAAATTTAAAAATACCTTTTATAAAAGTGAAGGTCCTTTGCCGTTTTTCCATTCCTTGAAGATCTTCACCTCTATGTGGGCCCAAGGGATAAAATTAGGGGTCCTCCCCCCTAAAAACCCATTGGAAGGAATCGAGACAGACATCAAGATTGCCAATGTGCTGAATTCATGTTTGAAAAACTCCTGTCAAAAATAGGCCTGTGCCTTGACAAACACAACCTCCCTTACATGATTATCGGAGGGCAGGCGGTATTGCTTTACGGAGAACCCCGCCTTACCAGAGATATAGATATTACTCTCGGTGTGAACATTGATTATCTTGATCGCCTGTTAAGCGCAGTGCGAGAACTCTCCCTCAAACCCCTTCCCGCAGATATCGAAACCTTTGTCGGCGAAACCATGGTTCTGCCGGCGCTGGATGAACATACCGGAATCCGAGTCGATTTTATCTTTTCATATACTCCCTTTGAAACCAACGCCATTAAGCGGGCAAAAACAGTAATGATATTGGGGCAAAATGTTGCTTTTGCCGCTCCGGAAGATCTCATCATTCATAAAATCTTTGCGGGCCGTCCCAGGGATTTTGAGGATGTAAGGGTCATCCTTATTAAGAATCCGGATCTCGACATTTCATATATACGAAAATGGCTGAAGGCGTTTGACGAATCATCCGGTACAAATGAATTTCTTAATAATTTTGAAAAAATAATAAAAGCTACAAGTTAGTTCACTCGTGAAATATCCGGGCTAGACCGTGGAACCGGTAAAACAGAATTCATTGATCCTCAAAGCCGGAACCCGGGCCGCGTAACCGCCAAACTCGCTCGTAAGCAAACGGGTGTCCCCGCCGACTCGATCGACATTCGCCAGTGCCTCAACGTATGACTGGGTAAAGCGAAGATTCTTAACCGGATAGGCCAACTCCCCATCTTTGACCATAAACAACCCGTCTCGGGTCATCCCTGTAATCACACAGTCGCGGGGATGCACAAGCCGAGTGTACCAGAACCGGTTGATATAAAGACCGCGCCGGGTTGAACGGATCATCTCTTCGATGCTCGAAGAGCCGGGAGCCATAAAAAGATTGGTGGCCATGGGCCCAAGAGATCGCAGGGTCGGCAGCAATGCATGGCCGGTGGTGGTCTGGTCCATTTTTCTTCCGGTGATGCGATCATGCACCGGACTCATCACCACGCCTCTGAGCACGATATCCACACGTTGCTTGGGTACCCCTTCAAAATCGAATGGTACGGGTACACCCTGGGGATCCAGGCCGTCATCCCAGATAGAAATGAGTTTGCTCATGGCCTTCACGCCTATGCGATCATTCATCCATGACCGTCCCTCCAGCAGAGACTGAGCCCCCATGCCGTAGTAATTGAGCATGTTGAGCAAATCTTCGGTTGCGTAAGGCGTCAGTACAACGATGTAGTCACCCGAAGCAATCTCCCGTGGGTGTCTTGCATCTTCCGCTTTCTTGATTGCTTCTCGAAACAAGGACTCTATAGGAATATCATCCACTCGGAATCCTGAACCGTGTTCACGCCCCGAACTATCCTCTGACATGATAACCGTTTGAAAGTCCGCGCCGGTCCTGACGTAATAGGCGAAAACCCCCCGTGAATTGGCAGCAGCAATCTCGTGGGTTGCCGTGGAAAAAGTTCCCGAGCCATTGAGCCCTTTCTCGGAAGCCAGACGGCATACCTGTCCAACGGCTCTGGCGCGCTCTTCAGGCGAACACTCCGCCGTATGCGGGTCGAAGGCTTCTACGTGTTTGTACTCGGCAGGTCCGGGGAGTCCCGGGTAATCCGGGTCCTCCGGACTGGCCTGGGCGTTGGCTCTAGCCCGTGACACAAGTTTATCCAGCCCACGGCCGTCTAACCTGTTGGACGTGGCCAGCCCAATCCTTTTACCCCGAAGCACGCGCACAATCATAGTGGCGTTACGTTCGGCCACGTTTTGGTGAATGCCGTTATTGGCGAAACGGGTGAGGCTTTGATCTTCAAACACAAGCAAAACTTCAATCGGATCGCTCCCCGACCGACGCAAAACATCTTTGCATATGTTTTCGGTTTTTTTTCGACCCAACATGTTCTAACTCTAGGTTCCTACTGTTTGTATACACCCACTCGTATGTTTCGGAATCGAGCCGGAGCCGCGCCATGCCCGGTGTGGGCGATTTGTGACGGCTGCCCTTTTCCGCAGTTCGGCGTCCCCCACATGGTCCAATGTGTCAGGTTGCACACACCGTCGCAACTGTTCCAGAATTCCGGGGTAATGCCGGTATACGTGCAATTGCGCAACATGCGGCCCAACTTCCCGTTCTTGATCTCGTACCCCATTTCCGTGCCAAACTGAAAATTGTAGCGTTTGTCATCAATAGACCAGGAACGATTGGTCTCCATGTATATGGCTGAATCGGTGTCTCCAATCAAATCCTCCAGGTCCCAAGCCCCGGGCTCAAGACTGACGTTGGTCATGCGAATCAGGGGAATGCGGTTCCAACTTGACGCGCGCATACAGCCGTTGGAAACTATACCCAACCGGGAGGCGGTTTCCCGCGACATCAGATAACCCACAAAAAGACCATTTTTGACAATCGGCGAAGATTGGGCCGGTACGCCCTCATCGTCCCAACCAAATGTACCCAGGCCGAGAGGCCGGACACTGTCAGCGGTGATGTTTACCTGATCTGAACCGTAGCGCAAGTGTCCCAGTTTATCGAGGGTCAGAAATGACGTACCCGCGTAGGCGGCTTCGCTTCCGAAAACGCGGTCCAGCTCAATGGGATGCCCGCAGGATTCATGGACTTGAAGGGCGACTTGGTCGCCACCGAGAATAACCGTCGTTGTCGTGTCCGCCGGGCAGGGATCGGCTGTCAGCAACGCACGTGCCTCATTAGCGATACGCTCGGCGTTTCCGGGAAAATCCCACTCAGACACCACCTCCCAGCCCGCCGTGACCTGCTGGCGGCCAAAGGACGTGGGATAAGAACGCGTTTGCACTTCGCTTTCCGCCACCGCCGTGGCAACAATACCACCGCCGGTCTCGATGATGGTCTGTTCAGTAAGCGCACCCTCCGTGTTGGCAAACCATTTTTTTTCGCGAACAAATACCAGGTTTCCCTGTCGAATCTTTACGGTTTCCACCCGACTCATCTCCCGGTCAGCGGTGAGGAGCACATCCAACTTCTCCTCCAGTGAGACCTTGAAAGGATCAATCCCTACCGGCGTCATATAGGATCCGCGACTGTTCACCGGAGGGCCGAGGTTCACGCGTTCACCTCGAACCAGGGCAGAGGCACGGGCAATCACCAGAGACTGTTCGGAAACGCGCTCAATTTCTTTTGGGTTCAGGTCATGACTGGAGGAGAAACCCCAGGCGCCATCCACCAGGACCCGTATGCCGAACCCTATGGACTCTGAAGAATTGAGCGATTCCACAACCCCGTTCTTAACCCGGATGCTCTCCGTGTGGTTGTCCACAATACGAATATCCGCATATTGTGCCCCTCCCATCTGAACTTTATTGAGCGCCCGATCTATAAGCGTCTTCAATTTTAACCTCCCGGCAGGGTTTAATTATATATCCTCACCGTACAACAAACAGTAAGGAACCCGATAGGGATATGGACTGGAACCATTCGATCTTGGCTTCAATGGTTTTATTTGAAAGATTATGGAAAATTGTTTCATCTATATGTATAACTAGTGCCCGAACGAAAACTCGGATTTTTCGTTAAGATCAAGAAAGACGAAAATTTTAACCACAGACATACATCGAGTATTTCGAGGATTAAAATTTGAGTCTGACGCAGATATTGGCGAAAAAGACAGTTTTCGTTCAGGCACTAACTACTATATTCTAATCGATTGTTCAATGCACAATCGGGATAGGGAGCGGTCTCTCGCAGCCGGAGGCCGTGCTCCTGACCCAGATGGGGTTCGAAAAATTATCCGACACTGTTTCTGAAATATTTCGAGTCGCAATTTCCTGCGTGAGCCTGCCCGCAATCCGCTATTTGATACCACCCATTATCCCCTGTTCGATTTGGGAATTCATCTCCCGGATGTTTTTACCTTGACATTCCCTTGGTTATTGTATATCCATCTTGTTGAAACAAATAGAAAATTTCGACGCTGAGCAAGTCAACTTCATTTTAACCCATCGGAAAAACTCAATTTGAACTCAACCGAAGCTTCCGTCTCATGTCCATTCTTGCGGCGTTAATCATTTGTTTGCCCTTTTCCTATCTACAAGGTCCGCAGTCCATTTTGATCCGGTTGTAAAAAAGTCGCTTAAAGGAAGAACCTTCAAGGGGGCATTATGGGAGATTTCCTGGTCTTAGAGCGCTTTGTCTGGTTTGATACCCAGGTACGCCAAAAACGTTTTCCCAATGCCAGGAAACTGGCCGATCAATTTGAGCTGTCACGAAAAACGGCCCAGAGAAACATCGACTTTATGCGCGATCGTCTGATCGCCCCCCTCGAGTATGACCCTTCGAAAAAAGGATATTACTACCTGGATGAAACTTTTGAACTCCCCCACTTTCTGGCCACCCAGGAAGAGATCCTTTCCGTGCTGTTGGCCCGCAACCTCCTGTCTTACACCGCCGGAGGATTTATCAGCCGGGCCATCAATCGTTTCGGAAAAAAACTGTTTGCCACAACCGGCAATTTCGGGCTGACCTCTGATCAAATGGACAAGGCTTTTTCCGCCACCTGGCACGGTTACGCGCCGGCCCAGGGGGATCTGTTTCGGCAGGTGGCTGATGCGCTGCTTAAACGGCATTTGATTCGATTCACCTACCGATCGCCCTCAACCGGACAGAAGACGTATCGTCTTGCCGAACCCCATCACCTTCAACATTACATGGCAAGCTGGGTCCTGATAGCCTGGTGCCGACTGCGTAACGACTGGCGCAAACTCTACCTTGCCCGCATGACCGATGTCTTGGTCGAGCCGGAAACCTTTAACCCCAAACCAGACGATCAGTGGAGACACCTGCTCGAAGACGCTTTCGGTATTTTCCAGGCCAAAGAAACCGTTACCGCGGTATTACGATTTACGCCCTTTCGCGCCCGCTGGATCAAGGAACAGATCTGGCATCCCGACCAAACCATGACCCATCATGACGACGGCAGTTTAGAGCTTTCTTTTCCGGTGGCTGATTTTCGGGAAATCAAATTGAAAATCCTCCAGTTCGGCGCCGATGTCGAGGTGATCTCACCGGAGGAACTTCGACAGGAGGTGGGAAAAGAAATCGAAAAGATGGCAAAAATATACAAATAGAAAATATTTTTAACATATGACACCATATGTCCCATGCCGTATGTTATGATAAGTTTTATTCTTTTCATTATCAATATGACAAAAAGGTGAAAACGAGTAAAAAATGAACTGAATTAATCAAAAGAGATAAGAGCGGACCACTTTTTGAGACAAGAATAAATCCTCTGCATAATGTTTCGAATGAGCTTACAACCGTAAACAATGAATAAATCAAATAACATACCCAAAAAAGATAAAAAGCCGTCCGACATATTGAATCGCTCCCTGCTCCGGCAGATCAGGCATGTTCATGGTCTTGCCCAGGAACACGGTCTTTTTCTGAATGACCGTGAACTGCTGCGTTGTGATAGCTGCGCGCTTCTGGAAGATGTGGATATTAAAGGCCGATTGATTACATACTAAACTGAGCGTTTCAAATCTTAAAAGGAGATAATATATCTTTTAATCTTGTTGAATTATATTGAATTATATTGATTTATATTTTTAAAATTTGAAACCCTACGGGATTGACGATCTTACCGGATCTACTGCGTCAGATGCCGTCCCGCATAGTTAACTATAGCGAAACGGCATCTTCCTTGTATCTGTGGAAACACAGCCAGAGGCGGGCAAGCCTCGACAATCGCTCAATTCAGCTACATACAAATCCGGTGAAGCTGTCTTTGATTTAGAAATGAGGTTTGAGAAGGGTGAAGGGGAAACTTATGTGTGTCCTGTATGCGTTGCATCTGCCCGTGAACGATGAAGATTATTTAAAGGTTTTCTTTAATGTCGATTAAACAGTTTTATGCCCGCACCAAGGAAGGGCGACTGCCAAAAGAGTGGCAATGCTTGGAGGAATACACAAAAAATATGGCTGCATTAGCAAGAAAATTTGTCGAGGTGTTCGAGTACTGGGCTTGAGTTTGTGATTAAAATAGCAACTTGGAAAAGGAAGGAGGTGCTCAATTGAAAAAGTACGAAGTGGCGTTTGAAATCGCAGGTCCAGCAGCGATGTTCACACGGCCGGATACAGGCTCTACACCTATTTCATATCCTATTCCGACTTTTTCTGCTGCTAAGGGTATGTTTGAGGCGGTTGCATGGTTGCCCCATGTATATATCTATCCTACTAAAGTCGTAATTTGCAAACCTTTGCGCTTCGAAAGATATGTTACGAACTATGGAGGGCCTTTACGTAAAGCCGGGCAACTGAAGGGCAAAACTTCATATCAGCTTATCGCAACCATTTTGGTTGATGTTTGTTACCAGGTCTATGGGGAAGTGCGAGTTAAGAGAATGAGCCGTCGCGGAAAGGACGACCCAAGATTAAAGAAAAGAAGCGGAACTAAAAACTACAATGCAATCTTGAGAGATCGATTTAATGAACGATTACAAAAAGGTCAAACATACTATACGCCATGTTTGGGCTGGAAGGAGTTCATACCCACCTATTTCGGCCAACTTCGCAGAGATACAAAGCGGGAAAAACACTTTGACGACATTATTCCATCATTCTTACGCTCCATGTGGGAGCATCGCCAGCTGAAGCCAGAATATGTCCAGAATTGGAGAATATTAAATGGAGCAATGTCTTACTTACATCAAAACCCAACGGAGGAAGAAATCAATGTTGAATGAAACATGGCGAGCATGGAAAGCTCTCGAGACGGCGGAAATTCCAGTAACTCTTCCTCATCCGTTAATCAAACCACTGCCCGTATCTGAGAAAAACTTACTCAGGGTTCGCTTAAATGACAAAGGCTCCGTCGAAACCGTTGAGGACGTCGCAGAATCCGAACGAATTTCAATGCGGAGGATTTTACAAACAAATGATGGGAGTTTTCCCGTCATAAAAGTAAATCTGCCGTTTCTTGATATGCCCGCTGGCTCTACGATATGGAGAAGCCTTGTAAAATCCAAAAACGAAGGTGATACACTCAAACTTCTGGTTTCTGCATTCACGGATACTGCAGTAAGAACTTGGACAGATGCTGGCTGGAATTGGAGGAATTCTCTTAAGAAGGCAAGTCTGATCATCGAAAAAGTGAGTGATCATAAACAGGGCGCAAGCATCGTAAGCTTGGCAAAGAGGTTTCAGCAAGCATTAGAAAGTAAGGATGCGTTTATCTCCGAGATCGCCACCGTTGCCCTATCTCAACTTAGAACAGGTCGTATTGGTGCCATAAAGACGGTACAAGAATTACTTATTGGGAAAGGCAAGGATAATCGCGGAAATGACAAGAAAATATCCGTCCTCCTTGCCCTTGAACTGGACAAAGGCAAAACGATTTACCTAAGCCGAGTGTGGCAAACTGTCGCTGATGTCCTGCCGACCAACCTCTCCGCTGCGCAAAGAGATCACGAACATAATGCCGAAATTTCTGCTTTCGGCGGTGATGATGTTCTGCTTGAGGAGCCTTTCCCTCAAGTCAAGCTACCTATTTTGGGCTCCTATTTTCCACTGCTGTCAATGGCAAGCGATGGTGACAAAGCAAAATGCAACAAGAGGTATGGACTGACAGAATATACTACATGTCCAGTTACTTCAATACAGAGTAGGCGTATGGCAGGCGCCTTAGAATGGCTCGTGACCCGTGAAGAAGGGACTACATGGCGAGGAGTAGCGAGTGGAAAGTTTGAGATAAATCCAAGAACACGCAAGAAAAAAGAAAAAAAAGATCTGCTGATCGTCTTTGTAGAAGAGAAGCCGAATTTGGACGCGAAGACGGCAAGTTATTTTGGTCGCGGCGCTGAGATTACCGAGTCAAAATTTGAAATTGACGCGAAGGCCGTTTGTGATGCACTTGATGCCGTTGTGCAAGAGCATCCAAAATCTAAACTTGTCTTGTTTCTGATCCGAAAGGCATCGGATGGACAGGCGCAGATCGCCTTGGCGAAAACGCGGCCAGTTAAGGATGTTTTAGGAGCAGCAAGCCAATGGCAACAAGCAGTTCAGGAGAATACGCCAATCGTTACGCTTTACCTTCAGCCGGACAGGACATTCGATAAAAAGAATATTACCGAGGTCAAGGATGCCCGGCCTCAGACGCCATATCCTGATCAGGTTGTACGGCTACTGTCGTATCATTGGGTTCGGGACGGATCTTCACCAAAGGGAGGTGACGGAAAGCCACAGAAGGCCAATCAGGCAATAGTCGGCCCGGGGCTGGGTGATGTGCTTACCTTGATGATGCGGATTGAGGGGAAATGGGAATCAGTGGCACATCGGATGCTCGATCTATTGATTCGTCGAGTGGAGCCGATGTTGATCGGTCTTTTCGGTGCAAAACATGCATACGGCCCACGACAAGCTCAGGGAAGGCATGAGCCTTTCTTCGACTACTCGCGCCCGACCAGAGAAACGGCATTAAGAGCGGTATCAGTACTTGGAATCTTATTAGACGCACTCACGTCAAGAAAGGAGGACTACATGAAAGATGCTCCTTATCAGGTCGGCCAAGTTTTGGCTCTGGCCGACACATTGCACAAGGATTATTGCATCGTCGTACGAAGGGGCCAGTTGCCCAACTCACTGATCGGCACATCGCTTATGCGCCGGGCATTGGACAACCCGGCAGGAGCATTGGCAGATCTGAGCGAACGAATGATAGAGTATGTTCGATGGGCAAAAACCGCTCAAATATCTCGTGATTGGCAAAATGAAGACCAGCGAAGAATTGCGATAAATGAAGCTCGGAAGAAGCTTCGTCAGTTTCAACCGCTTGCGGAAAGGCTTGGAACTTCCGAGTTGTCGACAGAATGCAATGATTTAATGAAGGCGCAACTTCTGCTAGGGTTTTTGGCGTCTCCGCCCGATGAAGAACAAACCGATGAAAAAAGGGAGGAAAACTTATGAGTATAGACAAAACACAAGACAAGTTTTCTATTACAAGGGCAAGCGGTCTGCTTGTTATTGAAGTGGAGAACAGCAACCCTAACGGCGATCCCGACCAGGAAAGTGATCCACGTCGCCGCAGTCATGACAACCGCGGCATGATCACCGGTGTTTCCTTTAAACGCAAATTGCGCGACTTAGTTCTTCGGAAAGACGAGCTGGTCTGGCCAAAGGTTGCCGGAGAACTAGGGATCAAAAATTGCGATGAGTCGTGGAAAAAGGATGCTTTAGAGTTCGATATTTTGGAACGGCGCGATATCAGTCGGCCTGAAGTAAACCAGTTACTGAATAATGAGTTCGATCAATTCAAGAATCGATTCTGGGATG
>Ga0315545_1002578_pt1 | contig 16264 bp, 10 predicted proteins | sample SalMarSW160210MG_FD_203096 | JGI IMG/M metagenome (GOLD analysis project Ga0315545, IMG submission 203096) | Salt marsh sediment microbial communities from the Plum Island Ecosystem LTER, Massachusetts, United States - Salt Marsh Sediment SW1602-10 ...
AAGGCAGAATTAAGCCGCCAAAACAAGAGGCTACCCCCACTCAGCACCCCCTTCTCTCCAGCCCGAAAGAGGAATACTGCCTGGAATTACTCCTTCAGCACCCGGAGCTTAAGAATAGTGCTCAGGGGCTTCTAGCGGAATACTTTGAGAACAGCGAAAACCGTGAAATCTTTATTGCCTGGCAGCAGAGTGATAAAATAGAATTAGTTAAAGAAAAGCTTGAGCCTGAAATTCATGAGCACCTTGAATCATTATTAACCAGGGAACTATTAAGTGATAAAATAGAGCAGAAGTATGCTGAGTGTGCCCTTGATTTGCGGGAAAAATATTACCGCAGCCTGATAAGTAAAATAGGGGCGGTACTAGCCCTGGAAGCGGAGTCAGGGGGCGGGGCGGCGGAGCTGGCCAAGCTCAAGGAGCAAGGGATTGAGACCAATACCCAGCTAGCTGAGGTCTTGGCTCAAAAAAATCGGATGAGACTGGGGCAAAGAGGGGTGAGGTGATGGGTCGACGCAGTAGCGAAGATAGCCTGGATAAAGACGAAGAAAAGACGCCCTTTGATGAGCGGCTAGGTGCTGAAGAGGAGGAAACGGCTGATTTACGCAGCCTCTTCCCTGAATCCGAGGAGGAAGAGGAGGGCGAAGAGGCAATTGAGCCGGACGCCCTCTGGCACGAGGCAAGACACCTTGAGATTGAAAAACCAGAGTCAACGCCAGATTTAGAGGTGGAAACGCCGCTCGCACACCCGGAGGAGCAGGAGGTAGCCGACGACCCAGTCCGCATGTACCTTCATGAAATTGGCCGGGTGCCCCTCCTCACCGCTGATGAAGAGAAGGAACTGGCCAGAAACATGGAGGAGGGCAGACGCATCAGGGAAATCAAGCAAGGCTACCTCCTGAAGCACGGGCGAGAACCATCGGCAACTGAAATAGTACTTGCTATACTTGAGGAGCTATCTCAGGCTGCTTCCGCCATCCGTACCCTTCAAGAACACCTCAAACTGAAGCCGTCTGGCAGCTTTGTCGAGGAAATCTCCACCGCTAAACTGCGGGCTAGCATTGATAGCGAGATAAGCCCACAACTAATCCTGGCAATCTCTCACAAGACCAAAAAATCCATACCTGAAACCGAGGTGCTTGTCAACGAACTGTCACTAAATATCAATCTACTACCGAAGGAAATCCTTGATGCTATCGGGGATAAGGTCTCTGCGCCTGGAATGGAGAAACTGGTGAAATCACCTCGTTTCATCAACTCAATCCAAGCTTATGAGAAGGAGCTCCAAGCCTACCTGGAGAATATCGAGCGTGAGGCGGAAAAGTCAGATACCCATCTCATTGAAGCCAACCTCCGCCTGGTGGTCAGCGTCGCCAAGAAACACATTGGACGGGGTATGTCGCTCCTTGACCTCATTCAGGAGGGGAATATTGGGCTGATTAGAGCCGTGGAGAAATTTGACTACCGCAAGGGCTATAAATTCAGCACCTATGCTACCTGGTGGATTCGCCAAGCTATTACCCGCTCTATTGCCGACCAGGCTCGGACGATTCGCATCCCGGTTCATATGGTTGAGACCATCAATAAACTGCTACGGGTAAGTCGCCGTCTGGCTCAGGAATACGGACGGGAGCCTACCGCCAAGGAAATCGGCAAGGAACTGGAAATGCCCCCGGAAAAGGTGGGGGAGATAGTCAAGGTGTCACAACTGCCGGTATCGCTTGAATCCCCAATGGGTGAGGAGGAAAACAGCCACCTGGGTGACTTTATCGAAGACCGTGATACCCTGCCCCCCGCCGACGCCGCTTCCAGACAACTGCTTAAGGAGCAGATTGATTCCGTGCTCTCCAGCCTCAGCCCCCGCGAGCAACGGGTGCTCCAGCTACGGTTCGGTCTTGAGGACGGGCGGAGCCGAACCCTGGAGGAAGTGGGTAAGGAGTTTAATGTAACCAGAGAGCGAATCCGCCAGATTGAAGCTAAGGCGCTGCGTAAGCTGCGCCACCCCAGCCGAAGCCGAAGGCTAAAAGACTACCTGGAATAACTAGCCAAAAATTCCCCGTAAATTTTTGGGCAGTTTACCGCCGATACCCATCTTCATCAGCTTCTGCATCTGACGAAACTGGTTAAGCAACTGATTTATATCCTGGGGCGTTACCCCGCTCCCCCGAGCAATACGCCGCCGCCGACTGCCATCAATGATATCCGGGTTGCGCCGCTCCTCGGGGGTCATAGAAAGTATCATTGCCTCAACCTTCTTTAGCTGCTTCTCCTCCATGCCCGCCGGCAACTGGCTAGCCAGTTGTGATGCCCCGGGTAGCATCTCCACCAACTGGTCAATGGGACCCATCTTCTGTATTTCTCTTAGCTGGGATAAGAAGTCCTCCAGGTTGAAGCTAGCGGTTCGCACCTTCTTCTCCAGCTCCTTGACCTGTTTCTCACCGAAGGTCTTCTCCGCCTTCTCAATGAAGGTGAGCACATCACCCATACCCAGAATCCGCGATGCCAGACGGTCGGGGTAAAACGGCTCAAAGGCGTCAACCTTCTCACCGATGCCGATAAATTTTATCGGCACGCCGCTAACCCAGCGGATAGAAAGAGCCGCCCCACCCCGGGCATCCCCATCCATCTTGGTCAGGATAAGCCCGGTCAAGTCCAAGCGGGAATTAAACTCCTCCGCCATCCGTACTGCGTCCTGCCCGGTCATGGCATCAACCACCAGTAATATTTCAACAGGCTTCAGTTTCTCCCTGACCTGAGCCAGCTCCGCCATCATTGGCTCATCTATATGCATACGCCCGGCAGTATCAACTATCACCCAGCTAGCGGCTAGCTCCTTTGCCTTGGTCAAGGCATGGGCACAGACGTCCTTACTCTTAACCTTAACTGTCTCCCGATAGACCGGGAGGTCAAGCTGCTCGCCGAGGGTAACCAGCTGCTCTATAGCTGCCGGTCGGCGGTTATCGGCGGCAACCAGGAGCGGGCGCTGCCCTGAGTGTTTCAGATGGAGGGCCAGCTTGGCGGCAGTGGTGGTCTTACCCGAGCCCTGAAGCCCCGCCAGCATAACTACCGAAGGTGGGTGGGGCGAGGCTGCCAGGCGGCTTTGTCCCTCGCCCAGCGTTTTAATAAGCTCCTCGTTGACGATTTTAATTATCTGCTGGGCTGGGGTCAGGCTCCGCAACACTTCAGCACCAATAGAGCGCTCCCTCACCCTGCTAACAAAGTCCTTGACCACCTTAAAATTTACATCCGCCTCAAGCAGGGCTAACCGCACCTGGCGCAGGGCGTCATCTATATCCTTCTCGCTGAGCTTCCCCTTACCGCCGAGCTTGCGAAATACGGCGCTTAACTTCTCGCTGAGAATCTCAAACATAGTTTCATTCTAATTGGGGGAATCTTAGCCGTCAAGCCAAAACCTTATGTGATTATTATAATAAAAAAGAGGGGCTTTCGCCCCTCTTTAAAATCTCTTTCCCCAGCTTTTCGCTGAGTTATGACCTTCACGCCCTTCTTCTACCTAGCGTGACGGCAAATAAGACCACCACTATTACTGCGGCTATAATCCCAACTATTACCCAGATGTTTAGCGAATTGGTTTCCTCGCCTGCCGGCGGTGCTTCTGGTGGTGGTTCTGCTGGGGGTGGTGCTGCTTCTAGGATTGGTGCTTCTTCTTTGACCACAAATGTTCCTGACAGACCACCAGCGCTTACTGTATAAGTCCCAGCTACGTCCTTAGCTGTAGCGAAGGTTACCCTCTCGCTGGCACCAGCAGCCAGGGTCACCGCTTCAGTGGCTACTGCCACATCATCTATCTCAAGAGTCACCTCATAGCTGCCAGCACAGTCGCCGCTATTGGCGACAAGGAGACTGATGGCTACCTCCTCCCCAACATCAACCTCAGCCGGAGTTATGGATAGGTCGCTGGTACCAAAGGCAGGGGCGCCAGTGTAAGCCAAAATGGCAAACGGGGTAAAGTGTGCTACCCTAGCAGTAACAATATTGTTTGCGGCATTGACGTGGGTTGGCAAGTTTATCCAATCGCCACCATCCCAATAGGCAAGAACCAAGCCTTGTTCACTGACCCCATCGGGTACATCCACAGACCGATAGCGGAAAGTCAAAAGTATATCTGGTTGGAAGGTAGCCCCATCAGGCAGGCAGTCATAGGCATGACCGACCAGGGCATAGCCGGGAGGAGGTGGCGGTGTCGACAGAATATTAATTTCTATACCTTCTAAGCGGTTGCCTTGGGCGTCAAGCAGCAGTGTTCCCCAATGAATACCCATGGTAACCAGACCATCAGTAGAGGTAAGACTTATGTCAGCAATAGCTCTGCCGTGCCCATCGAGGTAAAGGTTAAGGCTCATGGAGCCACTTCCATAAGCGGCTCCTGCTCCTCCAGAACCTTGTAGTATCACCGTAAAAGCATTTGAAGTGCCTGCCTTAGTTGAGACTCCGGTAAAGGTGATACTCTGTCCAGTTTGGGCTACCGTCATTGTCATGTTCACTGTGGCTGTACCAGCGACGGTGGCGGTTGTGGTTGGCGCTGCCCAAGCATCTGGCAGGCCAAAGGTGATGTTGATATTTTCAGCAGAACCACCGCCCGCGGTGATATTATTGTTGTACTGATCCTGGGCTTGGATGGTGACATTAAATGGTGTACCAGCCACCTGATATGCATTAATAGCTGATACCGCGTAGTGGTCAATGGCACCGACAGCAAATATCACATCCTGGGTTGAGGTGCAATCCAACAAGGTTCCCTCAGTGTCGTCCAGGGTAAGGTTCACCGTCTCTGCAACATGGTCTGAAATGGGTAAGCTGCCTGTACCAGCAATTATATCAACCAATCCTGCCCCTGTGGCACTACCATCAGTAACCAAGGTGACATCTTGTGCATATATATTTGGGCCGCTATCGCAGATATTACTATACTGGTCCTGTGCTTCAACGGTCACGGTGATGGCCGCATCCACAGTGCCATCAGTAGGATCAAGGATTACGAACTTGGTGGCTGGACCAGCCACAGAAGTTAACGTGCCAGCATTACCAGCAACACCTGCCCCGCCGCTAAATACTAGGTCACCTGTGGTTCCCGTTGCATGGTCTGTATCCCCTATTTTGATGCCAGTATAGGTGATGGTGGACGCGATAGTAGAGACAGTGGCCACATTAATAGTGATGGTACTTGCCGTAGGCGTTACAGTTTGGGCGGCTAGGCCTCCGAGTAATTTTAGGTCTCCCGCCGTCACGGTTGCTGTTACGTCTGAAGCGATGTCAAATTTAAACCCTGCTGGCGCCGTCAGGGTTATCGTCCCGACAAGAATTTCTGCAACACCACCTTCCGCTATCGCTGGGTTGGTCAACGCGGTGTAGTCAGGATCCACCGGTATGTCAGTCGGCGTAGCCGTTGTTATAGTCGCCGCGCTCACCGGCACTGCCATCACCAGGCTCAGGCTAAGAGCCAGCACCAGGGCAAACAGAATAGATACCGTCTTTTTCACTTTATATACCCCCCATTTGTGAAAGCGACATTCCTATTTTTGCCTACGACAAAGCTCCATTTGTGACTAAAGTCCACAAATGGCACGTAACTTACCCTTGTTTTACCACTCATTCCCCTATTTGTCAACCCCCCCCGTAGGCAAAGCCCCTATTTTTCTTCTCATACTCACCCTGTAGCTGTGCTATACTAATAGCCATGTCAGACATCTTGCAGATAGTACTGTACTCGCTGGCCTCCGGGGTGACGGTTATCCTCGGCGGGTTTCTGGCCAGGCTAAGGGTAATACCCAGAAATGAGCTGGGCAGTGAAATCTCCCACGGCGTCATCGCCTTCGGCGGCGGGGTACTGGTGGCGGCGGTGGCCTTCGCCCTGGTCCCCAAAGGCATGCAGATACTCTCTCTGCCAATCCTTACCCTGGTGTTTTTTCTGGGCGCCATCAGCTTCCTTTTTCTGGACAGATTCATCGCCCGCCACGGCGGTAGGGCCGCCCAGCTCTTGACGATGCTGCTGGACTTCATACCCGAAGCTATCGCCCTGGGAGCGATTTTCTCGACCGACCGCAAGACCGGACTGCTGCTGGCGCTGCTTATCGGGCTGCAGAACCTGCCCGAAGCTTACAACTCCTTCGGAGACCTGCGCCGCAGCGGCTTCTCTCCCAACCGGGCCTTGCTGGTTCTTCTTCCCTTCAGTCTGGCCGGTATAGCCGCCGCCGTGGCCGGCTACTCGTTTTTGTCCGGCCAGCCCCACCTAGTGGCTGCCATGATGGTCTTTGCCGCCGGCGCCATACTCTATCTGGTCTTTCAGGACATAGCCCCGATGGCCAAGCTCCACAACCACTGGACTCCGGCCACAGGCGCCACCCTGGGCTTCATGCTGGGCATGATGGGGGAGAAAATCTTAAGCAGCATGGCTTAGCAAATAGAGTGGAGCCGCCACCCTCAATAGGTAGATAAATAACCCCCCAATTTATGCTAAAATAAGCTCAAATGATTCCCGTTAAGCTATCAATGAGCAACTTTATGTGCTACCGGGATAATGTGCCGCCGCTATATTTTGACGGCATCCATACCGCCTGCATCTGCGGCAATAACGGCAACGGCAAATCATCCCTGATTGACGCCATGACCTGGGCACTGTGGGGGAAAACCAGGGCAAAGAGCGATGACGAGCTTATTCACCTGGGCCAGATTGAGATGCAGGTTGAGTTTGACTTCGCCGTCGGCGAGCAAACATACCGCATTATCCGCAAGCACGCCCGACCAAAGCGGCGGGGGCGTTCGGGGCAGACCCTCCTTGACTTCCAGATAGCCACCGCAGACGGCTTCAAGTCAATTAGCGGCGACAGCAAAGACCAAACCCAACGGAAAATTATTGATGTCCTGCACATGGACTACGCCACATTTATTAATAGCGCCCTTCTGCTACAGGGTCGGGCGGATGAGTTCGCCACCAAACGCCCGGTTGAGCGCAAGCAGGTGCTGGCTGATATCCTCGGGCTTGACTTCTATGATGAGCTTGAGGAACGGGCTAAAGAACTGGCAAAAGAGCAGGAAGCCGACGGCGTGCAGCTTGAGAGTGCAATCAAGGATATAAGCGATGAATTAGCCCAGAAGCCAGCCTATGAGGCGGAGCTGGAGGAGGCACAGGCCGGGCTCAGCCAGATAGAAAAGGTAATAACCGAGCAAGAATCAAGGCTCAACAGCCTGAGGCAGGAAAAAGAAGCCCTGGAAAACAAGAAACAGCAACTAACCCTGCTTGAGGAACACCTGACCACCACCAAGAGGGAGCTTGAGCGCCGTGAGCAGGAAGTCAAACAATACCAATCGCGTATCAGGGAATATGAGGAGCTTATCGCCCAGCGCCCCACTATAGAAGAAGGCTACGGCCAGTTAACCGAAGCCAGAAAACAAAACGACGAGCTAAACCAGAAGCTGGGGCTGCTGGTCAAATTAAGGGATAATAAGAGCCAGCTTGAGATGAATATTGAGCGGGCGCAGGCAGCCCTGATTACGGAACATAAACTAGCCCAAAGCAGGATCACCGACCTGGAAGCCACCTCCCAGAAACTGCCCCAGCTCAAAAGCGAGCTACAGCAGGCGGAAGCCCAACTGCGCCAGCTAGAGGAAGAGGAAGAGGCACTAAGCAGGAAAAAGCAGACCAGCCAGGAGCTGCGCCAGCAGGTGAACTATATAGAGTCCAGCCAGGTTAATCTGGAACATGAAATAGCCGAGATACAAGAAAAAATCAGTCTCTTATCGGCTCAGGTTGAAGCCAAATGCCCCCTGTGTGAAACTGAACTGGGCAAGGATGGCATAAAACGAATTGAAGCAAAATATGCCGCCGACAGGGAAAGCAAAGCCGAGTCCCTTAAACGAAACCAGTTTGAGCTCACCAGCCGGAAAACCGAGCTCGGGGCGGTGGATGGTGAAATATCAGGGCTGGAGGCGAAATTAAATCAGGAGAAAGCCTCAGCACAGGGCAGGGTCAGCCTCCTCAACCAGACCGTAACTCAAGCCCAGGCAACAGATAATCAGCTAAACGAGGAGAGGAAGAAGCTTGATGATATTGAACAGCGCCTCGCCAGGAAGGAATTTGCCACTAGCGAGCAACAGGCACTGGCCAGAGTCGAGGAGGAACTAGCCAGGCTTGATTACGATTCACAGCAGCACGAGCAGGTTCGCCATCGCCTCACCGAATTAGAAAAACATGAAGCCCCAAAGCGAAAACTTGAGGAAGCCGATAGGCTTATCAGCCAGGAGACGGAGGCAGCCCGTAAAGCTGAGGAGGCAAGTCAGGAGCTACGGCTAAGGCTAGAGACAGAAAATCAAAAAGGGCAGGAACTAGGCAAAGAGCTTGAGACACTCCCCCAGCTAACCAGCGACTTAACTCAGGCTGAAGCTGAACACCAGACGCTAGCTGCCCAGCAAAGGCAAGCTCAAGAAAGAGTGGGGAACGTAAAGTCAAAACTGGAGCGCTGCTCTGAGCTTGAGATAAAGAAGGGGGAAAAGGAAAAAGCACTTACTCAAGCCTCAAAGGAGGGGAAGCTCTATAATGACCTGGCTCAAGCCTTTGGCAAGAAAGGGGTACAGGCTATGCTCATTGAGATGGCGCTCCCCGAGATTGAGGCTGAGGCTAACCGGCTGCTGGCACGGATGACAGACAATAGAATGCATGTCAAGATTGAAACCCAGAGGGAGACAAAGAAGGGGGATTTAATAGAAACACTGGATATCACCATTGGTGACGAGCTGGGGACACGAAATTATGAAATGTACAGTGGGGGTGAAGCCTTTCGCATCAACTTTGCCCTCCGCATTGCCCTGTCCAAGCTACTAGCCAGAAGGGCGGGGGCACCGCTACCCACCCTGATTATTGACGAAGGCTTCGGCACGCAAGATATTGCCGGCATAGAAAAGATTAAAGAGGCGATAAACTCCATCCAGGACGACTTTGAAAAGATACTGGTCATTACTCATATGGAGGAACTCAGGGATGCCTTCCCCACCCGGATTGATGTCATTAAAACCGCCCAGGGCTCAACCCTAGAGGTGAGTTAAAGCCCCAGGCTGGGGGCAATCCCCTTCATTGCCTCCAGCCCCAGGTCAAGAAACTGGTCAAGCTCAAGCCCAATGGCAGTGCACTGGGCGATTTGCTCTCTATTTGCCCCGGCAGCGAAGCTCTTCTCCTTAAACCTCTTCTTCACCGACCTCGCCTCAACCCCGGCCAATTTCTTATCGGGGCGGACGAGGGCAGCCGCCGTTATCAAGCCGGTTAAGGGGTCAGCACAAAAGAGGGCTTTATCCAGCTTCGTCTCTAAAGGGATACCATGGGTCGGGTTATGGCACAGTATGGCGTGAACCATAGCCTCGCTCGCCCCCAGCTCCCGGGCAAGGTCAGCACCGAGCTTACTATGGGTGCTCATATCGCCCTCAGTGAGCTCCACGTCTATATCATGGAGCAGGCCGGTAAGCCCCCACTCCTCCTCATCCTCACCAAAGCGCCGGGCTAAAGCCCGCATAACCGCCTCGGTAGCCAGCATGTGCTTTATCATGTTCTGGTTCTCAATATTAGCCTTGATTGAGTCAAGCGCTTCCTTCCTGGTCACCCTAGCCTCCTTTACCAGTGAGGGCATACTCCCTGGGCAATAGCCTGCCCAAATACTGACCGGTGGCTGAAGACTTCCTGCCGACTATCTCCTCAGGCGTTCCCGTGGCGACAACGTAGCCGCCACGCTCCCCCGCCCCCGGTCCAAGGTCAATAATATGGTCGGCATTCTTAATCACATCAAGGTGGTGCTCGATGACAACCACGCTGTTGCCGCCGTCAACCAGACGCTGCAATACCCGCAGCAGAGCCGCCACATCCTCAAAGGAAAGACCGGTAGTCGGCTCGTCAAGGATATAAAGCGTCCTGCCCGTCGAGCGCTTTGATAATTCAGTTGCCAGCTTCACCCGCTGCGCCTCGCCACCGGAGAGGGTGGGAGCGGGCTGACCGAGACGAATATAGCCCAGCCCCACATCCCGCAGTGTCTGAAGCTTATTTTTTACCTTGGGGAAATGCTCAAAGAAGGCAAGGGCTTGCTCCACCGTCATATCCAGCACCTCGGCAATGTTCTTCCCCTTGAACCTTATCTCCAACGCCTCACGGTTGTAACGCTTCCCCTTGCACACCTCGCAGGGAACGGTAACATCAGGTAAGAACTGCATCTCAATCTGAATAAACCCCTCCCCACGGCAGGCTTCGCAGCGCCCGCCCTTAACATTAAATGAGAACCGCCCCGGAGCATAGCCCCTCATCCGAGCCTCGGGGACGGTGGCAAAAAGCTCACGGATAGGGGTAAAGGTGCCGGTATAGGTGGCGGGGTTGCTGCGCGGGGTACGCCCGATGGGCGACTGGTCAATATTGACCACCTTATCAATATGCTCAATGCCAATGATACCATCACACTCCCCCGCCCTCTCCCGTGAGCGATAAAAGAGCTGCGCCAGCTTCCGATACAGAATCTGGTCAATAAGGGTGCTCTTACCACTGCCGGAAACCCCGGTAATGCAGACAAACCTGCCCAGAGGAATGGGGACGTCTATATTCTTCAGGTTATTCTCCCTCGCTCCCTTTATTACTAGCTCCTCGCCGGAGCCGGGGCGGCGCTTGGGGGGCAGTGGAATCTGCTTAGCTCCACTAAGATACTGCCCGGTTATTGACTGCTTACAACTCATAATATCAGCCAGAGTCCCGGTAGCCACAATCCACCCCCCATGCTCCCCAGCCCCAGGCCCCATATCAACAATGTGGTCAGCCGCCCTCATCATGGCTTCATCATGCTCAACCACCAGTATCGTATTGCCCAGGTCTCTTAAGCGCTTCAGGGTCGCAATCAAGCGAAAATCGTCGGCAGGGTGAAGACCAATGGTCGGCTCATCACAGATATACAATACACCCATAAGACCGCTACCAATCTGGGTTGCCAAGCGAATTCTTTGTGCCTCACCACCACTAAGGGTAGCCGAGGCACGGTCAATGGTAAGATAGTCCAGGCCAATATCCCTGAGGAAGCCGAGGCGGGCACCAATTTCCTTGAGAATCTCGCGGGCAATAACCTGCTCCCGCTCGGTAAGCACACCGCCAATCCGCTCAAACCAGGTCAGTGCCTGAGCAACCGACATGGCGCTAACATCCATAATATTTTTTTGGTCAATGGTCACCGCCAGCGACTCCGGCTTGAGCCGCTTACCCTGACACACCGGGCACGGCTTGGAAACCATATAGCGCTCAATATTAGCCCGGGAGTTTTCAGATTCCGTATCCCGGTAAAGCCGCTCCAGGGTGGGTATTACCCCCTCAAAGCCTTCGTGGTAGCGCCTTATCCTGCCGAAACGGTTGCGATAAACCCTCGTTTCCCCACCCTCCCCGTAGAGAATGAGGTCAAGCTGCTTCTTGCTCAAATTCTTGAGCGGGGCTTTCAGGGAAAAGCCGTTAGACCGGGCTAAAGATTCCACCTCGTACAGATACCAGTTATGAAACTGCCAGGGGCGGATTCCCCCTTCCAGGATAGACAGGTTTTTGTTCAGCACCAGCTCCGGGTCAATCTCCAGCTTTACCCCCAAGCCGGTGCAGGCAGGGCAGGCGCCGTGCGGTGAATTAAAGCTAAATGTCCTCGGGGCAATTTCACCAAGGCTGATGCCGCAGTGGACACAGGCAAAGTGCTCCGAGAAAAGCAGCTCCTCACCATCAGTAATAGATACCAGCACCACACCGGCGCCCAGTTTAAGGGCAGTCTCCACCGAGTCAGCAATGCGGCTCTGGCTCCCCGACTGCCCCATTATTAATCTATCCACCACCGCCTCAATGGAGTGCTTCTTGTTTTTATCCAGCTTAACCCGCTCCGAAAGGTCATGGAGCTGCCCGTCAACGCGGACGCGGGCATAGCCCGCCTTGCGCAAATCGTCAAACACAGTCTGATACTCGCCCTTGCGGTCTCTTATCAGCGGCGCCAGAATCATAATCCGGCTGCCGGCGGGAATACCTTGAATAGCGTCAACAATCTGCTGGACGGTCTGCGCCGTTATCTCCCGCCCGCACTGGGGGCAATGGGGGTGACCAACACGGGCAAAGAGCAGCCTCAAGTAATCATAAATCTCGGTTACCGTGCCCACCGTTGAACGGGGGTTCTTACTGGGACCCTTCTGGTCAATAGAGATAGCCGGGCTTAAGCCTTCAATATAATCAACGTCAGGCTTCTCCATCCTGCCCAAAAACTGGCGGGCGTAAGCCGATAGGGACTCAACATAGCGGCGCTGCCCCTCGGCATAGATGGTATCAAAGGCTAGTGAGCTCTTGCCCGAGCCGGAGACACCGGTGATAACCACCAGCTTGTCCCTGGGGATAACGACATCTATATTCTTGAGGTTATGCTCCCTCGCCCCTTTGACAACTATACTATCCAGTGGCATCCCCACACCCCTCCTATGGGCAACTTTTATTGTAACACTAGAGGGATAATACGACAAGGAAACTATGGCGGGCTAACAGATGCTTAAACTGGCGTTATGCCAGCAACTCCATGATATGCATTACCTTCACCGGCAGCTTGTTCCGCACCGCACCGTCAATCAACTGAATCTCACATCCAGGACAGCTACTGACGACAATATCAGCCCCGGTTGACTCAACTGCCGCCATTTTCTTATCGGCAATCTTCTTCGACAGGTCGTAATAATACAGGCTGAATGTCCCCGCCATGCCACAGCACCTATCAGCATTGGGCATCTCAACAAACTCAACAGTAGGTATTGACTTTATAATCTGCCGTGGCTGTGATGTTATCCCCAGATGACGGCTAAGATGGCATGGGTCATGCCAGGTAACCTTCTTGCCCTTAGCCTGAGGCGAAGGTTTATAAGCTGACGCTGGCAGCTTTAGCACATCAACCAGGAACTGGGAAATCTCTTTCACCTTGCCCCCGAAGCTGGTGTAAGCCTTTTTCCTCTCCGGCGTATCGGCAAGAAAGGAGGCGTACTCCTTAAGGGATGAAGCGCAGGTGGCGCAGTCGGTAACAACATAATCAAAGTCCTCAAATGCCTTGACATTGACATCAGCCATCTTTCTGCCGGTGTCAAAATCACCTGCCCCGCGAAATACCGGTGCCCCGCAGCAGCCCTGCTCCCTGGGCACCCACACCTCCACCCCGTTCCTGGTGAGGAAATCAATTATATGCTTACCCAGCTCGGGGAAGGCAAAATCGGTCATACAGCCGCTAAAATAGCCCACCTTCATCCTGGTCTTAACCCGGGACGGGGGCTTATTCACCACCGGCACCATCTGCCTTAAGAACTTAGGGGCAATCTGGGGTATATTTCTGCCCCTGCCCAGAGCCGATAGAAACAGAGACAGATGCCTGATTGTGCCCTCGGTCTTGGGGAGGAAGATGCCCTGGAACCAGGAGGCAAGGCGGACCACATTGCCAAAGAGGTTGCGGCGCGGCAATAGCCAGCGGTAGATAATATTATACGGAAACTTTAACCCCCTCGCCCTGACCGTATCTGCCCTGGCAGCGATGATAACATTGGGGATATTGGCTTTGGCTGGGCAGTTGGCGGTACAGAGCATGCACAGGGTGCACTTGTTCAGGCGGTCAGCAAACTCATCGCTATATTCCAAGTCCCCGTCCAGCAGCCCCCTTATCATCATATTCTTGCCCCGGGCGACACAAGACTCCACCCGCTCCTCCTGATACACCGGGCACCAGAAGGTGCAAAAGCCGCACTTCATGCACTGGCTCAGGTCAGCTTCAAACCTTTTTATCTGCTCATATCTATCTTTTCTAGCCTTTGGCATATCATACCCTTTCCTCTTCCCATATTTTGCCCGGGTTGAGGATATTGTTGGGGTCTAATATTCCCTTTATCTTCCTCATCAGGTTAAGGGCTACCGGGTCCATGGCCCGCTTGAGAAAGCGCTGCTTCTCCAGACCAATGCCGTGTTCCCCGGAGAGGACACCACCTAAAGACATTGCTGCCTCAAATATCTCCTCCATCGTCTTCTGGGCTTTGGCAAACTCCTTCTTATTCCTGATGTCAGTAAATATGGACGGGTGAAGATTGCCATCTCCGGCATGCCCCAGGTAACTGATAAAGAAGCCAGTCCTCTGGGATATCTCGTCCAGCTTGCGGATAAACTCAGGCAGCTTATCTCTGGGCACAGCTACATCCTCAGCCATGACGGTGTGGGCAGCACCAAAGGTAGCGGCAAAGCCGGCGCTCCTCATCTTCCAGTACATCGCCGCCTCAGCAGCGTCCTTGGCTACCTTAATCTCCTTAGCCCCACCCTTTCTCAGGAGGTCAACAATCTGCCTGGTCTCCGCCTCCACCGCCGCCGGCGAGCCATCAGCCTGGATTAGAAGCAGAGCCTTGGCGTCCACCGGCAGGCCCATGGGCGTCATCTCCTCAATGCGGCGGAGGACAAAGTTATCGACGAACTCAATCTTCGCCGGCACCACCCCGCTCGCCATAATATTAGACACCACCTCCCCACCCACCGCCATATCATCAAAGACAGCCATTATCGTCTTGCTGGCGGGCGGCATGGGCAGAAGTCTCAGGGTTATCTTAGTTATCACCCCCAGCGTCCCCTCCGAGCCGGTAAAGAGCATCACCAGCTCATATCCGGTGCGGTTCTTGACCGTCACCCCGCCGAGCTTCATCACATAGCCATTGGCTAAGACCACCTCCAGCCCGAGAACATATTGTTTGGTCACCCCGTACTTCACACAATACGGACCACCGGCGTTCTCCGCCACAGTACCACCCATGGTGCAGCCCAAAAAGCTCTGAGGGTCAGGTGGGTAGAAAAGGCCCTGTTTAGCCAGCGCCATATTGAAGTCCTGAAGGACGACGCCGGGCTCAACCATAGCCGTGAAATTGGTCTTATTTATATCCAGGATTTTGTTCATTCTGGTGGTGCATAGTACAATGCCACCCTTTATCGGGATTGAGCCACCGCTGACATTGGTGCCAGCACCCCTCGGCGTAACCGGAATTCTCTTTTCGTTAGCCAGCTTCAGAATCTGAGACACCTGCTCGGCAGTTGTCGGCAGCACGACGACATCGGGCATATGAGCCCAGGTAGTGGTGCCATCGTAGGAATAGGCATTAAGGTCCTCCTTTGCGGTTAAAACCGCCTCCTTGCCAACAATCTTCTGTAACTGCGATATAATCTTATTCTCCAGCATATCCTTACCCCCTAAAATTAGTGGGAAACCTTTTCCCCGGCAATTAAAGCGGCACCCAAGGCAGCAACAATTTGCGGCTCCTCAGGAACCAAAAGATGCCGTCCCAATCTCTCCTCTATACTTTTCACCAGCCCGATATCCTTAGCCCCACCACCAATCAGGGCACAATCAGGCTCAATCCCCAACCTCTCCGCCATGGTCTCGATTTTGGCGGCTAAGGTGCGGTGGAGGCCAGCTAAAATATCTTCCTTGGCAGCCCCCTCAGCAATACGGGATATTGCCTCCGATTCAGCGAATACGGCACATCCAGTATTAAAATCAACCCTTTTCTTTGATTTAAGGGATAGCTCACCGATATCCTTAAGCTTAACCTGCAACACCCTGGCAATAATCTGGAGGAAACGTCCGCTGCCGGCAGCACACTTCTCACTGAGCAGAAAGGCGGTAGGCTTTCCCCTCTCATCTATTTTGAATACCTTGGTGAATTGCCCCCCAATATCAATCACCGTACGAGCCGAGGGGAAGAGATAAATTACCCCCCTGCCACCAGCAGATATATCGCTAACCACCTCACCAGCAAAGGAGACGTTGGCGGCACCATAGCCGGTAGCCACCGTATAGCCTATATCGGCAAGAGACAACTTCACTTTGCCCAGGGCTTTAAGGGCTACCTCGTCGGCAGCAAGCTTATAATCCCCCGCCGAGGGTATCACCTGGTATGATTTAATCTTATTTTTTGACATTGCCACTGCTTTAGAGAAAGCAGAGCCAATGTCAATGCCAACAACATAAATCATTATGATTTTAGAACCCTATCCCCCTTTATCCCCCTTCCCCTTAACAAGGGGAAGGGGAGATTTTTCTTAAGAGGGGCTTCGCCCCTCTTTCACTTCCCATAACTTATTTGGGACTTCGTCCCTCTTAAACACCCTATAGTTTATTTAGGGCTTTGCCTCTCTTTAGCCTTCTTTCAGACTTCCCTTCCTTGAGGGTGGTGGGCGGAGTCTCTCTTAGCTCCCCTTCCGCTAAAGGGCGGT
>Ga0315545_1002579_pt1 | contig 16252 bp, 13 predicted proteins | sample SalMarSW160210MG_FD_203096 | JGI IMG/M metagenome (GOLD analysis project Ga0315545, IMG submission 203096) | Salt marsh sediment microbial communities from the Plum Island Ecosystem LTER, Massachusetts, United States - Salt Marsh Sediment SW1602-10 ...
TGGTGTTCCAAGGCAAGAGGATCGACGGGCTGACGCCTCACGCTATTGCGGAACTCGGTATGTCCCATATACCCGAGGGAAGAAGGCTTTTTCCGGACATGTCGGTGCGTGAGAACCTGGAGATGGGCGCCTACACGAAACGTGTGTGGAAAAACAGGCGGGAAACCCTTGATGAGGTCTATGGGCTGTTCCCCGCATTGAAAAGCAGACAGGGGCAATTAGCCAGTACCTTAAGCGGCGGCGAACAGCAAATGGTAGCCATTGGCCGGGGTTTAATGTCACAGCCGAAACTTTGCTTCATTGATGAACCGTCATCCGGTTTGGCGCCTCTCATGGTGGATGAGATCTTCCGCATCATACCGGGGCTCCGCGACAAGGGCATTGCCATATTTCTGATTGAGCAGAATGTCCAACAAACCCTGGAGATATCTGATCGGGCATACGTGCTGGAAAATGGGCGAGTAACCCTGGCAGGAGAAAGTAACCAGCTTCTTCAAGAAGAGCCGATCAGAAAGGCATATCTGGGTCTCTAATGTGTAATGCCTACTGCTATCGACGCGATGCTATTTGAATACACATCGCGTAACGAATGCTCTCATTCGTAGCTAATTGATGGAAAATACTTCACCATCAGGAGGAGGAAAGAATGGAAACTGAGGCCGCAGTCGTTTTTGAGAAATCGGGAGAATTTAAAATCGAACCGCTGGAACTCAGCGAACCGAACGCAGATGAGGTGCTGGTTCGGATTGTTGCAGTCGGGATATGTCACACGGATTTAGCTGGCAGGGACCAACATTTGCCAATCCCGCTGCCGAGTGTCTTCGGACATGAAGGGGCCGGCGTTGTTGAAAAGGTAGGGTCCTGTGTGAACAAGGTAAAACCAGGCGATCATGTAGCATTGAGCTGGATGTCTTGTGGAGAGTGCACCTCATGTAAGGCGGGTAAAGATCCCTATTGCGTGAATTTCTTGTCACTTAATTTCAGCGGTGCGCGTCCGGACGGTACTACGACCTTGCGAAAGGGCGATCAGGTCATCCATGGCTCTTTTTTCGGCCAGTCTTCCTTTGCAAACTTCGCCTTGGCCACCGAGCGTAACATTGTAAAGGTGAGTAAGGATGTTCCCTTGGAGATCCTCGGCCCTTTGGGGTGCGGCATTATGACCGGCGCAGGTGCGGTTATGAACTCCCTTCAAGCTAGGCCCGGAACTTCCATTGCAATATTCGGCGCCGTACAGTAGGGATGAGTGCTATCCTCAGTGCCGTTGTGTCCGAATGTTCTCCCATTATCGCAGTGGATATCCATGAAAACCGCCTGAAGGTGGCGAAAGAAATGGGCGCAACGCATACCATCAACGCAAGCAAGGAGGATCCCGTTACGGCACTCTAGGATATTACCGGTGGGGGTCCTAATTTTAGTCTGGAGTGTGTCAGCAATCCTACAGTATTTCGACAGGCCGTGGACGTCCTGCCCATCTTTGGGGTTTGCGGGCTGATTGGTGTTGTGGCACCTGGTACGGAGGCCACTCTAAATATAGACCTGATCATGAACGGCCGGACAGTGAAGGGGATCATTGAGGGTGATTCCATTCCAGATCAGTTTATCCCCCGTCTTATCGAATTCTACAAACAAGGGAGATTCCCCTTTGACCGGTTGATCACGTTCTATCCATTCGATGATATAAACAAGGCCGTGGAAGATATCGAAAAGGGGCTCGTGATAAAGCCAATTTTGCGGCTGTAAAAGGGGATACAGGTATCATCCTTACGGAGTGATTTTTAGATCATGCAGGCTGGCTACTGCTCAGTCGATTGACTATATGAAGGAAATAATTGTGCGGTAAAGGAGGAACTAGACCGTTACCCTTCATATAAGGGTTGTGAGATAATACCAATGAAAGGAGGCCGATTATAAAGTTTATCACGGTTAATATGAGCAAAAAAACCATCGGCGTTGGAGATGTGCCGGAGAGATACAGGGGGCTTGGTGGTAGGGGCCTTACATCAGTCATGATCAATACAGAGGTGCCGCCCAAATGTGATCCGCTGGGGCCGGAGAATAAACTTATTATTGCCCCGGGCCTATTAAGCGGTACCTCCTTGGTGAATGCCAGCCGTATATCCATCGGGGCCAAAAGGCCGCTCACAGGGGGAATCAAAGAGAGCAATGCGGGGGGAACCGTAGCCGCGGCCTTGGGCCGTCTGGGTATAACCTCGATCATTGTCGAGGGGCAGGCTCAGGAAGGCGATCTCAGCATTCTCAGGATCGACAAGGAAGGAGGGGCAAGCCTTATTCCGGCCCGAGAGTACAAGGGAATGCGAACGTACCAATTCGTGGGAAAAATTCTTGACACTTATGGCAAGAAATCCTCTGTACTGTGCATTGGTCCAGCCGGTGAGTATAGAATGCCCTTAGCCTCTATACAGTCCTCAGACGTCGACGGTCACCCGTGCCGCGCTGCTGCCCGAGGTGGCCTGGGTGCTGTTATGGGGGCCAAAGGGCTTAAGGCTGTGGTGGTAGATCAGGGTGGAAACAACCCTGATCCCATTGCCGATCCGGAGGCCTTCAATGAAGCGGCCAAAGACCTGGCAAAAATCATCAAAGAAGAATTTGTAAATGTTACCATGATGGCCCCCTTGGGTACTGCGGGGCTCGTGGCGCCTGTCAATTCCATGGGAGCCTTTCCGAGTTACAATGCCAGGAAGGGTATGTTGGATGGTTGGGAGAAGATTAGTCGTGAGGCCATGGCCGAGCTCATCAAAAAGCGTGGTGGGAATACAACCCACATGGGGTGCACCCAGTGTGTTGTTCACTGCTCCAATATATTTGTGGATGAACAGGGCAACTATGTTACCGGATCCCTGGAATATGAGACCATCTGGTCGATGGGCGGCATGACCGGGATTGTTGACCTCGATACCATTGCTCAGTTGGATTTTTTATGCGATGACATTGGCCTTGATACCATGAGTACGGGGGTTGCTATCGCCGTTGCCATGGATGCCGGGTACAAAAAGTTTGGGGATGGCAAGGCGGCTATAGAGATGGTAGAAGAGGCCGGCAAGGGCACAGCATTCGGCAGGATCCTTGGAAACGGCCCTGCTGCTATAGGCAAGCATTTCAACAACACTAGGGTCCCTGTGGTCAAGAAGCAGAGTGTTGCTGCCTATGATCCGAGGGCCATGCTGGGTCAAGGCGTTACTTTTTCCACCACTCCCATGGGCGCCGATCACACAGCGGGAAACTTGGTCGGGCTGTATTTGGCACAACAGCTCGATCCGTTGAAACCGGAGGGACAGGTTGAGGCCTCCAGGTTCCTGCAAACCGCCATGGCCGCTTTTGACGTCACAGGGCTCTGCTTTATGGCAAGCGTGGCCCTGTTGACCCCCGAAGCTGGTGAGGTATTTATGAAGGTGCTCAATGCCAAATTAGGCACACAGTTCGGACCGGACGACTTCCCAGGGGCCATGGGTATTCGAGTATTGAAGGCGGAGAAAGAAGCCAACAGAAAGGCAGGGTTTACGAAAGAAGATGACCGATTGCCCAGGTTTTACTATGAGGAGCCCCTGCCTCCCCATAACACCGTGTTTTCCATTACTGACGAAGAGATTGACAGCACCTTCGATTTCTAATGGGAATCAAGAAGAAAAGGAGGGATGAGATATGTAATATTTTATGAGAACAAGAGTTAGTAAAGTTTGCAAAAACCTTTGGAGGGAGGAAAAGTAAATGGAAAAGAAAGCATTGTCTGGCCTGATAGTTTTGGCACTTGGGGCATTGCCTTTATTTTTTTCTTGTACCTTAACAAACCTCACAACCCCAACAACTCCACCAACCCGATCGATGATTGATCCTATTGTTTCCACTCAGTGGTTATCGGATAATAGGAGTTTTCCAAACCTGCTCATCCTTGATGTCAGGGCCCCGGACAACTATGCAAAAGGGCATATCCCCAACGCAATAAATGTTCCCGGTCTTGGCAACTGGTACTTAAATCTCTTCTGCAAAGAATTTCCTTGGATGGAAGTGCCGGAAGAAAAAGCCCTTTTTACCACTATCGGCAAAGCAGGGATAACCGGTGATTCCCTGGTGGTTGTTGTGGGTAGAACAACTGACCCAATGGCCCCCTATGCCGTCGCGGATGCTGCCAGGGTTGCCACTACGATCCTGTATGCCGGGGTTGAAAACGTGGCTATCCTTGATGGGGGATACGATAAGTGGGCCGCGGAGGGGAAGGATACCTCCACCGAACTCGTCACCCCAACGGCAAGAGCATATACCGGTGCAGCCCATAAAGCAACGTTCGTCTCAACGGATTATGTTAAAGGAAAGATCGGGAAATCCATCATAGTCGACGCTAGAGACCCTGATGTTTACTTTGGTTTAGTGCAGGAACCGTGGGCAAAAAAAGCAGGCCATATCCCAACGGCGAAATCTTTGCCCATCCCTTGGTTCTGGAATTTTGTGAAGGATAAAAAAGGAGCGGTAACGTACGGAACTTGGAAAGATATCAATATAGCGAGAGAAATGGCCTCAGCCGTACTTGGTGAGGATACCTCCGAGGAGATCATTGTCTATTGTGGTGTTGGGGGGTATGCTAGCTCTTTATGGTTTGTGTTACATGAGGTGATTGGCTATCCGAATGTAAAGATATATGACGGCTCGATACAGGAATGGACGGCAGATCCAGAAGCACCGGTTGTCAAATATAAGTATGAGTGAGGCCGCAGATTCTCGCTGTTAAAAAATAGGGAATACATCCTTACGATCGGAGGGGTTCCAAGCCCAAAAAAGAGATCCTTATACGATCAAGGGGAGGAGTCTGTTTAGCTCCTTACATGGTGATTGTTTGACTAAATGGGTCAGACATTTTCGATTGGCTATTGCAATCAATAGGCGTTTTGAGTGTTCAGGGGTTCAGTGTTCAGGAAAGACCCCCTACCCTTCATGGCTCCTGCTCCCCCCTGAACTCTGAACGCTGAACGCTGCACACTTGAACACTCGCATTACCTGAGGCGTGGAAACAATGATCAACGTTGATTCAAGGTTGAAGGGAATTTCAAATATGTTTGGCTAGCCTTTCCTTAGAAACTACCTGTTAAAAAGCGCGGAGGATCTTAAAAAAAAATGAGATTGAAGCCGGAGGCAGGGGCGAGAGTTTCTCAGCGGGAATTCGACATATACCACATATTGTGTAGGTTCTCTAAATTACCACTATATGTCTATAAATTGTGGTAAATTTACATAATTTATTAAAAATACTTGACAAATGAATCTATATATGTATCAATATAAGAAACTTTTCTTATTTTTTTATTAAATTACCCTGGAGGTACACATGGCGGAAGGAAACACGGTGAAAAAAATAAGAGAAGCCCAGCTCCTTAGCAAGGCAGAATTGGCAAGGAAGGCTGGTGTATCTCCGCTCACAATCGATAGGATTGAAAAGGGTAAAGAGTGCAGAATGGAGACAAAGAGAAAGATTATCATAGCCCTCGGTTATAAATTGTCCGACAAGGACAAGATTTTTGCGCATGAAAGATAGGTAGCGAGGAAAAAAGCATAGATGCCAGCATCAAAGAAAAACCAACTCGTGGGAATCGATATTGGATCCCATTCCATCAAGGTTGCCGAGGTTGAGGATAGCAAGCATGGTATGGTGTTGAAGAATTTCGGCATGATAGCGCTCCCGTCCGAGGCGATAATGGATGGATCTATCAAGGAAATGGAAGTCGTGTCCGCTGCCCTGAAAAACCTCTTGAAGAATTTGAGTATAAAAAACAAGAACTCAGCAACATCCATCTCCGGATACTCGGTGATAGTCAAGAAGATCACCATTCCCAAAAAAGCAGAAGAGGTTTTAGAGAAAAGCATCCAGCATGAAGCAGAACAGTACATCCCCTTTGATATCAAGGATGTAAATCTCGATTTTCAAATACTTTCATCGGAAATGGAGGAAGAAGCCGACCAAGAGGAGATACAGAGGAAGCAAGATCTCATGGATGTTCTCCTTGTGGCGGCGAAGAAGGATATCGTCGATGAATATATAAGCCTCTTTCACTTAAGCGAGCTCAATCCCGTTGTGTTAGATATCGATGCCTTCGCCTTGCAAAACGTCTTTGAGATCAGTAGCGCAGATCAATCCGGCTGCCATGCCCTTGTGCATATCGGCGCACAACAGCTCACGATTAATGTGGTGAGAGAGGGCATCTCCGTTTTCACCAGGGACTCCTCCTATGGCGGTGCCCAGATCACCGGCGAGATACAGAGGAAATTCGAGATCTCCTATGAAGAGGCAGAAAGGATGAAACTTGGCGCGACGCCGATCGGGACGGATAAAAGGCCCATTCTCGAGGACATATTCTCATCCACGGTTATGAGATGGTCCCAGGAGATAAAAAGAGCACTTGATTTTGTGGCAGGCACCTTTGTTGACACAAAGGTCGATGACATATTGTTGAGTGGCGGTTCATCATTGATTCCGGGATTCAGCAAATATCTCAGCACAGAAACGGATCTTCCTACAGCCATGCTCAATCCATTCTCTAACTTGATGGTGAAGGAAAAGCTGTTTGATGCGGCCTACCTGAACTATTGTGCTCCCATGGCCGTTATCTCCATTGGTCTCGCATTACGAAGCATAGGTGACCGATGATTAAAATCAATCTCTTCCCATTCAGGGCCATCAGGGCCAAGGAAAACATCAGGAGGCAGGTAACCATCTACCTGTTGTCCGCCATATTTATCCTGCTTGCCTTGAGCTATTACGCCCTTGATTTAAACAAAAAGGTAAAGATTCTCAGAGCTGACCAAGAAGCCAAACAGCACAAGCTCGCCACGTTTCAAGCCACCATTGCCAAGTTAAAGCGGTTGGAGGATACCATCCGCGATGTTGAACTGAAATTAAAAACCATACAAGACCTGGAGAAGGACAAAACCGGCCCCGTGAGGCTCTTGGACGATATCGCTATGAGCGTTCCCAGGGATAAATTATGGCTCATTTCCCTCAAGGAGAAAGCGGGTACCCTTGCGTTAGAGGGAACAGCCATGGATAACGAAACAGTTGCGGATTTCATGAACAGATTGGAGAGCAAGGAGAGCATGAATTCTGTTGAATTGGTCAAGACACAACAAAAAGAGATTGCAACCCTTAAGCTCAACCTCATGAACTTCACGATCACCTGCAAGACATACGCGTACAAGGAACCTGAGCCGCCTCCTGCTCCCAAAAAGAAGAGGAAATAGGATTATGGCGCTTAACCCGAATCCATTTTTCAACAAGATAGCCGGCTTGAAGATGGCTTACAGGATTATCATCTTCGCGGGAACCGTCATTCTGCTGGCAGCTTTATTCGTCTTTCTCGTGTACCTTCCCAGAACCGATGAAATCAAACGCCTTAGCACCGATATCGAAAAATTGGAGCATCAAATTAAGATCGCTACCATCAAGGTCAAAAATGTGGAAAAACTCGAGGCCGATCTGGCTGCCGTGGAGGAAGACCTGAAACTCGCCCTCAGGCTGCTTCCTTCTACAAGCGAGATCCCCACCCTCCTCAAGAACATCACCAAACTCGGTAATGACTCAAATCTGGAATTCCTCTTCTTCAGCCCACAAAAAGAGGCCCCAAGGGAATTGTATGTGGAAATACCGGTGAGCGTGGAGGTGATGGGCACGTATCACGATGTGGCCGGATTTTTCGACAGGGTTGGCAAACTTGACAGGATTGTGAATGTCGTGGATATCACCATGATCCCCGTGAAGGAATTCGACACAACCCTGAAGACTGCTTGCAAGGCGGTCACGTATCGGTTCAAGGAGGAAAAAGAGGCAAAAAGTGCAACCAAAGACACGAAAAAGAAATAGCCTTATTCCATGGTTTTTTGCCCTTCTCATAGGCCTCGCCTTTCCCTCGGGACTGGCCGCTGCTCAATCCCCGGAAAAGAAAACGGTGAAGATCGAGAGGGAAAAACCCTCGCTGCCACCAGAGAAGGCTTCCGAGGAAATATCGGAGAAGAAAACGGCTGAGGGCACGGCTGTCGAGGAAAGGGCGAAGGAGACGTATTCTTACGACCCCACGAATAAGACCGATCCCTTTAAGTCCTTTATCATGGTGCGAAGGGAGCTCGAGGAGGAAAGGGAGAAAGAGGAGCCGAGAACCTATCTTGAAACCCTTGACCTTTCGCAGTTGACCGTTACCGCAATAGCGATAGGCAAGGACAAGAGGTGGGCCCTTGTGCAGGATTCAAAGGGCGAAGGGCACGTGATCGGTATCGGGATCCCTATGGGAAGGAAAAGGGGGCAGGTGATAGAGATCCGGGAAAAAGAGGTTGTGGTAAGGGAATATGATAGGGATTATAGGGGCAATGAGGTAATAAACGATATTTCCTTGAAGCTCCCTGAGGCGGACTAACCGGAGAAATTGACGATTTTCAATTGAAAAAGGAGCAATAGTTCAACCACAAAGTCACTAAGACACTCAGGTTTACAATTATTTTTTCTTTGTGACTTTGTGCCTTGGTGGCTGAGCTGTTACAAAAAGGAGAGCATGTATGTTCACTACCATGAAATCGAAAAGGGATTATGCCTGTATCCTGATACTGGTATTCGGCGTGTGCAGTGTCTTGTTCGGATGCGCCCAAGCCCCCCCGAAAGAAGCCGAGCTGGTTGACGAAAGGCCTGCGGAGGTACAATCGATACGCATGGTCTCCGAGCCATCCGGGGAGAAAACCACCATTGAGATCACCAGCTCAAGGCCGGTTCCTTACGCGGCTTTCAAGCTGGTAGAGCCTCTCAGAATCGTGGTTGGCGTCACCGCTGCTCCCGCTGAGGGGTTGACCGCGCCGCCGGTAACCGACGAGACCGGCATTCAACAAATCAGCTTCGAAACACCCGAGAAAGATCCTGCTTCAACCCGGGTTATCGCCACCCTATCGCAGGATGCGGACTATACGGTAGAGGATGAGGAGGGTATCATACGGCTCGCCATCTTTCCGAAGGAGCCTTCAGAAGTAAAGCTCGCCCCTGTGGTGGCAGCCAAAGAGGAGGAACGAGGGGCCAAGGAACCCCGTGTGTTCTTCCTGCCGGGCAAATCCAAGCTCAACCAGGTGCTCGGGGTGGATTTCTTCATGCTGCCCCAGGGCAGGTCAAGGATCACGGTGACAACGAGCAACAAGGCGGAATACAGCCTGAGCCCGAAAGACTCCCTCGCCTTGCTCCTCGAGCTGAAGGGGGCCACCATTGCCCCGGAGCTCACCCGGCATATCGATTCCTCGCACTTCAAGGGGATCGTGAACAAGATCACTCCTGTTCACAGAACCGCGAAACAAGGGGTTGATATTGAGATCAGCCTCAAGGAGACGGCCCCGTACCACGTGGTGCAGGTCGAGGAAGAGATACGAATTGATTTCAATAAAACACCGCTCGAGCCGCCCGCTAAAAAGATCACCCAGGCGACCTATGCGAAGACCCTGGTAGGGACGGAAAAGGCGCAGCCCTCTCAAAAACCCGCGCAAGCAAAGCCCCAGGTAGCATCCCGGCCTCCAAAGCCAAAGCCCAAAGAGGCCGCCAGGATGACGATGGAATTCTCCAATGCGGACATCAGGAACATCCTGAAGCTGATAGGAGAGGTGAGCCAGAAGAATATCGTCTGGGGGCCCGAGGTAAAGGGAACCGTGTCCATGCGGCTCAAGGACGTGCCCTGGGATCAGGCCCTGGAAATCGTGCTTGAGACCAGCAACCTCGGGATGAAGTGGGAGGAGAATATCATCTGGGTCATGACTCGAGAAAAGAAGATGCAGCTCGAGAAAGAGGAGGAGGAGCGGCAAAAGGCCAAAGAGGCACGGCAGAAGCAGCTAGAGGAACAGGAAAAGAAGGAGAAGGAGGAGGATAAGGCCGAGGAGCCGCTGGAAACCGAATACATCACGGTCAACTACGCAAAGGTAGAGGATATCAAGAAGCTCATAGAGGAAAACGTGAAGGGGCCGAGGGGCAGGATATCGGTCGATGAGGCCAACAAGACCATCATCTTCACCGATATCGCCGCCAATATAACGAGGGCGAAGGAGCTGAAGGAGAGGCAGGATAAGCCCACCAAACAGGTGATGATAGAGGCCAGGATCGTGGAGGCTCGAATGAGCTTCCGGAGGGATCTCGGGGTTGGGTGGGATTTAGGGTATGTTTACAGCGGAAGCCCCTGGGGAGGAAGCGGGCCCGGTGTGATTACTACTGATTTCGCCACCAACTTCACCATGCCCATTGGCGCTGCCGCGGGCATAACCTTTGCCAATACCGCGGGAACAAAGGTCCTCAATGCTCGAATTGCCCTGGCCGAGACAGAGGGCAATGTTACGACCCTTTCTTCGCCGAAGATCATCACCAGGGACACCGTAGAGGCCACTATCAAACAGGGAACCACACTATTTTTCCCTTATACCGACGAGAACAATAACAGAACCGTTAAGGAAGTAGAAGCCAATCTGGAGTTGAATGTAAAACCGACGATCACTCCCAATGACATGGTGATCATGAAGATTGAGGTGAGCGATGACTACCCCGACTATGCTAACCGCGAAGGAGAAAATGTTCCCATAAACACAAAGAGCGCCAGCACGGAGATGATGGTAGCGAGCGGTGACACCGTGATTATTGGTGGAATTTATAAAGATACAAAAGAGAAGTACGATGAAGGTATCCCTTGGCTGAAAAAGATACCCATTATAGGATGGCTTTTCAAGACGGATTCATCTAGAACATCGAAAACCGAGCTCCTCATCTTCCTCACACCCACGGTGGTCTATTCGGAAGGAGCAGCTGGAAGCTAAAAGTAAACGGAGGGACTATAAAGATATTTTACAATCGATAATCCATCGAACAGCAGGCCTTGGCAGGCATTTGCGCCGTAACACTGGCCTAAAAGGCCGAAAAGAGCAATGAGAAAGCCCTATTTACCAAATATGTAGAAAGAGAAATAGCAGTGGCACCAGATTTGCTTATATATTCATTGTCCAAGATTGACAAAATCATAATGTCCGAAATATTTCAGGGAGATTGAGGAAATGAGAACAGAAATGAAGAGGGCCTTTACCTTAAAAGCGTTGCTTGCCCTTCTAATCATAGCCTTGGGCCTTACCCTCACAACCTGCTTCAGCGAGGAAGGGGAGGAACCTACACCTACTCCTTTAGGGGGTGGTGGGGCAACTGCAGCAATCAGTCTTTCTGCCGCGCCTGACAGCATCCCGGCAGATGGCGTAAGTTCTTTGGCTATTACAGCAGAGTTACGAGATAGCACGGGAGGAGCCGTCACTCAAGGGACCTCTGTTTCATTCTCTACGAACCTCGGAGTCTTTCCTAATGGAAATACCACGTACACCAGCTCCACTTCGGACGACACAGGCGTTGTGACAGTGTCTGTGCGTGCCGGCGCCACACCAGGTACAGCGGATATCACCTCTCAGTCAAATAATGTAACCCAATTGATCCAGGTGAAATTCACGAGCTACACCATCAAGCTCACTGCCGATCCTGCAAGCATCCCGGCTGACGGCGTGAGCTCTGCCACTATTACGGCAGAAGTGACGGATGCGTATGGTAACCCGGTTCCTTCGGGTACGTCCGTAGATTTCTTTACCACCCTCGGCCGCTTCCAGAATGGCGCCACCGTCTATGCCGCGGAAACGCCTGACGAGACCGGTATCGTTTCCGTATACTTAATTGCCGGAACCACGAGCGGCGAGGCCGTTGTCACTGCCCAGTCACACAGCGTCACCAAAACCGTAAAGGTGTTATTCACACCCGGAGGAGAGGTTGTTGCAGATATTGGCTGGATTAACCTCACAGCAAATCCTTCAAGAATAACGGCAAATGGTACAAGCTCCTCTGTTATAAGAGCCGAGTTAAAGATGAATACCGGGGATCCTGTTCCTACAGGAACGAGAATAGCGTTTTCCACAAATCTCGGACGCTTTTCGGTAGGTTCTGATAACTATACTACCGTGACCCCTAACGATACCGGTATAGTGACCGTGACCCTGATTTCAAGCACCGAAGCCGGCACCGCCACTGTGAGTGCTAAATCGGGCGAAGTAGAGACGAGCGTGAGCGTCGAGTTCGTCACACAGGAAGATATCATTCCCCCAGCGAGTTCGCTGTCATTGTCATTATCCCAGGCCACGGTAAAATCCGATAATTCCAACAGCTCCACGATTACCGCGGTAGTGATGGATAGCAATAACGCAGTGATAGAAGGCGTGACGGTTTCCTTCACCACAGACGGCGGGCAGCTCAGCACGGCAAGCGCTGTTACTGATGAGAATGGCGAGGCAGAAACGGTCTTCAGATCAGGCACTACAGACAAGTCAAACCGCATCGTCACCATCACGGCATCCGTGACCGGCCTTGCTTCTAAAACGATACCAGTCCAGGTTGTGGGAACCACCCTTACCCTTTCAACCGATGCCAGTATCCTTGAAACCGGCGTCGCCGGCAACAACACAGCCACCCTTACCATCCTGGCACGGGATGCAGGCACGCTGCCCATCTACGATGCTGAGCTCACGGTCACTGCCAGCCCGGCTAGGGTACAGCTCACCCCCACAACCGGGAGAACCGATGTAACCGGAAAACTCTACGTGCAGGTCACGGCCCTAACAGCAGGCACTGTGGTGGTGACGGCAGCCGGGCTCGGTGCTACCGGAACCCAGAACTACACGATCGGGGCAGTCGGCTCCGTATTCACCATCATCCACCCCACAACCGACCCCTATTCCTGGAACACCGCGGCCACCATGGCAACCACGGGTCCCCAGACGGACATCTCATTTACTAATAATCCGGCTCCGACTCAGGATACGATAAACCGGGGAGCTGGCTTTGCGGGCTTCATTCCAGGTGATCGGATCATGGTGGTGGGGTCCGCGTCGAACGACGGCACCTACACGATCGATACCGTAGCCGCAGGTAGCTTGACCCTCGAGGCGAGCGATCAATTAACGTATGAACCGGCCGGGGCCTCGGTGACCGTCACAACCGGCGTCCTGGTGAGGGTGAACGCCCCGGCTCCCATAACTGTTGTGCAATTTGCCACCACGCTCGGGACCTGGGACGGCGGTGCGGGGAAGATCCTCACCAAAAGTGTTGACCTAATAACACACCATGTCGAGGCAGTGCTCATCTCCGGTAATGCGGGCACGGCCAACATAAGCGTATCCGATGCCGATAATTCCTCCACCTCGGATGGTACGACCGTGCTGTTCTCAGCACCGTCGAGCCAGGCCGCCAAGATCGCGCTCCAGGCGAACAAAACCGTGGTGGCCCCAAGCACGGGCGGAACAAAGAATTCTGTTACCCTGAAGGCAACGGTCAAGAACAACTTTGATCAGGTGGTGGGCGGCGCCCCGGTTGCCTTCTCCATAGAGAACCCCACGGGAGGCGGGGAGTACGTATCCCCTCCCATTGTGTATACTGGGCCCGACGGCGTTGCTGAGGCCACGTTCACCTCCGGCTCTCTGAGCACGGACTCCGAGGGGGTAACGGTGTATGCAAACGTGGTGATAAGCAGTCCGATAACCACGGGTCCCCAGACAGACATCTCCTTTAATGATAACGATCCGGCTCAGGATACTATAGACTGGGTAACGGCTAACTTTATTGGATTGGGCTTCTCAGACGATGATCAGATCGCAGTTGCTGGCTCGGCAGATAACGATGGGTTTTATACCACAGATACCGTTGCACCAAATACCTTGACACTCGTGGCGAGCGATCAATTAACGACTGAAGGAGCCGGGGCCTCCGTGACCATTACCTATGCGATCTGGGATTCGATCCAGATCGTGATAGGCGGAGCTGCCGGGTCAGTGGTGATCACCACGGGAACTACCATCACGGGCATCAACCACGAGACCATGTACGAGTTGCCCATGTCCGTGCAGGTCGCCGACTCGAACGGGAATCCCATGACCAACACCATAGTATCGCTCAGCGTCTGGCCTCTCAGGTACGCAACGGGATGTTGGGTCCAAGACCCCGTATCAAAAGAATGGGCTCCGGGGAATTGTGACGCATCGTGCAACACCTACATGTTTTATCCAAATGAGGACGATTTTTATGAGATAGGCGATCCCCGGTATCGAAACCTGATCCTTGATCCCGGTGAGGATATCGGGCCTCCGGGTACGAATCACTCCGCTCCTCCTTGTTCGATTCCATGGCCGAATCCGGACGGCCAGCTCACGCCACCCAACTCCGCGGCAGGCACGGTTCCAGGCACGGTGACCACCGATGAAAACGGGGTGGCAAGCTTTAACCTGGTCTACGGGAAGGCATCTGCGGCATGGATTGAGGATGCGATCACGGCCACCACCCTGGTGTATGGAACAGAGACCAAGGGAACCTACACGTTCGTGCTTCCATGGAAAGCTGGTGAGGAGGAAAGCCTGCCTCACTCCCCATACAATTTTGCCTGGTAACCGGTGCGAGGGCCGTTCCGGGCTCAAGGCTATTCGGGGGCTTCCGTAATCTTCAACAGGCCCTCAACGCGGGTTGCCGTGTTGAGGGCCTGTTTCTTTTTCCGGGGACACAGGACTAAATTATGCGTAGACCTTCAGGTTGATAGGCCCTGGGCGAGCCTCGGGCAAGCCTGAAGGCTGAAGGTTGATTATGGTGCAGCGATTGAATCAAGCCGTTCAAGACCTTCCCGGTTTCGACAATCACCTATTCGGGGGACACAATACCGACAAACTCGTAAAAAGTCTCAACAGCATGTCATTTAGAGCAAAGCATGTTATTTCGACCTGCCCGCCGGACGGCAGGCGGGGCGAAGCGAGAAATCTTGAAAGATCCCTCACCCCCCCAAGGCGGGATTCGGGATGACACTCCGTGTCAGATTTCTCATTGCAGTCGAAATGACAGACCCGCCTGCCGAATGGCGGGCAGGTTCAAGGGATACGACTTTTTACGATTTCAACATTGATGGCTTCGTAAAAAGTCGTCACCCCGTTGAAAAACGGGGTCCAGGTTTTTTGTAACTTTTTGAAAATACCGGATTCCGGCTTCCGCCGGAATGACGAAAAATGGTACTTTTCGACTTTTTACAAGTTCATCAGTTTTTGGACACAACACTGATGGTCTCGTGTAAACTCTCCCAATCTTCATGCCTGTCTGCGTGCCTGTCTGAGCGACATCGCTCGCAGTCAGGCAACGCATAGGCAGGCCGGTCCGGTATCAGGGTCCGGGATGCCGGATCCGGCATCCAGTCCCGCCTTTGGCGGGATTGAATTTACTGGATTCCGGCGCCTAACCCGGCATGGAGTAAGCAAGGGGTTCCAGAGACAACCTGGATTCAGGCTCAGAGGCCGGAATGACGAAAGAGGCAGATTTCAGACTTTACGAAACCATCAATATTGATTGACAGACTATCAAGTAATAGGTATACTTAATAATAATAAAAAGTATACTTTAGGAGGTGATTGAATTGGCTAAGGTAACCGCCAAATATCAGGTTACGATACCTATAAATGTCAGAAGGGAAATGGGCATCCTCCCCGGAACCGAAGTGGATATCAAAAAAGAAGGGCAAAAATATGTGCTCATCGTCGATCCAATCGAAACCATTCGGAAGAAGTGGCGTGGAAGGTTTAAGGGTATGCCGACAACTATGGAATATATGGATGAAGTCAGGGGGAAAGTAAATTGAGGGTCTGTGTAGACACAACTATCCTGCTTGATATTTTAAAAGATGAATTCAGAAACTTTCAGGATAAGCTGTACACAGCCCTAGCAAGAAAGGAGCATCTGGTCGCACCCCCGGTGGTATTCGCGGAACTTATGCCTCAATTTAAAGGAAACACCAAGCTGCTGGAAGCATTTTTAGAGGAACACAAAATAGTGATAGAGCCGCTCGATGTTGATTCCGCCATTGCTGCATCACAAGCATGGATGAGGTATTTGAAACAAAAAACAAAAGTCAAGTGTCCTGCGTGTGGTCAAGAGCTGGATCTTAGAGAACATTTCCTGTCGGATTTTTATATTGGGGGTTTCGCTTCGGCAAAGTGCGAAGCTGTTCTTACCAGAGATAGAGGCATATACCATACATATTTTCCAGACTTGGCCGGATATGAAGATTGTCTCAAGGCGCCCTCTGATTGATTCCCTGAGCTCTTCGTTGAAACGTTTCTGACATTCTCTGTTTCCGGGATACCATACTCAATGATCGATCAGTGCCTTCATCTACGGCGTTGCGCCTCCACAGCGCATATC
>Ga0315545_1002580_pt1 | contig 16245 bp, 12 predicted proteins | sample SalMarSW160210MG_FD_203096 | JGI IMG/M metagenome (GOLD analysis project Ga0315545, IMG submission 203096) | Salt marsh sediment microbial communities from the Plum Island Ecosystem LTER, Massachusetts, United States - Salt Marsh Sediment SW1602-10 ...
TTTTGCTGTACGAGACTATTACCTCCCTATTCGGAAATTTTCCTGGTGCCTTGGGGTATTACTTGAGAAGAAAATTTTATAAGCTATTGATAAAACGAGTGGGGAGAGGAGTTATCTGGGGCAGGAATGTCACCCTCAGACACCCTGATAAAATTGAGATTGAAGATAATGTCGCGATTAACGATTTTGCTGTCCTCGATGCCTTCGGCGACGAGAAGAGTGGGATAAAGATTGGAGAGGGGGCACTCATCAGTCGAAACACGGTACTCAACAGCAAAGGCGGCTTCATCGAAATCGGGAAGAGAGCGAACCTGGGGATGATGTGTATCATATTTTCCAGAGACTGCAGGGTCCGGGTGGGAAGCGATGTCCTGATGGCCGCCTACTGTTATCTTATGGGAGGAGGGAGTCACTCGATGGAGAGAACGGACATCCCTGTATCTTATCAAGGAGCTGAATGTCTGGGAATAGAAATCGGCGACAACGTCTGGCTTGGATCAGGAGTAAAAGTTTTTGATGGGTGCAAGATCGGAAGAGACAGTGTTATCGGAACAAATTCCTTTGTCAATTCTGATATACCGGAATTTGCTGTCGCCGCAGGCTCTCCCGCTCAAATTGTTAAAATGAGAAAATGAGACGATCGATAAGAGAAGAAACGGCCAAAGTGCGCCACTTCCTATGAGACAGAAGAGACTTTTCTGAGTGAAGCATGAATCTTGTCGGCTTTGTTATGGCAGAAAAACGGGAAATGCCTTTCCAGCCCTCACCTAGCTCTAGGAAAGCGCACCATGATTAATCAACTTAAAGAAATCTACGGGTTCAAAAACTTAATCTATAATCTTGTGGCAAGAGATTTAAAAGTAAAATATAAAGGATCCATTTTAGGATTTTTATGGTCCCTGCTTAATCCCTTAATCATGTTGATCGTATATACTGTTGCTTTCAAGTATATCATTAAAATCAGAGTAGAAAATTTCCCTCTCTTTTTCCTGTGCGGGTTTCTGCCTTGGACCTTTCTGAGTCTCTCCCTATCCATGGCGGTAAGTTCTATCAAGGATAATGCCAATTTGGTGAAAAAGGTTTATTTTCCAAGGGAAATACTCCCCTTATCCATAGTCTTATCCAACCTGGTTCAGTTCCTCTTGACATTCATCATCCTCATTCCTGCTCTTATTCTTTTTAAGATCAAGCTCGGCTTTCCACTTTTATTCCTGCCTCTTATTATCCTCTTTCAACTTGCCTTCACGCTGGGATTAGCCTTTATATTATCTTCCTTGAATGTCTTTTTCAGCGATGTCAGGCATCTGCTGGAGATCCTTTTGCAGATCTGGTTCTGGTTGACCCCAATCATCTATCCAGTCAATTTTGTCCCGGAAAGATTCCAATCACTTTACAGATTGAACCCAGCTGTTCTGTTTGTGGAAAGTTACAGAAATTCACTTTTGTACAACAAGGGACTTTCTTCAGTTGAATTAATCTCTCTCTTTCTGGTAGGAGCTGTTTTTCTTACTTTTGGACATCTGGTTTTTAACCGCTATAACAGAAGGTTTGCTGAGGTAATATGACAGACGGCATAAAAATAAGGAATGTTTCTAAAAAATTCAGGATATACCACGAGAAGACTTTTAACCTAAAATATGCTGTCATTAATTTTTTGACCGGCAAGAAATCCTCCTATTATGATGAATTCTGGGCGTTGAAAGACATCAACATGGATATAAAAAAGGGGGAAACCATCGGGATAATCGGAGAAAACGGCTCAGGAAAAAGCACCTTGTTGAAGCTCATGGCCAGAATATTATTTCCTGATCAAGGATATATCTTCGCCAAAGGGAAGATAGCAGCTCTGATTGAGATCGGAGCCGGCTTTCATTCGGAGTTATCCGGAAGAGAAAATATCTATATAAACGGTTCTATCCTGGGTCTGACAAAAAAAGAAATCAATTCAAACATAGCAAATATCATCGAATTCTCTGGATTGGAAAGGTTTATCGACAACTCGATAAAGACATATTCCTCAGGAATGTATGTCAGATTAGGGTTTTCGATAGCTATCCATGTCGATCCGGATATCCTCCTGATCGACGAAATACTGGCTGTGGGCGATGAAAATTTTCAAAAGAAATGCCTGCAAAAAATTCATGGATTTAAAAATGAGGGGAAAACAATCATTATCGTCTCCCATGATCTGGTGACTATCGAAAAAATTTGTGACCGGGTCTTTCTCCTGGATAACGGCTTAATTGTCTCTGCAGGTAATCCCGTTGATGCCATTTCAAAATATCATAAGATTTTATACAAGAAGGAAGACCGAGCCTTAAGATTAGAAGAGAAGGAAGTCGTTCAAGAAGAAGCAGCTTCCCAGAAAGAAAAATCACCCGTACACGATACAAATCGATGGGGAACCAGGGAAGCAGAAATAACGAATATTGAATTCTACAACGATCAGTATATAAAAAGTGATGTTTTTAAGACCGGAGATTTCATGAAAGTCAAAATCCATTACACCGCACACAAGAGAATCAAAAGGCCTGTCTTTGGAATAGCCTTTTATCGAGAAGAAGGGATTCACCTGACCGGACCGAATACAAAAACAAGCAACTACGATATTGATCATATTGAAGGACAAGGGTTCGTCGAATACACAATCCGTTCCATTCCTTTCCTTCCAGGGGCTTATCTTTTCACAGCATCCATTTACGATTTTTCTTGTTTGCATGCTTATGACCACTGGGAAAGATGTTACAGGTTTAATGTCATAGAAAGCGACAAGGTCAAGGAAAGATATGGAGTCATGTATATTCCCTCTGAATGGAGGCATCATGGTCAATGAGAGACTGTTAGATATGCCTTTTGATCAATACCAGAGGTATAGAGCTTCGGAGGAAATCATAAGGATCATAAAAGAGGAAACCGGGAGAAAAAAACTGAAAATTCTCGATGTGGGGGGTTATTTCAAAAACAGTGAAGGTCAAGACACTCTTCCTCTTACGGAGTTTTTTCCTGAAGATGAAGTCATCGTCGTGGATAAAGTGGATTGTCGATTACCCCGATATATCCAGGGAGATGCAACGGCGATGCCTCTTTGCCAAAAAGCATTCGATGTGCTCGTCTGTCAAGATGTACTAGAGCACATTTCTCCTAGCCAAAGAGAAAAATTCTTGGATAATCTTCTCCAAACGACTAAAGACTTCATCGTTTTAGGAGCACCCTTCAAGACAGAGAACAGCGTTCTGGCTGAGAAAATCCTGTATGAGTTTATAAGGAAGACATTGAAGGCCAAGCATAGAGAACTGGAAGAACACATTGAAAACGGTCTTCCTGATTTAGAAAATATTAAATCTTTTTTTGAGAATAAAAAAATAAGCTACTGCGATTTTCCAAGCGGATATTTGAATAACTGGCTGCTTCTGATGATGGTCAAACACTATATACTCGATCTTCCTGATCCCCAAAAATTGTCGACACTCATCGACAGATTCTACAACCGTAATTACTATGAAAGCGACCAGCGGCCGCCTGCTTATCGACACATGTTTGTCATCAGCAAGTCGAAGAAGAACAGACACGTCCTGGAAAAGATCTCAGAAAAATTCAAAAATTACAGGGAAAAATACAAGCATCTCACTCTGGAAAGGTCAGACTTCTCAAACCTTCAGACACTTCTTGCTCTGGAAACCTTAAGAGACCGTAATGAGATAGAAGGATTAAACTCACAGATAAAGCAATTGGAGAAAATGATTCAAGATCAAAGCATTCACCTTCAAAACTATAAGGATGAAGTCATTCAGAAAAAGATCCATATCCAGACTCTGGAAAGAAAGACAGCCGATCAGAATGTTCATCTTCAGAATTTTGCAAGGGAAGTCAAAGAATTTGAAAGGAAAACCCAAGAAAAAGATAGCCTCATCCAGAACTTAAAAAAAGATATATACGACAAGGAAGTTCACATCCGAAACATCGAAAACAACATGAATATGATACTGAAATCCAAGGTCTGGAAGCTCGCCGATTTCTTCAGGAAAATGTTTTATATGAGACTGCTGAAAGTCTTTCCTCCGCTTCAAAAAGCGATGCTGACCATAACCAGGGAAGGGTTTTCCTCATTCTGGAAAAAAGTAAAAAAAAGAGAGATGCTGAGAGCTAAAGAGCTCTATGACATCTGGATCGAGCAGAACACTTTGAATGAAGAAAAGATCAGGGCAGCCAAGGAGGAAATCGAAAAATTTCCCTTCCAGCCGAAAATCAGCATCATCATGCCTGTCTACAATGTGGAGAAAATTTGGCTGGAGAAAGCCATAGAATCCGTAATCGACCAAATCTATGCCAACTGGGAATTGTGCATCGTGGACGATGCTTCAACCAAAAGCCAGACAAAAGCAACTCTTCTCAAGCATAAGGAAAACAATAAAATTAAAATCAAGTTCTTGGCAAAGAACAAGGGCATCTCAGAAGCAAGCAACGAAGCCTTATCCCTAGCTACAGGAGATTATGTCGGGTTCCTAGACCATGATGATGAGCTCTCAGCGGATGCTCTCTATGAAAATGCAAAGTTGCTCAACAAACACCCAAAGGCAGACCTCATTTACAGTGACGAAGACAAGATAAGCCCTGAAGGGAAAAGGACTGAACCATATTTTAAGCCAGATTGGTCTCCTGATTTATTTCTCTCTTACAACTATATCTGTCACTTCTCCCTCTTTCGAAAAAAGATGATTGATCAAATAAAAAGGCTCCGCAAGGGGTTTGAAGGGAGTCAGGATTATGACTTGCTCCTGAGGTTTACTGAGAAAACAGACAAAATTTTCCACATCCCTAAGGTTCTCTACCATTGGAGACAGATAAAGGGCTCCACAGCCACGGTCCATAAAGAAAAGATCACCCATATTGAAAATTCTATGAAAGCGTTGCAGGAGGCTCTGTACAGGCGAAAAATAGAAGGAGTTGTGGAAAAAGGGATTAATTTTGACCAATTTGAAAGCTACAGAGTGCGAAGAACGCTCCAAAACTCTCCTCTGGTCTCCATCATTATTCCCATGAAAGATATGGCCTCGTTCCTTAAAAGGAATCTCAACAGCATCGAAGAGAAAACAGATTATAAAAATTATGAAATCATCATAGTGGACAACAACAGTCAAGAACAGGAAACACACGATTATTTTGAGATTATCAGGAAGAAGAGCCAGATCAAAATTATCGAATACAAGGATGTATTCAATTTTTCGAAGATCAATAATTTTGCTGTGACCGAGGCGAAGGGCGAGCATCTTCTGTTTTTAAACAACGACATGGAAGTTATCTCCAAGGGTTGGCTGACTTCCATGCTCGAACACTCTTCAAGAAAAGAGGTTGGGGCTGTTGGGGCAAAATTGATATTCCCCAATAACACCATTCAACATGCAGGAACCGTCCTCGGACTGGGAGGAGTGGCCGGACATTCCCACAAGCATTTTCCTGCAGAGAGCAATGGCTATTTTGGAGCGCTGAATACAATAAGAAACTACAGTGCCGTAACAGCAGCCTGCATGATGACCAGAAAAGAGGTATTTGAAGAAGTAGGAAGGTTTGATGAGATCCACCTGTCTGTAGCCTTCAACGATGTCGATCTCTGCCTTAAAATAAGAGAAAAAGGGTATCTGGTTGTTTATACTCCCTTTGCTTCGCTCTGCCACTATGAATCCACGAGCCGAGGTTATGATCTCAATCCAGATGAAATCCTGTACATGAAAAACAGATGGGGTCAAACTCTATTCTCTGATCCTTACTACAACCCAAACCTCACTTTCGACAGCGAAGACTTCCGGATAAAAGTCGACTGAGATGGGCTGTGATTTATCCATCATCATAGTCAACTGGAACACCAAATATTTTCTCTCTCAATCCATCGAATCCATAAAAAAAACCACCAAAAAAGTTTCTTACGAAATCATCGTGGTTGACAATTTCTCATCTGACGGCAGTCCCGAAATGATGGAAAAGGAGTTTCCCGAAGTCACTATTATCAAGAACAGGAAAAATGAAGGTTTTGGACGGGCTAACAACCAGGGATTGGCCAAAGCTCGAGGCAAATATATTCTCTTCTTAAACAGCGATGTCGCTGTCCAAGAAAACTGCCTGGATCGCATGTTTGACTTTATGGAAAAAAACCCAGAAGTTGGTGCTTCGTCCTGCACATTGACTTTTCCAGACGGTAGCCTTCAGCCTTCCTGCAGAAAATTTCCGAGCTTTAAAGTTTTTTTTTCGATGATGATAGGTCTGAGATATTTTTTCCCCAATCTGAAAATCTTCAGAGAATACTTGATGCTGGATTGGGACCACTCTGATGTGAGAGAGGTCGAGCAGATCATGGGAAGTTTCATGTTTGTTAGAAGAGACGTCTTGGATCAAGTGGGAAGTTTTGATGAAAGATACTGGATGTATTTTGAAGAAGTCGATCTCTGCTTGAGGATTAAACGATCAGGCTGGAAAATCGTTCATTATCCTTATGCTCGAGCCGTTCATTTTCTATCAAAGAGCTCAGAGCAATGGGATGAGATGAAGAGAACAAACGAATTTCAAAACAGTCTACTGAAATATTTCAAAAAAAACGGGAAAGTTTATGAATACCATATTCTCTTCGTTTTAAGTAAAATAAAGTATCTACTTCTTAATACATTTACATTTATAAGGAGAGGAATACATGGAAGAAAAAGAAATTAAAAAGAAAAGAAAAGAGATATTCCACCAGATTAGAATGGCCGAGGAGAGATTAGAAAGTGCTTCTCTTCTCATGGAAGGAAAGGAAAGTGCAGATACTATTCCCATTTTATCCAAGGCTATGGATATCATTATCAGAACCCTTCTTTCCTTTAAACAAAAACCTCTCCGGAATTTAGATGAAAATATCAATTCATTGGAGGAAGAATACAGGGAAGAAGAACTATGTGATGAGGAAAGCATTAAGACAATTCTTTCTTTATATGAATTGAATGAAAACTACAGGAATGAAATGGAGTTAAAAATTGACGAAAGAACTGTAAAAAATATTTTTGAAAAAACAGAGAATTTCCTAAATAAAGCTCACAAATTCTTAAAGACCCAACTGACAACCCCTGAAGAGAAAAGAATGAGAAAAAGAGTAAGGCAGATACTTCTTATAGTTGGAATCCTTGTTGGTTCGGCAGCCGTCATATTTTTTCTGGTTAAACTCGGTATAAATAAATTTGGCCCACAACATGGTCTCCTGGCTCGTTATTATAATAATATGAACCTTGCAGAGCCTCCCGAGGTAGAAAAAATCGATAAAAAAATTGATTTTGGTTGGGGAGATGAGAGTCCTCAAAAAAATATAATCGGTGACTTCTCCGTAATATGGGAAGGAAGAATAAAAATAGACAAAAGCGAAGATTACACCTTTTATATTCTGAGTGACGAGGGTGCCCGATTATTCCTGGATGATAAGATTATAATAGATACCTGGTCGGATAAGAAGAGGATGATGGAACATTCTGGTAACACAAAGCTCGAAAAGGGTTTTCATAAAATAAAATTAGACTACTACTTTGATCAACGCCATGCAACTATACAGTTACTCTGGAGTTCTCCATCGTTTAAAAGGAAGATTATTGGAAACAGAGTTCTTTATCCTCCATCTGAACTCAGTAAATCAAAACAGCAAATCTAAAAACTCTAAAATGTTCATCATAATATCAATAATGATGATTTAAGTTCACTCTGGAAAATCATATTTCTATGAGGGAAAACAAAAATCATAAACAAAAAATTATCGTCATTGGATTGGATGGAGCCTCGCCGAAGATATTCTTTGATAAATGGAAAGAAGAATTCCCTAATATAAAAAAAATAAAGGAAAAGGGATGGTATGGAAAACTAAAATCAACAACTCCTCCTGTCACTGGACCCGCCTGGGCTTCCTTTGCCACAGGCTGTAATCCAGGAAAACACGGAATCTTTGACTTCCTTTATCAAGATCCTGCCACGGGTGATTTAAGACCCATAACTTCCAGGAATATTAAAACTCCCACCATATATGAAATACTGAAAGAACATGGAATGAACAGTATATTGATCAATCTTCCTGTGAGTTATCCCCCCAAAACCGATGATATTATCCTAACCAGTTTACTCACCAGAGGAGATGAATTCGTTTTTCCCAAAAAATTAAAATATGAAATACCGGAACTTCAAAAATACAGAATAGTGCCAGACCTGAAATTCTATGTTGACTTTAACAGAAAAAAATTCATTGAAGATATCCACAATCTGGAAAGAGACAAATTTGAAATAGCAAAAAAATTATTTAAAAGGAACTGGAATCTCTTTTTCATACTTTTTAGTGGAACAGACTGGATACAACATAAATTTTACTATGGAATGATAAAAAGAAATAGAAAAAAGAACCAACAGATTATTCATTTCTATAAAGAATTAGACTCCTACATCGGATGGTTTCTGGAAAATAAGGATGAAAATACACACCTCTTTATCATATCTGATCACGGATTCAAAGTGTATGAAGGTACAGTAGGAATCAACAATTTACTGGAAAAATATGATTATTTAAGATTTAAGAAAAGTGAAGAGAAAGAAATACTTCCAACTAGAAGGCGAAAAGAAATATCGCAAAAGCTTGAGAATAAAAGAATGTTATCTATAAATCCAGTCATTTGGAAAATATTATCAAAAAATAAATTGATCATTGAATTATCTAGAGGGATTTATAACCTTTTCTTCCAAAAACGATTCAAATTTCATACGGCGCCTCAAAAAAAAGATGTAGATATTGAATCGTCAAAAGCTTACTGTCGATCTTCAGAATCTTCAGGGATATACATTAAGAATGGACACAAGAATATCAAAGATGAATTGATAAAGAAATTAAACAGGGAAAAAATATTTTCCGATATCAAAGAACGCATAGATATTTACAACGGCCCGTATATAAAATATGCTCCTGATATTATATTATGGTCAGAGAAATACGTCTTAGCAAAAACACAATTTGAATCCATAATAAAAAAGAACACAAATGGACACGATTATTATGGAATATTTCTCCTTGACAGCCTATACATCAAAAACAAAAAGTACATAAACAGGGAATTAACAGACATCGCTCCAACTATTCTGCATATTTTAGGCATTGATTATAAAAAGTATGACTTAGATGGAAAAAGTATTGTGTGATAAAAAAGCCTTAATTATATATAGCCTCCTACAGCTCTTAGAAGTTGTTTTAGACAAGGATTAACTCTCACGAATATTTAAAATATTCTGGAAATAATGACACAATCCTGGAAAACTGCTGGCTGGAGAAAGCTTTCCAAGTTCTCCAAAGAGATGAAGGCGAGAGGGTAGGCAGCGTGGCCACAAAAATCATAAATTACTTTTGCCCCTGAATTTTTCAAGAGCTACACTTTATTGACCTGCTATTATTTAGTCCGTGATATTTCTATTTCAGGATGTCAGCAGGTGAAAAATCGCCAAAAGCGGCTATGAATCGATGCTATCACAAAAAGCTAATTCTTATTCTCTAGACCAAAAAATAGTCTGTCGAAACATACTTGAAGATGATTCTTGTATAATAAGTGGAGATTAGTGTGTATTACTATTTCCTCTGCCTCATCCTGTGGCCGCTGAGTCTTGCGGCAGATCTTTTTTTAAAAATATGGCACCTCTTTTGGCCTGACAATTCAGTCCGCATCCTCAATTACCATAGTATCTCTTCTGATATTAGAAGAAGAAGGATGAGGCATATCTCCGTATCTCCAAAAATTTTTGCTGCCCAAATGAAATTTTTAGCTGATCATAATTTCAACGTGATCGACTTGAACGATTTTTTAGCATGGAAACAAGCCAGTCACCGCATCCCACCCAAAACTGTCATTTTGACATTTGATGATGGTTTTGAAGACAATTATTATAACGCCTTTCCTGTATTGTCTAAATATTCATATAAAGCTGTGCTTTTCGTCATTACTAAGTATATAGATGGAGATACTCCTTTTCCGTGGATCAAGAAATATCTCTCTCCAGAAAGAGCTGGCCAGCTGACAGGGTTGCCTCTTAAAAAACACCAGCTGAAAGCCATGAGTGATAAGGGAATAACGGTTGCTTCTCACACTCGACATCATATCTCCTTCGACCGCTTGGACAAAAAAAGAGTATCGGAAGAAGTCTTCGGATCAAAAAAAGAGCTTGAGGAAATATTAGGAAAAAGGGTAAGATACCTGGCTTATCCCTATGGTTCTTGGGGAGATTTTGATAATTTGGACAAAAAAATCATTCAATCAGCTGGTTATGAAGCTGCTCTCTCTACTAAAGTTGGGAGCAATGACCTAAAGACTGATCTCTATGAGCTGCGCCGGATACCTATTTTCGAGATCGATGGGCTCTCTATCTTCAGAGGAAAAGTCAGAGGGGCCTATGACTTTACCGCCCTTTTTCAATTGCTGGGCTTTAAGATCAGAAAGCTAATCAAAGGAAGAATATAACATGAGCCCAGTTCTGAAAAACAGAGAAAAGCAGAAAAGATATGTAAAAGACTATTTTGATGAGTATTCAAGCCAGTATCACCAAGACCACTACGTCAAAAAGCGGCCACCTAGCATCTATCCTGTCTTGGCTGTTCGATTGAGTTACATGACGGCCATGCTGTCTGATTTTACGACAGGCGGCCACGTCATCGATATCGGCTGTGGCACTGGTGAAATGCTTCAAGTTTTCCAGAAACGCCAATTCCAAGCTTTTGGCCTTGATTATTCATTAAAAATGCTTCAAGCGATATCCAAAAGTATAACTGACCATAGAGTTCCATTGATAAACGGGGAGATAGAAACTCTTCCTTTTAAGGATGAAACCTTTGATGGCTTGATCTGCGCAGGAGTGATTGAGTATTTGAATGAAGACCAACAGGCCCTCAGCGAGATAGCCCGCATCCTGAAGCGAGGAGGATTTGCCATCATTACCCTCTCCAACAGGTTATCACCTGCTCGAGTTTTTGAACCTGTGGCTTGCTCTCTTTTAGGTCAAAAGATCAAAGGATGGCTAAAAAAACTGTTGTTTAAAAAGCAGGCTATGCTTTATCCTCCCTTCCACACCCATATACCATGCTTTTTTGACAAGAAGGCAGAGAAGACTGGCTTGAAGCTGTCTGCATACAATTTTTTCCATTTCTCCCCTCTCCCCTGGCCTCTCAACCGACTGCTACCGCGCTTTTATGTTGCGGCAGGCCTCAAAATGGAAAAGCTGTCGAGGACTAGATTGGGTTTTCTAGGCAGAGGCTATATCGGCAAGTATCAAAAATTGTAATCTATCAAAACAATTTTGCCTAAGGTCATGATTCGCTACTATGGCCTTTACTCCAATGCCCAAAATTGTTATGGAGCTCTCGTTCATTTGACAAGAAAATCGTGGGAACGAAATATTTCTATCCACCATCCGAATAAGATCTCCCTGCTGGATCACTCTTTTTTTCGGATATCCTGTATATTTTTATCACTGGCCCCCTCATATACATTTCCCTATGCTGCAGATAATGAATAAGCTCTTTTGTGGCTCTATAAATAGCTGTTATATCGTTATTCCCAAATTCCATGTTTGCTGGCCAAAATTCCTTTACCAGATTTTCACGTTCGAATAATTTCGTATAGAACTTCACCTCATCTGAATACCTATCTTTTTCAGCCAGAATCCTCTGATAGATTAATGAGGAAACGATCACATATTCAACCCCCTCTTTTTTAAACTCTTCTAAACTCTTTACTGCAACCGAACCGCAACAACCGGGCTTCAGGGGAGTATAGGCGTCAGCGACTATTTTGGCATAAGTTGGTAGATTCAATGATATCCAATCCTTAGAAACCACTCGCGTATCTTTCCAGCTGAAGCTCAGGCTCTGCATTATTCCGCGGAAAAAAAGTGAGGAGAATATAACCGCCAGAAATACGATAAAGAAAAAATCCCATCCAATTTTTCTCTTTTTCAAAAAAGCTGATAGCCAGTCAATTCCAACCGAGGCGATTATGATTGGGATGATATATATCGGAACTGCCCATCTTTCCCAATGAATGGCCAATGTTGAGATTAAGACCCAATAAATAAAGCCAAACAGCGAAACAGTGAAGTAGTGCTTTACTCTCGCATATGTTCTAAATTTCAGGATGAAGAGAACTAGACCCAACAAAAAAAATAGACTGAGCAGCATTCCTGTGTTGTCAACCCATGTTCCGATGTAATACAAAAGATTTCCACCCCATCCTAATCCCGAAGCTCCCAGATGATATGAGGCCTTCTCTTCGGCCAGAGCCTTCAAGACTTCTTTATAATTCAAAAATATAAAAGGGGCAGCGATAAAAAAAGAAGAGAGAAAAATAATAATAGAAAGAGGAAGAAGCTTTAAGATATCTCTTCCCTTTCGTCGATGAGAAAAGACAACGCCAAAAAAAATCATCGTCATCGAAAGAATTCCTGGATATTTCTCAGCTGTCGCTATCCCGCTGAACAGGCACCCCAGGATCAGAAATTTCAGCTTTCTCGTTTTCATATATTTCGAGATCCATAAGGCAACCATTGAAATAAAAAAAGCAAGTGGAATATCAGGGGTAGCGTAGTGGGAATGGCGGATAAAACTAGGAAAGAAGGCCGTAAATGCAGAGGCAAGCAATCCGACTTTCTTCCCGCCCACTTCTTTACCCAAAAAAAACATCGACAATATCATCAGACTCCCAAGGCAAGCTGTAATGATCCGGGAAAGAAAGACATAGGGCGCAGGATGCCTGGAAAACTGAGCCTGTACCCCTTCACAGTCATGTAAAAAGAAACACCTGACCGCTGAAAAAGCCTTGTAAAAAATGGCATTCAAATAGATGGAGACATGATTCGGCCGATTATATATTCTTGGATCCAGATCCCCACTGGCAGCAACAACAACCGCCTTCTCAACAACGGCAACTTCATCGGTATGTAATCTTAAAGGTAACCCAAACCTCAGACCGTTTGCCCGAAAAACCGCTCCGCTAATAACTAGAATAAGTAATATAATAAATGTATTATGGAGGCTCAGCTCCCTCAAGAAAATTTTTTTTGGATTCTTTAGTAGGTTCAAGTTCTTGAATATTTTTTCCTGTCTTTACGCCTTATGACTTCTGATGATAGTTGACAAAAAATAAATATTTATGTCAAGTCGAAAGAGAGAAGTCAAACAGATATAGAAATGCTTACAAAAGCTATTGATTTTTATGATAAATTTTCATAAAAACTTATCTATGCCCATAGGTGATTCATTAAAATTAACTTTCGAATGAAATAATCGCATCTCATGAAAGAACAATACAGCATTTCTGCTTTTTTCCCTTGCTATAATGACGGCGGAACAATCGCCAGCATGGTGGCCCTTACGGATTTAACTTTAAAGGGACTTACCAATGATTATGAAATCCTAGTGGTTGATGATGGCAGCTCTGACCATAGCCGCGCAATATTAAAAGAATTAGAAAAAAAATATGATCGACTCAAAGTAACTTACCATGAAGAAAACAAAGGTTATGGCGGCGCACTGAAGACCGGCTTTTACTCAGCAAGCAAAGAATTCCTGTTTTATACGGATGGGGATTTTCAGTATGATGTCTCAGAAATAACAAAGCTTCTGCCAGAAATGAAGGATGATACAGATATTGTCAACGGGTATAAAGTGGGAAGGTCAGATCGGTTCTATAGAAAAATTATCGGGAGAACTTATCACTGGATCATGAAATTAATGTTTGGCTTCAAAATTAGAGATGTGGACTGTGATTTCAGGCTCATTCGCAGGTCAGTCTTTGATAAGATCCGGTTGGAATACAACACCGGAGTTATCTGCGTTGAAATGGTCAAAAAAATGCAGGACGCCGGTTTTCAATTTGCTGAGGTTCCAGTCAATCACTATTTCAGGGCGTATGGGAAATCTCAGTTTTTCAATTTTAATAGAATATTTAATACCGGAAGAGACATCTTGAAGCTCTGGTGGAAACTGGTCATCAAAAAAGAAGGAGCGCCTCATCATGTCTGATAACATCAGGCTTTTTGAGAATAAAAAGGTCCTTATTACCGGCGGACTCGGTTTTATAGGGAGTAATCTCGCCATAAAGCTGGTCAAAGCTGGAGCTATAGTGACCCTTCTCGATGCAATGATCGAGGGTCACGGTGGAAACCTGTTCAACATCGAGCCCATCAATGACAAAGTCATTGTTAACTACAGCGATGTCAGAAATAAAAACATAATGAATTATATTGTCAGAGACAAAGATTACATCTTCCATCTAGCTGGCCAGAACGACCACATCTTGAGTCTGACAAATCCGTTTCCAGATATCGATATAAACATTAAAGGGTCAGCGGTTCTTCTAGAGGCGTGTAAAAAACATAACAGAGGCGCAACACTGATCTATACGGGAACACGTGGGGAATATGGTCCGGCCGTGAAACTGCCCGTCAGTGAAGGCGCACCCATAAATCCCAAAGGAATCTATGAGCTTTCCAATTTGACGGCACAGAAACTATTTAAAATCTACAATGATAATCATGGCGTTCGGTCTGTCACCCTCAGATTAACAAATATCTATGGCGAACGAGCACAAATGAAGCACCATCGTTTCGGAGTTGCCAACTGGTTTATACGGCAAGCGGTTGACAATGAGACTATAAAAGTCTTTGGAGATGGATCGATTCTCAGAGACTTCCTGTATGTGGATGATACTGTGGATGCCATATGGATGTGTGCCCTATGTGAAAAGGCTTACGGCGAAGTGTTGAATGTCGGACATGATAAGCCATCCAGCTTTCTCGAGTTGGCAAAGGCCATCATTAAAATCGCAGGAACTGGGCGCTGGGAATTCGCTCCCTTCAGCCCTGAACGCGCGGCTCAAGAACCTGGGGACTTCTATTCGGACATCAACAAAATAATAAAAATGGTTGGTTGGAAGCCAAAGGCAAGTCTGGAGGAGGGCCTGAAAAAGACCATAGACTATTACAGGAAATATAAGCCATTTTACTGGGAAGAACTCAGATGATTCCCTTTGTAAATTTATCCAAACAGTATTTCTCCCTAAAGAAAGACATTGACAACGCTATTTCAAGAGTTTTAAACAGGGGCTGGTTCATTTTGGGGAAGGAGCTGACTTCCTTTGAGGAAGAGTTTGCCCACTACTGCAGCACAAAATATGGAGTTGGCGTGGGATCAGGGACAGAGGCACTCCATCTCGCCCTGCTGGCTTGTGGGATCAGGCCGGGTGATGAAGTTATTACAGTCCCCAACACGGCTGTCCCTACAGTTTCTGCCATTGATTTTGCCAACGCCCGGCCAGCTTTTGTGGATATCGATCCAAAAACCTATACCATGGATCCCGATAAACTTGAGGAATACTTGAAAAAGAGATTTAGAAAAAACAATTTGCGATCCACAGAAAAACCAAGGGCTATCATTCCTGTCCATCTCTTTGGACATCCCACGGATATGGATCCGATAGTGGAAGTTGCTCGAAAGTATGATTTGAAAGTGGTAGAGGATGCCTGTCAAGCCCACGGAACAGAATACAAGGGAAAAAAGGTGGGATCGATCGGAGATATGGGATGTTTCAGCTTCTATCCCACGAAAAATCTGGGTGCGTACGGTGATAGCGGGATGATTGTGACAGATGATGAAAAAACAGCTGAGAAACTACGGATGTTAAGAAACTATGGAGAAGAGAGGAAATATTATACTGTCATAAGAGGCTTCAACAGTCGGCTCGATGAAATTCAGGCTGCGATACTCAAAGTAAAATTAGACCATCTTGACAGCTGGAACAAGACCAGGCGAAATCACGCCAGTTTATACAATAATCTTCTGAGAGATTCTTCAGTAATAGCTCCTGTTGAAGAGAACTACGCCAAGCATGTCTTTCATTTATACGTCATCCGCACCAAAGAGCAGAAAAAACTGCAAGAGTGCCTGAAGACGAAGGAAATTGCCACGAGTATCCATTATCCAATACCCATTCATCTCCATCCTGCTTACAGAGATTTAGGCTACAGAAGAGGGGATCTTCCAGTTAGTGAAAAATATGCGACTGAAATTCTTTCCCTTCCGATGTATCCGGAACTGGAAGAGAATCAGATTCAATATATTTGTCAGACAATACGGAATTTTCAAGCTTAAGCCTTTTTGACTGACGAGGAAAACAGTCAACGAAACTTTATGCAAAAACAATTATAAAGTTGAAAAAAACT
>Ga0315545_1002581_pt1 | contig 16237 bp, 10 predicted proteins | sample SalMarSW160210MG_FD_203096 | JGI IMG/M metagenome (GOLD analysis project Ga0315545, IMG submission 203096) | Salt marsh sediment microbial communities from the Plum Island Ecosystem LTER, Massachusetts, United States - Salt Marsh Sediment SW1602-10 ...
GCGATTTACGGTTTACGCAACCGATACGAGCCTCGCAACCGCAACCGATTGACTGACTAAATCCGTCGAATCTGTGCTAATCAGTGTCTAAAAAACACAGTGTTAATCCGTGTCTAACGAAACGCAGAATAATATCACATAACCGCCCGCCCTTCAAGCGTTTTTTGAACACGGCATATTTAGCCCCTCGTAGCGAAGCGAAGACCCCAGAATGGTTTTATCTGGGGTCCAGTATTCCTCGTAGCGAAGCGAAGATCCTCGATTGGTGCTCACTTGCTTCTGTAGCCTGCCCTCGATTGTTGCTTCATTGTTTACACTTTCGGGGGTCGGGGACCCAGTAAACCATCGCGGCCTCCGGCAGCACCGCTCTAATTTTTCCTTTACTCCATACCCATAAACGGCAATAATACTGTTTTAACACAAAAAGGTTTATAACTCTGCTACAAGTATGAAAACAAAAAGCGAACCAGAACTAATAGAAATAAAAGTATTTGGACATAAGTTTAGAATGTTATCAGGTCTAGCTGAAGACTTAATTACCTTGGAGAGAGAAGGTTGTATCTTTTCGCATTTCTGGGACGAAGATACACAGGTATTCAGGTACAATAGGATTCAATTTCTGCCATCTGAGATTTTTCAATATGTTGAAGCACATATCGCTAGGCAAGAATTTGATGATGCGATAGATAAAGGCGCAACATTTGAAGAGGCCTTAAATGCAATTACAAATACAGAAATTGCGCAACGAGTTCGCTCATATGGCAATTATGGGAAGTCAAAACTTATAAATGGTTCAACTTTAGACTTGAGGGGTTGCCCTGCAAGTTTTTATGATCCTGAAATCGAATCACTTGTTTGTGGAGGTCGACCTGATCGTTATGAAGTGCTTCCGAACCTAAATGCCGTAGATAAAACCCGTTTAATAATCCAAATAATAGACTATTTTCCTGTAACTTCTCGTTACTTATCTAAACGTAAGCGCAACAGACCACCGTTCGAAATTAAAAATGAATATGATGTTCAGGATTTGTTGTTCGTAAATATACGATCAGCATTTGAAGATGCACGAATGGAAGAGTGGACTCCTAAGCATGGTGGCAAAGCAAAGCGCATAGATATTGTTGTACCATCTTGTAACACCGTCATCGAAGCAAAGTATATACGAGATGAAAATCATGCCAAATCTATTTCAGATGAGCTAAAAGTCGATATAGAAAGCTACCATGCTCATTCGAGATGTCAAAACCTTCTTTTCCTTATTTATGATTCAAATAAACACATTATAGATCCATCTGAAATATCAAACGATCTTTCTGGAAGACGAATCAAAGGCGACTCAAATTTTGATGTTCAAGTGCTTATTAGATGAAAACTGCATAACATTAAACATATGTGTCTTAAAATAGTCTCCATGATTATGAGCAACGCAATGTAAATCACTATCTTTCAACCCCAAAAAATGCTGTTGCTGCCTGCTGTTCGGATACTGTTCTTATTTTGCTGCGTCCCTGACGGGCCTGCGTAATCCTGTGCGTTTCCTCATCGCGGCTTCCGGAAGCAACAGCAAAACAAAATAGCAAATCGTAAATAATAAATAGTAAATTGAAATCGGCCTCCGGCAGCACCGTGCAGTTCATGGCTAAAAAATCTCTGCGCTCTCCGCGTGCTCTGCGGTTGAATTCTTCAATCAAAACCGTATCTACCTGCACACCAAAAACGGCTAATTTCAAAATTTTTTTATCCCTTACACCGCAACGACTTAGCCAAAACCGCACCTCCAAAAACCCCAGAATTTTCGACTCAATCGCGCAGGCTCACCCCACTAAGGGGAACGTCTGTTCTTTAAACACTATGAAAAAAAGCATAATTTTATTTGGTCGGCTTAATAACGAAGTCCGAAGGAATTTTACCCTCCGTAGCTGTAGAGCGGAGGACGGGTCGGCGGACAAGGCAATGGCCTTTCGCAGAAGCTCACTTCGAGAAATGGCCTTGCCGAAGAACGCATCCCGACCAAAACTCTGCGCTCTCTGCGTCCTCAGCGGTAAAACTTTTTTCGAGTATCGAGCATCCAGTATCGAGTATCAAGTATGCAAAACAAACCCAATTTCCGATATGCCGAAATGGTTGTAAGTTTAGTATTAACAACGAATTACAATGAACTATGAACAATGAACTATTATCCAAAACAAACCCAATCAAACCCAACCTGTCCTGAGCGCAGTCGAAGGGCCTGTAGTGAGCTTGCCTGCCCTGTTTGCACTGAGCCTGTCGAAGGTGAGCATCGTCGAAGGGTCGAACCTATTTCAATAAAAACAAAACCGCCGATGCTGTTTTTCAGCATCGGCGGCTCTTCAGTAAACTTTTTTATGTGGTTAACAATACGACAAGCCGACAGGTGGTTTCTTCAACGGTGCTTTTACAGCGGATTCTTTCTGGACGCCAAGTTTTATGGGCAGTTTTGTCTTGGGCGATTGTTTAATCTTACCAAACAGCATCCCAACCGCGGCTTTTATAGAATCAGGCGTCCCGCTGAAATTACAAACCACGACATCAGCTTCTTTTGTCGTGCCTTCTATATACGGGTAGTTGGTCACGACAACGATTTTTTTACCTGCCTCTTTGAGCTTTTTGGCAAGCAGCTGATTGTTACCCGTTTTAACAATTCGGGCGTAGTAATTGGTCATAACGACAAGGTCCACCTGCTTGGCAAGCTCAAGGCATTCTGCAACCTCATCCTCGGTTGCGGCAAAATCCGTATCGACCAGAATCATATTTTGCGTATATTCCACCATATCTTCGCAGAACATATGCTGATGCATATAGGGGTCTTTTCCGCAAAATTCATAAGGAATGCGCTGCTCGATGACCAACATTTTCTGCTTTGGATTCAAAGGAAGCATCTTCTTGTCGTCCCGCATTACCATCAGCGCTCTTTTCGCAACGTCCCAGGAGAAATCTATGACTGGTTTGCTCATAGCGTAGGCCTGGGCCTTCTTCGGGTCCTTCTTGCCTGCGGTTTCAAACAGGCCCTGGTCATACTTCATTCTTAAAAGATGCGTAACGGCCTCATTGACCCTGTCTTCAGACAGCGCGCCATTTTCGACGGCCTGCTTGACTCCGAAGAAGCACTGCGACCTCGATTCATCGTCGGCCTTTAACAGTATCGTATCGCATCCGGCTTTTATCGCTAACGCACAGGCCTGCGGAAGCGGCCACTGTTTCAGGATGGCGGCCATACCAATTGCGTCAGAAACAATAACGCCATCGAATCCCAGCTCTTCTCTTAAAAGCCCGGTAAGGATTTTTTCCGACAAAGTTGTAGGGAACTTATCGTCATAGGCTGGGTAAACAGAATGCCCGGTCATAATTGCTTTTACTCCCACCGCGATTGCCGCTTTGAAAGGAACCAGCTCAACTTCGTTCATTCTTTTTTTATCGGCCTTGATGACGTCCAGCACGTCGTGGGCATCGGTGGCCGAGTCGCCTCTTCCGGGAAAGTGCTTGGCTGTTGCGGCAATGCCACCGTTCTGAAAACCTTTAACCAGAGCAACAGCGTGTTTTGCACAGGTCTGCGGGTCGTCGCTGAAGGACCTGACTCCGATTTCAGGATTCCTGGGATTTATGTTCACGTCGCAGACTGGCGAATACATCTGCGTAACGCCGATATTGCTCAATTGCTTTGCAATGGTCAAGCCGATTTTATAAGTCAGGTCAACATCGTCGATAGCAGCCATACCCATCGGAGGCGGGAACTGTCTTATGCCGCCGGCCATATAATCGTTCTTGAAATCACCTTCAAAATCAATGGTCATATGCAGAGGAATCCTGGAGGGTCTGCTTATGGCAATTTTCTGCAATTTATTCAAATCCTTCGTATAGTCTTCCGGTGTTATGCTGATACCAAAGGTCTTACCGGCAAAATAGGTGTTCGATATGGTGAAATAACCTTTCGGGGGCTTGAAATTCTGGTCAATCTGGGAATTTCCCCAGTAAAGGTTTTTGCAGGTTTCAACCGCATAAGGTTCCAGGCAAAGACCCCCACAGTGCAATTTTGTGATTTGTTCAATCCCGCTTGGTGTTATCATTGCGCCTCGCCGGGTAAAAGTTAAAACCTGGCCGACCTTTTCCTCCAGGCTCATTTTTGCCAACTTCTTACTAACGAATGTATCTCTTTTCGCATCGCTTTTCTTCGCCATTTTTTACCTCCTGTTTTTTCTCGTTTACGATTCCCATTTACCACGATTATCAGGTCCTACCCAGAATCCACGCTCATTCTTCCAGCCCTTCTCGTCAATCTTCAAATCCTTTGTCTTCCAGCCTGCTTTAATCCGTCTGGTTAAATCATCAAACCCTTTATTCCACGTAAGGCCGTCGGGAACGGTAACGTTCATACTTCCGGCGGCATTTGCATATCTTAAGCAGGATTCAATAGTATGGTTCCAGACAAATGCAGAAAGAAATCCGGCAATTGCCGAATCACCGGAACCCAGCGCACCCACAAATCTTTCTTCTTGATAAACAGGGAACCAAAGTTCTCGATTAGCCCAGTTTTCAAGGTCGGAACATCGGGCCTCCCCCAACTTCTTAAGCCGGTCCTTATCAGCGGTCCGGACATATAATCCTCTATTGCCACATTTTATCATTGCTATTGCTGTACCCATTTCTATTAAATCATTTCCCACATTAGAAATCTCTTTTACCGTCATATGGTCGAGCACGCTCTCTTTGGGGCCGAGTTTCGCCTTCTTCTCAAGGAATTTTTCTTTATAAAGGAAGTAAAATATCTCTTCTGCGCTTGGCATCATCATATCCGACAGTGGGACCCAGTCCTTAAGAATCGCAGGCCAGTCAACCTGGCCAGCGTAACTATTTACATCAGGAAGTGAAAGGTCAAGCGCGGTTGTAGTCCCTAATTCTTTGGTTTTTTTAAGGATTTTTGTTAACTGGGCTCCCGTGTTTTCATAAAGCTTTCTCATCCAGGGCGGATAACCGAAAAGCATCAGTTTCGAACGCTGCACAAGGTCGAAATCCATATCATCATAGCCGAATGTATCGTTCGCACCGCAATGATGAAGATAAAAGCGGTCTATGCCGGGGATACAAATCGCAATGGTATATGATGTTGATTCACCATCAACCATATGAATACCTTTAAAATGGCCTTCATGTTCTTCATACCAGCTAAGTATCTCTTTGCCGAAGTCGTCGTTGCCGATTTTACCGATTAGTTCGGTTTTTACACCGAGCCGACGGATAGATACGCCAGCATTTGTAACCGGCCCGCCGCCGACAACAACGCACTCACCCATATTTATCATCTTGCCCGGCACAAGGACATCTGTCATCTTGTCTACTTTTCCATCAATTGTAAAAGCAGGTATTAAGTCGAGACAGGTATGCCCCGCCGCCACGATTTCAATGTCTTTCTTTTTCACCACTTAAGCTCCTTATGAAATAGCGCCTTATAAAATTAGAACGTGACATAATACTTCAAAGTATCCTTATGGTCAAGCCAAAATTAAAAAGGAAGGACAACGCGGGTACGTTCGTCAATATGATTTAAAAGCATCCGGGACGCTTTTCTTGTGTACTATACTTCGCCTCACGATGACTCTGCTGCTTGTTATTTTTTCATTGCTCCCCTTCTTTATACTCAAACCAGTCGAAATCCGCCGGCCTCGTACACTTCTGGCCGTTGCCGGTTGCATACATACCAAAATACACGCCGGTACAGCAAAACACATTGGCAGCAGAACTGATTTTTTCCTGGGACAAATCCTTCGTCAGGGCCGTGCCCAGCACTTCCCGAGCACCTGTGGACGACTGGCAGGAAAACTCATAAGATAGCGGCATCGCCCTGACCGACAGTATAACAGGCCCAGGCTGAACATCAGCATATTGAACAGGTTCAATTATTTTGCCGTTGATGACTTTTCTAAAGAAGACCTGGCGTTTACTCTGCCGTTGCGTGATACCGATTTCACAATGAAAGCTGTCAAACGCTCGAACAACAAGACCGGCCTCCTCATTTTCGCTATTGGGGTCAAATTCAAGCAGCGTTGAAGCTACGCAGTTGAAATCAGTTTGACGACGGCCGACGAAGGCAGGTGAATCCTTGTCGCTCATAGTTACCGCCGAGCCATTGAGGCGGAGATATCCGGGTCGCGCGATAAGAGAAAAATCACCTTCATACGGGTTCCGCAGAAAGTTCCACTGCAGAGCCAATTTGTCACTGTCGAAATCGTCTCTGGCGGGCTGCTCTTTGAAGGGATGCCGAGGCAGTTCTGGTGCAGGAAGTGTCAATTCTAACGTGCCATTTCCATTGACCACAGGCCAGCCGTCCTTCGTCCAGGTAACCGGTGCCAGGAAGGTCTCACGGCCGATGTGGTGAAAACGACCACCCTGCGGCCGGGTTCCCAAACAGACCAGCCACCAGCCATCGGGTGTCTCGACTATATCTGCATGACCAAGAGCCTGAATGGGATGGTCAGGGCGGTTGCGATGTGTTAGAATGGGATTGTTCGGATTAGATTCGAATGGCCCCCAGGGCGAGTCGCTGCGGGCAATGGTGACCATATGGTCGTAGCTGCTTCCGCCCTCTGAAATCATCAGGTAATACTTTCTGTTGATTTTATAAAGATGTGGGCCCTCGGGCCAAATACCACCGGTACCATCCCATACTTTCTTCAATGGTCCTTCGAGCTTACCCGTTTTGAGATTGAGTGTTCTTTGAGCTGTGTAGCCGTGGCGTCCGGCTTCTTGACGTGTGTAATAGACCGTGCCATCGTCATCGAAGAACAGCGAAGGGTCGATGCCGCTTCGGTCGAGCCAAACCGGCTCCGACCAAGGGCCTGCCGGGTCTTTGGCAGTAACGTAAAAATTGCCGCCGCAATCCACACAGGTAGTTATCATATAAAAGGTGCCGTTGTGGTAACGAATAGTTGGCGCATAAATGCCGCCCGAAGCTCGAACCTTATCGAGGTTCAACTGGCTGTTGCGCGTCAGGCAATATCCAATTTGCCGCCAATGCACCAAATCCTTACTGTGAAAAATGGGAACGCCCGGAAAGTACTCAAAGGAGCTGTGGACCGTGTAATAATCATCGCCCACCCGGCAGATACTCGGGTCGGGGAAACAACCAGGGATAATTGGATTGTGAAAGCTTTGGGCCTGTTGCCCTGAGCAGCTCGTTACTAAGACCAGGGGCAAGGCCAGCAGCAACATGTATCTTATGGCAATTCGATTCATTTCTATTGTCCTCCACTCGAAGGCAGAGTAGAACAGTCCTTCAATAATGATTATTTGTCAATCAGCTTGCACAGCTTTGATTACGGCGTCAAACGCCGGTTTGGGCTTACAATCTCGGCCAAACAACAGAGGATAATCAGTGCGTCCACGGATGGGCCAGTTGTTGCGCCAGGATTTTCCATCCTGAACGCCCCAGAAAGTTATGCGGCTGATTTTGTCGGCGTGCTTGTGAAAAACTGCGAATAATTCCGCGTAACGCTTCGCAAGTTTCTCCTGCATCTCGGTCGGCAGCGCATCCGTATAAGGATTCAACTCGTTTTGTAATTCAAATTTTTTGGTAATATCGGCCCCCCTGTAACCATAGGCAGTCGGCAAAACCGACACGTCCAATTCAGTAATCATCACTTTAACGCCCAACTGGGAATAAACGAGAATTGCAGTTTCAAGCTCTTCGGGTGTGGGGTAGTCGAGGTCCCAGTGCCCCTGTTCTCCAATCCCATCGATACGGATGCCTTTGGCCTGCAGGTCTTTCACGAGGCGGATAACGCCCGCAAACTTGCTCGGCTTACACATATCGAAGTCGTTGTAATATAGTTCGGCATCAGGGTCGGCTTCGTGAGCAAACTCAAAGGCCTTTGCAATGTAGTCTTCGCCGATGATTTCGAGCCATTTGGTTTTTCGCAGCCGCCCATCGTCCTCAAGCGCCTCGTTGACAACATCCCAGCCGTTAACTCGGCCCTTATAACGGCCGACAACAGTGAAGATATGGTCTCTCATACGCGCAAGCAATGCGTTGCGGGTCAGTGACTCGTTGACATCGTCCACAAACACCCAGGCAGGTGTCTGCCAGTGCCAGATGAGGGTGTGACCAACAATGAACATCTTGTTCTTCCGACCCAGTTCAACAAACTTATCAGCCAGCCTGAAGTCGTATCGGCCAGGCTCAGGGTGCACATGCTGCCATTTGAGAATGTTCTCAGGGGTAATGGTGCTGAAGTGCTTGGTGATAATGACCGTTTCCTTAGGCGTCCTGCCGAAGATTTGGTCGTAATTAAGAGCCCCGCCGATGAGAAAATCCTTCGCGAATACGTCTTTCAGCGCGGGCTGCTGAACGCTGCAGCCAGCAACAAAAGCAGCAACCAGCGCAGCCAAGTAAGCAGCGATGTTTATTCCCGGTCTATGCGACTTCAAGCCTGTGCTCCTTCTGCAGCAAATGAATCAAGCTCGCGTTTCTTTCGGCGTTCAATCAACTCAGTTTCGACCTGCTCCATTCTCTTTTTGTTCAACGGATAAAAGAGCATGAAAACCATTCCAATAAAGGCGAAAATAGCAGGGTAAATACTCATAACCAAACGTATGCCTAACAGTCCTCTTTCCGTCTGTTCCTGGTTGGGTTGATACCCATAGGCGCCCAGAATCCATGCTAACGCAGAAACACCCAACGCAATACCAAGTTTAAGTGCAAACAGCGAGGCAGACATGGTCAGTCCCGTAGCACGACGTCCCCTCTTCCACTCCGAATAATCCGCTGTATCCGTATATATCGCCCACTGTAAAACAGATACAGGCCCTACCGAAAACGATGTAATCATCTGGAGGATGAACATAGGAATGATATTCTCCGGGCGTAAGACAAAAAAGAGCCCCGTAGACGCGCCAGCTATACCCAAAAAGGTTACGTATGCTGTCGATTTGCCTATGGCTCTGCTGATACGGCTCGTTAGAATGACTCCGAGAATCGTCACTACGGTCCCGGCAATCAAGAATGCAGATATCATAGCCTGCGATGAATAAGTCGCAGTTTTTCCGAATAAAGTTAACTCTTGGTCTTTTACAAAGTACGTAAAGTAGTACATGATGGCACCGCCGCGCATAACAATGTAAATAAGCTGAAAAACCGTTGCGCTGCCGATCAAAACCCACGGCAGGTTGGTAAATAAATCGGAAAGGTCGCCCCTGAACGATGTTTTTTGTCCCTTTGGGGGATGAACACGTTCTTTGGTCGTAAAGAACGTGACGTAAAGCAAAACAACCGCTAACGCAGAAAGAATACCCATGGCCCATTGCCAGCCAACAGCTGGATTGTCTTTTCCGAATACAACGACTAACCTCAAAACAGAGTATTGAACAAGGATCGTTGCAAGGAATGCTGCAAAAAACCGGAACTGGGATAGCACCGTTCGTTCATTTGAATTGGGTGTCATAACGCCCATGAGCGCTGAATAAGGCACATTAACAACTGTATAGGCCATCATCAACAATGTATAGGTAATGTAGGCATATATAAGCCTACCTGTAACACTTAGGTTAGGTGTTGTAAACGTCAATACGCCCAGTATGCCGAACGGTATGGCAAACCAGAGCAAATAAGGACGGAATTTCCCCCATCGAGTGTTGGTTCTGTCTGCAATCATACCCATCATCGGGTCATTAACGGCGTCCCATATTTTGGTAACCAAAAACATCGTGCCTATCGCCGCGGCAGGGAGGCCAAATACATCCGTATAAAAGAAAGTGATAAATAAAATGAAGGTTTGGAAAAATATGTTCGATGCGGCATCACCCAAACTGTAACCGATTTTCTCTTTAATAGAGAGCTTCTGTGATTCGTTTTCCATTTATGTCTCCTTTAATAATTTAGCAATGTCTTGTACAAATGAAACGAACTTGCGACGGAAGATAATGAGATTCTACCCACCTCAGGCGGATTCATCCTTCAGCGTCGCCGACAAATAATAAAGGGCCAAAAGCGAATGTGCAACTAAATTTTTCCTGGGTAAAGGCGGTATTTCTTGACGCCATCACGGCTGGCGAAGTTCGCACCAGCGAATCCGCCGAAGGCTGAAATGGCCCGGCTGGTTTCAACCTCATAGAATCTTGCCCCCGAGTCTTCTGTCGAAGACAAAATCGGGGGCGGCGCGTCGGGGTCTTTTATGATATGCTTCAGCCATTCTGCCGTCGAGGGCATAATAATGTGGGGATTCTGGTCAGGCACACATTGGCGCGGCGCAAACGCGGCTATTGTAGATGGCAGCGGTTCCGGTACTCGGACCCTGAACGCAGCTGGTATAAGATACGAAGCGCTGATGGACGAATGGACCACAAACGATTCATCAATCACCGACAGCAATAGAAACGCAGACTTCAGAGGCTTTTACGGAAAATACCGCGTTACGCTTACGCCGCCCGGTGCAGAACCAACCGTCGTAGATGTTAACATCCTTCCCGGCGAACCCAATGATTTCACTATCGAGCTGACCGACTACACCTGCCAGCAGATACAGGACGCCGGTCTCGCTCTGGCTTCGGACCTCACCGGGGACTGCTATGCGGACTTTAATGACCTGCAGATTGTCGCTCAATACTGGCTGAGGACAGACTGTGCCACCCACGATGATTGCGAAGGGGCTGACTTTGAGCCGACGGATGGCACTGTCGATTTCTTCGACTTCAGTGATTTCACCATGCAGTGGATGCAGTGTAACAACCCCGAGGACCCCAATTGTACGCCAAACTGGCCGTAAATATTTATAAGACGGCCAAAAACCTTGACTTACAAAGACAGGTGTGATATAATACAAATCAGGTTGTGCAAGCAGATGTTAGTACGAATAAAGATAAAGGAGGAAACAGCATGTCTTCTAAGTATTTCTACGCAAGCTTGGTTTTTGCCGTTTGTCTGGCATTATCGCCCTGTTACGGCGATTGGGAAACCGAAGCAAATGACAGAATAGAGCTAATCCGCAAGAGGGACGCACAAATCACGGTACTCGGCTTAGGGGGAGTGCCGGTCCCCGACGTTGATGTGCAAATAGAACAAATTAAGCATCGCTTCGGCTTCGGCACGTGCCTCGCTTATGGAAAGATAACCAATCCCGACCATCAGGATTTCGTCGTTGACCATTTCGAGTGGGCGGTGTGTGAAAACGAGATGAAATGGTCCTCCAACGAGTCAACAAGAGACGTCTGGACCTTTTCGCAGGCTGACTATATAGCCGATTGGTGCGCCGACAATGATATTACTTTGCGAGGTCACAATCTTGTTTGGGAGACCGGCGGTCAAACACCGGGCTGGGTATCGGGTCTGGAATGTGAAACGTATCCAACACCGTGTGAGATGCTCGAAGAGATTGATGAGCGTATTAACTACACAGTCGGTCGTTATGCAGGCCAAATCGTCAGTTGGGACGTCGATAATGAAATGCTGTCCGGCAACATGTTTGATTGTCTGGGTGAGGCTGGACGAGCCCATTTTTTCCAGCAGGGCAATTCCGTAGACCCCAACTGCGGGTTCTATATGAATGAATACTCCGGCAATTCATTCGGCGGTTACGATGGTGATGCGTATGCAAGCCGCGCTAATGGTCTAATTGCCCTTGGAGCGCCGGTAGAAGGCCTTGGCATTCAGGCCCATGTTGCGTCACCCTTCAATCCTGAACTTTATTACTCTAATGTCCTCCAAGAACTGGCTGTGGTGGGTGTGCCCATCATAGCTACCGAATTTGATACCGATGCGGGCAGCGCAACTCAAGCGGCCGACGACCTCGAGAACCTCTACCGGATATGTTTTAGCCATCCTTTAGTAGAAGGCATAATTATGTGGGGTTACGATCAAAATGTCTGGCGTGGGAATGGGATTGTAAATTCCTCCACCTGGACTCTTAATGAAGCCGGCGTTCGATACGAAGCCCTGATGGACGAATGGACAACAAATGATTCGAACACCACAGATGGGTCGGGCAACGCGTACTTCAGGGGATTTCACGGCGTCTACGAGATAACGCTTTCTAAGACCGGTGAGACCACCGAGATACACGAAATAGAGTTGGAGCCGGGAGGGGGAACACAGCTATTTGTGCTCGAAACGGACTTTTCAGGCGGAGGGCTGCCTGGTAGAGCCACGTATCCGAGTCCGGACAATGGTGTGTCTGACGTTAGCATAAACACCGACCTTAGCTGGACTGCCGGCACCGGTGCGACCTCGCACGATGTGTACTTCGGCACAACGAGTCCAGGTGACTTCCAGGGCAATCAGCCAGGTACGACTTTTGACCCTGGGACATTAAGCTATAGTACGGCTTATTATTGGCGTATCGACGAAGTGAACGACAGCGGCACGACTACAGGCGACGTCTGGAGCTTTACGACTGTTCCTCCCCTGCCCGGTCAGGCGACGGATCCGAGTCCGGACGATGGGGTGTCTGATGTTAGCATAAACACCGACCTTAGCTGGACTGCCGGCTCGGATGCGACCTCGCACGATGTGTACTTCGGCACAACTAGTCCAGGTGACTTCCAGGGCAATCAGCCAGGCACAACTTTTGACCCCGGGACATTAAGCTATGATACGACTTATTACTGGCGTATTGACGAAAAGAACGTCAGCGGCACGACTACAGGCGATGTCTGGAGCTTTACTACTTCTGCCCCTGATACCACTCCACCGACGCCGGATCCATGCTGGGCTTCGCCGCCGACGGCAACGGGGCCAACCTCGATTACGATGACGGCAACGACCGCTACAGACGCCGAATCTCCGCCTGTGTACTATTACTTCGAATGCACCAACCACGGTGATGCCAGCAGTGATTGGCAAACAAGCACAACCTATGTAGCTACTGGTCTGATACCAAATACCCAGTATACGTTCAGGGTTAAGGCTCGCGATAGCGCCCTTGTTCCAAATGAAACTGGCTGGTCGACAGAGGAGTCCGCTACTACCGAACCACCTCCCACAGATATTGAAATCATCGGTTCGTGGGAGACGGGCACATCTCATCCAAAAGAAACTGGTACTAACCGTGCTTTGATATTCATCGCTCACAACGAATCTCCCAGTGGCACTCCGACTTTGACTTCTGTAACATACGACAGCCAGGTAATGACCAAAGTCGTTGAAATTACCGCCAGCGGCGGCACGGACTATAAGAATTACGTTGCGGCATTTATCCTCAATGAGGCAGATGTCAACGCCGCGACCTCAGGCGACTTCGACCCCACTTGGAGCGCCACGCCGGGCGCCGTCGCATACGCCAGCGTATTCCTTCAGAATGTTGACCAGACGACCCCCATCGGAGACAGCGACTCTGCCGGTACTGGAAGCGGTACTAATCCAATCGAGACCGGCGCGCTTTCCACGGAAGACGGGGATATGGTTATTATTGCAGCTACGTGCGGCAACCTGGGCTCATATACACTCAACAACGGTTTTACTGAAGGCGAAGGCACCGACCATCAGTTTGGTGACTCTACTACTGGAGGTACGGGCGTAGCTGGCCACAAATCCGCAACCGGTGTCGCCGAAACACCGAAGGCAACATATAGCGCCACTGTTAACCGTCAGGTGCTTATTGGCTTCGTTGTCCAGGCTGCTGCAGCAGACGAGCCGCCGGCGCCACCGACAGGCCTGGTAGCAACGGCAGGCAACGAAATGGTCTCGCTCGACTGGAACAATAACTCAGAATCCGACCTGGCCGGCTATAACGTATATCGTTCCACAACTCAGGGCAGCGGTTATGGTAAGATAAACACCTCGCTTGTGGGCAACTCGGATTACATCGATAACGACGTCGATAACGGAACACCATATTATTACGTCGTCACTGCGGTTGACGAGGCCTATCAGGAGTCCGGCTATTCGAACGAAGATTCTGCTACACCCGATTACCAGAACTGCGCGGATGTCCAGGCAGGTGGCGATGGTTTACTGTCAGACCTCGACGGCGATTGCTACGTCAACTACTGGGACCTTGAGACAATAGCTTACTACTGGCTCAATACAGACTGCGACGAATTCGACGATTGTGAGGGAGGCGATTTTGAGCCGGACGGTGACGTTGACTTTGTTGACTTCAGCACGTTCGCACCGCAGTGGCTCCAGTGTAACGACCCCTGCGACCCGGACTGCATACATAACTGGCCGTAGAATCAAAAAGGAGGATGATGGAATCTGTTTAAGCGTTTTTATATCTGTTTGCTTTTCACCTTACTCCTGTTGGCGACACCTTCTTACGGTGCTACAGCTGCCAGCCTGATTTTCAAATCTACCGGTGCCAGCCACGACAGCGATGGCTGGAATTTGTCGAGCAACGGCTATGTGGGGACATTTATAAACGTGCCCACTGCCGGGCCAGTTACTGTTACTATAAAAGCTGATGGCAGCTTTGCCGGCGGGGAGCTACCGATAATGCACCTTCACATTGGTGATAGCAACGCCTCGTGGAGTGTCGCTGACAATGGCAGCCCGCACACGACCTATAGTGACTATGTTGCCGACTTTGATTTGCCCGCCGGGATGCACGCGGTGAGGGTCGAGTTTGTCAATGATTATAGCAACGGTGAGGACCGCAGCCTCTACCTTAAGAGCATAACCTTTGACAATGCAATGTTACAAAATTCTGCAACAAGTGCCAACGCCCTTGCCGCCTCCGACAACTATATTGAGAACTACCGAAAGAGCGCCGCAACAGTCAACCTGTTTGTTGGAGAAGGCGGCGTTCCTGAAGGAACACAAGTGCAGGTAAAACTTCACAGGCACGCATTTAATTTCGGAACCGAGGTTTACGGATTGTGGGATATGCCCTGGGCCGAGCCTGACCCGACTCCTGGCAGCGATAACTACAATTATCAGCAGTTCATTAATACCCACTTTAATATGATACTTCCCGGTAACGCCGGTAAGTGGCGGTATAACGAATATGACCGTGACGTTGTAACTATGCAGGCGGTTGATGATATGCTGGACTACGCGGACGCCCACGGCCTGCGGGCGCGTATGCACGGTGTATTGTGGGACTACGATGTCCAGGAACCCGACTGGGTTAACACCCTGCAGAATCAGGCTCTGACCGACCCCTGCGCCGCCGCGGAGTACTGGGATGAGATTATCGAGCGCATACAATACTTCGTCGGTGAGCGCGGCGGACGATTTACCGACATTGACGGCATCAACGAAAGCTGCCATAAGCCGAAGAACACCGATATATTCGGCATCGAGGGCGTAGCTCAGCTTTACAACGAAATGGCGGTCGCCTCGGCCGGCCGGGCAAAAATCGCAGTTAATGAATATAACGTCCTTGAATGGACCGACTATACCAACTGGTATCGTGAGCATATCGAAGACATTGTCAATTCCGGCGGAACTGTTGAGTTTATCGGCCTGCAAAATCACACAAGTTCAGGCGGCTATAATACCATTACTGTTTTTAAGAACCTGCAGCTATTTGCGGGCTTCGAGCTGCCTATGAAAATTACTGAATTCAGCCTCGATTCACCAAGCTCAACCATTCTCACAGACACTATGCGCCTCTGTTTCGGCAACGATATGACCGATGGATTTATTATGTGGGGATTCTGGAAGGAGCAAATGTGGCGGAACGGCTCGGCACTTGTCGACGAGAACTGGAACCTGACAGATATGGGTGCTGCTTACGAACTGCTTATGACTCAGTGGGACACAAACGAGGTACTCTACGTCAATGCTGACAGCCAGATAAACTTCACGGGTTATTACGGCGATTATGATATCCTCATCAATGACCAGGCCTATCCCCTTACGCTGACGAAAGGCACAACAACATACGACCTGCATATTCCTTGTACCTCTCAGCTTCAGGGCGACATATATCCGGACTGCTATGTGAATGAGTTTGACCTGTTACTGCTTGCGAACCAGTGGTTGCAGGAACCGGCCAGCGCGGACATAGACAACGATAATGATGTAGACTTTGGCGATTTTGCAATCATAGGTAATGATTGGAGGCTATGCGCCAACCCGACAAACCCAAACTGCTCAGATAAATGATAAAACGGCCTGATAACCATCTTATTTGTATAAGCTTATCTTTGGCCGTTTGTTCGGCGCTATCGTCTTCCTCTTTCAAGAAACTCCTGGCAGGCATAATCCTGCCATTTCGGCTCAAGCCCAATCGCATCATTGTCTAAGTAGTATCCCGCAATAAAGCCCCCTCTGCCCTTCCAAAGCTTATCG
>Ga0315545_1002582_pt1 | contig 16237 bp, 15 predicted proteins | sample SalMarSW160210MG_FD_203096 | JGI IMG/M metagenome (GOLD analysis project Ga0315545, IMG submission 203096) | Salt marsh sediment microbial communities from the Plum Island Ecosystem LTER, Massachusetts, United States - Salt Marsh Sediment SW1602-10 ...
TCATGGCGTAAGTCCTCCTTCGGGTCCTTAAGAACCCTGAAATTTTCTTGGAGGTATCTTACGCCAAGCTGTTTTTACACACCAATCGAGACATCACCTTAGGCGCTCATAGTAGCATGGAGGCGGTCACCAACAATTCTGGCGACGTCCTCGTCCATATTGATCGAATGAACAACTACTAGGCCCTTTTGCAGATATCTATCTCTGTTTTCAATATAAATGCTTGGGTCACCATCCCTCAGGTTCAGGGCTACGTCATAGGCACTCTGGCCCGCTATTATCTCGTCTATTTTCACCTTGAGCATAGGGTAGCCACATATGCCTTCGGCCATTTCAATCTCCAGGCCAGCTATACCCTTCAGTCTTGCCTGTATACCTTCTAGCGACTGCTTCGAGTATTCTGTCTTTTGGGCATGCTTTTCTTCAGTGAGATTCTGCAGCGCCACAAGCAAACCGATAATGGCTTCCTTCGAGGCCTTCATGCCCCGGCCAATACCATGCTCTGGTTTACCGGACAGTTTCTCCTTGGGGATAAGCGAAGCCGGTGGGTGCCATTCATTAAAGGACTCACCGGCCATGTCCAGCATCTGCAGAAGTGCAGAGCCAATGAGGTCACGGCGGCCACAAAGGATACCGCTTGCCTGAGGGCCGCGGATACCCTTGCCGCCACTGATGCAAACGAGGTCTACTCCCATGTCACTAAACCGGTGCAAGTTTTCCATGGGAGGCACTTCAGCGGCAGCATCTACGATTACCGGTATATTGTACCTCTTAGCTATCTCGACTACCTCCTCCAGCGGCGGGTGGCTACCAGGCCGGGGGGCATAGGCGATGGCTGCTGTATTGCTTCCAATCGCTGACTCGATGTCCCATCTGCTAGTAGTGTTAACCTCCTGAGGTGGCGTTGTGTCGTTTGGTATGCCCACTCCGATTATTCTGGCGCCAGCTGCCCGAATGGCATGGTCGTAGCCACAAATCTGGTGCCAGGGCATGATGACCTCGTTGGGCATACCGGTGGTATCGGGCAACCGGTTCATTTTAGCTACATCAAAGCCAACCATGCTTGCCGCGGTACCCAGTGTAAGAGCTGCGGAAGCTCCAGCGGTGACAATACCCGCCTCGGCGTGAGTTACCTCAGCTATCACCTTACTGGCAGCAGCCTCAAGCTCATCCAAGCGCACTGATTCTCTGGCAGCTTCGTCCATTGCCTCTAGTGCCTCCCGTTCCATTAGAGCACCGCCATAGCGTGTCGCCGGGCCAGCCACATTGATGATCGGTTTAACACCAAAACGTTCATAGATTGACATTCTGACCTCCTTTATCTCTTTTGATTTGCTTACGTTAGTAACGTAGTAATGCCCTACTTCAAAGGATCTCCTTGCGCCATATCAAGCTGTCCTCAAGTTTACCACTGTGATAGTCGCGAAGTGTATTTACAAGGGCATTTACTGCGGCATTGATTATGCGTTCTCCCTTCTCACGGACCCCAGTGGAAGGGTCACCCCAAACGCCCGGAACCCAGACGGCGGCATCCATATCGACGAGTTCTGGCTGGAGGTAAAGCTGGAGTGGCGTTTCTATCTCGCCGGAGTGGCCGATAAAGCCCTTGTCAGACTGGGTAACGGTCTTCATTTCCTCGGCGACTGATGGCATATCCCAGTAAGTGTAGCCCATAACAGATACGCCCTCTTCATCAGCCAACTTGGCGCGCATGGCAGTGATGACTGCGGAGTTACCACCATGGCCGTTAAGGAAGAGTATTTTCTTGAATCCATGGGCATGAACGCTAGCAGCAACCTGGGTTAACAGTTCGACGAAGGTGTGGTAGTTGAGCGTGATAGTGCCCGGATAAGCCATGTGGTGAGGGGAGTATGCGGTCCAGATTGGAGGCAACACCAATACCGGGAATTCATCTATTGCTAGGGCTGCGCGTTGGGCAATGATAAAACAGCAATTTGTATCAGTGTTCACTGGCAAGTGATTTCCATGCTGTTCGGTTGAACCAACTGGAACAATGACTACCGCATCCGCCTTGACCGCTTTCTCAAATTCAGGTCGTCGCAGTTCTTGCCACAGCACCTTCTTCATTGCTTACGGAGCCTCTTCGTAATTATCATTTCTATCTGGCAATTTCTTCGCGGTATGCGAACAGCGCAGGAACGCCGCCGGTGTGAATGAATACTACCGAGTCTGACGGCTTGAAGCGCCCCTTCTTAACGAGGTCAATAAGCCCAGCCATAGCCTTGCCAGTATATACGGGGTCGAGGAATATGCCTTCGGTTTGGGCTACCAGCCTAATAGCGTCTACACATTCTTTAGTCGGTATCCCATACCCTTCCCCGATATACTCGTCATATACTGCCACATCATCTCTGTCTATTAAGACATTAAGGCCAAGGTACTCAGCAGTGGCATTTGCTTGTGCTATAGTCGCCGGTTCGGCCTGCTCATTTTTATTAAACACAGAGACGCCGACAACCTTATAATCCGCTTTTAGATATTTTGATTCCAGGGCCAGTCCGGCCTGGGTTCCTCCACCGCCATTTGCCAGGATGACATAGTTTGCTTTTAGGTTGCTGCCCTTTAGCTGTTGTATCAGTTCGTCAGCGGCGTTCACCCATCCTACGGTACCGACAATAGCAGTGATTTCGGGCAGATTATGCTTTATGATGAGCGGCTTATAGTCTTTTGAGCGTAGCCGTTCGGCTGCAGCCTCCATTTTTTCTGTCACTAACGGGCCACCGAGTTGAGTCATGTCAGAAAATTCAAGTATTTCGACTTCTGAATCCAGAATATTCTGAAGGAGAAGATTGCCCTGCGTTTCAGTGTGGACCCCCTTTAGCAAGACGAATCCTGGTTTCATTCCCAGTTTGCGTGCTGCCGCCGCAATCTGAAGGCAGAAATTAGACTGAGAACTGGCTGTGCTGACAACGGCGTCATATCCCTGTTCCTTGGCGAAGCCCATTATAAATTCCAGTTTGCGGCATTTATTGCCTCCCATAGCGAGGCCACTCAAATCCTCACGTTTTATGTAGATGTGCGGCCCTCCAAGACTTGAAGATAGGTGCTGTGCATCTGTAATTGGTGTTGGGTAAAAGCCCAGCCTGGCTCGTGGCAGGTGTTCAATCGCCGGTATCATTGTACCTCCTCATGTTTAATTCTAATCTTAAGACTAATTGTGCCTGATCCGTCCCTAAATCCGAGAGGCAAGTCCTTAGTCACTTCGGTGACACTGAGCGTTCCACGTAACCTCTCATAGTAAGCGATTCTCCGGGAGTACCTCCTGTGTGCTTTTCCTTTCGCACGACCATTTTGCCGTTTACAAAGAAATACTCTATGCCCAAGGGGAACTTCTTCGGATTAGCAAAGGTAGCCACACTGCTTACAGTAACGGGATCGAACACTACAATATCCGCTTTCATGCCATCCCGCAAAATGCCTCTACCTGCCAGCCCAAACCTTTGAGCTGGAAAGTAAGTCACTTTCCTGACTGCCTGTTCCATGGCCAAAGTCCTCTCATATCTTGTCAGCTGCCCCAACACCTTGGGATAGGTAGCATAGGTTCGGGGATCATCCATGTCACAACCATCAATGCGAAGATGACCTTGCTGGTTTACCTCAGCTGCGAATAGCAAAGGGGGGGGAGATGTCTTGCTTGTATTGAACTTACCCATTATCTTTGAGCGCATACTCCACGGCAGCTTGAGCATGTATCTTGGTAGTATCAAAAAGAGGAACAGGACAGTCATCTTGCTTTATCAAGAGAGGCAACTCTGTGCAGCCTAGAATGATTCCTTGTGCCCCATCATCAATGAGGTTTTCAATAATTACTTTTAGCTGCTCTCTTGATGAATTCTTTGTCTTTCCTAAGCATAATTCCTTGTAGATTATATCATGGATTACTTGGCGACCAGCTTCATCAGGGATGAGTACATCGAGCCCATGTTTTTTTGCCAAGCAACCTTTGTAGAAATCCTGCTCCATGGTAAATTTAGTGCCCAAAAGGGCAATCTTTTTAAATCCTAAGGAGACAATTTTCTCAGCAGTGGCATCAGCAATATGAAGCAGAGGAATATTTATGGTTGCTGCCACCTCGTTTGCCATTTTGTGCATTGTATTAGTGCAAATTAGAACAAAGTCCGCCCCGCCCCTTTCTACTCTTTTGGCAGCGTCTATCATTAGATTTGCTGCCTCATCCCACTTTCCTTCGTGTTGAAGCTGCTCGATTCCTTGAAAATCAACACTATACAGCACAATTTCCGCTGAATGGAGCCCGCCTAACTTGTCTCTTATAGCTTCATTTATAATACAATAATACTCTGAAGTTGATTCCCAACTCATACCCCCGATAAGGCCTATTCTTTTCACTTTTGCTCCTCCGTGAGTTCAAATATTGTCTTGTTTAATACTTATTTGATAACACGTATATCCCGGGGCATGGTTGATAGCTCTTCACAACCGTCCTTGGTAACAACAATCATATCCTCTATATTCATACCACCCCATCCAGGCTCATACCAAGAAACTTCAACAGAAAATACCATGTTGGGCTCAAAAATAGCGTGAGTACTAGCAGTAATCATAGGTTGTTCTTCACATTCCAAACCTACGCTGTGCCCAAACATACCACGGGTGTATTCAGTATAGCCAGCATCTCTAACTGTTTTCTTAATAATTTTATGAATTTCACAAAGTTTTGTGCCAGGTTTAATCTCTTTAATGCCCTTTCGCTGGGCTTCCAAAAGTGCTTTGTGTAATTTGATTAATCGTTCCGAAGGCTCTCCAAGGACTGCGCTTCTGGACAAATCTGACCGATAACCCATATGTACAGTGCCTAGGTCGAAACGTATTATATCTCCTTCCTTAACTTTGAAACCGCAAGGATGAGTAAACAGCACACCTCCTTTAGCACCAACTCCGCAAATGAGGTGAGATATATCATCTCCTTCATGAGCTACAGCTACTCTAAACGCTTTTGCAATATCAAAATCGGTTATGCCTTCAGTAATTGAAGCCATAGCAGCTTCATACCCTCTCTCCGTACTTTTGATGGCCTGTTTTATCTTCGCAATTTCGTTATCTGTCTTAATAGCCCTTAAATCTTGCAAAATACTTTGAATATCACAAAATTGGGCCCTAGGGAACTTGCTTCTAAGACATTCATACATGTCAGAGGGCATATATCCCTTTTCTATGCCTATTCTCCCGCTAGTGAGCCTTTTTCCCTCCAGGATTTTTGCGATACCTTCAGCTACACTGTCTGCAAAATCCTTATGTGGCCTTTTGCGAACTAACCAGCTTGTGTTGGGGGTTGTTCTTATATCTCTTATCCATGACATCTCTTCTGCATTTTCGAGTGCCCCAGAGTTAATCAGTAATACAGGTTCACTTTCGCGGGGGAGTATTACAAACTGACTTATTAGTTTATCCTCCATGAGCATTTGCACGGTAGTGTCATATATGCCGCTAGCATAGATGAAGTTGTTAGGAGAATAAATCAGCATTACTTCAATGTCCTGTGCCTGCATCGAAACCTTAGCTTTGTCAATTTTGATCATCATTCCTAAACCTCTTGTTGTCCAGAACCTCTAGTAATACCGCTATGTCCTTTTCGTTATTATAGAAATGGGGCGATATTCTAATGCCTGCGGATCTAAGTGATACGGAGATATTTTTCCTCACCATCTCCGCATAAGCCTCCTCTATATTCTTTGGCTCAATTACGACAATTCCTGACCTATACTTGTCTTCCAGCGGTGATACAATCCTGATGCCCAGGGTTTTCGCTCCATCGATCAGCAAATCTGTCAAATGCAAGATTCTTTGTTCGATATTTGCTATCCCTATTTTGCTGATAAGGTCAAGGGCTGCATCCAAACCGTAGATGCCCGGCACCCCAGGATGGCTCTCGTGAAATTTAGAAGCATCATCTTTGAAAGTCAAATCATATGTCGCACCTGGAACCTCGAAGAAATCCCTTTCGTTTTTCACATTTTGCCAGCCCACCTTGGATACATCCAACTCTCCAAGAATACTCTCATCCACAAATAGATAACCCACTCCATTGGGCACCATTAGCCATTTGTAGCAACCAGAAGCCAGCATATCAACATGACACTTCTTAACATCCAGGTCGAAAGCTCCGAGCTGCTGTATTGCATCAATGACAAAGTATACATTTTGGTCTTTACACAGCGCGCCTAGCTTTTCTATTTCTGCCCTGGCGCCACTGAACATTGAGATAGAGCTGATTGTGACGACCCTGGTATTCTCGTCCATGGCTTTATCAATGTCCTCCAGCAGGATTATGCCATCTTTATTCTTAACCAGGCGCACGTCGACGCCTTTTTGCTTGAGGTTCATCCACGGATAGGCATTGGAAGGAAACTCCAGATCGTTCGCAACGACATTTTGTCCCACCTTGAACCTGATGCCATTCGCAAATGCACTCAGCGCATCTGACGTGCCTCTTGCCAATGCTATCTCTTTCACATCCGCATGGATGAATTCCGCCATTTTGGCTCGCAATCTATCCGAAAACTTGTACACTCTCTCGTCATAATTAGTCCCTGCCCCACGCTGCAGGTCAAACTCAAGGCAATCCTTCATTGCGTTTATAACGCACTTTGGATTAAGGCCATCACCAGCAGTGTTTAAGTATGGTCCTAGCTTGGCTGCTGGAAACTCCTCTTCCCGTATCTTTTCGAAATCAATCACTTTTGCGATTCCTCGTCTTAAAGGCCCATAGCCAATAATCCAATGCCGAGCTGCTTGCTATCTCACATTCTACAACAGCACTATATCCTAGCCTATCATCTTGCCGGGTAGCCATAAAACGAGGGTAGGGCAAGCAGTGAGCAATGCAATTAGAGCGATATCTATAAGCCAGTAAGGAATAGTTGCTAAGATAAGCTGCCCAAAATCAGCTTTGCTTATTTTCTGCAGGACGTAGAGATTCATCCCAACAGGAGGCGTAAGCAATGCTACCTCAAGAAGTATCGTCAGGATCACGCCAAACCAGACTCCATCAAATCCAAGTGACCGTATAAGTGGCATAATAACAGGTAAAGTCAATATCATAATCGAAGCGCCATCAAGGAAGCACCCCAGAACCAGATACAGCAGGACCAGCAAGGTTAAAATCCATAGCTTTCCTATCCCCAACGAAAGAACGGCTGTAGCAAGTTGCCTCGGCACTGCCAAGTTAGCTAGCACGTAAGATATAAGTGACGCACCTATCACGATAAGTAAAATCATCGATGTAGTTTGGACTGCGGATAATGCGCCTTCTTTCACTATTTGCCAAGTGAGCTTCCTGTAACCCAATCCCAGAAGAATAGCGCCAGCGGCACCCCAGGCTGCGGCTTCGGTAGGGGTCGTGACACCTAAATATATGCTTCCAAGCACCATAAATATCAATGCAAATGCTGGGAGTACATCTGCGAATAACCTACGGAGTTGCACTATCTTAAAGGCCGTCTCTTCCCGTGGAACAAGGTGAGGCTGTGCACGCACTCTGATCATGATGTAGAGCATAAAGAGCCCAGCTGAGATTACGCCGGGTATGACTCCACCCATAAATAACCGTCCCACTGATTCGCTTGCCAGCGCGCCATAGATGATCATTATTATACTGGGTGGAATGAGAATGCCCAGTGTTCCTCCTCCTGCTAGTGAGCCCACAATCATGCCTCGATCATATCCCCTCTGCTCCATGGTAGGGATTGCCACTGTGCCGATAGTTGCTGCCGTTGCCAAGCTGGATCCGGAAATCGCAGCGAATACGGCGCAGCTTCCTATGTTCGAGATGAGCAGCCCACCTGGAAGCCGACCTAGCATTGGCCCCAGCCCGGCATACAACCTGCTGGCAAGGCCGATGCGCGTGAGTATTTCCCCCATAAAAATGAACATTGGCACGGCAACAAGTACAAAATGGGCTGCGCTATGCCACATTATCAAGCCGCTGCTTCTTGGAGCGTTTCCTCCCAAGAGGAAGAAAAGCCCCACAAAACCCACAGTAGCTAGTGCGAAGCATATGTGTTGTCCAAGGACGAGTAGAACTATGAGCAAGCTTGTTAGTATGGCAATTACGAATGTAGAACTCATTCTTGTACGTTATACAATTGTCTCAAGAGTTCAGCTCCTACTTGCATCAGAAGCAATATTATACCAACCACCATGACACTCTGAGGTATGAATAGGGGGGTGCGCAGCACTGACCAAGCTTCAGTCTTTAGCGTGTAACTTTGTATGATTAGGTGCCAGCCATACCGGGCTAGCAATATGGTAATAATCAAGGTTAGCCCCATCGTGGCCAAATTGAGAACTTTTTGGTTTTTTTCTTTGAACCGCTTGAGTACAAGATCAATCTTTATGTGTCCTTTTTCCCGAAGAGTATAGCTGGCACCAAGAAATACTACTGCTGCTAGCAAATATTCTCCAACTTCGACACCAATGAGTGTTGAAACGCTAAAAAGAGTCCTTACGACTACCTCAACTATAATTATAAGCATCATCACGACCACCATCATAGCGGCTACAAACCCGCTGTGGCCTGAAATTCGGTCGCTCTGCGTAAGAAAAACTTTTACAGTCCTGCGCATTTTCACTATCTTAACCTTTTAGCCCACACCCTTTATTGTGCTCTTTTGCTACCGGTCAAAGGTTTCCCTGATTATTTGGAGTATTTCTTGAGCAATCGGTCCATTAGAGTCTGCCCATTCCTCCCAAATAAAAGGGGCTTTGGCTCTAATCTTTTCTAACTCCTCCGGAGGGAAATCTACATTCGTCATACCGAAGTCGGTGATTGCCCTGTCGTATATCCTATAATAGCCAGCTAGGGCCGTGTCCGTATGGAATTGCGTTGCTTCCTGAGCAACCTCAAGAATTATCTCCTGTGTGTTCTTGGGGAGGGAGCTAAAGGCATCTTCATTAAAGTAGACAAAGAGAAGGCCAGAATTTATTGGGATAGTGTTAAAGTATTTGCCTACCTCGTATAATTTGAGATTAAGGTAGGTGCCAAGGCCCGTAATTATGGCATCTGCAATACCTCGCTGATATGCCACATAGAGTTCCGCCATTGAGATACTAACAGGGCTAGCTCCCAAAGATTTGGCTAACTCCATGTGACCCGGGTTCCAACCTCGCAACTTTATTCCTGCGAAATCATCAATGCTGTCCATAGGTTCAATCGAATTCAAGATTTGTTCTTCGATGGGCCAATAGCCAATTGGTACAACACCCCACTTCTCGGTTAAGACCTTGTCCAGAATAGGGTTGATCTTAGAAGCAATCTCCGGATATTCACTCGCACTAATGAGGAGGGGCTGACCCGCCCCCATCAGTTCGGGTATGTCACCTGCGATGTATCCGTCTGGTGAAGCGGTTACATCTAGCAAACCGTCCCGAACTGCCCGTAAGTCTTCCGTCCCTTCTACACCCAATTCGCTCAACCAGTAGATTTCGAATTCAACTTGTCCCTGTGTACGTTCATTGACGGTATCGCAGAACCACTCCAATGTCCAAGCTTCAGGGTTCTGTCCCATGTCCTCTCGCACTGGTGGATCTAGAGACGTGTTCATTTTTATTGTGACTTTTTCTACCTCCTCGGGCGCACAAGCACCGGCAACAAATGCAAGAACCGTGACTGCTGAAATCAAAAGACAAACCAGTTTTTTCATTGAATTAGTACACCTCCTATAAATTACCCAATGCCCTTTTAGAATCTTTTATTTCTCACATATCGATACCTCCTGCTCATTTACCAGTTTACCTCTTCTAAACAGACACATCCTTAACTGAATATTGAATTATAGGCAAAAACAGCAGGATTTCCACCCGTGTGAAAGAAAAGTACATTATCGTCTTTCTTAAACCTCCCTTTCTTAATCAAATCGATGAGACCTGCCATAGCTTTGCCAGTATAAACTGGATCTAAGAAGATTCCTTCCACTTGAGCCGTAGTACGAATTGCATCGACACATTCTTTGGTAGGGATGCCATATCCCTTCCCTACGTAATCATAATTTATTGCTATCTCATCAGGAGAGAACTGGAGTTCTTCTCCTAATCTGAGGTAGTCGACAGTTCTATTACACAAATCCGCAATTTCTTGAGATTTTGGTTTTACATGCCGACTTATGCTAATTCCGTAGGCCTTTGCTTTCATCCCCCAAAGTCTCAGTCCAAGTTCAATTCCAGCTTGGGTCCCTCCAGAGCCGACTGCGGAGACAATGTAATCAGCGCTCCTATCTATCTTTTCTAACTGTTCCTTCAATTCCTTGATTGCAGTGATATACCCAAGATTCCCTAGGGGAGTCGACACACCCAGCGGTACTATGTATGGGATCTTGCCATTTCTCTTTACCTCTTCGGCGGTTTCCCCAGTTATAGGTGTTTCCTCACCTGACTCTTCCTTTTGTTCATCTGCATCGGAATACGGGGTAAATCTTATGTTGCATCCTAAGATGCGATCCAGCAATAGATTTCCTTGATACTGCGCAGGTTCCTTGCCGTTAAGCAATAAGATAGCTTCCATGCCAAGTTTCTTGGCAGCTGCAGCCGTTTGTCTAGCGCAGTTTGATTGAAGCCCACCTATCGTTATCACAACGTCTGCCTTTCTTTCCAAGGCATCAGCCATAACAAACTCCAACTTTCTCGTCTTGTTTCCACCAAATGCTAGACCGGTACAATCGTCCCTCTTAATAAAGATATTAGGACCGCCCAAGAGATTCGTTAGTCCCTCGGCTTTTTCAAGAGGCGTAGGCAGTAACGCTAAGCGAACTCTGGGAACTTCTTCTAATATTTCCTCTATTTTCTTTGACTCGCTCTCTTTGAAGGCTTTCAATCATTAACCTCTCTTCTCCGTGTATTCTCTACTGTAATGGTGCTTCCACTGTTGTAGCCGTAACTTTATAAACTATCTCAACCTGCTTGTTGACAATCTATGGTAATTTAGCCTGAGGCAAATAGAAACTCATTTGCTCTTACTCCTTGTGAATACGGCCCGATAGCCGCTGGCACAGTTTTTGTACTAATAATTCCCCTTTTCATTACAGATCCATAACCTCCCGATTAAACCTGCAATTCCTCTCCAGCTTTGACTCGCGCTTCCCTTATGTAGTTATACACCGTATATCTTGACACACCCATTTCTTTGGCAACCAAATCAATTGCTCCTCTTACGTTGAAGATTCCTCTCTTGTACAACCCCAATACAACCAATTTGCTCTTCTCAGAGGGAGAGATCCCTTTCCGATTGTTCACATCCATCATTGCTGTTTCCAGCGCTCTTGATACAAGGTCTTTCACGCTTGAGGGGAAATGTTCCACAACCTTCTCAGAAGAAGCCTCAACATCCGTTGGCGCAAGTTCGCTTAGGAGCTTTGTGAAAGGAACAGATAGATCGATGTTAATACACATAAAACCAATAAGTTCACTTTTGGTATTTCTAATTAGGATAGTGATGGATCTCAATAACCTCCCATCGTCTAGTTTGCTGTAGTAGCTACCAACCACGTCCCTTTCTAATGAGTCAGCTTTCTTTAGTATATCTACACCAAAATCAGTTAGAGGAGAGCCTACCTCTCTTCCAGTGACATGCCCATTCTCTATCTTAATGACCGAGTGGCTTATGTCTTCTAAAGAATGGAGGACGACCTCGCAATTACTCCCGAACACTTCGGCTACACCTTCCACCACAGCCCCTAAAGCATCAAGAATTGCCTTGTCGTTCCTGTCCAATTGAACTCCATTACTATATGTTCTCTTTCGCAATTTAGTATTTCCCTTCAAGCAAATTCCTTATTCTTAGAATTAAGATAGCATATTCTTAAAAGAAATGCAACAAAGTTACTTTAAAAAATTTAACAAATTGTAAAGTATCTTGGTAAAGTCCCTATGTCTGTGCAAAAATGAGGACGCAAGTACCCACTTAAGCATTCTAAGCTGTCGCTACCTCCTTTGCAGTTAGAGGCTGTTTGATTTTGCCTCAGATCCAAAACTAGATTTGTCTCATCCACTTTTAATCATCTTCACCCTCAAAATTTCCGTAGTGCGACCCTTTAGGAGTCGTGCGTGAGGCTAATTCCTCGGATTATAGTCTTAAACACTATCGACACGCTTTATGGATTTTCCATACTAAGAAATGGAGCCCAGTATTTACTGAGTGAGCGTCATAGTCATTTTTTACCTTGTGGGTTAATAGGTATGTGTGTTAGTTGTGGCTGGGGGGGGAGTTAGAGCAAGGGATAGCTATTTGCCTTTTTTCTGGTAATCGGGGCACCAGGTGGCGTTGGGGCGCTCAGGGCGATGGCAAGAGCTGCGCCAGTTCCATTTGCAGCTATCACACAGGAAGATATTCATTCCCAGGATTCTCTTCACTCTCATCTTAAGTTTATCTGCCCACCCTTGTCCTTCAGCGGTCATAGAGACATTATAAAGCGGCGGCAGGTGAAGTGCAATGTGTAACGCGAAAAGCAGGTTTATACTTCCTTGGATAGGGTGGTGAGGAATTCAGCGTTGTTCCTTGTTTTGGCTAGTCTTTCCAGCACCCTTGCGGTAGCCTCGCTCTGGTTGGGTGAATCACTGGCTATCATGTTGACTATGCGTCTGAGCAACCATACCTGTTTTAAAGTATTCTCATCTAGCAGAAGCTCTTCCCTCCTGGTGCCACTGGGCGCAATATTTATGGCTGGGAAGACTCTTTTCTCGGCTAATTTTCTGTCAAGATGAAGCTCCATGTTGCCGGTTCCTTTGAACTCTTCGTATATGAGGTCATCCATACGGCTACCGGTATCTACCAGGCAGGTGGCGATAATGGTCAGGCTGCCGCCCTCGTCGCTATTACGAGCAGTGCCGAAGAATCGCTTAGCGGGATGCAAGGCTGCTGAGTCAATACCACCGGATAGGGTGCGTCCACTGGTAGGCATGGCTAAGTTATAAGCCCGGGTAAGACGAGTGATGCCATCTAGAAGAATGATGACGTCTTTGCCTGTCTCCACCAATCTTTTGGCTCTCTCTAGTGCTAGTTCAGCCACCCGAGTTTGGCTTTCCACCGGTTCATCGAAAGTAGCAGCGATAACTTCAGCTTTTACCGACCTTTTCATATCGGTAACTTCTTCTGGTCTTTCCCCGATGAGGCAGACTATGAGATGGATGTCGTTATAGTTGGTGGTCATGGCATTGGCGATTTTCTTGAGGAGGACAGTTTTGCCTGCTTTGGGAGGTGAGACAATAAGGCCTCTTTGTCCTCTGCCTATTGGTGTTACCAAATTAATCAGCCGCGTGGATAACTCATTTGAAGTCGTTTCCAGATTGATGAGTTTGTTGGGGAAAGTGGGTGTAAGTGAAGCAAAATTGCAACGGTTTCGGGCTAGCTCGGGGTCAAGTCCGTTGATGCTTTCCACCCGAAGCAAGCTATGGTATTTCTCACCCTCCTTTGGAGGTCTAGCCTGTCCAGAAATATAGTCGCCATCCCTTAGATTGAAGCGACGAATCTGCGAATTGGATACATAGATGTCGTTAGCACCACGTAGAAAGGTATCTCGACGTAGGAAACCATAACCCTCAGGCATGGTCTCCAATACGCCAGTCAGGAATAGATTTCCCTGTTGCTCTGCTTGCGATTTGAGGATTTGGAGTACGAGGTCCGCCTTCTTTAATGATGAGTACCCCGTAATTCCCCTTTCCTTGGCTAATGCTTCTAGTTCATCGCGATTCTTTTCTTCTAGTTGAGCCATGGTTATCATAACGATCTCCCCATGGCGGGAATGAACCCGCCACTACTTATTTAGTCTCTACTTTTGTTGGAGTTTCTATAATCTGTTTATCTCCCATCACCTTGCGCCAGTCGTCTATGAAGCGGCTGATACCGATATCAGTCAGGGGATGTTGAATCATTTGTAATAGCACCCTGTATGGGACAGTAGCAATATGTGCGCCAGCCTTGGCTGCCATCATACAATGTTGAGGATGTCTGATGCTGGCAGCTATAACTTGGGTGGATAATTCGTAATGGCGCAGAAATAGGGCAATGTCGACTACTACTTTCATGCCGTCTTCACCAACATCGTCAAGCCTGCCCACGAAAGGGCTGATGAAGGTAGCCCCGGCTGCTGCTCCTAGCAGAGCCTGGTTTAGGGAAAAGCATAAGGTGAAGTTTACCTTTATGTTTTCCTTGGCTAGCACTGAGGTAGCTTTCACTCCTTCGAGGCTGGCTGGTATCTTGACCACAATATTCTCGGCCCACTTGGCTATTTCTCTGGCCTCGGCTATCATTCCCGAGGCATCCTGGCTTAATACCTCGGATGATACCGGACCTGGAACAATGGAGCAGATTTCTTTGACGAGCTGCTGATAGTCAACGTTGCCTTCTTTGGATATAAGACTGGGATTGGTGGTTACCCCGCTGATTATGCCTAATTGGACGCCGTGTCGGATATGGTCTATGTTAGCAGTATCCAAGAATAGTCTCATTGGTCCGCCTCAGCTTATGGGCAGGCTGGTCTGAGCTCCTTCGATGAGTGTCTCTTTAGATGCCCCAACAAAATCGGCAAATAGGGGGTGGGGGCTGTCAGGGCGAGATCTAAACTCAGGGTGAAACTGACAGGATACCATCCAGGGGTGGTTCCTGAGCTCAGTGATTTCCACCAGCTCGCCATCTGGTGATACCCCGCTGGCTATCATCCCGACCTCTTCCAGTGGTTGGCGAAAACTGTTGTTGAATTCAAAGCGGTGGCGATGGCGCTCATAGGCTATTTCACAGCCATAAGCCCGAGCCGCTTTGGTTCCAGGCACCAGATGGCAGGGATAAGTTCCTAGCCGCATAGTGCCGCCTTTTTGTTTGACTCCTTGCTGTCCAGGGAGAAAGTCGATTACTGGGTAAGTGGTATCGGAGTTGAACTCAGTAGAGTTGACGTCTTGACTGTGAAACGCATGACGGCCAAATTCGATGACCATAACTTGCAGGCCAAGGCATAGGCCGAGGTAAGGTATCTCTCTTTCTCTGGCAAATTTAGCTGCCTCTATCATGCCTTCGATTCCTCGGTAGCCGAAGCCACCAGGGACAATAATCCCTTGGACTTGCCTAAGCTTGTTATTATCATGACCATCCTGGAATTCCTCTGAGCTAAGCCACTCTATCTTTACCTCACGGTTGTGGGTCAGGGCGGCATGACATAACGCTTCGCGCACCGAGTAATAGGCATCACGCAGTTCCACGTATTTTCCCACTAAGCCGATGGTTACTGATTCCTTAGGAGCTTTCAGTTTGTTTACCATGTCACGCCAGTCACCAAGATTGCTTTCCTTGGCTTTCAACTCGAAGCGATTAACGATAAAGTCCCCCAGCTTGTACTCCTCTAGCAACAGGGGCACCTCGTAGATGGTTTCGCCAGTAACCACCGGGATGACTGCTTCCTTATCGACATCGCAAAAGAGCGATATCTTATCTTGCACGCCTTCAGGAATTTCCTTATCGCTGCGACATAAAATAACATCTGGTTGAATACCAATGCGTCTGAGCTCATTAACGCTGTGTTGTGTAGGCTTGGTCTTCAGCTCATCGGTTGCGGCAATGTGGGGTAAGAAGGTAACGTGGATGTATAATACATTATCTCTGCCCTCATCCTTTCTCATCTGGCGGATAGCCTCGAGGAAAGGCTGCCCTTCAATATCGCCTACAGTGCCACCAACCTCGACTATTACTACATCAGCTCCTGAAATTTCAGCCACTTGCCTGATGCGCCTCTTTATCTCATTAGTGACGTGTGGGACAACCTGGATGGTGCCTCCAAGAAAATCCCCTTTTCTCTCCTGGGCAATAACTGAAGAATACACTTGGCCTGATGTGACATTAGAAGCCTGGGTCAAATCAACTCCAATAAACCTTTCATAGTGCCCTAAATCCAGATCGGTTTCCGCACCATCCTGGGTGACAAATACCTCGCCATGCTGGTAGGGAGACATTGTCCCTGGGTCAACATTAAGATAAGGGTCAAGTTTCTGCGCCGAGACGGAAATCGAGCGGCTTTTCAGTATTTTGCCAATAGAAGCTACTGAAACACCCTTACCTACGGAACTAACTACGCCGCCGGTAACGAAAACGTACTTAGCCATACTTGACTGTGGACATCGCAAAACCAAAAACTATGGTGGCTATTTTCACAACTGAGAGGCAAAGCTTGAGTTTACTCTATTGTAAAGGGCTGAAGATGAATTGTCAAGCAAAACAGAGTTT
>Ga0315545_1002583_pt1 | contig 16235 bp, 9 predicted proteins | sample SalMarSW160210MG_FD_203096 | JGI IMG/M metagenome (GOLD analysis project Ga0315545, IMG submission 203096) | Salt marsh sediment microbial communities from the Plum Island Ecosystem LTER, Massachusetts, United States - Salt Marsh Sediment SW1602-10 ...
GAAGTCTTAGGCCAGGAGCAGGTTAAAAGAGTGGTGGAAATTGCCGCTGCCGGGGCTCATAATCTTTTTATGATTGGCAGTCCAGGTTCTGGAAAAACAATGATGGCCCGGGCAATCCCTGGTATTCTGCCCCCGCTTAAAGAATTAGAATCTTTAGAAGTGACAAAAATTTATTCTGCTTCCGGTCATATTCCTCCCCGGGGTTCTCTTATTACCAATTGCCCTTTCAGGTCGCCTCATCATACTATTTCCCAAGCCGGACTTATCGGCGGAGGAACAAATCCCCAGCCCGGAGAAATAAGTTTGGCCCACCGAGGAGTGTTGTTTTTAGACGAATTCACCGAGTTTCCGCGTTCGGTAATGGAGGCGTTAAGACAGCCTTTAGAAGATGGTGTGCTTACCATTTCCAGAAGTAAAGCTAGAGCAACTTATCCTTCCAGATTTATGCTTGTGGCTTCGGCTAACCCTTGTCCTTGCGGATATTTATACCATCCTAAGAAAGCTTGTATTTGCACTCAGCGGGAAATCAAGAAATATAGAAAGAGAATTTCCGGACCGATTTTAGACCGAATTGACCTTCATATAGAAGTTCCGGTGGTGGAGCCCGAAGATTTTTCTCCCGTAGACAAGGAATCGTCCGCTCAAATTAGAGAGCGGGTAATAAAGGCAAGAGAAATACAAGCCAAGCGTTTTTTTAAAGAAAATATTTTTACCAATGCCGAAATGAAAAATAGTCATATCAAAAAATATTGTTTTCTTTCCGGAGAAGCGAGACAATTACTAAACCAAGCGCTTATGGGTTTTAATCTTTCCGCCCGGTCTTACTTTAAAGTAATAAAAATTGCTCAGACAATCTCTGATTTAGGAGAAACAGAAAATACGGCGCAGAATACGGGGCAAGAAATAACAGTTAATAATATTGCCGAGGCTTTGCAATATCGTCCTAAAATAAAATTTGAAGATACATAATTATCCGGGATAAATCGGATTTATCCCCCAATAATATGAAGAAAATAAAATTTGAAAAAGGTAAAATATATCATGTTTATAATAGAGGCGTAGAAAAGCGCAATATTTTTAATAGTGATTCAGATAAATGGAGATTTCTTCAAGGGATGTCTCTGTTTAATGACGAAAATAGCTCGTTTAGAATTCTTTCTCATATAGAAAGAGAAAATAAAGGAAGAATAAATTTTAATTTGTTAAGAAAATTTATTGATAAAAATAAGAAAAATGAGAATCCCTTGGTTCGCATTTTAGCCGATTGTCTAATGCCGAATCATTATCATTTATTATTAGAGGAAATTGAAGAAGGTGGTACTTCTAGGTTTATGCAGAAACTTGGGATAGGATATGTTAAATATTTTAATAAGAAATATAATCGGGTAGGACCTTTATTCCAGGGAAGATTCAAGGCAATAGCAATAGAAAATGATATCCAATTGCAATATATTTTAGCCTATATAAACGTTATTAATCCCGGACAATTAGTAGAGCCAGAATTAAAAGAAAAAGGAGTAATAGATATAGATAAAGTTATTAATTTCGCAGAAAATTATTCTTTTTGCACTAATCCAGATTATTTAGGATTGAGAGATTCTATTATTATTGAAAAAGGAGTATTTAAGGAGTTTTTTCCAACTCCAGAAAAATATAGAGAATTTGTTAGAGATTTTATAATAAGTAAAAAACATAATGAAATTAACGATTTTATATTAGAATGAAGTTTGGGATAAATCCGATTTATCCCGATAATTTTATGGAGATTAAAAAGTTTAATTTAGAAAAAGGGAATTTAGGGGAGAATATTGCCCGAAAATATTTAGAGGAAAAAGGTTATAAGATTTTAGAGCAAAATTATAAAAATAAGTATGGAGAAATTGATTTGATTGCCAAATATAAAAATGATTTAGTGTTTATAGAAGTTAAAACAAGAATAGGGGAGCAATTCGGAATACCAGAGGATGCTATTAATAGAGATAAGGTTTATAGGATTATTAGAAACAGTCAGGCCTATATGTTAAAAAATCAATCAAAGCAAAAAATATATAGAATTGATGCAATTTGTATAGTTCTTAATGAAAATGAAAAAGTAGAACGTATTAACCATTATGAAAATATTACCCTTGATACATAGAAGTTGGGGAAAAGAAGTGGAAAAGTTTAAATTGACTTTAAGTAAAAATAATATAAAATAATTATATAAATTAACTTAAAAAATATATGAAAAAAATAGACAAATCTTTTTCAATAATTGATGCTTGTGACAAAGTTTCTAAAACAAGCATATATGTTTTAGTATTTTTGCTGCCAATCTTATTTTTGCCTTGGACAGCAAATGTGCTTGATTTTAACAAACAAGCTTTATTAATTTTCTTGGTTTTCATATCAGTTTTTGCCTGGATGTTAAAAGCTTTGATCTCTGGTAGGCTTAGCTTTAATCTCAGTTTAGTCCATATACCAATTGCTCTGCTTTTTTTAGTCTATATAGCTTCTAATATTTTTTCCTTATCAAGATACGGAAGTTTTTGGGGCTGGCCTCAGGTCACTTCTGAAAGCACCCTTACTATATTAGGCTTAACTCTTCTTTATTTCCTGATTGTTAATATTTTTAAAGTAAAAGAGGTTTTTTATCTAGTTGTTTCTTTAGTAGCCTCTTCCTTTTTAGTAATGCTTTATGGTTTTCTTCAGGTTTTAGGAAAATTTATTCTTCCTATTGGTTTTACCAAAGCAACTTCATTTAACACTATTGGAGGTGTTAATTCTTTGGCTGTATTCGCAGCTATTATTTTTCCTTTGATAATCACCTTTTTAGTAACAGCAAAAGACAAAAAACTAAGAGTTTTTTCTATAATTTCTGCTTTGTTAGCTGCCGCTCTTTTGCTAATAATTAATTTTCAAATTGCCTGGTGGATAGTAATAATAGGAGCTGCTTTGATTATTGCTTTAGCCAGTCAGAAAAGAGATGTTTTTGATAGCCGCTGGCTTATTCTGCCTATGTTCTTTTTGGCAATAGCTTTATTATTTACTTTTTTCAAATTTCAGATTCCAGGAGCGCCGGATAGATCCATTGATGTTTATCTAACTAATAAAGCTAGTTTAAATGTTGCTTTTCAGTCTTTGAAGCAGAACCCTTTAATCGGATCAGGACCAGGCTCTTTTAGTTACATTTTCTCAAAATTTAAAGATATCGGTTTTAATCAAAGCATCTTTTGGAACTTAAACTTTGATTGGGCTAGTTCTAAAGCTTTGACTTTGTTAGCTACTTTAGGAATTTTAGGCGGGTTAGCATTTTTAGCTTTGGTTTTGTTTTTAATATATCATGGAATTAGATTCTTCTTCTCTAAGACAGTCCAAGAGTTGGAAGGGGAAGAGTTTTCTGTGATATTAGGCATCGGGCTTTTCGCCAGTTTTTTGACAGCTACTGTTGGATTTTTTCTTTATCACTCCAATCTTTCCTTGGATTTTGTTTATTTCCTTTTAATAGCCTGTTTTGTTTCTTTGTTTTCTCCTTTTAAAAAAGAGATTATTTTGAAGCCTTCTTCTTTAACTACTTTAGGGATTACTTTTGCTTTTACCCTAATCTTTATTTTTGGTTTAGGCATTATGATTCTTGAAGGGCAAAGATATGTTTCCGCTATGAGCTATTTAGAGGGGATTAAAAGTTGGCAGGAAAAGAGTAGTGCTGAAACCTTGGAACAATTGCAGGAAAAGACAAATGAAACACTGGTGAATATAAAGAAGGCAATCGATATGAGCCCTAAGGTAGACTTATACTGGAGAGAAATCTCTCAAGTATATATTCAATCAATAAACGAAATAACAGCCAGGACTGATTTGTCTCAACCAGAGACCTTCCAGCTTGTTCAGGGATATATCAGCAGTGCTGTTAACGCGGTCAGGTGGGCTACTGATGTTAATTCTAATAATGTAGCCAACTGGTCAGTCAGAGGAGATATTTATCAGAGTTTAATTGGACTTGTTGGAGGAACCAAGGATTGGGCTGTTGATGCTTATAAAAAAGCCTCAGAGCTTGAGCCAACCAATCCGATTTTCCCAACTCAGGCAGGAATATCTATTTTAGTTCATGTTAGCCAGGAAGATTCAGAAGAAAAAGATAAATTGCTTGAAGAGGCTAAAGAGTTTTTTGAAAAAGCTATTGAATTAAAGTCAGATTATGCAGCAGCTCATTTTCAGCTAGCAATAGTTTATCAGCTTCAGGGAAAAGAACAAGAAATGATTCAGCAGCTAGAAAAGACAAAAAGCATAGCTCCCAATGATGTTGGTCTGGCTTTCCAGTTAGGCATGCTTTATTATCAGCTTGAGGATTTTGAAAGAGCCAAAGTTGAACTAGAAAGAGCTGTTCTCTTGAACAATGATTATGCTAATGCCTTGTATTTCTTGGGCCTAATTTATGATGAACTGGGAGATAAAGAAAATGCTATTGTTGTTTTTGAGAAGATTTTAAGCAATAACCCTAATAATGGCCTAGTCGCAGCAATATTAAAGAACTTAAAAGCTGGTAAAAGAGCTTTAGACGGAATAGTTGAACAAGAGCCTCCAATTGTTCCAATTGAAGAGGAATATCCTGAAGAGGAGTAAAGCTCTTGACAAGGTCTCTTAAATAAATTAAAATTTAAAACAGTAGTGTTTCTGATACTATTTTAATATTAATTGGAATTATTTTAGAGATATTTTGTTAAAAATATCTCTTTTGCGTATTTTAAGAGCGGGTATGCTCGAGATTTTCTCATGAAAATTAAAAGTTTTTCTAAGTCAAAAGTTTCCCTTAAACTTCCTTATCTTTTATCTCTTCAAAAAGAAAGCTGGGATTGGTTTTGGGCTGAGGGATTAAAAGAGCTTTTTTCAGAAATATTCCCTATAAGGGATTATGCTGGGAAGGAATATGAGCTTTGGTTTACTGATTATACTTTAGATAAGTCAAAGTATAAGAATGATTTAGAAGCAAGAATAAATAATGATTCCTATGAAGCTTCTCTAAGGGTTAAGGCCAAGCTTGTTAATCTCAAGACAAAGAAAGCAAAGGAACAAGAAGTTTTTTTAGCTGATTTTCCCCTAATGACAGAAAGGGGAACTTTTATTGTAAATGGAATTGAGAGAGTGACTATAGCCCAGCTTATTCGTTCGCCGGGCGCTTTTTTTAGCCTGCAAAGAGTAAGAGGCAGGAACAGGTTTGGAGCCAAAATTATTCCCAACAGAGGAGCCTGGCTGGAGTTTGAAAATGAAGCCAGCGGTTTTATCGGAGTAAAGATTGACCGAAAAAGAAAAGTAGCTGCTACCACCCTTTTAAAGGCTTTGGGAGGTTTTGACAACAAACAGATAAAAGACCTTTTTAAGGATGTAGATAATAATCCGGATATAAACTATATTGAAGAAACTTTGAAAAAAGATCCAGCCCCGGATCAGCCCAATGCTTTGGTTGAGATATATAGAAGACTAAGGCCAGGAGATTTGGTTACTCCTGATACAGCCAAAGAATTAATTGAGAACACCTTTTTTAATTTTGAAAGATATGACTTGTCAAAAGTCGGAAGATGGAGAATGTGGCAGAGACTGCCTGAGCTTAAGAAAACAAAGACGGAACAAAAGATTACTCCAGAGAACAGAGTTTTAAAAGTAGATGATATTATAGAGGTTATCAGGGAGATTATCAGATTAAATAATGATCCTGATGCCAGCCCGGATGAAATAGACCATTTAGGCAATAGAAGAGTAAGAACAATAGCTGAGCTTCTTCAGAACAGAATAAGAGTCGGTTTAATGAGAATGGAGAGGATTGTTAAGGATAGGATGTCTACTTTGGATTCTGCCAGCATGTCTCCTTCCCAGATAGTTAATCCCAGACCAGTTATGTCTGTTATCAGAGAGTTCTTCACTTCTTCCCAGATGTGCCAGTTTATGGACAATGAAAATCCTTTAGCTGAATTAGAGCATAAGAGAAGATTGTCAGCTACTGGACCAGGTGGTTTAACCAGGGAAAGAGCTGGTTTTGAAGTAAGAGATGTCCAACCCTCCCATTACGGCAGAATTTGTCCTATTCAGACCCCAGAAGGTCCTAATATTGGTTTAGTAAACCACTTAGCTTGTTTTGCTAAAGTTAATCCTTATGGTTTTGTTGAAACTCCCTATTTCAAGATTGAAAAAGGCAGGATTACCTCTAAAATACATTATCTTAATGCTTTTGAAGAAGAGAAATACAATATTGCCCATGGGGGCGTTTCTATTGATGAACAGGGCCGGATTACTGATAAAAGAGTTGAGGCCAGAATAAAAGGAGCACCAGGCTTGATTAATAAGGATAAGATAGACTATATTGATGTTTCTACTGAACAGTGTATTTCTGTTGGAACTTCTCTTATTCCTTTTCTCCAGAATGATGATGCTAACAGAGCCTTGATGGGATCTAATATGCAGAGGCAGTCAGTTCCTTTGGTTAACCCCGAGGTTCCTTTGGTTGGTTCAGGTATGGAGGAAAGAGTAGCCAGAGATTCAGGCCAGGAAGTAATTGCTGAAGAAGACGGTATAGTAGCTGAAGTTGATGCTGACCACATTGTTGTTAAGAAGAAAAGATATGACTTGAAAACCTTTGTCAGAACAAATCAATATACTTGTTTTCACCAAAAGCCTATTGTTAGCAAGGGCCAGAAAATCGAAAAAGGAGATATTTTAGCAGATGGAGGAGCTATTTCCCAGGGCAGACTGGCTTTAGGCCAGAATATTTTAGTTGCTTTTCTTTCCTGGCAAGGCTTAAACTTTGAGGATGCGATTATTATTTCGGAGAGATTAGTAAAAGAGAATTATTATTCATCAATTCATTTGGAAAACCTTGTCTGCGATGTTAGGGAAACAAAATTAGGCCCGGAAATTACTACCTGCGATATACCCAATATTTCTGAAGAGAAACTAAAAGACTTGGATGAAGAAGGGGTTATTAGAATCGGAGCAGAGGTCGGTCCCAACGATATTTTGGTAGGCAAGATTTCACCTAAAGGAGAAGCAGGCGTAACTGCTGAAGAAAGACTATTAAGAGCTATTTTTGGGGAAAAAGCCAGAGATGTAAAAGACACCTCTTTGTTAATGCAGCACGGAAAAAGAGGAAGAGTTGTTGGGATTAAAGTCTTTTCTCGAGACGAAGGCCATAAGTTGGAGCCAGGAGTTATCAAAAGAATAGAAGTAGAAATAGCTTCAATGAGAAAAATTCAGGCTGGAGACAAGTTAGCTGGCCGGCACGGGAACAAAGGAGTTATTTCCCGGGTTGTGCCAGAAGAGGAAATGCCTTTTCTAGAAGACGGCACTCCAGTAGATGTTGTTTTAAACCCCTTAGGCGTTGCTTCCAGAATGAACATCGGTCAGATTTTGGAAACCCACTTAGGAATGGCCGCTTCTAAGCTTGGTTATTTAGCAGAATCTCCTTCAATGGCTGGGGCTAATGAAAAAGATATTAAGCAGGAGCTGAGAAAGGCTGGTTTTTCTGAAGATGGGAAGTTTGTTCTTTATGACGGAAGGACTGGTTTGCCTTTTCCAGAAAAGATTACAGTCGGCTATATGTATATGATAAAACTTATTCATATGGTTGAAGACAAGATTCATATGCGTTCTATTGGCCCTTATTCCTTGATAACCCAACAGCCCTTGGGAGGAAAAGCCCAGTTCGGAGGTCAGAGATTCGGAGAAATGGAGGTCTGGGCTTTAGAAGGTTATGGAGCAGCCAATACTCTTCAGGAAGTTTTAACCATAAAATCAGACGATGTTTTAGGAAGAGCAGCTACTTATGAAGCCATTTTAAAAGGAGAAGAGATAAAGAATCCTAATATCCCAGCTTCATTCAATTTATTAGTTTCAGAATTAAAATCTTTAGGCTTAAACATTGAAGTTAAAGAAAAACCAAAAGAAAAATAATTTCCGGTAAGTGCCGGAACTAACAAAATGAGAGTTCAAGATTTAGAAAAAATAAGAATAAAGATTGCCTCTCCAGAAGATATTTTATCCTGGAGCAAGGGTGAGGTTATTAGACCGGAAACAATCAACTACCGAACTCAGAAAGCTGAGAAAGACGGGCTTTTTTGCGAGAAGATTTTTGGTCCAGAAAAAGACTATGAATGTTATTGCGGGAAATACAGGAGGATTAGGTATAAAGGCATAGTCTGTGAAAGATGCGGAGTAGAAGTAACTAAAGCTACGGTCAGAAGGGAAAGAATGGGCCATATTAAATTAGCCTGTCCTGTTTCCCATATCTGGTTTTTAAGGGGAGTTCCTTCAAGAATAGGAATGGTTTTGGATATTCCTATGCAGCAGCTGGAAAAAGTTATTTATTTTGCTGCCTATATTGTTACTGATCTTAATGAAGAAGCCAAGACTAAAACCCTGGAACAGGTTGAAAAAGAGTATAAGAGCAAAATAAGAACTATTAAATCTGAAATTAAGGATGAAAAACAATTAAAAGATATTTTAGAAGGCTTGAGAATTGCCCGGGATAAAGCCAAAGAAGAGATTTCAAGTATAAAGCTTTTAAGGGTTTTTTCTGAAGTTGAATATTATGATTATTCTTTGAAATACGGAGAAATATTTGAGGCTGGAACCGGAGCAGAGACTTTAAGAAAGATTTTTGAAAAGGTTGATTTGAAAAAAGAAATGGCTGATTTGAAAAAGAAGGAAGAAAAGGCAACAGCCATAAGCAAAAGAAAGCTTTTAAGAAGACTAAGGTTTCTTCAGGGAATGGTTAAAGCAGGCATTAAGCCGGAATGGATGTTCTTGAAAGTTATTCCTATTCTGCCTCCTGATTTAAGGCCAATGGTTCAATTAGACGGAGGCAGATATGCTTCTTCTGATTTGAATGATCTTTATAGACGGGTGATAAACAGAAACAACAGGTTAAAGTATTTATTAGAGATTGCTGCTCCTGAAGTTATTGTCAGGAACGAGAAAAGAATGCTTCAGGAGGCAGTTGATGCTTTGATTGATAATGGAATGAGAAAAGGAATATTAACTACTGCTACTACTGGAGGCCGAAGATTATTAAAATCATTAGCTGATATGCTTAAGGGAAAGCAGGGCAGGTTTCGTCAGAACCTTTTGGGGAAAAGAGTTGATTATTCCGGAAGATCGGTAATTGTTGTTGGTCCCCAATTACAGCTTCATCAGTGCGGTCTTCCCAAGAAAATGGCTTTAGAGCTTTTCAAGCCTTTCGTTATCAAGATGATATTGGATAAAGAGCTGGCCTATAATGTCAGAGGTGCTTCCAGATTGATCGAGCAGGAAACAGATGATGTCTGGGCTATTTTAGAGCAGGTGGTAAGAGACAAGTTTGTTCTGCTTAACCGAGCTCCTACCCTTCACCGTTTGGGCATTCAGGCTTTCCAGCCGGTTTTGATTGAAGGAGAGTCGATTGAACTTCATCCAATGGTCTGCAAGGCTTTTAATGCTGATTTTGACGGAGACCAAATGGCAGTCCATGTTCCTTTAAGCACTCGAGCCCAGACAGAGGCAAAAGAGATAATGCTTTCATCTCATAATTTATTAAAACCAGCTACTGGCACGCCAGTTGTTGCTCCAACTCAGGATATTGTTCTGGGATGTTATTGGATTACTAAGATAAAGCCAGGAGCTAAAGGAGAAAACAAGTTTTTCTATAATCCAGAAGAAGCAATTATAGCCAAGGAAACAGAAGATATAAATATCAGAGCCAAGGTAAAAATTAGAATAAATAATGAGATTTTAGAAACATCAGTCGGCAGGATATTAATGAATCAGACCCTGCCTAAAAACTACGGCTTTATAAATGAAGTTATGACTTCAAAGAAACTGGAAAAAATAGTCGGAGAGATTATTGATAAGTTTGACCAGGAAACAGTTGAAAATACTTTAGACAAAATCAAAAACCTGGGATTTGAATCAGCTACAGTTTCCGGGATAACCTGGGGAATGGATGATTTAATAGTTCCTCCAGAAAAAGAAAAAATCATTCAGGCAGCTGAAAAAGAGATTAATATTATTGAGAGTCATTTTAAAAAAGGTCTTCTTTCCCGGGAAGAGAAAAGTAGCAAAGTAATTGAAGTTTGGACAAAAACCAAGTCAGAGCTGGAAAAATTAGTTCCTAAGACTCTGCCGGAAATGGGCTCTATATTCACAATGGTTGATTCAGGGGCAAGAGGATCCTGGAGCCAGCCTGTTCAGATGGCAGGTATGAAAGGATTAGTGATTAGTCCTTCAGGCCAGATTATAGAGCTTCCAGTAAAAAGCTCATTCAAGGAGGGCTTTGATGTTTTGGAATATTTTATTTCTACTCATGGAGCCAGGAAAGGAACTGCTGATACTGCTTTAAGAACTTCAACAGCTGGTTATTTAACCAGACGTTTGGTTGATGTTGCCCATGACATGATAGTTTTTGATAATGACTGCAAGGACAAGGACGGATTTATAGTCTTTAAGAAAGACGCTGATGTTTTAGGCCAGGATTTCTGCTATAAAATAGTAGGAAGGACAACCTTAGAGGATATTAAAGTGGACAATAAGACAATTGTTAAGAAGGGAGAGATAATTGACTGGGCTGCAGCCCGGAAGATAACTGAAGCTAATGTTGGAAAAATTAAGATCCGTTCTGCTATTACCTGCAAGTCAACCAGAGGTATTTGTCAGAAATGCTATGGCTGGGATCTTGGTTCCAGAAAATTGGTTGAAAAAGGAGAGGCAATAGGCATTGTTGCTGCTCAGGCAATTGGAGAGCCAGGCACTCAGCTTACAATGAGAACTTTTCATACTGGAGGAGTGGCTGGAGGCGGGGATATAACTTTTGGTCTGCCTAGAGTGCAGGAGATTTTTGAAGCCAGAGTTCCTCGGGGCAAGGCAGAGATTTCTAAGGTTGAAGGTAAGATATTAGACATAACTCCAAATAGGGTAATTAGTATTAAGTCTAAAGATAAAAAAGAGCTTGTTGAATACAAACTGCCTGCTAAAACAGCTATTTTTGTAGAAAAAGGAGATAATATTATAAAAGGCCAGCAGCTTTGTGAAGGAAGTCTGGATTTAAGAGAATTGTTCAGGGCTAAGGGAAAAGAAGATGCCCAAAGATATATTCTTAATGAAATTCAGAAAATTTATGTTTCCCAGGGAGCAATTATTCATGATAAACATGTTGAGATAATAGTTCGTCAGATGTTTTCCAGGGTAAAAATCAAAGAAATAGGCAATAGTATTTTTACTATTGGAGAGATTATTGAAAGATCTAGATTTATTGAAGAGAATGAAAAACTTAAGAAAGAAAAGAAAAAGCCAGCTAAGGCAGTTGTTATTTTGCTGGGTATTTCCCGGGTTGCCCTGACTACAGATTCTTTCTTGTCTTCAGCTTCTTTCCAGGAAACATCCAGGGTTTTAATTCGGGCAGCTATGGAAGGTAAGGAAGATAAGCTAAGGGGCTTGAAAGAAAATGTAATTATTGGGAAATTGATACCAGCTGGCACCGGGTTTAAGAAATAAATAAAATTGGGATAAATCGGATTTATCCCACGGATTTATCCCAATTTACTCTTGTTTTTGTTTTTTCTTTTGTGATATAATAAATTAATGGAAAGAAGAATGAAACAAAAAGCTTTTACCCAGCACCATTTTTATTTTAAAAATGGTGCTGGGTTTACATTGATAGAACTATTAGTTGTTATCGCTATAATTGGCGTTTTAGTCAGTATTATTTTTGTTTCTTTAGGTGAAGCCAGGAAGAAAGCTAGGGTTGCGGCTGGATTGCAGTTTGCTTCCAGTTTAGATCATGGTTTAGGGGCTTATGCTGTAGGTAAATGGGATTTTAACGGGGATGCTTCTGATTTTAGTGGTTTAGAAAATAATGCCACTTTGCATGGGACAGATTTTATTTCAGATACTCCTAGCGGTAATGGTCAAGCTTTAGAATTTATTCGTTCTCAAGGCGATTGGGTTCATATAGATCATGATTTAAAAATAAATGGGGCAATGACTATTAGCTTATGGTTTAAAACCCCAGATAAAAACGCTTATCAGTATTTTGCCGATAATAGATCTCCGGGAACATGGTGGTTTATTAAAAATTATACAGGAGGTGCACTTTGTGCTTCTATCCCTAAAAATATTTGTTTTGAAGATAGATTGGTAGCTAAAGATTCTGATTGGAGGGTAAATGAGTGGACTCATATTGCTGTAACAGATGATACAACTACAGCTAAAATGTATATAAACGGGGTATTAGTAGATGAAGGGCCGGGTCAAACGACAATAATAAGTACTAATTTAAGATTTGGAACTAGATATTCAAACGAGGGCTATTTTAATGGTTATATGGATGATATTAGGGTTTACAGCGAAGCGTTAAGTTCTTCTGAGATAGAGAAAATATATGTAGAAGGAGCAAAAGAAAAAGGCTTAGCAGTTGAATAATAATTTGCCATGAATAGCTGCACGAGCTAAGCTCGTGGCAAATAAAAATATAAAAATATGAGGAAAATAAAATTTGGACCGGGAATTATTTGTCATATTTTTAATAGAGGAGTAGATAAACGTAATATTTTTAATAGCGAAGCAGATATGTGGAGATTTCTGCAAGGGATGTTTTTGTTTAATGAAGAAGATATTTCTCTAGGAATTCTTAGACAAATAGAAAGAGAAAATAAAGGAAGAATAAATTTTAATTTGTTGAAAGAATTTATTGAAAAAAATAAAAGCAATAGGTTGCCTTTAGTAAGAATTATGGCAGATTGTTTGATGCCAAATCATTTCCATCTAATACTCCAAGAGATTAAAGAAAATGGAATATCTAAGTTTATGCATAGATTGGGGACAGGATATACTAATTATTTTAATATAAAAAATACCAGGATCGGAAGTCTGCTTGAGGGACCATTTAAAGCTGTAAAAATAGATAGTGACGAATATTTAAAGTATCTTTTGGTTTATATAAATGTTATCAATCCCGGACAATTAATAGAACCAGAATTAAAAGAAAAAGGGGTGATGGATATAAATAAAGTTTTGAATTTTGCAGAAAATTATTCTTTTAGCACAAACCCTGATTATTTGGGCATAAGAGATTCTATTATTATTGACAAAGGGCTTCTTGGAGAATTTTTTAATGATCCAATAAAGTATAGAAATTTCACAAAAGATGTTTTATTAAGTAAAAAATATAATTTAGCATCTAATTTTTTCTTAGAATGATCGATAGATTTTTATTTACCATGAGCTTAGCTCGTGGCAAATTAAGTAAGCAAGGGGATAAAAACCCTTGTTTTTTGTGTCAGGAATTATATAATTAAAGTAAGAAAACAAGTTTTCTTAATAAATTAAAAAGATGAGTAAGAAAAAAAAGAAGAAATTTAAGAAAGAAAAAGTTAAAAGATTTGCTCTTCCTGTTGAGATAAAGCACGCGATTTTAGGCATCCTGATGATTTTGCTCGCCCTTTTAATCGCTCTAAGCTTTTTTAATAAAGCTGGAACAGCAGGAGTTTATTTTATGAGGGGAGCTAAGTTTCTGGGAGGGATTACAGTCTTTTTTCTGCCTTTAGTCTTTGTCTTAGGAGGTTTGGTTTTTTTGAACTCCAGGGCTAATCAGGAGTTCTTAAACAGAAGCAAAAGAGTTTTCTGGCCAGTTATTTCGGCCTGTTTTATTTTTCTTTTAGGCATAACAGGTATTCTGGCGTCTTTCAAGCCAGAGCTCAAAAGAGGGGGCTGGATAGGGTATATTTTTTCCTGGCCCTTTTTAAATTATTTTGGATTTTGGGCCAGCTTAATTATCTTTTCAGCCTTGACTGTCATAGGAGGAGTGATTTTCTGGTATTTCCTGCGCCGTTCCCACAAGAAAAAAGAAGAAAAACCAGAAGAGCCGGAAGAAGCTCCTAAAACCTCTATAATTAGAAAGATTTTTACTCCTAAGTTTAAAGTAAAAGAAATTTCTCCAGAAGAATCTAGAGGAATAAAACCGTCTGAACCAGTTGAAGTTAAATTGGATAAAAAATTGATTCCTGGAGCCAAGTTGTTTTCCTACCAACCGCCTCCTTTGGATCTTTTAGAGCCTGATAAAGGAGCTCCTACCAGCGGAGACACTAAGCTTAATTCAGCTATTATTAAAAAGACCCTTCAGAACTTTAATATTGATGTTGCTATGTCAGAAATCAATATCGGTCCAACAGTTACCCAATATACTTTTAAGCCGGCTGAAGGAGTAAAACTATCCAAGATAACCGGGCTTTCAAATGATTTGGCTTTGGCTTTAGCTAGCCACCCAATCAGGATTGAAGCCCCTATCCCAGGAAGATCTTTAGTAGGGGTTGAGCTTCCTAATAAAGGAAGAGCCGAAGTCCGCCTAAGAAACTTAATTGATAATTCTATTTTTCAGAAGTCTCCGGCTAATCTACTGCTCGTTCTGGGAAGAGATGTTTCTGGTTCTCCTATTTATACTGATTTAAGTAAAATGCCCCATCTTTTAGTGGCTGGTTCTACTGGTACAGGAAAGACTATTTTTCTTAATTCTTTGATTATGAGTTTGTTGTACCAGCCCAGCACTTTTACTAAGAGCGCTGGACCAGAAAGCTTAAGACTTATTCTCGTAGACCCGAAAAGAGTTGAATTCCCGGTTTACAGCAATCTGCCTCATCTTTTATGTCCTGTTATTTACAGCGCCAGTCAGACCATAGGAGCTTTAAGATGGCTTACTTCAGAAATGGAAAGAAGATTTGATGTTTTGTCAGAAGCTAAGGCAAGGAATATTAATTCTTTTAATGAAAAAGCCTTGTCTGATGGAACTCCTCTGCTTCCTTTTATAGTCCTTGTCATAGATGAGTTGGCTGATTTAATGGCAGCTAAAGGAAGAGAAATTGAAGCTGGTATTGTCAGACTGGCCCAAATGGCCAGAGCAGTAGGCATTCATTTAGTAGTAGCTACCCAAAGGCCTTCAGTAGAGGTTATTACTGGTTTGATTAAGGCTAATATTACTTCCAGAGTTACTTTCCAGGTTGCTTCCCAGGTTGATTCCAGAACAGTTCTGGATATGGCTGGGGCAGAAAAGCTTTTGGGTGGAGGAGATCTGCTTTATCTTTCTTCTTACACGCCTAAGCCCAGGAGGATACAAGGACCATATGTTTCAGAAAAAGAAGTTAGGAAAGTAGTTAAACATATAATATCAGGCCAGGAAGCAGGGTCAGAAATGGATACAGAATTACTTCAGGAGCTGGAAAGAAATTCAGAAGAAGCAGGGGTTTCCAGCCATTCCTATTATGATGGAGATGACCCTCTTTTTGAAGACGCCAAGAATTTAGTTCTTGAGGCTAATAAAGCTTCCGCTTCTCTGCTTCAGAGAAGATTAAGGGTAGGTTACGCCCGGGCAGCCAGACTAATAGATATCTTAGAAGATAAAGGCGTGGTTGGTCCGGCTGAAGGAGCCAAACCTAGAGAGGTCTATGGAGAGATGAAGGAAGTTCCTAAGGAAGAAGGGGAATGGGAAAAAGTTTGACCCCGTTAGAAATAGCGTGATATATTTTTAGGGTAGTTTAAAACAAAACGAAATTTCTAACGGGATTTGACATTAGAGAATAAAAACATTATCCTAAATTATTATGGCAAAAGAAGAAAAACATGATTTACAAGAAGCTATTGAAGAAATAAAACAGCGCTTTGGCGAAGGCGCTATTATGAATTTGAAAGATACGCCAAAAGTTCATGTTGATGCTATTTCCACCGGTTCTATTTCCTTAGATTCTGTGTTAGGCATAGGAGGTGTTCCTCGGGGCAGAGTAATTGAGATTTTTGGTCAGGAGTCTACTGGGAAAACAACCGTGGCTTTACATATCTGCGCTGAAGCTCAAAAAAAAGGAGGTGTAGCTGCTTTTGTTGATGCTGAACATGCTTTAGATCCTGATTATGCCAAAAGAATAGGGGTTAATATCAACGACCTTTTGATTTCCCAGCCTGATTCAGGAGAACAAGCTTTGCAAATAGTAGAAAGCTTAATAAGATCAGGCCAGGTTGACATTATTGTCATTGATTCGGTAGCTGCTTTAGCTCCCAAGGCAGAAATTGCTGGAGAAATAGGGGAATTTCAAATAGGTCTTCAAGCAAGATTAATGTCTGCTGCTTTAAGAAAACTATCTTCAGTAGTGGCTAAAACAAAAACAGTTGTTATTTTTCTGAACCAAACCAGAATGAAAATAGGGGTTATGTTCGGCAATCCAGAAACTACCTCAGGAGGATTAGCTCTCAAG
>Ga0315545_1002584_pt1 | contig 16208 bp, 9 predicted proteins | sample SalMarSW160210MG_FD_203096 | JGI IMG/M metagenome (GOLD analysis project Ga0315545, IMG submission 203096) | Salt marsh sediment microbial communities from the Plum Island Ecosystem LTER, Massachusetts, United States - Salt Marsh Sediment SW1602-10 ...
CCAATGTGTCAGGATACAGGTATAATGACATTTTATATAGAAGCAGGCACCGAATTCAAATACCTTTCCGCCTTAAAAAAAATAATAAATAACGCGGTTAAAAAAGCAACAAAAGAAATTCCTCTCCGCCCAAATACCGTTAATCCTTTTACAGGTAAAAATTCCGGGGATAATACAGGTATGCATATTCCTTATATAATTTGGGATATGGTAAAAGGTAGCGAATGCACGATTTACATACTACCAAAGGGAGGCGGGTCGGAAAATATGAGCGCTTTATGGATGTTAAATCCCAACGAGGGTTTTGTTAAAGCAAAAAAACTTATAGTAGAACATATCATAAACGCCGGAGGAAAACCCTGTCCTCCTACTATAGTAGGAATCGGAATCGGCGGCGGCGCCGATATATGCTTGAGTCTCGCGAAAAAAGCTCTCCTGCGTAAAGTCGGAGTAAGGCATAAAGAAAAACAGATAGCAAAAATGGAAAAAGAACTAATCGAACTCATAAATAAAACAGGTGTTGGCCCCATGGGAATGGGAGGAGGTACTACGGTTCTGGATGTACATATTGAATACGCTCATCGTCATCCCGCGTCTTTCCCGGTAGGTCTGGTTTTGCAATGCTGGGCAGACAGAAAAAAAACAATTAAATTTACTAAAAATTGTACCATAAAAGTTAAATAATGAAAATACTGCATTTGCAAACACCACTTTCAACAAAAGATATCAAAAAATTATCAGTCGGCGACACTGTTTACCTAACGGGAAAATTATTCACAGCACGGGACGAAACACACAAGAAAATGCTCGAGTTAAAAAAGAAAGGTAAGAAAGTACCTTTTAATCCAAAAGAAATGGCGCTTTTTCATTGCGGTCCCATCGTCAAAAAAGAAAAAAATAGATGGATAATAGTATCCGCGGGTCCAACTACTTCAAGTAGAATGGAAGATTTTGAAAATGAATTTTTATCACAATTCGGAGTAAAGATGATTATCGGTAAAGGAGGAATGGGAGGAAAAACACTAAAAGCTCTTAAAAAAACGGGGGCAGTATATACCCATTTTACAGGGGGCGCCGGTGCGCTCGCGGCAAAATCCATAAAAGAAGTTGAAAATGTATATTTCCTTGAAGAGCTCGGAATACCAGAAGCCGCCTGGATACTAAAAGTCGAAAATTTCGGACCCCTTATTGTAACGATGGATGCGAAAGGAAATAGTTTTTATGAAAAAAAGAAAAAAACATAAACCACAGAGAACACTGAGAATTTAATTGTTTAAAAAAAACACAGAGTACACAGAGAAAAACAAAAAAGGAACAGTCAATGGCTGAGAACAAAAAACATGACATAGAAAAATTAATAAAGAAAGCCGAAGAGCCTCAAAAGATATCCCCGAAATGGCATGAATATTACCGGGGCAAAATTGAAAGTTCTATAAAGTGCTCAGTAACAAGCACGGATGATTTCAGTATATGGTATACACCGGGTGTCGCGGAACCATGCAGAATGATAAATAAAGACCCCTCACTTGCTTACAAATTCACGAATAAATGGAATAATGTCGCGATTATATCAGATGGTTCTAGAGTTCTTGGGCTGGGTGACATAGGTCCACTTGCCAGCCTGCCGGTTATGGAAGGGAAAAGCCTTTTATTCAAATACCTCGGAGGAGTAAGCGCATTTCCAGTCGTTCTCGACACAAAAGACCCTGAGAAATTCATTGAAACGGTCAAAATAATCGCTCCCGGTTTTGGCGGAATAAACCTCGAAGATATAGAAAATCCGAAATGTTTTTACATTCTGGATCGACTCAGAGAAGAACTAGACATTCCGGTCTGGCATGATGACCAGCAGGGAACAGCATCTATAGAACTTGCCGGAATCATTAACGCGCTAAAACTCATAGGAAAAGACTTAAATAAAGCAAAATTTTCTATTATAGGTGCGGGCGCCGCGAATGTTGCACTCTGCAGGATATTATTCAAAGCCGGAGCAACCGAAAAAAATATTGTAGTTTCCGACAGTAAGGGAATCCTTCATAGAAACCGGGAAGACCTCGAAAAAAACAAAGAATATAACCCCTATAAATGGGAACTAGCTTGCAAGACAAACGGAGAAGAAAAAAAAGGAAACGCAGGGGAAGCAATTAAAGGCACGGACGTTATGGTCGCGGCCTCGAAACCGGTTCCGGGAACAATAAAGAAAGAATGGATTTCCGGAATGAATGAAGACGCAATCGTTTTTGCCGTGGCAAATCCGGTTCCCGAAATCTGGCCATGGGAAGCAAAAGAAGCAGGCGCAAGAATAGTCGGAACGGGACGCTCTGATTTTGAAAACCAGATAAATAATTCTCTCGGTTTCCCCGGCATATTCAGAGGAACACTCGATGTAAACGCGAAAACCATAACGGACGAAATGACAATAGCGGCAGCTTATTCGGTGGCGAAAACAGCTGCAGAAAAAGGTCTCAGAGAAAACTATATAGTCCCATCGATGGACGAATGGGAAGTTTTTATAAACGAAGCAGTCGCCGTCGGGCTTAAAGCAATAGAACAGGGAATAGCAAGAACACCTTTAAGTGAAAACGAATTGCGAAAAAGTGCTGAAGAATTAATAAGCAATTCAAGAAAACAAACAGAACTTCAAATTAAAGAAGGATTGATAAAAAAACCACCTGCTTAGTTCCTCCGGATCGGTTATTAGTTAATTAGTTGATTAGTAACAAAAAAGAGCGCCCCGTCCGGGGCGCTCTTTTTCTAATTCCGCATTAAAAGATTACTTCATTCAACTAGTAGAACCTTATCTGTTTTAGTAAACTCTTTCCCGTTTGCTTGCATTCTTACGAAATACACTCCCGCAGGTATACCTTTTATATTTATTTTCTCTGAATAAAAACCCGCTTGTTCTTCTTTTGAAATCTCTTTTACGACTTTTCCCATTACATCATATACGCTAAATATGACATTAGCCTTATCAGGAAGAGTATATTTGATTTCAAAGCGACTATCTGTTGTTATTCTCTCTACATTCATTGAATAAGTTTTGGGTAATTCATCGGAAGGAACACCTAAAACAATAACAACAGTAAATACCGCGTCGCTTTCGTCGGTAGGGTCTCCGTCCGTATCACTCACGCTTACGAGACAATTACTCGAAGGAACATTCGGTATCGTCCAGGAATAGGAACCGTCATCCGGCGTACTTGCTATTTCTTCGTTCCATGAACTGCCATTGTTTGTTGAATATTCGATTTTAACAGTACCGCTGGTACCACCAGACGTCCAGGTAATATTATACAAACTATCAATATTCCATTCCTCTCCACCGTTGGGAGAAATCACTGTGATATATGGAGTTATTGCAAAAAGTGAATCACTTGTATCTGACGGACTTCCGGATGTATCGCTCACCCGCACAAGACAACTATCTGAAGGAGCATCGGGAATCGTCCAGGAATAAGAACCGTCGTCTGGTGTACTGGTGATTTCTTCGGTCCATGAACTACCGTTGTCTGTCGAATATTCGATTTTAACATTACCGCTGGTACCACTGGATGTCCAGGTAATATCATATATGTCATCTACACGCCAATCTTCACCCCCATTCGGAGAGGTCACTGTGATAGATGAAATAACTTCCGGCAAGACTTTCACCAATTCAATACCGTAGTCCTCACCAAGATTTCTCGAATATTGTCTGTCTGTCCCATTGTTCCAGTGTTCGTGTACTCCAAGGCTTGGGAGTGGAGTTCCATCTCCTTCAGGGTCATAAACTATATCGTCCGGCCAGTTATCTGAATCGGCAGCCTGCTCTAAATAATCATCAGTCCCCTCCATCTGAACATAGGTAAGGTCACTACCAGGATGGTTCTCCTCAGTATATTCTGTTCTCAGAAAATCAAAACCTACCGATTCGATTGCCACATTATCCTGAGAGATGAATATCGATGAACTCCAGTCGTCGTCGAATGGGGCAATTTGCCATTTAGTAGGTTGATCTATCTCATAACCCGCCGACCACAGGGCATCCATTAAGAAGACTAAATTTTTCCCTCTGAATAATTCCCAACCCATAAGATCTACTGTGACTCTATATAATCCATAACCATATCTTGCGTTTTTCTCATCAGGATATCCATCGGGAACAACAAGCCCCATATGAAGGTGTTGAGCGTCGCCTCGTGTATGAGAACCAAAATGGTTTTTGGCAAACATTGTGACTCCCGCTCTCATATGTCCCTTTAAGGTCGGTACATTTATAAGATATTCGCAATCTTCAAAGATTTTATAAACGTGATCGTTGTAAATAGGATCCCCATCTGAAGCGTCATGCATGCTTCCGTCTCCTTCACGAAGGACCGCTCCGCTGTCAGAATAATAAATCATAGAATCGCCCACTTCGGCTATTTCTCTTCCTCCATAATCTCTATCATGATCCAGATAATGAATATCGGGATATTTTCCGTGCCAGAGGGTATAGTCATGATTATAGATATGTTTCATCGGATCACCAATATAGATATCAGTTTCCGCGACACCAACGCTATCTACTAAGTGCCTTAAAAGGGATAATATTAAGTGAGGAGATGTTTCCGATATACCATAGTTATAGGGTTCGAAGTTAGCGCCAATGGACCAGGCACTTGTTCTGTTAATCTTTATGAATATTATTTCGCCCGCTTCGTATCCGACATCACCTTTTCCTCTGTTTGAATTGTTATATCTGAAAAATACATCCCAGGCGTCGGCGATATCACTTTCCCCTGTAAATGCCCTGACGGCGGTATCGAGCATCGCGTCTATTACACTCTGATCGTTATTTTCATCAAGAAACCATCCATGTCCACTTAAATCGGGGTCGCAATCTTCATTTGTCGCGTCCGGGTCATGCACCCACACTACCCTTCCCGGGAAGGTACCCTGTTCTTCTCCCATGGGTTCGTTTGCTTCGAGCTCTCTTGTTTCATAAATCGGAATTTGCTGCGCGTAGGCGTATTTATTGGTATGTAATACTAAAAATGTCCCGGCTGCTACGCTTACTAAAAGAAGTATTATACCGAAAGAATATCTGGACTGACTTAATTTTTCCTTAGCTTTACGAAATGAGAAAAGCGAAGTAAATATTGCGATGATATACGCGAGAAAAGTCGTAGCGGTCGGTACCGCAACCTTCATACAGGGATATCTCAGCCTGCTTGGTTTTGTTCCCACTCTAATAATTACCCATAACAGGGAAAGAAGTCCTATAATAGGAAACAAGAATATCGATTTGGTTCCGCTGTATTTGCTTTTAGCTCTCTTGAAGTTGTGTTTTATATGTTTTAGTAAGAGGACTAAATTTTCTTTTGTTTTTCTGAACATTTTTTCTCTCCTTATTTATATGATTTTTGCTTGAATTGATATCTTTCTAAAACAACTCCTGTATCTATTCTATCAATGAAAGATAATAGCAATCCGCTTTTCGCAAGTTTATTTTAATTATACAAACAAAAAAGGGATCAAGGATTCGAGGTTTCGAGAATCCTAGAAAAACAAAAACAAAAACTTTGTGTTCTTAGTATCTTTGCGTGAGATTATTTTTTGGTGTTGGGTGTTGGTTTTTTGAAAATACAAAAATATTTTTCCTCTGTGTTCTCAGTGTGTTCTTTTTTCTCTGTGCTCTCTGTGGTGAAATCCTTAAAGAAGTCCTTGCGGAAAAGTTAATTCCCTTTTATTGTTCGTTTATGGAAAACGAATTTAAACTTATATCGGATTATAAACCAACAGGAGACCAACCTCAGGCTATCGAAAACCTTATAAAAGGTATAGAAAAAGGGAGAAAGCATCAAACTCTCCTGGGTGTAACAGGTTCCGGCAAAACATTTACAATGGCAAATTTAATAGAGAAATTAAACATGCCGACCCTTATCATTTCACATAATAAAACTCTATCGGCGCAGTTATACGGTGAGTTTAAACAATTTTTTCCGGAAAACGCTGTAGAATACTTCGTATCATATTACGATTACTATCAACCGGAAGCTTATGTTCCGGAAAGTGATACATATATAGAAAAAGACGCGTCTATAAACGAAGAAATAGAGCGATTAAGAATGAAGGCTACGACTTCTCTTCTTGAACGAAAAGATGTAATAATTATCGCCTCTGTTTCCTGTATATACGGTCTCGGTTCCCCAACCGATTTCAGAAAACAATTAATAGAAATCTCACCGGGGATGCGAATATCAAGAGAAAATTTAATAAAAAAACTGGTTTCAAATCAATACAAGCGTAACGATATCGAGTTTGAACAGAAAAACTTTCGAGTAAGAGGAGATATAATCGATTTATTTCCATCTTACGAATTCAGGGGATACAGAATAGAATTTTTTGGAGATGAATTAGAAAGAATATCCGCTATAGACCCTATAAGCTCAAAAAGAATAGAAGAAATAAATAAACTTCATATATATCCCGCTCATCATTTTGTTTTACCTGAAGATAGAGTCTTAAATTCCATAGAAAGAATTGAAAAGGAAATGGAAGAAAGAGTTCAATATTTCTTGGATAATAAGAAATATATAGAGGCGCAAAGAATAGAAAGCAGAACAAGATATGATATTGAATTTTTAAGGGAAATCGGTTTTTGTTCGGGCATAGAAAATTATTCCAGATATTTATCTTTGAGGGAAGAAGGCGACCCTCCTTATACGCTTATAGACTATTTTCCGGATGATTTCCTCACCATTATAGACGAATCTCATAGGACAATCCCTCAAATAAGAGGGATGTACCACGGAGACAGATCTAGAAAAGAAACTCTTGTAGAATACGGATTCAGACTTCCTTCGGCTCTCGACAACAGGCCTCTCGATTTCGTGGAATTTCAACAAAAAACAGACAAAGTTATTTACACCTCCGCAACGCCACAGGATTGGGAAATAGACAAATCAAAAGGAAAAATCGTAGAACAGTTGATTCGACCAACAGGGATTATCGATCCCCCAATCGAGATAAGAAAAACAGGAAATCAAATCGATGACCTTATAGAAGAAATACGAAAAGAAGTCGAAAAAGGGCATCGGATACTCGTCACTACACTAACAAAAAAAATGTCGGAAGAACTTACAGAATACTTAATCGATGTTGGGTTAAGAGTAAAGTATTTACATTCAGAAATAGACGCCCCAAAGAGAATGGAACTACTTAGAGGCCTGCGTCTGGGTGACTTTGATGTCCTGGTAGGAATAAATCTCCTAAGAGAAGGTCTCGACTTGCCGGAAGTCACGTTAGTTGCAATTCTCGACGCAGATAAAGCGGGTTTTCTACGTTCAGAAACCTCTATAATACAAACAGCAGGAAGAGCTGCACGTAATATCAACAGTAGAGTTATACTCTATGCGGAAGGAGAGACAATTGCGATTAAAAATGCTTTAAAAGAAATACATAGAAGAAGAAATATTCAGCTTGAATATAATAAAAAACACAATATTATACCTGAAAGTATAAAAAAAACACGCGAGCAGATAATGTTGACAACAGCAGTTGCCGGAGAGAAGAAGAAAGACAGTGAAATAATGATTGATTTAGAAATACCCGAAGAATTTTCTTCGGAAATAGAAAGAATAGAAATGATAGAAAAGCTAAAGGAAGAGATGCAACAAAGCGCCGAGAAATTGGAATTCGAAAGAGCGGCAAAAATAAGGGATGAAATCAGGAGGATAATCCGTGACCAAATTAAAGAAAGAAAAAGTTCTTCCGTTAATAAAAAAAGCTCTAGCGGAAGATATAGGCAAAGCTGATTTAACAACACAGCATATTGTACCAAAAACACACACTTCATCAGGCATAATTAAGACAAAAGAAAAAGCAGTCCTCTCTGGCTTAGAAATAGTCGGGTGGATATTTAAAGAGTTAGGCAAGATCAAAACAGAGATTCTCGCAAGCGAAGGGGTGTGGTTAAGCCCTCAGGAAATAATACACGTTCAGGGAAATACGCGAGCGATAATGACGGGAGAAAGAGTCGCTTTAAATTTTATCCAAAGATTAAGCGGAATATCTACCTATACTAAAAAATTTGTCGATAAAATAAAAAACAACGAAACTTTGATATTAGACACAAGAAAAACCACCCCAACATTGAGATATCTGGAAAAATATGCGGTACAAATGGGAGGAGGAACCAATCACAGAATGGGATTGTATGATAAAGTTTTAATAAAGGAGAATCATATAAAAATAGCGGGGGGAATCAAAAAAGCTCTTTCTCTAATCGAGGGAGAAATCGAAGTGAAAAATATTAAAGAAGTTAAAGAGGCCATAGAAAACGGAGCTAATCATATACTGCTCGATAATATGTCCATAAAAGACGTAAAAAAATCGGTAGCTCTGGCAAAAGAAAAAAATATATTGCTGGAATATTCCGGAAATGTAACATTAGAAAATATCGAAGAAATCGCTAAAACAGGAGTGAACTATATTTCAGTCGGAGCACTAACTCATTCCTATAAATCTATAGATATTTCTCTTTTGCTTAAATGATATTGTTCCTTTTTCTTTCTCTTTTAGGTGATGATAACACTCTTTATTTAATGGACAGGAGTCTTTCTCTTTTACCTGTAGAAGAAGAATTTCGTTTTCTCTACTGTAAAAACGGGGTTCAAACAACACACGGTTCACGGGATTCAGAAAATTTGTATGGAATTTACAGAGTAAAAATCTGGATGCCTCTTTTTTCAAAAATAATTTTTGAATATAATCTGGAAAAAGAGGATGATTATGATATCAAGAAGGAAGAAAATCTATTTAAACTCAGATGGATACCGGAAGAAAATTCCGGGATTCCTCTTTCCGTTTCTCTGTTCTTTTCACCAGAGTCATCAAAAAGCAACAGATATTCAGGTATGGGATTCGGGTACTGGGAAAATACTAAAAACAATCATTTTTTAAATGTAGTTATACACGAATTTGAAAATTCTCTTACAGAATCCCCTATAAGCATTGAACTACAAGGCTGCGTTAATAATAATCAGGCGGATTTGCACTATAAATACTATAAAACAATAAAAGCAAAGAAAAAGTTTTTAGAAAACAATGATGAAATAGGACATGGTGAATATGATGCAATGGGTCTCAAAAACACCATTTATTACCATGTCTTACCTAAAATTTCCCCGGGACTGAAATTAAACTACTCAAAATTTGATTCATCTTATATATCACTGCCCGAAGACACTCTTGCTTATATGTCTAACACAGGAAATCTTTTCGCTGAACCATTTATAAAAACGAAAGTCTCGGAAAGAGGTACTATTCACATCGGTTTTCCGATGAATTGGAAATATATTAAAAACGACTCATTAGAGTATAAAAGAAAATGGATAGGATTAACTTTGCTATATAATCATTCACTATCTAACCATTTAGACCTAACTATAGGGTTACAAAAATCATGGAGAAATTTAGACGAACAAAAAAACAACGAAACCCGAGGAGTTTTGGGAATTGACCTAAAATTCAGTCAAACAACATATTTTGCCTTCCGTCAGGGAATAGAATTGGACTTACCTCTTCCTGGAAAATTCAAAGATTATAACAATCATACCTACTTTATGTTAAATCATTGTTTTTAAATCCCCTCCACCCCAAAAAAAATCTCACACAAAGATACTAAGACACAAAGAAAAAAATCTTTCTTGTTTTAGAAACTCATCCTACACCAACCTTTTGACATTTGAAGCTATTTTTTTGACTCGAAACTAGAAACACGAAACGCGAAACTTTTTCATTTAATTAATACAAACTTTTCCGGAGGAAAAATTCTTTCCCCCGCCTTCACTACAAGAAAATAAACTCCGGATGATACATTAGATAAACTTATATTAGTTGTAAACCAACCGGCATTATTCGTCTCCAAATCAGAAGTAATATTTCTACCGGTCGCATCATAAACTAAAAATTCTACATCTGTCTGAAAGGGAAGACTGTAATTTACGTCCAGAACATTTTTGTTAATAAGTTTCGGGACATTTAATGCATATTGTTCGGGAGCAATATTAAAATCAAAAATATTATCGGAGTTCCTAATAATAATCTCATTTTTCCCATACTGATACCCAACCCCTACCGAATAAATATCATAGAAACCACACAGCAAAGAATCTTCCAATTCATAAAAACCATTGATATCGGAGGTCAAGGAAGCAATCGGAGAAATAATAGTGGTATCACTACCCGCATTATAAATTTGTAGGTTTATTTCATTTATTGAATCGGAACCGCTAATAATATACCCGGAAAGCCATCCCATATAATTTTTAACGGATATAATACTCTGAAAAATATTGTATCCACTTTTACCGAGAACCACTCTAAGTTCACCAACCTCTCCCATCATCAAATCATGCTCTAATAAATTTTCAGATGTAAATAAAGAAGTATCGAATCCGGGTCCTTCTAAAAACATGAAAAAGGAAGATAGCCCGGTAGAACCCTCAACATTACCAGAAATACCCGGCATCAAACCATCCGATAACTGTATAGTATCACAGGAGGCTTTAATATTGGGAGAAGGCAGGTCTAACGCCCCATAAACAGGTAGAGCTCTCCTATACATTAATCTTGATAGAGCAGTATCCGTAAATGACACTTGAAGTTCTTCCCCTAAAGCAGCGTTAATGTTTATAAAAACTTTACCTAAATTATCCGTAGTATCACAAGCCTTAAAACCGTAACCATCAACTCTAACCTCGAGTCCGCTGCGAGCTGTTATTTCAACTTCCGTCGGCACGTTTACTTCGACGGAATCAGGCGAAAAATCGACACCCAAAATCGGTATAGTATACATGTAAGGCTCGTAATTAAATTTACTAACCGTCAAATAAATATACTCATCAAAAAAAATATTCTCTGAATTAATTGTTAATGTATATACACCTGATGAATTCGTGTAGGCGGATTCTATTAAAGAATTTACTTCACCATAAAATGCTATCAGAGCATTATCGACGGGAGTAACGGAATCCTCCTCAAAAATTATTATCTCGTACACTAAAGAATCAGGATAAATAACATCAGGCTTGTTAACTTTAAACTTTTTCGGAATATTTGTCCTAAGCTCGATCGAAGGATCCCCGAAAATATGCCATGTTTGAGCTATTTCCACACCAAGCTCGGAGGTATCTCCTCCATATTGTTCAATCATATAACAACAACCGTTAAAATATATACTTCCGGCAGTACTCGCCTCGTAATGCGCAAGTAAATTAACAGCACCTTCCTGCCCTACACAGGGAGGAATCCAGGTTTGATCAATAGTAGGAGCCAGGGTAACAATAAAACCCGTAGGCGACTCAGGTGTGCCGGCGGTTAAAGCATCTTCGGAAAAACAAGTTCTACCGTTAAAATTACCAACCTGGCACCCAACTGTAATCACATGCGGAAGCATCGTATAATTAGTCAGCGCCGCAATATTACTCCTATAAAAACCCCCTCCACTTCCCCAACCTGAGGCATTCCCATGTCCGATATAATTTATATTAGACACACCCGCGTTTATTGAATTGAAAATAATAGAAGAAGTACCCCAGGGATCATAACTCGAATCGATAGAAGTATAAGTAAAATATGGAGAAATATCATACAACAAAGTATCTTTCAACCATTCACATCTCTGCTTATCCATTATTGTATCGTCATCATCACTCAGGTCACTGGCAACCATAAGACCTCTACTATACCAATCTGTTCCCTCTTCCGGATTTCTTTCATATTCGATGCTGCGCATCACCTGATTCCTTATATTATTTACATCTCCCCCGTTAGATGAAAATCGACCTATAAAAAGATCCGGATATTTATCATCTCCATCCGTATAAGTGTAAACGTGATCAGCATCCTTGCCCAAAGCCAATCCAACAGTACCTTTATAAGGCGGGAGCTCATCCCCATCACCAACAAGTAAACAAAAAGCAACACCCAAACTGTCATATTGATTTTGAATAAAATTTCTAACCGAAGCAGTATCGCTGCCAACGGTCGACAAACTATATAAATCAGTCGGAATCCCCTTTTTTCTTTTCCAAACTAAGAAAGAATCCATTTCAGAAAGATACTGATCGGCAGATATAATAATCATTCTACCGGCATCTTCTTCGAGCATGTCATATCTTAAATTACTCTCAGAAAAGTTAACAAAGAAATCCCTGTATAAATTCTTGACTGACGGAGAAATTACTCTTTTTACTAACCGGCTTTTAACATTTGATAAGGAAATACCTTCCGAATATATCTCGATAATTAGTTTATTAAGTATTATAAGTTCTCCTGTCCCGGCATCATAACGAATCGGATTAACATAAACAGTTATTCCTCTAAAGTCTTTAATGATAAATGGATTCGATATGGTTACAACTTCAGCCGGAAAAATGTCATCTGACGTATAAAAATCGCTAAAAGTATACGGTACAGATGAAGGAGACACATTTCGTAAAATATTTCCCTTGGAAGGCATAACAGGCGGAACTTTTACTCTTTCAAAATCTTCCTTAATAATCCTTAATTTCATCTCCATATTATCGGGAATAATTACACTTTTAGCTACTCTGGGAAGTTGTGGGTACCCTTTTTTTAAATAATCAACAACACCGGGCATATTTACTCTTGAATAGCTTTCTCCATTAATCACGACAGTATCCAGATAAAACCCGGGGAAAGTAAATTCTATTTGTGTATTTCCATAACTATTCCCGGATACATTACACTGAATGCTCTTCGCATTGCTATTCTGAAGACTTAACCAACTACCAAGGGTTAGAAAAATTAAAATCATATTATAATTATAATTCTTTAAAGTTAATCAGTCAAGTCAAGAAAAAAACAACAGGAACCACAAGATTACACAGATTAACACAGAAAAAAAATATTTAACCACGAAATACACAAAAAACACAAAATATTTTGCTGTTTTTTACAATTCAACTATTTAACGATTTTTCAATTTAACCGATCCGCAGGATTCTATCCGCAGGATCTCTCATGCCGAAGTAACCATTTCTTTCTATGTATCCCGCTTGCGTATCCACCAATTTCGCCATTACTCATTATTACCCTATGACAGGGAATTATTATTCCTATGGGATTAAAATGCACTGCCATACCAATACTTCTGGCACCTTTGGGATTACCGATTCTCTTTGCAAGTTCACCATAAGAAACGGTTTCCCCGTAAGGAATTTTTAATAGTTCTTTCCAGACTCTTTCTTGGTATGGTGTTCCTTTTGTTGATAATTTGCAATCAAATTCTTTTCTTTCCCCTTTAAAATACTCTTTTAGTTGTTTTTCAACATGAGAATTCGAACGTATAAATTTGAAATCACTTTTAATAAAATCTGAAATTTTTTCTCCGTAATCTCCTTCGATAAAACTTACCATTAGAACGCCTTCTTTCCTCCAAACGAAAAAAACATCCCCTACAGGGGATGTAATTTGATTCCAGAATAAAGTTTTATTACTTTCTTTTTTTACCAAGAAAAAATTTTTTCTGCTCTAAGAGAGATTTTATCTTTCGAATTTCCATCATATTCGTACTTCCCGAAACGGAAACAGGTTCTCCCGCAGACAAAATAACAATATCTTCTCCGTTAACCAGACCTTTTTTATACAAGAATTCCGCGGAATCGCACAACATATCATCAACATGTTTATAAAACTTAGCCATAAATGGTCTTACACCCCATATAAGATTCATCTGCCTTTCAACAACTTCCTTGTCCGTAAAGGCAAGTATATCGATATCCGGTCTGAATTTCGCGATCTTTCTTGCCGTATAACCGGAAGAAGTATGCGCTATTATAAATTTGGCCGAACTGTCTCTCGCCGCCTGCCATACATTCTTCGCAATAATATCCGCTATTTCACATTTCACCGATTTTAAAGCATCCGGCAATCTACCAAGCAAGTAAGTTTCCATTTTTTGAATTGTCTCTGCCATAAATTGAACGGATTTTACCGGATATTTACCAACCGCGGTTTCCTCGGATAACATAACCGCATCGGCCCCATCTTCAACCGCATTGGCAACATCTGAAACCTCGGCTCTTGTCGCTCTCGGATGTTCGGTCATAGACATTAACATTTGAGTCGCTACTATAACAGGTTTTTCATTCTCCAGACATTTTCGTATTATAGTCTTCTGTAAAAGCGGAACATCCGACGCGGGAACTTCAACCCCCAGGTCACCTCTAGCTATCATAACCGCGTCCGAAGCCGCGAGGATTTCATCAAGATTTTCTACTGCTTTCATATGTTCTATTTTTGCAATAATTTGCATATTTGATTTTTCTTTTTTCAAAACGTTCCTTATTTTGTTGATATCTTTTGCGCTTTTAACAAAAGAAGCAGCTACAAAGTCAAAACCCATTTTCGCGCCAAACTTGATGTTTTTCAGGTCTTTTTTAGTCGGAGCAAAAAGACCGATATCTTTTCCGGGTATATTAACGGATTTTTTGGAAGATATTTTACCTCCGTAAACTACCCTACATTTGACAGAAGAGCTAACCTTTTCAACTTTAAGCTCTAAACTACCGTCGGACATAAGAATAGTATCGTCTTTTTTTAGATAATCAAATAACTTAGGATAATCTACGGGCAGTTTTTTTTCATCTCCCAGAATATCCTCTCTGACAAGTTCAACTTCATTTCCTCTTAATAACTCTGTATCTTCTTTAATCCTTCCTAACCTTACTTCCGGACCCTGAGTATCCATCATTATTCCAATATGAGGAGTTACTTCCCTTAAATTTTCATAAGTTTTTTGCGCTTCTTCTTGCGTTCTGTGGGAAAAATTAAGTCTGGCAATATTAAGCCCACTTTTTACCATCTCTTTTATTACTTTTTTATCTTCCGATGAAGGACCAATAGTGGCGATAATTTTAGTTTTTCTCATTTTCTATCCTTTTTTATATGATATAAACACATAATATACTTTGTCAAGCTTTTCTTTTTAAACTAAGCTCTTAGATATTAGCTTTTGGCAATTAGCTTAAAAAACAAATATAAAACTACAATATTTACATGTATAGCAATCTGAATTTTCTGGTGTTGTTAGGGGGTAACGCTAAAAGCAAATGGCTAATAGCAAATAGCTGGAGTGGAATGGTTTTGGGGGCTTTACAATTTCTCGTTTGTTATTAATCCTTCCAGTTTCTGCTCTTCTCTAATCTTCTTTATATTATCTCCGTCGTACAAATATTCGGCTGGCAAAAGCCTACCGTTATAATTGGAAGCCATTGTTCTCGTATACGCACCACAACTATGAATTATTAGCAAATCTCCCACTTTAAGTGAAGGAAGCTCATAAGTTCCGAATTCATCAGAATTTTCACAGATAGGACCGACAACCCGGGATTTTATTTTGTCACCCATTTCTTCAAAAAGAGGTTCTATATGATGGTACGCATCATAAATCGCGGGACGAGGATTATCATTCATACCCGAATCGACTACATAAAGAGGTACCCCTTCTCTCTCTTTTACATCGATAATTCCGGTAATAATAAATCCTGATTCTGCTACCAAAAACCGCCCTAATTCAAGAAATATTTTTACATTATATTTATTTGAAATCTCTCTGTAAGTTTCACTGAGAGAACCCGCATTAAATCCTTTCTCCCCTTCCCTATACGGAATTCCAAATCCTCCACCAAGGTTTACATATTCTATCGATAAACCCTTTTTATTAAAAAACTCTATTGAATCTTCCATTTTTCCGAGAGCCTCCAAATAAGGTTCTGGTGCAAGTAGCTGTGAACCAATATGATAATGCACTCCAACGAGTTCAATCGTTTTGAAATCTTTTGCTATGTCGTATACCTTATCCAAATCTTGAACCGGAATCCCAAATTTACTCCACGGCGAACCTGTGGAAAGATGAGAATGTGTTTTTGGAAATATTCCCGGATTAATTCTTACAAAAGCCTTAACCTTTTGTTTTAAATCAGTCGCGCAAATATCAAGAAGAACAGCCTGATCGAAAGATTCAAAGTTAAAGAACCTTACGCCTTTATCGATTGCGTATTTTATTTCTTCCTTTTTTCTGGCAAGACTATCATAAAGAATTTTCTCCGGGGCGATTCCCGCCTGTAGAGCCATAAAAAGCTCTCCGGGAGATACTATCTCTGCACCGATACCATGTTCTTTTAAGATTTTTAAAATCGAAATAGAAGAATTCGCCT
>Ga0315545_1002585_pt1 | contig 16202 bp, 12 predicted proteins | sample SalMarSW160210MG_FD_203096 | JGI IMG/M metagenome (GOLD analysis project Ga0315545, IMG submission 203096) | Salt marsh sediment microbial communities from the Plum Island Ecosystem LTER, Massachusetts, United States - Salt Marsh Sediment SW1602-10 ...
GCCGGACCCCCATGGTGGAGTGGGTTACCTCCAAGAACATGGATGAGGTGGAGGACGGTAAGGTCGAGATTATCGGGCCGGATATAGCCGATATAACCCCCGGCTCAAAGCTGCCGATGGCTATCGCCGTTGAGGTCGCCGGCAGGGAGATGCAGGAGGACTTTGAGCCTATCCTGGAGCGCCAGATTCACCACCTGTTAAATTATGCCCAGGGCTTGATGCACATCGGGCAGAGGGATATCGCCTGGATACGATTGGCCAAACAGGCGGTGGACAAGGGCTTTACCCTGCACCATATCGGTGACATCCTTCACGCCAAGCTGCACCAGGACTTCGGCCGTATATTTGATAAAGTACAGGTAAAGGTATATACCGAGGAAGCCAAGGTAAAAGAGGTGGAGGAGAAGGCGAGGGAGGTGTACAGAATTAGGGATGCCCGAATCGAGGGCATGACCGACGAAGGGGTGGAGACCTACTACTCCTGCACCCTGTGCCAGTCCTTCGCCCCCAGCCACGTCTGCACCATCAGCCCGGAGAGGACGGGCTTATGCGGCTCCTATAACTGGATGGACTGCAAGGCCTCTTTCGAGATTAACCCCACCGGGCCCAACCAGCCGGTGGAAAAGGGCGAGTGCCTCGACCCCAAGCTGGGGCAGTGGAAGGGGGTAAACGAGTTTATCTACAAGGCCTCCCGGCAGAAGATAGACCACTATAATTTCTACAGCATCGTCTACGATCCGATGACTACCTGCGGCTGCTGTGAGTGCATCGCCGCCATCCTGCCCATGTGCAACGGGATAATGACGGTAAATAGAGAGTACACCGGAGAGACCCCCTGCGGGATGAAGTTCACCACCCTGGCCGGGACTATCGGCGGGGGATTAAGCACCCCCGGCTTTGTTGGGCACAGCAAGTACAATGTCTGCCAGAGGAAGTTCATTGCCGGCGACGGCGGCTTCGAACGGCTGGTCTGGATGCCCAAGTCACTTAAAGAGGAGATTGCCGACCGGATTAAAGCGCGGGCAGAGGAGATTGGCATCCCCGACCTGCCCGATATGATTGCCGATGAGACTATAGGCGTCACCGAGGAGGAGATTCTCCCCTTCCTGGAGGAGAAGGGCCACCCGGCGCTTAAGATGGACCCGCTGCTGGGTTAGCCGCGATAGAGATAATACCGCTTTTAGAGCGGATAGAGATAAGAGGCTGGGAAAGGAGTGTGTAAAATATGGCGCTTACCGGTATTGATATATTTAAGTTACTGCCCAAGACCAACTGTAAGGAGTGCGGGGACCCTACCTGTCTTGCCTTTGCCATGAAACTGGCCGCCGGTAAGGCGGAGCTGAGCGCCTGCCCCTATGTTTCCGAGGAGGCCAAGGCCAAGCTATCCGAGGCTTCGGCGCCGCCGATTACGCCGGTCACTATCGGCGTGGGCGAGCGGGCGCTGAAAGTAGGCGGCGAGACGGTCATGTTCCGCCATGAGAAGAGGTTTGAGAATCCCCCCGGTTTTGCCATCCTCGTAAGCGATGGCATGGATGACGCCGAGGTTGACCGCCGGCTTGCGAATTTCAAGCAGCTTGAGTACGAGCGTATAGGGCTTACCCTGCGCCCCGATTTGATAGCGGTCAAGAGCGATTCCGGGGATAAGGCCAAGTTCGCGGCCCTGGCCGGCAAGGTGAAGCAGGGCAGCGACGGCGGCATTATCCTGATGAGCGATAATCCGGATGTCATGGCCGCCGGGCTGGCCGCCTGCGCCGACGGCAAACCGCTGCTCTACGCGGCTACCGAGGAGAACTGGGAGAAGATGGCCGAGCTGGCCAAGGCCAACTCCTGCCCGCTGGCGGTGAAGGCGGCTGATTTAGAGAAGTTAGCCGGGTTGACTGAAAAGCTGACCGGGGCCGGGGTTAAGCAGATGGTTATAGATTCCGGTTCGCGGAGCCTGCGCCAGGCGTTTGAAGACCAGGTGGTCATCCGGAGCTCCGCTTTGGCCAAGAAGTTCCGCCCGCTGGGCTTTCCCACCATCGTTTTCCCGGCGGAGATGACCGACGACCCGATGAAGGAGGCGGTGATTGCTTCTATCTTCGTAGCCAAGTACGGCGCCATTATCGTCCTCTCCGACTTTTACGGGGAGAGCCTCTTCCCGCTGCTGGTGGAGCGGCTGAATGTCTATACCGACCCCCAGCGGCCGCTGGCAACTAAAGAAGGCATCTATGAGATAGGCAACCCCGACGAAAACTCGCCGGTGCTTATTACCTCCAACTTCTCCCTCACCTATTTTATTGTCTCCGGCGAGATTGAGAGCAGCCGCGTCCCCAGCTACCTGCTGGTCAAGGATACCGAGGGGCTTTCGGTGATGACCGCCTGGGCGGCGGGGAAGTTCGTCTCCGACGTTATCGCCCCCTTCGTTAAGAAGTGCGGCATTGTCGATAAGGTAAAGCACCGCAAGCTGATAATTCCGGGATATGCCGCCGCCGAGAGCGGCGGGCTGGAGGAGGAGCTGGGGGATTGGGAGGTTCAGGTAGGGCCCAGGGAGGGGTCTAACATACCGGCTTATCTGAAGAGCTGGAAACCGTAAAGTATAAAGCCATGAAGGGGGAAACATGATCCTTATTGGCGAAAATCTGAATATAATGTCCCAGACACTTGGCCCGGCGCTGAGGGGGAGGAACCCCGGGCCTGTCCAGGAGATGGCTAAGGCCGAGACCGACATCGACTATATAGACCTTAACATCGGCCCCGCCCGCAAGGCCGGGGATGAGATGATGGAGTGGGTGGTGAAGACGGTGCAGGCGGTTACCGATAAGCCGCTGTCGCTGGATACCACCAACCCGGTGGCTATGGAAGCCGGGCTTAAAGTATGCAAGGGCAAGGCGCTGATTAACTCCGTCTCCCTGCAGCCGGGACGGCTGGAGCAGGGGCTGCCCCTGGTCAAGAAGTATAATGCCTCTATGGTGGGGCTTTTGTGGGGGGCCGAGGGAATGCCCCGCGACGCCGCCGAAAGGGGCGTGCTGGTGGCTGACTTCATGTATAGAGCCGAGGAGGCCGGTATTCCCCAGGAGGATATCTGGATAGACCCCATCCTGACTCCGGTATCTGTCGAGATAAACCAGGTGAAGTCCTGTTTTGAGTTTATGAGCATGCTCAAAGATATCGCCCCTGAGTGCAAATCAACCATCGGGCTGTCCAATATCTCCAACGGCACTCCCACCCACCTGCGCCCCTACCTTAACCGCACCTGCCTGATAATGCTGATGAGGTACGGGCTGTATTCGGCTATAGTCGACGCTTTTGACGCCGAGCTGATAAGCATCGCCCGCGGCCGGAAACCGGAAATAGTCAATCTGGTGCACCGGGTGATGGACGGCGAGAAACCCGATATGGCCTCTCTGGGTGAAGAAGAGGCCAAGTATGCCAAGACGGTAGGGGTTCTTACCGGCGCAAACCTTTACTCTCATTCCTGGCTTGAGGTATAGGCTAGAAGGGGAAAGATAGAATGAGCCTGCAGCCGCTGTTTGAATCCGGCAAATTTATCATCACCACCGAGGTCGGTCCCCCCAAGGGGACCGATATTGCCGAGTTGGAGGAAGCGGCCGAGGCGCTGCGGGGCAGGGTGGACGCGGCCAATGTCACCGACCAGCAGAGTTCGGTGATGAGACTGGGCTCGCTGCCGGTCTGCCATATGCTGAAAGATAAGGGGCTGGACCCGGTGTTCCAGATAACCTGCCGCGATAGGAACCGGCTGGCGTTGCAGTCAGATTTATTGAGCGCCTGGGTGCTGGGCGTGGAGAATATGCTGGCTATCACCGGCGATTTACCCGCCCTCGGCGACCACCCACAGGCCAAGCCCGTCTATGACCTGGATTCCGTTCAACTACTTGAGGTGGTAGGGAAGCTGAACGGGGGTCACGATATGGCCGGTAACGAGCTTAAGGGCAAGACCAATTTATTCCCCGGGGCGGTGGTCAATCCCGGAGCCAATACCGAAGCCGCCCTGGAGCTGCAGATAATGAAGATGGAGAAAAAGATAAAGGCCGGCGCCCGCTTTTTCCAGACCCAGGCTATCTACGAGCCGGAGTCCTTCGCCAAATTCATGAAAAGGGTGGAAGGCTTTAAAGTCCCGGTGCTGGCCGGTATAATACCCCTGAAATCGGTTGGTATGGCCCGGTTTATGAACAAGAACGTGGCCGGGGTCTTTGTCCCGGAAGGGCTGATTGAGAGGATGGGGGCGGCTGAGGATAAAGTGAAGACCGGCATAGAAATCGCCGCCGAGCTAATCAAGCAGCTCAAAGGTATGTGCCAGGGGGTGCATATCATGGCTATCGGCTGGGAGAAGAAAGTTCCTCTGGTTCTGAACGCCGCCGGACTTTAACTCCATCCTAAGATTGTGGTATTCTATTAGGCAGAGTGAAAAACAGCTCATTGTCGGTCCCCGAGTATAAGAACTATGAGTACGGCTATAACCTTGCCTATAAGCTTGCCGCAGAGCAGCTGGCCGCTACCGGCGATTTGAAGCAGCAGTGCCTTAAAAGTGGCGCCGGATACAAGCGGGCCGGTTCCAAAGAGATAATCACCGTTGAATTCTTAAACCAGGCTTATCAGGTAACCGTGCCCGATATTGATGTGGCACTGGTGGGCAGCCCAGCTGAAGTCCCCATAAGCGATAAGATTCTAATCCTGCACTATTTGACCCTGGCCAGCGGCGTCCCCTTAAGCGATAGGCCGATTGCCTTCCAGGAGCTTCCCGAGGGGGCCAGCTACCAGCGCACCTTTTCCAAGCGGTCAATAGAGCCTCTGGTAAAGTATTTTGGCGGGGAGCCTGAGCGGCTGGTGGAGGTGGTTAAAGGATTGGGCGGGCGCAGGGCTGACTATGGCGACGCGGCGGTAACCATTAACGGTTTCAAGATGGTGCCGGTGACCCTGGTGTTGTGGGGGGGCGACGAGGAGTTTCCCGCGCGGGGTAATATATTATTTGATGATACTATCTCCGGTTATCTTTCTACCTATGATATAACCGTGCTCTGTGACGCCATTGTTTGGCGGCTGGTCAGATTTTTAAGAGAGGGGAGTGCCTGATGCCGGCAGAACCCGATGTCGCCCAGGAGTTAGAAAAAATACTGTCTCGCTACAGCGGCGCTGGCAGCGACCTCATCCCGATATTACAGGAAGCCCAGGAGAAGTTCGGCTACCTGCCGGAAGAGGTGATGCAGCGGGTTGCCAAATTCCTGCGCCTGACCGACAACATGGTCTACGGGGTGAGCACCTTCTACGCCCAGTTCAGTTTTACCCCCACCGGCCGTAATAAGGTAACGGTGTGCCGGGGGACGGCCTGCCATGTGCGGGGCGGGGCGCGCATACTCAAAGAGATTGAGAGGCGGCTGGGTATCAAGCCGGGGGAGACCACCGAAGACATGGAGTACAGCCTGGAAACGATAGCCTGCATCGGCGCCTGCGCCCTGGCGCCGACCATGAAGATAGGTAATGAGACCTATGGCCAGATGACGACCAAGAAAGTTACGGAGGTCCTCGGTGCCAAAGAAAGAGCCAGCTAAAAAAGCGGCCAGCCAGTGCACCATCCTGGTCTGTCACGGGACGGGGTGTGTTTCCGGCAAGGCTTTTGAAATCAGGGAGGCCCTGGAGAAGAAGGTAGCCGAGCTGGGCTTGAAGGGGGTGGCGGTGGACTTTACCGGCTGCCACGGCTTCTGCCAGCAGGGGCCTATCGCCGTGGTTGAGCCGGAGGGCGTCTTCTATACCCATGTCACCGTTGACGATGTTCCTGAGATTGTCGAGTCCCACCTCCGTGACGGCCAGCCGGTAGCCCGCCTGTTTTACCACGACCCGGTCAGCGGCGAGGCTATACCCTTGTATAAGGATATCCCCTTCTATAACCGCCAGAAGCGCATCATCCTGCGCAACTGCGGGCGCATTAACCCGGAGAGAATCGGGGACTACATCGCCGCCGGCGGTTATAAATCGCTGCGCAGGGCGCTGCTGGACATGACCCCGGAGCAGGTCATCGACGAGGTCAAGCGCTCCGGCCTGCGGGGGAGGGGCGGCGCCGGCTTTTCTACCGGGCAGAAGTGGGAGTTCTGCGCTAAGGCGCCGGGCGACCAGAAGTATATGATTTGCAACGCCGACGAGGGCGACCCCGGGGCGTTTATGGACCGCAGCACCATGGAGGGCGACCCCCATACCGTTATCGAGGGGATGACCATCGCCGCCTGCGCCATCGGCGCCTCCGAGGGCTATATCTACATCAGGGCCGAATACCCGCTGGCGGTTAAGCGGGTGCTGCTGGCGCTGAAGCAGGCCGAGGAAGAAGGATATCTGGGCGAGAATATACTGGGCTCCGGCTTTAATTTCCGCATCCACGTTAAGGAGGGCGCCGGCGCCTTTGTCTGCGGCGAAGAGACGGCTTTGATGGCTTCCATCGAGGGGAAGCGGGGCATGCCCCGACCACGCCCGCCGTTTCCCGCCCAGTCCGGCTTATGGGGTAAGCCGAGCAATATCAATAATGTAAAATCACTGGCTACGGTGCCGGTCATTATCGCCAACGGCGCCGAGTGGTACGCCCAGATCGGCACCGAGAAGAGCAAGGGTACCGTCGTCTTTGCCCTGACCGGAAAGATTGCCAACAGCGGCCTGGTTGAGGTGCCCATGGGGTACCCCCTTCAGGAGATTATCTACGGAATCGGCGGGGGCATCCCCGACGGCAAGCGCTTCAAGGCGGTCCAGACCGGCGGTCCCTCCGGCGGCTGTCTGCCCGCCAGCCTGATAAACCAGCCGGCTGACTATGAATCGCTGACGCAGGCCGGCTCCATAATGGGGTCGGGGGGAATGGTGGTCATGGACGAGGACACCTGCATGGTGGACGTCGCCCGCTATTTTCTTTCCTTTACCCAGGACGAGTCCTGCGGCAAGTGCGTCCCCTGCCGGCTGGGCACCAAGCAGATGCTGGATATCCTCAATGATATCACCCACGGCCGGGGCAAGCTGGAGGACATCGACCTGCTGCTGAAATTAAGCGAGCAGATTAAAGCCGGCTCGCTTTGCGGTCTGGGGCAGACGGCGCCCAACCCGGTGCTGACCACCATCCGCTATTTCCGCGACGAATATGAAGAGCATATCAAGAAGCACCACTGCCGGGCGGCGGTCTGCGAGGGGCTGGTCAGCGCCCCATGCAGCCACACCTGTCCCGCCGGCATTGATGTGCCGCGCTATATTCGCTTTATCGCTGAGGGCAAGCCGGCCGAGGCAGCGGCCGTTATCCGGGAGAAGATACCATTCCCGGCGGTCTGTGGGCTGGTCTGTTTCCACCCCTGCGAAGCCAAGTGCCGCCGGGGTCAATTAGAAGAAGCCATCGCCATCCGCATGCTCAAGGGCTATGCCGCCAGCCACGATAACGGGCTCTGGAAAGAGAATATTAAAAGAGCGCCCCCGGCCACCGGGAAGAGGGTGGCTATCGTCGGGGGCGGGCCGGCCGGGCTTACCGCCGGCTACTACCTGGCCAGGCGGGGGCATTCGGTCACCGTCTTTGAAGCCCTGCCGGAGCCGGGGGGCATGATGCGGGTGGGCATCCCCGACTACCGCCTGCCCAAGGATGTACTTAAGTCCGAGATTAAAGAGATAGAGGATGCCGGTGTTGAGATTATAACCAACACCAGGGTGGAGTCTCTGGACGAGCTATTTAATGAGGGCTGTAGCGCTGTCTTCCTGGCTACCGGCGCTCACCAGGGCATGAAGATAGGGGTCAAGGGGGAAGGCAGCCGCGGGGTGATGGACTGCGCCGAATTTCTGCGTAAGGTGAGTCTGGGTAGGGAGGTTGAGGTGGGTGGTAAAGTGGCTGTAATCGGCGGCGGTAACGCCGCTATTGATGCCGCCCGAACGGCGCTGCGGCTGGGGGCTAAAGAGGTGTCCATCGTTTACCGCCGCACTCAGGCCGAGATGCCGGCCAACCCGGAGGAGGTGGAGGAGGCTGTTGCCGAGGGGGTCAGTATAGACTACCTGGTGGCGCCTTCGAGAATCAGGGGCCACAACGGCTGGGTAGAGCTGGAGAGCCTGCGCATGGAGCTGGGTGAGATGGACTCCAGCGGGCGGAGGCGCCCGGAGCCTATCGAAGGCAGCCAGTTTACCGCCAGCTACGATACTATAATCGCTGCTATCGGGCAGCGACCTGAGGTCCCCGAAAGGTTTAATATATCACTGGGGCGGGGGAGTATTATTGAGGTTGACCCCGATACCCTGGCTACCAGCCGGGAGGGGGTCTACGCCGGCGGCGACGCCGCCAGCGGGCCGGCTTCGGTGATTGAGGCTATCGCCGCCGGACGGCAGGCGGCTGTTTCTATAGATAAATACCTGGGCGGCAGGGGTGAAATTGATGAGACACTGGCGCCGCCGGAAGGGGAGATAGCGCCGCTGGAAGAGGCCGAGGAGCAGTGGCGGCCCAAAATGCCGACCGTGCCGCCTGAGAAGCGTTTGGGCAACTTTAGCCAGGTTGAGCTCGGCTACGACGACAGGGCGGCTATTGAAGAGGCCAAACGGTGCCTGAGGTGCGACCTTGAGGAACGAGAAGAGTAGTAATCCGGATACGGTTAAGCTGACCATTAACAGCCAGGAGGTCAAGGCCAGGGCAGGCATGACCGTGCTGGAAGCCGCCCAGTCAGCCGGCATCTATATCCCCACCCTCTGCGCCGACCCCGACCTGAAGCCCTACGGGGGATGCCGTCTCTGTATTGTCGAAATAGAGAAAATGCGCGGTCTGCCCATCGCCTGTACCACCCCGGTTACCGAGGGTATGGTGGTAAAAACCAATACCCCGGCGGTAAACGAGGTGCGCCGCGCCAATGTTGAGTTGATTCTGGCCGACCACCCCAGCGAGTGCCTGATCTGCGATAGAAGAGAGCGATGCGGGCCTTATGATATCTGCCTGCGCAGCGTGGCCGTGACCGACCGCTGCGTTACCTGCCCCAAGAACGAGCACTGCGAGCTGCAGACAGTCGTTGACTACCTGGGCATTACCGAGATACCCTTCCGCCGGACACTGAGGACATACCCTGTTGACGACAGCAACCCCTTCTTCTACCGCGACCTGAACAAGTGCATCCTCTGCGCCAAGTGCGTGCGGGTATGCGAAGAGGTGGTGGGGGCCAGCGCCATCGCCATAATCAACCGTGGCTACTCAAGCAAGGTGGCTACCTTTGCCGATAAGCCGATATTAGATTCCTCAAACTGCGTGTCCTGTGGGGAGTGCGTTGTCCACTGCCCGGTGGGGGCGCTGATGCCTAAAGAGGACAAATTGCCCGCTGAGGAAGTGCCCACCACCTGCACCTACTGCGGGGTGGGCTGCGGCATGTATCTGGGGGTGCGTGACGGGCGGGTGGTAAGCGTGAGGGGCAGCCGGGAGAATACGGTAAATAACGGTTTCCTGTGCGTCAAGGGGCGGTTCGGCTTTGACTTTGTTAATCACCCGGACCGTCTGAAATACCCGCTTATAAAGAAGAACGGCAAGCTGGTCAAGGCGGGCTGGGACGAGGCTCTGGAGCTGGTAAGCAAGAAGCTGGGCAAATACAAGCCTGAAGAGATGGCCGTAGTCTCCTCAGCCAAGTGCACCAACGAGGAGAACTATATCGCCCAGAAGTTTGCCCGCGCCGTACTGGGTACGGCTAACGTCGACCACTGCGCCCGCCTCTGTCATGCCCCCACCGTTACCGGGCTGGTGCAGAGCTTCGGTAGCGGGGCCATGACCAACTCCATCAACGAGTTCCGCGATTCCAGGTGCATCCTGGCCATTGGCACCAACACCACCGAAGCCCATCCCATAATCAGCCAGGAGATAAAGCGGGCGGTGGACAGCGGCGGCAAGCTGATTGTGGCCAACCCCCGCGAGATCGATATGGTGCGCTGGGCGTATCTCTGGCTCCAGCATAAGCCGGGGAGCGACGTCGCCCTGCTTATGGGGATGATGAAGGTCATCGTTGACGAGGGACTGGCCGACCAGGCCTTTATTGATGAACGCTGCGAGAACTTTGACGACTTTAAGAAGTCGCTGAAAAACTTCGGGCTTGATTTTGTGGAGAAGACCACCGGCGTGCCCAAGGATAAGATAGTAGAGGCCGCCCGGCTCTACGCTACCGAGAAGCCGTCGGCCATCTTCTACGCCATGGGCATCACCCAGCACTCCCACGGCACCGATAATGTTATCGCCACCGCCAATCTGGCCATGCTTACCGGCAACGTCGGCAAGCCGGGGAGTGGGGTAAACCCCTTGAGGGGGCAGAATAACGTCCAGGGGGCCTGTGATGTGGGCGCCCTGCCCAACGTCTACCCCGGCTATCAGGCGGTGACCGACGCCGATATTAAGCGAAAATTTGAGGCGGCCTGGGGCGCCAAACTGCCGGATAAGCCCGGCCTGACTGTCACCGAGATTGTCGACGCCGCCGACAGTAAAAAGATAAGGGCTATTTATATTATCGGGGAGAACCCCCTCTTAAGCGAGCCGAATATCACTCATGCTAAAGAGGCGCTGGAGAAGCTGGAGTTCCTGGTGGTGCAGGATATATTTTTATCCGAGACGGCCGAACTGGCCGACGTGGTCCTGCCCGGGGTTAGCTTTGCCGAGAAAGACGGCACCTTCACCAACACCGAAAGAAGGGTGCAGCGGGTGAGAAAAGCGATAGAGCCGATAGGAGATTCCCGGCCCGACTGGCAGATTACCTGCCAGCTGGGCAAGAAGATGGGAAACGGCGGCTTTGAATTTGCCCACCCCTCCCAGATTATGGACGAGGTCGCCATGCTCACCCCCAGCTACGGTGGTATCAGCTACCGGCGGCTGGAAGAGGGCGGCCTGCAGTGGCCCTGTCCCACCCCGGAGCACCCCGGCACCCCCATTTTGCATACCAAGCAGTTCACCCGGGGCAGGGGGCGGTTTATCCCCCTGGAGTACAGGCCGCCGATGGAACTGCCCGATAAGGATTATCCGCTGGTATTGACCACCGGTCGCAGCCTTTATCACTTCCACACCGGCACCATGACCCGCAAGGTTGAGGGGCTTAACGTATTAAAGCCGGAGGGGACGGTGGAGATGAACCCCGAAGACGCCTCAAAGCTGGGTATTGCCGACGGCGAGATGGTCAAGGTCAGCTCCCGGCGGGGCAAGGTGACCGCCAGAGCTAAAGTGACCGGGGCTTCGCCGGAGGGGGTGGTCTTTATGACCTTCCACTTTGCCGAGAGCCCGGCCAATATGCTGACCAATCCCGCCCTCGACCCGGTGGCCAAGATACCGGAATATAAGGTCTGCGCGGTCAGGGTTGAGAAAAAGTAGATGGCTGAGATAACGGCGATAATAAACGGACGCCAGGTTAGCGCCAAAGAGGGGATGACCATCCTCGAAGCCGCCCTGGAGAACGGCATCGATATCCCCACCCTGTGCCACCACCAGGATTTAACTCCCCTCGGCGCCTGCCGCATCTGCGTGGTCGAGGTGGAAGGCTCGCGGACGCTGGTCGGTTCCTGCCACACACCAATTACCGAGGGTATGGTCATACATACCCACTCCGATAAGGTTTTAGCCACCCGAAGGATGATTGTTGAGCTTCTGCTGGCCAGCCACTCCGGCTCCTGCTATATGTGCGACAAAGCCAATATCTGCGAGCTGCGCAAGATTGCCGCCGATTTGGAAGTAGGACTGCCCCGCTTTCAGACGAGAAAGAATTACTATCCTTTAGAGGATATAAGCCCCTATATCGTCCGCGACCTGACCAAGTGCATCATGTGCCGCCGCTGTGCCCGGGCCTGCAGCGAGGTAGCCGGTCACAACGTGTTCGCTATCGCCTACCGCGGTTTCGACGCCAAGATAGTCGTCGATTTTGACCAGCCTATAGATAAGGAAGTTTGCCGTGATTGCGGTGTATGTATCTCTTTTTGCCCGACGGGAGCGCTGGGCAAGTCGAGAGAAGCGAAAGAAGTGAAAAGAGGAAAGCCGTTGATTATAACCGGTTAATTCGCCAGTTTCATGGATGGAAGCTAATGAGTAAAATTGGTGAGGGAACTAACCCCCGGAGCCAAGAAAAGAGAGACCTGCTGGTGCTGCTGGAACGCGCGCAAAGCAGGTCTGGTTATTTATCTAAAGAAACTATCGCCGGGCTGGCCGAATCCCTGGGGCTCTCCATAGGCGAGGTCTACGGGGTGGCTACCTTTTACTCTTTCTTATCTATAAAGCCGCAGGGCAGGAATGTAATCCGGATTTGCCGGAGCTTGCCCTGCTATCTAAAGAACGCCCAGACCATAATCGAAAGCGTGCGGAAGGCAATCGGGATTGGGCCCGGTGAGACGACCGCCGACGGCAGGTTCTCTTTTGAGCTGACCAACTGCATCGGGGCCTGCGATAAGGCGCCGGCGATGATGGTAAATGACGATGTTCACGGTGACCTGACCCCGGAAAAAATATCAAAGATTTTAAAGGTTTATAAATAAACAGGAGGCTTTGTGTTGCCGGAGAAAAGGGTAGTATTAGCCAACTGCGGGGTCATCGACCCCAGAGACATAGCTACCTATATCGACAGGGACGGTTTTAAAGCCCTGAAGAAAGCCCTGAAGCTAACAGGTGGGCAGATAATAGATGAGATAAAAGCCTCCGGGCTGCGAGGCCGGGGAGGGGCGGGCTTTCCCTGCGGATTAAAATGGGAATTGGCCAGCAAGGCTCCGGGGGATGAGAAATATGTTATATGCAACGCCGATGAGGGCGAGGTTGGGACATTCAAGGACAGGTATATACTGGAGAACGACCCCTTCAGCCTCATCGAGGGCATTGCTATTGCCGGCCATGCCATCGGGGCTAAAAAAGCCTATATCTACCTCCGTGCCGAATACCGCTTCCTGCTCGGTTTGCTGGAGAAGGCTATTGCCCAATCCAAGAAGAAGGGGTTTTTGAAGCACCTTAATATCGAGGTCAGGCAGGGCGCCGGCGCCTACGTCTGCGGCGAGGAGTCGGCGCTGATGGACTCAATCGAGGGGAAGCGGGGAGAAGTGCGCTACCGGCCACCCTTCCCGCCGACCAGCGGCCTGTGGGGCAAGCCGACTATCATTAATAATGTAGAAACACTGATGAATATACCCCGCATAATGCTCAATGGGGCTGAGTGGTTCGGGCGGATGGGGACGGAGCGGAGCAAGGGCACTAAAGTATTTTCGGTAAGCGGGGATGTGGGTAAGCCCGGGGTGTACGAGCTGGTCCTGGGCAGCAGCCTCAAAGAGCTGGTTGAGGACATGGCTTTAGCCAAAAAAGTCAAGGCGGTCCAGGTGGGCGGCGCTACGGGGAGAATTATACCGGCTGATATGCTGGATACCCCGCTTTCTTTTGAGACCGTGCTTGGCGCCGGCGCCGTTACCGTGTTTGATAAAAGCCGGGACATGATTGATATCGTCTGCCGGACTATGGAGTTTCTGGCCGAGGAGTCCTGCGGCAAGTGCGCCCCCTGCCGGGAGGGGACTGAAGCCATGGCCGGAATCCTGGAGAGGTTTTCAAAAGGGGAGGGGCTGGAGAAGGATATCACCGTGCTGGGGGAGCTGGCCGATACCATGATGCTGGCCTCCATGTGCGGTCTGGGGCAGGCGGCGCCAATCCCGGTAATGGACAGCCTGCAGCATTTTAGAGGCGATTATAATAAACGTATTAGCCAAAGTTAGGGGTGGACTATGATAACGATAACCGAGCAGAAGCCCATAGAAGAGATTACGCAGTCCCTGGGCAAAGCTAAAAAGGTGTACCTTGTCGGCTGCGGCACCTGCGCCACCATCTGCCATACCGGCGGCAAGTCCGAGATTCTGGACATGAAGGAGAAGCTGGAGGCGGCGGGCAAGAAGGTTACCGGATGGATGGTGGTGCCCACCGCCTGCGACGAGCTGACCAAATATGCCCTGGAGGAGCAGGCCGGGGAGGTTAAGAAAGCCGATGCTATCCTGGCCATGACCTGCGCTTTCGGTGTTCAGACCCTGGCGATGTTTACCGATAAGCAAGTTTATCCGGCCCTGAACACACTGTTTGTTGGCAAGGAGGAGGCGCCGGGGCAGTTTATCGAGGTCTGTATGCAGTGCGGAAACTGCGTCCTGGCCACCACCGCGGGCATCTGCCCGCTGGTCAGGTGCGCCAAGAGCCTGCTCAACGGGCCCTGCGGCGGCTCGGTGGATGGTAAGTGCGAGGTATCGCCGGATATACCCTGCGCCTGGCAGCTGATTTACGACCGCCTGGCCGCCTTGGGGAAGCTGGATGAATTAGAGGAAATAGTGCCTCTCAGGGACTGGAGCACCAGCCGTGAGGGGGGACCCCGGCGGATTACCATAGAATAAAGCAGAGGCAGTAGCTTTAGATGAGTACCAGGAGCAAGAACAAGAAATTTCTGGCCGAGGAAGGCGAGCTGGAGCACAATCCTGAGGAAGCCGCCTTCCGGATGTGGCTCAGGGTGTTCGTCACCGTAAGGTGGATTACCATCCTGGGCATCCTCGTTGCTACCCTGATTGCTTCAAGGATATTAAACATTGGCTTTCCAACCATCGCCCCGTATGGAATATGTGTCTTTGTCGCCCTGTGTAATCTGGCGCTGTTATATCAGGCCAGAAGACTGAGGAAAATGCCGACCAGCCAGGCCATCCACCAGGCCAGAATCTGGGGCACCGTTCACCTCCTGCTCGACCTGCTGGCATTTATTGTGCTGCTTCACTTTACAGGAGGTATAGAAAACCCCTTCATCTTCTATTTTGTGCTTCACATCATCGGGGCCAGTGTAATACTTCACTACAGGGTAGTTTATATGTTAGCTATGGCCAAGATTGTTGCGGTTATGCTGCTGGTGGGCCTGGAGTATATCGGCGCAATACCCCATGTCAATCTGGTCGGATTTGCTTCACCCACGCTATACCAGCAAGGAAGCTATATCCTGGCGGTGCTTATTGTCCTGGGCTCGGCCCTCTTCGCCGCCACCTATATGGCTACCTCGGTTGCCGGCGAGCTGAGGAAGAGCCAGCGGGCGGTGATGCGCTTGAGCCAGCGCCTGCTAAAGAAAAGGACCGGGGAGCTGGAGCAGGCTTCTGTCGAGATAGCCAAGCTGGAAGAGGAGAAAAACCGATTCCTGCGCTTTCTGGGGATTGCCGCCCATGACCTGAAAGCCCCCCTTACCGCCATCCAGGGATTTTTATGGATAATGCTGGGCGGCTATTCCGGCGATATCACCGATAAGCAGCGCAACATGCTGGAAAGAAGTACCTTCAGGATTAAGGAGCTGTTGAGTTTAATCAGCGACCTTTTAGATATCCCCCGCATCGAGACCGGGCAGATTGTCGAGGAGATGAAGCAGGTTTCTTTGGGCCAGGTAATCAAGGCTTCTATCGGGGATTTGCGCGAGACGGCCAAGCAGAAAAAGCTGAAGCTGGAGTTGGAATTGCCCCCGGCTCTGCCCAAGATTTACGGCTCAGCCCCCCGGCTCCAGCAGGTAATAACCAATCTGGTGAGTAATGCTATCAACTATACCCCTGAGGGCTCAATAACCATCCGGGTAAACGCAGGGGGTGACGAGATACAGGTTGAGGTTATGGATACCGGCATCGGCGTCCCGGCGGAGGACCTGCCCCGCCTCTTTGAGGACTTCTTCCGGGCCAGTAATGTAGAGACCAAGGGCACGGGTCTGGGGCTGTCCATATCAAGGAGGATTGTGGAGGCCCACGGGGGGAGGATATGGGCGGAGAGCCCCTACCTGGGGACGGGCAAAGGGAGCCGGTTTGTCTTTACCCTGCCCAGGAAAGTTGAAACCAAACGGAGGTGATGGTGATGAAAGCGGGAACAAACCTGGAGAAGGTCTTGACGAGCGGGAAGTTTGCCGTCACCGCTGAGGCGGGGCCGCCCAAGGGGACCAGCCCCGCAGTGATGTTGAAGAAAGGTGAACTGCTGCGCAACTGCTGCGACGCCGCCAATGTGACCGATAACCAGACCGCCATTGTCAGAATGTCCAGCCTGGCGGGGAGCGTGCTCTTAAAGCAGCAGGGCGTTGACCCGGTGATGCAGATAGTCTGCCGGGACCGCAACCGGCTGGCTATTCAAAGCGATGTGCTGGGGGCCATAGCCCTGGGGGTGGGTAATTTCCTCTGCCTTTCCGGCGACCACCAGAAGTTCGGCAACCACCCCACCGCCAAGAGCGTCTTTGACATCGATTCCATTCAGC
>Ga0315545_1002586_pt1 | contig 16200 bp, 7 predicted proteins | sample SalMarSW160210MG_FD_203096 | JGI IMG/M metagenome (GOLD analysis project Ga0315545, IMG submission 203096) | Salt marsh sediment microbial communities from the Plum Island Ecosystem LTER, Massachusetts, United States - Salt Marsh Sediment SW1602-10 ...
ATTTTCAAAGAACAGTTAAACAAACTTTGTGGCATAGCATAGCCACAAAAAAATCTTGACTTTCAACGGAATAACTGCCCTGTAGGTATGAAATATCGTACCGGGGTTAAATTTTTAACCCGTTGAACTCAAGGACCGTTCAACTGGGTCACAGTAGTGACAGCCTGCCAAGTTAAATTCACGTCAGTGACAGCATAGCGTATTTAACAAAGGCGTAGCGGACTTGTCCGCCGGAAGTGTGGCGGATTTAACCATGGCGAAGCGTATTTCACTAGGGCCCTCCAAACTAACGGCGGGCAAGCCTTGAGCCGAAATCGGTAAATATTAGTTACTATTTAAGATATGGAAATATTAGCTGTGAATATGTTTATAGAATAGAATTGTTCCGCGGTCGAGAAAGACGTCTCGCACAGTACACCCTGCGTTTTTAGCGTATCTAAAGTTCAGCCGATAGGCTGGATTTTGGCAGAGTGCCTTTGGCACGAGGCCAGATATGCTCTGTTAGGCGACATGGCTTTTAAGACTGATTGAAACTGGTTTCTGTTCTTTCAACGCACTTACTTTAAGGATGGAAAAACCGATGATGTTTCCTTTCTCATCAACTTTTTCCATTATTGCATCGTTTTCTGTTTCCTTGAAGTACCCAGCTTTTCGCTCAAAAATGACCTCAAGGTAATCTCCCTCCTTGTCATACCAAAGTCTTATTTCCTTTCCCATAATATCTCACCTCTTATTATTGTGTCCGTGAAATATGCCGTTATAATAAACAAATCACCAACTAATACTTTTACTACAGTACATAAATACTTCTCGGTAACAGGTGTGATGCTATAATGTCGATAAAATAGCTCGACATCTTGGTCTATTTTTGACCTGACAATCATGTCAGGATTCGACAAAGTAGCCTGTATTTTGTCAATCTGCCCGAACATTTCTGGATGGTCCGCCTCGATATGCTCTTGCCGTTCATATGTTAATCGAATTTGCCGATTCTGGATATCTTTAAACCATTTCATTCATCTACACAGATTCTTTATACTTACTCTATGCCAATCTTCCCCTCAAAAGAGGTTCTAACCGAAATAACCACTCTTTCCTTATAAGATAGGGCTGAGAAGGCGGCTTTGTCATACCGGCAAGTAAGGCTAATGAAAGGGAATGGTACTTATATCTCCGTGTTCTCCGCTTCTCTGTGGTGAGAATATGTTTATTGAGAAATATTGAGGCGTGATTGGTAAAAATGCTTCGCACAGTACACCCCGGTCAGAAGCAGTAAAATAAAGGCAAATAATAGCACTAACGGATGGATATAAAGTAAAATGTAGGCTATGCCGGTTACCGGAACCAAGGCATATCTCACTATAGCTCGTACAAACGGATGGTTGCGCAAATAGCCTGCAGCAGGCGGGGAAAACTTGTAGTAAGCATCTATAATACCACGCCCAATCGAATTGGTTACAAGGCGCTTATCTCTAAACTTGGTAAGGATTTTTACATGCCGATCCATGTTCGAGCCATAGGCAGCCGTGGCGATAAAACACCCTCCACCAGCAGCTTCATCAGTACTGCCTCCACCTGAACTGCTTGGAGAACCTGCCTGCACCCCAGTAAAGTGGTAGACCCGGATCTCGATAGTGGGTGGGCTGCCGTTATTATGGTTCACTCGTGATCCAGGCACCATCCATGCTTCTCCTCCAGGCTGCACATTTCCACTGACATCACATGCCAGTACCCAGCTTGTGCCAGTGTATCGATAGATATTAAGGGCGTTTACATATTGATGCCCCGGGCACGGGATGAAGATTGTTACAGGTTTATTTACAGGATCATCAAACACAGTTGGGGGTTGCAGGTTCATGGGCACACCCACACCATTCACACCGCTTATAGAAAGGGCTGAAAGTTCGTTCAGAGGCCCGAATGTTGGTGAAACTGTCTCGTAGCTATCAAATATGATCTGTGCTCCCACTAAATCGCCACTGTCAACACTTATTGTAGTTAATCCTGGTGAAGGTGAGTCTGGAGTTGTCGTAGTAGGCGGTAGATTGTTTTGAGCATTAATATACTGTGCTTCGGTTTCTACTTTGAATGAATAGGTGCCCTGATTCATCCAGTTTCCAAGTCTATCCTTGGCATCGACACTAATCGTAACGGTAGCTCCAAACTCGAATACAGGCCCATACGTATAATCCGTAGACCTGTCATATACGACCCAGAGCTTTGTGAGGTTATTAATGTTCTGGGTTGGATCAAGCTGTATGACCCTGACAACATCGGTGTTGCCTACATTATAGTCGTAAATAGTAGGAAGAAAACCATCATTTATGGTAAACGTGATGCTCTCTGGATCAGTTGTGTCTATTCCATCACTGTCTTCAATACGTGCTGCAAAAGAGGTATTATGTGGTATCCGTGTGGTATCATCGATCCCAGCCTTATTGTGAGGGATTACCTCTTTTATATCCCCAGCGGCAGAGGGTATGCCTATAGTGATTGATCTGGGATCTACCTCGTTGCCTGCTTGATCCGTGATGCCGGTAACTGTTAAGATGAAACCTGTGTTTTCTGGAATAAAGGACATAAACAGGCGATACGTATTACTTCCTTGATAGGTAATGTCATCAGAACCGCCAGCAGTTCGAAAGTATAGGTTGGGGCTGAATGAATAATTTGCCTCTATGTTGGCATTTCGCATATTGGCTTCATCATAGGTAATATCTATGGCGTCGTTTACATAATCAATATGAACCCCTATTATTGATGGAGGATCGATATCATTATTTGTTGTGTCAAAAGTATTATCATTTGAGGGGTTGGTAGTATTTACTTTCAAAGGTGGGCCATTGCCTAAGGCATCATTAGAACCTACCCGGAAATGATAGGTTGTGCCTTTTGTGAGCCCGGAAAGGGTGACACTGTGGGGACTTGTTGCCATTTGGGCATCATTTTTGCTCCACTGATACCCTCCCCATGTGCTTCTGCTAACAATATCATACCTTACCATACTGTTACTCAGCTCATCAGTTGTCCATGTTATTGTAGCAGTGGTGTCGGTCGTGCTTAGGACTATCACATTTGATATGACAGGTGCAGTAGTATCAGGTTCTGTTGTGGTAAAATTGTATTCATCTGAGGGGTTGGTAGTATTTGAGTTTAAATCAGGGCCATTGCCAGAGGCATCGGTAGAGCCTACTCGAAAATGATAGGTACCCGTTGTAAGACCAGTCAGTGTAACACTGTGGCTGGTCACCATGCCTGCATCATTTTCACTCAATGGATAATTACCCCATGTATAAGCACCTTGGATGGCACTATATTGCACCATGCTGTTACTTGGCTCATCAGTGTGCCATATTATGGTAGCAGTGGTGTCTGTCGCGCTTACGACTGTCACATTTGATATGACAGGGGAATCAGTATCAGGAGTAAAGTCTGTAATAAAACTATCCTCGGCTGAAGGGTTGGTAGCATTTGAGTTTAAATCAGGGCCATTGCCAGAGGCATCGGTAGAACCCACACTGAAATAATAGACAGTGCCTTCAATGAGTCCCGTGAGGGTTACACTGTGGCTGGTCACCATGCCTGCATCATTTTCACTCAATGGATAATTACCCCATGTATAAGCACCTTGGATGGCACTATATTGCACCATGCTGTTACTTGGCTCATCAGTGTGCCATATTATGGTAGCAGTGGTGTCTGTCGTGCTTGCAACTATCACATTTGATATGACAGGTGCATTCGTATCTGGGGTTTCTGTTGTAAAATATTGTTCAGTTGAAGGGTTATTATCCACAGGGCTGGTGTCAGGCCCATTCCCATAGGCATCAGCAGAGCCTACGATAAAATAATAGGTTTGGTTTTGAACGAGACCTGTCAAGGTGACACTGTGATTTGTGACCATGGTGGGATTATCTTTACTGGATGAATACCCTGTCCAGACACCACTGCTGTTTATATCATACCGCACCATGCTGTTACTTGGCTCATCAGTTTGCCATTCGATGACCGCAGTCGAGTCAGTTATATTAGTAACGGTCGGAGCGGACGTGATCACTGGGGCTTGATCATCAACGTCTTTGGTTTTAAAGGTGTAATTTTTTGAAGTTGTCGGGCCATTACCAAGGTCATCGGTAGAGCTCACTCGGAAATCATAATCTTTCCCTGCTGTAAGCCCAGAGAGTGTTACACTGTGGTTTGTGATATAGTTACCAAGTGTAGCTTGTGAACCATATATGGGGGGGACATGTTCTTCCCCGTACTCTACCACACTGTTACTTGGCTCATCGGTTTGCCATTCAATTATCGCTGAGGTCTTTGTTATGCCAGTTACTGTCGGAGGTGTGGTTATGATAGGAGGAGTGGTGTCAGGTATGGTATCAGTTATAAAAGTTACCTCGTTTGATGTGGTAGGGCCATTAATGAACCCATCGGTGGAGCCAACCCGAAAATAGTATGTGGTATCTGCCAAAAGCCCTGTCAGGGTCACACTATGGGTGGTCACTAAGCTGGTATCAGTGTTACTCCATAGGTAATTTCCCCATGTACTGCTGTTGTCATCGTATTGTATTACACTGGTACTTGGCTCATCGGTTTGCCATTCGATCGCTGCTGCATTATCTGTTATGGAGATAACGGTCGGTGGTAATGTAATGACAGGGGGATCAGTGTCAGGCCCTTGGTTTATAAAAAAATCATACTCTGCTGAGGGGTTATTATCGGTAACACTGAAATTTGGGCCTACCCCACCTGCATCGGTGGAGCCAACCCGAAAAAAATATTGGGTTTCTACCGAAAGCCCTGTCAGGGTCACACTATGGGTGGTGACCATGCTTGGATCAGTCACTTTCATGAAATAATTCCCCCACGTAATTCCTCCGGTAGGAGTTGCTTGGTATTGCACCTCACTGTTTCCAGGCTCATCCGTATGCCAGTCTATAGTGACGAATTCATCAGTCATTGAAGTAATTATTGGGGGGGAGGTGATCTGTGGGGCTTTGGTGTCTGCTTCATTGGAGTAGCCACTCTCCAGTGATGGTGTCTCATTATCATAGGCAGTGATAGCAATAAAATAAGTAACACCATCAGTTAAGCCACTAAGTGATTTTTGCGTTACATTTCCTACATTAATTGGCGAGTCACCTTCTGTAGCTCCTGTACCATTATAAGGTGGTCCAGAAGAACCTGTTTTGTAATAAACCTTATAACCAGCGAGATCCGGCTCTGTGTTTCCATCCCACTCAAGCGCAATATTATCCACAGCATAAATTTGGCTTAAGGCAAAGAAAAACAAAATAGGGAATAACAATATCACCTTCCAGGATGACATCATGTTCAGCTTTTTTCTCATGGTAATAACTATAGTTTTTTCTTAACTTTCAACTATTCCGCTTCTGGTGGATCAGCGCTATATCAATTAAATTAGGACGCAGACCCGCCTGCCGGATGGCGGGCAGGTCTGCGCAGATAAATGCAGGTAATAATTTTTTATTTCTTAATCCAAAAAATCTGCGTTAATCTGCGTCCAAAATGGGATTTCCTATACTATAACTTCGTTTTTATAGCATACTAAAAATATTTTTGCATTTAAAAACAATAAGTTAGTCCCCATTTTACTATGCCCTCTATTAAATCTTTTAAATATGCAAAAATCATGCAAAATGAGATAGATTATATATTCCTAATATATTTCAAATAGTTATCTTAATCTTAAAAAAACCCCCATCCAAGAAATGTGTAATAAAATATACAATTGTATGAAATTTTTTACACTTTTTTTATTCGTAAAGGGTGAATGAGGCCCCTATTTTCTGTATCCAATAATCGGAGACAATGGCTCCATCTGGATCGTAGGGATTTAATCCATTACAATTCAAATTTCAGCAATAAGTATATCATAAAAACATTAGCATTCATTACTTCTCGTAACTATCTGTAAAAACTAGTTTTCTGCTTAATTCACAGTTAATGTGAATTATATCTGGCTTTAAGAATTTTCTACATCCCTTGATATTGTTTAACCAAACTTTTCATTGCCATTCATCGTTGAGGTGTCCACATAGTATCCGACACGCCAAAAAGCATTCGGAACCAGCCAACCAATTGGGCTGATGTAGTTATTAGGAAAAATTTAATAAACCCCGTTAATCTTCCCTCGTGCAGACCCAAAATGCCGATTAAGCCAACAACCAGAAAGAGAATCTGCCCAGAAAGAGTCAAAATATAAAAAAAAGACTCTTTCAAAATAAAAAAGTTTATCACAAATGTTCCGATTAGGAAAAATGGGGCTAAGAATCTCATTACTTTATGGGAGATGAGGAAAAATGAAAAAGAGCGAAATCTCAGCGGATTGATGAATTCCATGTTGTGCCAAATAGCCCCGAGCGTCCTGGTAGCAATCCTTACCTGTCGCCGATACTCCTTTTTAACCCCTTTTGATGGTTCCTCAAAGCAAAAAACTTCTGGATCCATAACAACTCTTTTACCCTGCTTAATAACATGAAGAGGGATAACGAAATCGTTTATATCATAATCTTCAAGAGGCCGATAAAGGAATTTCCTTATGGCAAATATTGCTCCATCTGCACCCACACATGAGGAAATGAGACTTTCCCAATACTTCGCCCATGTTTCAAATTTGGAATAGATACCGGTAGTTTCATCTCCTCCTTCAAGGTTTCGATATTTCGTCCAACCAGTCACTAATCCAACATCAGGACTGGCAAAGTTCCTAATTACTTTAACTAACAGGTCGGGAGGGTATATCGAGTTAGCATCAGTAAAAACCACGATATCTCCTTTTGTCTGTCGGATAACTCTGTTAAGGCATGCTGTTTTCCCAGACCTTTTTGAAAAGGCTCTCAAGACAAGACGTGAATCTTCAATTCCAGATACAATTTCATTAGTTCGATCCGTTGACCCATCCGAGCTCACAATAACTTCCAATAGTTCTTTTGAATAATCCAGTGCCAAGGTATTTTGGATTTTTTCTTCTATAACAGATTCTTCATTGTAAGCCGAAATGATAATAGTGACAATTGGCCTTATGTTTTCTTGAGTCCAAAGATCCCCAGCAATTTTTGATAGAACAAATAGCACTCCAGGATAAATTACATAGGAATATACAGAGAGAAACAGAAAGGTTAAGAACATTATTTCCATATCATAACTTATAATTTATCATAGGGTACCTTTATCTCTCACCCCAGTACGATGCAATGCACCTACGGGGCAGAGCGCACAGGGGCACAGAGTTTTTGATCTGTTCGATAGATTTCTTTACAGGATACCATGCCCGGCGCTGGCGCGATGAAGAGAGTTTTTTTTAAGTATTGTTATTAACCGTTAGATAATGGATTCAGGTAGCACGGACTCCTTTAACCAGGCCTGCCCGCCCCGATTGTATCGGGACAGGCGGGTCTGGGTCAGGGATAAACAAGATGTCAATCTTGTTATTCTGTCAATGATTCAACTCTGGTGAATGATTATCCACTTTTTTCTCAATATATAAATCATACCACGTTTGGAATATTAAAATAGACCAGATCAAGGTGTCGTGTATTTCTTTGCCTGAAAAATGTTCATTCAGTATCCTTTGGATTGTTTTATAATTTAACAAATCATGCTTTTTTAGATTTTTTTCAGACAGAGTTTCTAATGTATATGTTTTCAAATCTTTTTTCAACCATTGAGCCATAGGCCCCACAAAGCCCTGTTTCCTGTGCTCTATAACCTTTTTAGGCAAAAGGGATTTTACTGCCTTTTTAAGTAAAAATTTTTTCTGGAACCATTTAATCTTCGTTTCAGAAGGAATTGTAGCGCACAATTCCAGAAGTTTATGGTCAAGAAATGGGACCCTGACTTCTAATGAATGGTGCATGCTCATCCTGTCGGTAACCGCTAAGATGTCATCTGGCAAGTAGATTTTGATATCACAATAAAAGGCCCGGTTAAGGGAGCCCTTAGACTCCACGACATTGGGTGAATTAAAATAATCCAGGATAAGATCCCTGCATGACCTATAGTATCGATTGAATTTTTCAGGGTTTGAAAAAAAGGATTCCCTAAGGTTTGGGTTAAGAATAGATATGTAGCCCAAATAAGCTAAACCTGCGTCCCAAGAGGCTGAACGCACAAATCTTTTCATGTGATTTACGGTGTAGTGACCGTCAGACCTCTCTGGAAGTCTCTCTATCGAATGCTGAATGACTTTTTCTCTTAAAAACTTCGGAATCCGGTTATAAACGTTTCGTAGACCAAATCCAAGATATCTCTCATATCCTGCAAATGCTTCATCTCCACCGAGGCCGGATAAGGCTACAGTAACATTTTCACGGGCTATCTTAGAGACAAAATAGGAGGGGATAGTGGAATCATCCGCAAAGGGTTCGTCAAAGGCCCTTACGATCTTTTCCACTAATCCTTCAGGTTTGGGGACCACTTCAAATTCTCGATGATTAGTTGAATAACGTTCAGCCACCATTCGTGCATATTCCCGCTCATCCAGATAACCGCCCGTATTCCCACCAAACCCCATACAAAAAGTGTTAACAGTGCTTGGGCTCACCCTGCTCATCAGCGCAACTATTGCGCTTGAATCAATACCACCACTAAGAAAAGCTCCCAGGGGGACCTCACTCATGAGACGCATTTTCACAGATTCTTGAAGTAGCTCCATAAAAGATTCAATGAAATAATTTTCATCTTTGCCCCTGTCCGGCATGAAGTACAGATCCCAATATTTCCGAATCCGGATCGCACCCTCTTTCCAAGTTAACGTGTGTCCGGGCAAAAGCTTGCGTATACCTGTAAAAATGGTAAAGGGAGCTGGAATATAGGATAAGGTAAAATAACAAGCAAGCGCCATTTCATCTAAATCTCTCGGAAATACTTGATCTTCAAGGATAGCCTTCATCTCAGATGCAAAATAGAACCTTCCCTTATACTCGGCATAAAAAAGGGGTTTGATGCCCAATCTGTCTCTGGCCAGAAATAATGTTTTTTCTCTTGCATTCCATATAGCAAAGGCAAACATACCCCGGAAATACTTTACGCAATCTTCACCCCACTCTTCGTATGCATGAAGGATTGTCTCAGTATCGCTTTTCGTTGAAAAACAATGTCCTTTGCTCAAGAGTTCATCTCTGAGTTTTAAAAAATTATATATTTCACCATTAAAAATAATACACTTAGACCGGTCTTCATTAAATATCGGCTGATGGCCGCCATCAACATCAATGATGCTTAATCTCCTGTGTCCTAATGCCACATAGCCGTCATTATAAAAACCATGATCGTCAGGACCTCTGTGGGAGAGGGTATCTGTTATTTTAGTCAATGAAAGGGGTTTCAATTTCGAGGAAGCAATGCCAAAAATTCCACACATATATTGACCCCATTAATAGATGATTTTGATCATGGTTTTGATATATATTTTGCCCCATTGCAAGGCATAAAAAATTTAACACAGGATATGATGGATTGCCCCATCAGCAATGATAAAAACAAGGTCCTTCTTTTAGCTTAAAACTCAAATTCCGTACATAAAAGATTAGGAAAAATTGTGTTAACCTATTGAAAATATGTTAAAACTATGGCCCATTGAATGTTTTAATAGAAATGAAATGACTTTGAATGATATTTTGGTTTGGTTAACTATCAGATACGTAAATATCTTTCAAACTAAAATCTGGCATGGAGGATAGTGTATTTTCTATAAACAGTTTATGCCACATTGTGAATACTGTCATTTGCCAGAGCAATTTTCCCCAATCCCGCTTTTTGCTATAGTGCTCTTCAGCAGCTATACGTAGATAATCAATATTAAAATAATCTTTTAAGGCAATATTATCTGAAGATATTATTGACTTCAAGACTTCTCGCAGAGGCCCTTGAAACCACAAACTGACAGGATGCGACATGCCTCGCTTTTTTTCCTTAATAATGTTCCTTGGTAAAATGCTACTTACTGTCTCTTTATAAATAATTTTAGTTTTAAACAGATTCATTTTGTATTTATTTGGAATATTGAGACACATTGACATGAAATCCGGGTCACTGAATGGCGACCTATAGTCTATTCCATACTCATCTAATGGGATAAGTCCCCTTGTTAATTGTTCACTAACAAGATCGGTATAGCAGTCAGCAATGAAAATTCGTTTGAAGTAATCATTTGTATTGGCTATTTGGTAATATGTATCTAAGGTAGGCTTTTTCTTGCATTTGTCTTTCAGTAAAGTCTCCAGAAAGATTTTCTTCTTTAAACTGTCATAATCTCCAAAAAGAAAGACTTCATTTGTTTTAAGAATATCCGATTGGATACCATCAAAAAATTTACGGAGCCTATAGCCATAATTATAATGGTTAGCCCCAACAGAGAGAGAGCCAAGAACACCTTTTAAAACCTTGTTTGTGAAGGAATAATATGGCATTTTATAATATAGTTTTAATAAATTCAATGCGTTATACCGCCTGTACCCTCCAAGAACCTCATCCGCTCCGGCTCCGATAAAAACTACATCAACAAGATTTTTGGATAACTCACTTAAAGCAGTCCAGGATATCAGGGCCGGGTTTCCAAATGGCTGCTCAAACTGCCATACCGTTTTACACAAATATTTATCAATATGCTCAGGGCCATTGATTAATTCATGGTGGTTTGATCCGAAATAATTTGCAGAAAACCGTGCCTGATTCAGTTCGTGATAATCCTTGTATTGTTCCCCATATCCAATACTCATAGTTTCAATTTCTGGTGGATTACGGAATTTTGATATAACAGCCAGTAAAGTATTTGAATCTATACCGCCACTCAGATAAATTCCAATTCGTTCTTTAGCTTTAATTCTAACAGAGATATTTTCTTCAATTTTTTTATACAATATTTCCTGGATTTCACTCTTATCTTCTCTTATTTCTTCACCAGCGAGTAGATTCCAATACGGCACAATTTTATAGTCACCTTTGCTGCTATCTATTAAATGGCCTGGCTCCAGTTCTTTTATCGACTTAAAAATGGTAGTAGGCGCTATTATATAACCAAACTTTAAGAAACTCTCGAGAGCAAAATAATCAATATCTCGTGAAATACCTGGTACGCAAATCAAGCTTTTAATTTTAGAAGAAAAAATCATGTTACCGTTTGAAAATGTATAATAGAGTTTTCTGCCTCCTATTTTATCTCTAACAATAATAAGTCGTTTTTCTGTTTTATCCTCGATAATAAGGATAAAGTCCCCAGTTAACTCAGATATAATGTCAAGCCCATAATTCCGATATAGGTTAGCTGTAATGGCTGCGATTCCGTCATCTTGAAAGTCTTGATATTTAGTGTATTTTGCAGAAAAATGTTTCTTAAAATAAATATTTCCCTCAACAATAACCAATAATTCAGAATTTTCGAATAGAAAGTCTTTTTTTTCTTTTGAGACCTCCTTCCTCAAAAATATGGCGGTATCTTTTTCAATGTATTTAACTGCTGGCTGAAAATCAGGCTTAACCTTGGATAAAAAATTTGAGGAATCACGTTTTATGTTCTTATATCCAAATATTTGACCCATACTTTTAAATCCTCATTGTCTGTACCACTTCTGAATCCTCGATTTATATCCTCCAAATGCCAATGATCAACTTAAAATCCCAAGATTTTCTATTTCATAACCTATCTGACAAATACATAGATTACTCCTATCAAACTAGTGTTCTTTTGCTGTGTTCATAATCCAAAACCATATTGAGCGCATCCTTTGTTGTATATAGTGGAGCCCAGTTAAGCTCATTTATTATCCTTGATGAATCATAGAAAATATTTTTCTGTGATGATACAAGGCGATATCGGGTTAAAAACGGCTTTCGCCCTAAAGCACTGGTTAAAAGTTCCTGGAAAAATACAGCCAAATACAGGAACCAAAAGGGGATATAAATACAGTGTGATTTAGGGTATAATTTTTTTAAGAGCAATTTGACATACATCTTCTTGCTTACATTATCAGAATCCACCACATTAAAAATCTTCCCTACGCTTTCCTGTTTTTCAATAGTGGTTATGATGGCCTCGACCAGGTTATCAATATAGACGAGGGGCAACACAAATTTACCCATTCCAATGATACCAAAGACCTTACTCCCAAAAGAAAAACCCATCATAGGTGTGAATATCTCACCCCCTGGCCCAAAAATCGTCCCTGGCCTCAGGACTGTAATGGGTTGGCCTTTTTTTATAGCCTCAGTAATACTTTCCTCGGCTTTAAACTTCGCATTAGAGTAATGCCCCCTTTTCTCAGGAAAGCGTTCCAATGAGAACTCCTCAGTAACCACTTGATTCTTTTTATAATCCGCAACCCCATACACGCTGCAGGAGCTGATGTATACAAGCCTTTTAATTTTGTAATGCTGACAAAGATCAATAACATTTTTTGTGCCTTGAATCGTACTGAGCTCGCTGTCCTCTTCACGACCTTCAGTATCAGCTGCAGCATGGACAACCATATCCACACCTTCAAACGCAGGCTTTAATGAATCCACGCTCGCGACATCCCCAAAAAAAATCTCCGCCTGAAGTTTTTTGAGCTTCTCGATATTGGACAATTTTCTTGCTAATGCGCGAACCCGATAACCCCTTTGGGTGAGCAACTCAACAAGCCTCATTCCTAAAAAACCAGTGGCCCCTGTCACAAGAATTCTAGGGCGCGCCTTTTTGGGTTGTGCCTTTTCTTCCGGAATAATGGGATCGAAACCACTAAGACTTTTATTCTTGACCTGATTCCATATTTTATCCATTGTTTCAACGACCATTAGGACATCGTCTTTTGAGACGGGTATTTCCCCCTTACCGTTTATTGCATCATAAAATCTGTGGATCAACACCTTCATCCCCTGATAGGGCCGAAGCTTTCCTCTCCCAAAGTTCCACACATTGGATACTGTATTTGAAAAAAGCTGCCAGCTTTCACTGAGGTTGTGGGTCGCTTTTTGGGCTGCTTTCGGAAGATGGCTCACTGGGTGGCATGTTGTGGTCATCGTATCAAAATTGACTTTAATCGCCATTTTCGTGCCGTAAATCCTGACGAACTGTAAGTGAGGTTTCGCCGCAAATGAAAATGTCAGCACACCGAATGCCAGGTGACCCTTGATTAAAATTCTCAGTTCATCTGAGATATTTTGAGGCAGTTCCCCGAAGGATTTCTCCATTACCTGAATGTCCTGAAGTTTTCCCAAGTATGGCAGCATTACGTAAAGGGGATGAGGCATAAAATCGTGAAATATCCCTCCGGGCAAAGAATAGATCCACGGCAACACATTGGGTGCCGGATATTTACGGAAGGCATCGATCCTTGTATTCAGACCATAATAGCTTTCGATGTTGATAATCTCGCCTGTCTTTCCTTCCTGAATCAAGGTGTGGGCCTCGGCCATACAAGGATCGAAGAAATGATTGTGCATGGTGCAGAGCTTAACCCCATACGCTTCCGCCAGGTCGAACAGTTCTCTTGCTTCCTGAACATTAAGGGCTATCGGCTTTTCAACTAAAACGTGGCATTTGAGCTCAAGAGCCTCTTTTGCCAACGAATAATGGGTCTGTGGCGGGGTTACAATGTGGATGGCATCGGGCCTCTGCTCATCCACGAATTCTTTAATGCTGGGATAAGTCTTCTTTATGCCATATTCGGCTGCACATTGATTGGCCTTCTGTACATCCTTGTCCACCACACCAACGATTTGTAACCCAGGGTAATCCTTTGCGAAATTAATATGATAACCCGAATTTAACCCACAGCCAACAATACCGATTCTCATACTTATCTTCCCATAATCAGTTATGAAATCGTCAAATAGTGAAATAGCCTTTTTAGCATTTAATCACGAAGCATCATAAAATAGACTGGTATTATAACATTCTCGTAGATAACAGGTTTAACATACTCCAATAACAGGCCGCGAATACTATCGAAGCTTCGCCTCAAACCAGGTGTGAAGAACATAATCCCTTCTGGGGTAAATGATCAATTTATATGACATTAGGTTACGTCAAAGGGTTGGGGTTACGAAGCTCGAATCGTCTGCCGACAATCGATCTTCGGTCGTTCATACGCAACCGTTTACCGTTTCGAGTTGCACAACCCTGGCCCAGACCTGACTAAGAGAGACTGATTTCTCCAGCTTTCACCTATGAAGTATTACAGCGCCAACAGACTTTTTCGATCACATCGCGCAGGGCGGGCCGATAACCGTTTTACTCAACCTAATCATCATTTTGTACTAAACGCCTTAAAAACTTGACATAAATCCGCCGTAAGTCTGGCAGATAAATGTTAAGATCTTGGGTTATGAAGACATCTAGTATCATCATTTGAGGGATTAATATACAGTTCTATGTCATGGGGCCGTAAAAACCTGGAAAAAGTAAGCCAAGCCTTCATGGTATGATATGGGGAAGTGACCAGTATCACACCCCTATAGCTCCTCGTATTCACGAGGGCCGAAATGCCTTTTGCTTCGGCAAATGTCCCCCAAAATCCCCCTTCAAGTGATACAGGTTCAATCTCTGCTTTTCTTACCCCAAGATCGACTAGCCTGTCGATGGCCCATTCGCCATTGATCAAGTTCCTGCTTCGCACAGGATCGTACTGTGTTATTCCAGGGACACTGAGGACACAAATCTTACACCAGCTCTCTGCTTATAAAGATCAGCAGCGGTTCGGAACTCCTTTTCTAGACAGGTTTGCAACCCGCCTAATACATAGATAACATGGTACGGCTTGGGAGATGCTATGTTGGAAGAAGCAGGCAAAGCTTTAGGCTTAACCAGTCACTTTGTTAAGAGCTGCCTCAGTTTCTTATGGCCATAGACATTTGCATCCCCATAAAGCCAACACAAACTAAAAGCCAGAATCAAGGTGCCTGCGCCTAGATACAATGATAACCTCTTGATCTGAAATTTGCTCGGAAGATTTGTGGACAATAGTTTCAAAAGGACACCTTTATTGTAACAACCACGATGCACCATTCCCTTATCTTATGTACTTGAATAATGAGGTGCCATACGGGTGCGATCTCAAAACGTGAATGCCACGTTTTGTAAATAGCTATCACAATGGCCCCTCGACCCGGGACAGGGCTCTACCCCATCGAACTGAAAAGACTTCCTCACTGGAGTAATCGAGGTCCACTATTATACTCATTTTAGTCTTCCAAGTAGGCAAAACGGATTCTGAGGAGGACGATCACAGAAGGCGAGAAGAGCTTCGTTCTGAAGTGCCCGGAATGTTCAGACATCAACATTTTTGAAGAACAACTTGCGAAGGTAAAGGGGGCTGGAACCGTTTTGGCCCTTCCTTTCCATTATGGGCGCAGGGATCGTCCTGGTGAGCTCCAGTTGGCCTGCTTTTAGTATAACATATGCCACCGAACGCTATTCTTCTTATTGCATATCGCGAATCTGTAAAGCACTATTGCACAATAGTTAGGCCGGTTGGCGGACTCGGAGCGGGATCGACCGCAATGGGTCCAATATACCCTGTGTTGCTAATTGCAATATCGTCAAAATCTACATACCCCGGCGGTGATCCATTGTTAGGCGTCTGACAGTTTGAACCAATTACCAATTGCGTCCAGCCTGTTGATGTACCGTAATTAATATTAGTCCAAAACAAATATTGAACTCCATCTATCCACATATATCCAATTCCAGTTGATGAAGTTGCTGCTGTCAGATGAACTTCATAATAATGCCATTCACCATCTCCAGTAAGGCCACCCATTACTGTTCGCCAATCCGTATTGTCATTTTTATGGTTCCCTGATGCAACTGCCCATATATTTATCTCATCACCATCCCATTCTGGGACAACATTTTTTCCTGCACTATTTCTAATATATAGCCATTTATCATAACCAGGCCAATTGCCAGTCCAAGCAAAACCTTCTTCATATCTCATGTACCAACGAATCCATATGCTAGACTGGCTTGGAAACGTTACATATAATCCTGATGTTTGCTGATTAGTACCATCACCAAGGTATTGTCGCAATCCACGACCCCCACCCCCTCCAGGATAATTAGCGGCAGTGGTAATTCGTGTTCCTGTTCTGCTATCTGATGCAATGACAAGGCTATCACAGTTGGGGCCGCCTCTACCATCATGTAACCATTCATTACAGTCAAATGTAATCGACCAGGGTATCGAAACAGCGGCCAAT
>Ga0315545_1002587_pt1 | contig 16194 bp, 17 predicted proteins | sample SalMarSW160210MG_FD_203096 | JGI IMG/M metagenome (GOLD analysis project Ga0315545, IMG submission 203096) | Salt marsh sediment microbial communities from the Plum Island Ecosystem LTER, Massachusetts, United States - Salt Marsh Sediment SW1602-10 ...
CTTAAATTCATCACATTCAATATCATAAGCAAGAACTTTCGGAGAAAATTTCTTATTTTCAATTTTTTTATATTTTTCTAATTTTATACATGAATCAACATCTAACTTCATACCAATTCCTCCAAATTCTTGTGAATTGTCCAATACTTCTCCAGAAATTTCATACCAATTCAAAGGATTAATTTTTGTCTCCATAATATAATGAGTAATAAAACCTAAATCATATCCTCTTCTTTTTTCGATTTCAGGAACTCCAAGTTTGTCTGCTATATCATGCAAATCCTTATAATTTGTAGCAAAAATCTTCAGCACATCCACATCTTTCCCAAGAAATTTTTTTTTATGTAATTCAATTTTCTCAACTTTTGTCTTCCTGCCCTTTAAATCAAGTTGAATTTTACTTATTTTTTTAATTAATTTATTTATTCTACTTTTTTTCAAACCATCTTTCAAAATTGCCCAGAAATAAACATCACAAGAATCAACAATACAAATTCTTTTCTTTTTCAAATCTCTTCCAATTATCTTTATATAATTTCTTCCTTCAAAATCAAAGTAATCATAATCAATAGGGATAAAGTCAATTTTCATACAAATAAAAGAGACTCAAGTTATTTAAATCTTAAGATAAGTTTTTTATATAACACTCAATTATTAAATTCATGGGATTAAATATTAAGGAAATTATTCCACGTAAAGAAATAAAAATCTCTGACCTAAAAGGAAAAATCGTGTGTGTTGATGCTTTCAATACACTTTATCAATTTCTTTCAACAATAAGACAAATGGGTGGAACTCCTTTAATGGATAATAAAAAGAGAATTACAAGTCATTTGTCAGGAATTTTCTACAGAAATATTGCACTACTTGAACAAGGAATAAAATTAGTTTATGTATTTGATGGGAAACCTCCTAAACTTAAAATAAAAACTCATAAAAAAAGATCACAAGGAAGAGACATTGCAAAAAGCAGATATGAAAAAGCAAAGCAAAAAGAAGATTTATTTGCAATGAAAAGATACAGCAGCCAATTAGTAAGATTAAATGATGAAATGATAAAAGAAAGCAAAGAGCTCTTAAAAGCAATGGGAATTATGGTTGTTCAGGCTCCAAGCGAGGGAGAAGCAGAAGCAGCTTATTTATGCAAAACAAAAGAAAATATTTACGCAAGTGTAAGTCAAGATTATGATAGCCTATTATTTGGGGCGCAAAGATTAGTAAGAAACTTAACACTTGCAAGAAAAAGAAAAACTTTCTCAGGATGGAAAGAAGTAAAACCAGAATTAATTGAACTCAAACATGTTTTAAATTCTTTAGAAATAAACTTAGACCAATTAATTTGTTTAGGAATTCTTATAGGAACAGATTACAATCCAAAAGGAATTCCAGGAATAGGTCAAAAAAAAGCATTACAAATTGTTAAAAAAAATAAAAAACCAGAATCAATTTTCAAAGAAGTCAAGGAGCAAATAGAAAAACTCCCAGAAGAAGATAAATTTGACTGGAAAGAAATTTTTGCATTATTTCATAAACATCAAGTAAAAGATATAGAGCTTAAATTTGGAAAAGCTGATGAAAAGAAAATAAAAAATATTTTAATTAAAGAACATAATTTCTCTGAAAAAAGAATTGAAAAACAATTACAAAGATTAAAAGAAATTGAAGAAAAAAACAAACAAAAAGGATTAGATAAGTGGTTTTAAGAAACAATTATAAATACCAAAAATTTAATTATATTATGAAAAAAAAAGTTGTGAGCATAGTTTTCATTGGATTATTTTTATCTATCTTAATAATTAATCTTGTTTCTGCAATAAATTTTTATGAAGGTATGACAGAAGTTTGGAATAATATCACAAAACTTTTAACACCAGTTCTTCAGTTTTTCTTTGGAGACATTAGCGGAGGTCTATTTCTAAATAAAATCTTAATTTTCATAATTATACTTTCATTAGCTTGGGTTGGATTAAAACAAATGGATTTCTTAGTTGAGCACAAATTAATTTCAAAAGTCCTTGTATTTGCTATTTCAATATTAGCAATAAAAGGAATTGGTTCTTCAGAATTAATTGATGCAATACTTATTCCTTATACAACAACAGGAGTAGCAATATCTGCAGGACTCCCATTCATATTGTATTTTTTTCTTATAAATAAAAACATAGGAGAAGAATCCCCAACATTAAGAAAAACTGCCTGGATATTCTTTGCAGTTATTTTCTTTGGATTACTTGCTTCAAGAATCGGAGGATTTTGGAATCTCTTTGATCCATCAACATGGGGAATTTATTGGATATACATATTAACTGCAGCTCTTGCATTAGCAATGGCTTTCTTAGATGGAACAATTAAAGCTTTTTTCCTTAAAGTAGAAGCAGATAAATTAGATACTATAAATAAAGCAGAAATTTTAGCAAAATTAGGAAAAAGAAAAGAAGAATTAAACAAAGCTGAAAAATGGCTCAAAAAAAGTGAATACAAAACACTAAAGAAAAAACTTAGAAGAGATGCATTATCTTATGGAATAAAAAAATTCATATGATAATATTTATAAAATAAAAAAACAATTAATTAATATGAAAAAGAGGAAAAAAAGAACTAAAACAAAAAATTATTTTAAAAAGAAAAATAAATTTATTGAAAATAATAAAACAACTTTAGCAGTGATAATTGCAGGTTTTTTTGTGCTTGCTTTTTTCTTAATGTTCCTAAATAATCAACAAACCATTAATATTACAGGATACCAAGTTGCTGGAGAAGATACTTCTGGAGAAAAGATAAGAGATTTTTCAGAAGGTGTAAAAGAAATAGCTAAAAAAATATCAGAAAATATAGGGCCTGTTTTAGAGTTTTTGTTTAATGTAAAAGAAGGAGAAAGTGTAACAGATACTACCCAATATCTAATGGGGTATGTTCTTGCTTTTGTTATTCTTCTTGGAATTTTTTGGCTTGCTTTAAATAAAATTGATTTTTTTCAAGAAAGACAAACAATATCAAATATAATTATATTTGCAGTTTCTCTTTTAGCAATAAGAGGAATCGCTCAATTAGATATTATTGAAGAAATATTCTTTCCTTATACTGTATTTGGAGTAACAGCAGTTACCGCAATTCCTTTTTTAGCAGCTTTTGTATTAATTAACTTAGGGCTTGAAGAACAACCTTCAACTTTAAGAAGAACTTTATGGATACTATTTGCAGTTGTTTTTGTTGTACTTTGGATTACCAGAGCCGAGCTTAAAACATTAGGTTGGATTTACTTCTTCACTGCTGTTTTAGCAGTTGTTATGGCTCTTATTGATGGAACAATAAAAGGTTTCTTAGTAAGAATGTCAGCAGAAAGGCTTGAAAATATCAATAAAATAGAGTTAAGAGCAGAATTAAAGAAAAAAGGAAAAGCATATAAAAAGATGCTTGGTAAGAACTTATTAAGAAAAAAAGATTATAAATTATTAATGAAAAGACTTAAAGACAAAGCTCGCCTTTATGGAATAAAAGGTTATATCTAAAATTTCTCAAAACATTTAATAATTCTTTTTTATTTATTCATCTATGAAACACCGTTCCTTTAATGTTCTTGGAAATATTGCAATTGTAAATTTTCCAAAAGATTTTACTTCTAAAGAAAAAAAGAAATTTGCTGAAAAAATTTTAAAACAAAATAAAGCAGTAAAAACAGTTCTTGAAAAATCAGGAAAATTCAAAGGTCGTCTAAGAAAAATGCAGACAAAATATATTGCAGGTGAAAAAACCAAAGAAGTTCTGTATAAAGAAAATGGATGCACATTTAGATTTAATATTGACACAAGTTATTTTTCTCCTAGATTAAGCAATGAAAGAAAAGAAATTGCATCTCAAATAAAAAAAGATGATGAAGTTTTAGTAATGTTTGCAGGAGTCGGACCCCTTCCAATTGTAATTGCAAAAAACTCAAAACCTAAATTAATTATCTCAAATGAAATAAACCGTGAAGCAAATAAATATGCAAAATTAAATATTGAATTAAATAAATTAAAAGACAAAATTAAATTAGCCCCAGGAGATATAAAAAAAGTCGCACCAAAATTAAAAAAGAAATTTAATGTAATAGTAATGCCTCGTCCTCAACTAAAAGATACTTTTTTAGAACAAGCCTTTAAACTTTCAAAAAAAGGAACCAAAATATTTTATTATGATTTTTGCGATGTTGATAAAATAAATTTAATTGTTGAAAAAATCCAACAACAAGCAAAACAATTTAAAAAGAAAATTAAAATTCTAAAAATAAAAAAAGCAGGAGAAATTGCTCCTTACAAAATTAGATGCAGAATTGACTTTAAAATTTTGAATTAACTTTCTGCTTTGCAATATCATCTGCACTAATCTCTGGATGGTGATACCTTCCATTTTTCTCTGTAAATGATTTCAAATACCATTTTGACTCTACCTGAACCGCCTTAACAGGACAATAATTTATACAAGCAAAACATCCATAACACTTCACATCTTTCTGCCACACTGGTTTATCGTCAATCATTTTCACCTTTCCCGACGGACAAACCTTTGCGCATGTCCCGCATTGAATGCACTTTGAATCAGGATAAAAAACAACATTCTGATACATATAATCATGTGCCTTATAATTAAAAGACTTTGAACCCAACAAAAAAACCGAACTGCTCCAAGGCAATTTATAATTAACCTCTGAATCTCCTCCACTATATTTCTCTTTAGCCAAAATACTTTTACTAAACAAATCCAATTTATCCTTAATTTCTTTTTCATAAAATTTCACTTTGTCTTCAGAAACACCAATAAGATTCTCCTTTCCAATTGGAAGATTCCAGCACATATTTAAATAAATCCCAGAATAAACTTCCTTTCCTTGCTTCTTCAAAAACTCATTCATATAATCAAACGCATGAGATACAGAACCTCCTCGTGTGCAAATACAATAAATATATTGAGAACTAATCTTAACTTTCTTCAAAAATTCATACAAAGGAATCGGGATAGTTAAACAAAAATTAGGAAAAACAAACACAATTATCTCTGCATTAATTCCAATAACATCTTCATCTAACAAACTAACAATTGGAATAAGTTTTGATTCAGGCAATCGTCTTTGCAATTCCTTTGCAACATGCAACGAATTCCCAGTTCCAGAAAAATAATATATTTCTATCATCACAACCTCTTCTCCTTCTTTACAGCCGTCGGTGCCTCACCACCATGCCATGTAAATCTCGGCTTTACTCTCATTGGATAAATTCTCTCTGAATTATCATCGAGAATAATCGCAGAACCTTTCAAACTCGGCAAGTCATCCATATATTGTTTGATACTTTCAAGGAGATAACTTTGCATAATATAATTCAATGCTTCTAAATCCGGCTGGGCAGTAACTCTATGCGAAATTACAATATCTGACTGAGTCATAACATCTCTGTGAATTTGTCCAGGCTGTTGTGTAACCAAAACCATTGAAATTCCAGGCTGCCTTCCTTCCCTCAACAACTGAATTAAAGCATCTGTAGCAATTGTTTTTTTATCCAAAGGCAAGAATTCATGAGCTTCATCAATAAACATCCAAACCAATGGAGTTTCTTTTTTTTCTGCAACAGATAACAAATTAAAACCACCTGAAATAGATTTAATTTCTTCTTTTTTTCTTGCCTCCATTCTTTGATTAAAAATTTTTCTTGAAACCAAACTAATAACCAAAGCCCTAACATTAAATGCTCCAACAGAACTATAAACACTTAAATCAAGAACAGAAGTAGTTCCTGCAGAAATTAAATCCTTAACTTGTGTTGCCTGTCTTGATTTTTTTGCAAATATTCCCCAAGTATCTGCTGCCTCAAATAATCCAATAGCAGCATTCTTAATTTCTTCAGAAGTTTTCTCATCTTTTTTTAAATTTAAAATTATTTCTTTAATATTAAATGCTTCTTGTTCTTCTTTTAATTTTGTAATAGTTCTTTCAATTAAAACAGAAATTGGATTTGTGATATCTAAACCAAAAGTTATAACCCAATCCTCTGAATTCATTTCATTAATATCCAAAGCAAATTTTTCATCTACAGGAATTCCTTTTTCTAAATATTTATCATAATGTCCAAAAGGAACAAAAATCTTTACAGGAAGAGTTTTTGAATTCAAACCCCAGTCTTGTAATAATTCTTTATCTTTCTCATTTGGAAATTTCATTGTCCAATAAATTCCCATTGTATCAAATATCAAAGAAGAAATGTTCTGGCTTACTTCTGAAGGAAGATTAGAAAGTTCTTCTGTTATAACACCAAGAGTATATGATTTTCCAGAACCTCTTTTTCCAGCCACCAAAACAACATGACTTCTTGCAATATCCATAAAAATTTTATTACTCAAAGAAGTATATTGTCCCATCTTAACATAACCTTTTCCAATAAAAATAAGTCCTTTATCACCAAAAGCCTCTTTGTCAGATTTATCTCTTCCAACTATAATATCATACGGCATAATTAAAAACAGACAAAGATATTTTTAATTGTTTGGTTTGAAATTATTTTCTCCAAAACCTTTTTAAAAGATGTTTTCATATTTCTATAATGGAATCAAAAAAAGAAAAACAAAATAATAAAAATAATCTAACAAGGAAATTAAGAAATAATCCTTGGATTCTTTCAACAATTATTTTAGGAATTATGGTATTAGTATTGGTAATAGGAAATATTTCAGGTGCTGGGAAAAAAACTATTTCTTCTGCTGATGCAGGAAATACTCTTGTTGAATTAGCCAAAGATCAAATTGGAGATATAGAGATTTTAGATGTTAAAGAAGAAAGTGGATTATATAATATTTTTTATTCCTCTAATCAAGGAGATGGTTCAATTTACATGACTTTAGATGGTAAAAATCTTGCAAGTTTAATGCCAATAAATACACAAAGTTCTTCTGAGACACAAGATATCCCAAAATCAGATAAACCAAAAGTCGAATTATTTATCTGGAGTTATTGCCCTTATGGCGTCCAAGCATTAAGCCCTTTTGCAGAAGTAGCAAAACTTTTAGGAAATAAAGCAGATTTCAGCGTAGTTCTTTATTATGATGGACATGGAGAACATGAAACAGAACAAAATAAAATACAAGCATGCATACAACAAATAGACAAAGAAAAATATTGGGATTATGCATCAAGATATGTAGAAGAAATTTACCCCACATGTGGTCCTTCAGGAGATGTTGAATGTGATAAAACAGAATCAATAAAATTAATGAATTCAGTAGGAATAGATTCAAATGCAGTAATGTCTTGTGTTGAATCCCAAGGAGAAACATTAATTTCAGAACACTCTGCACGTGCTCAGGAAGCAGGTGTAACAGGCTCTCCAACAATTATAATAAATGATGTTAAAGCAAATCCTTCAAGCAGAACAGCAGAAGCATTCAAAGACTCAATTTGCTCTGCTTTCAACACTGCTCCAAGTGCATGTGAAACAGAATTAGATTCTACATCTGCAGCAGCATCTGGAAATTGTTAATTCTTAAAACCAAAAACTTACATAACCTACAACAGAATTTTTATCATCAATAATATCTCCTGAATTTTCATATTCAATTAATTTTGGTTTCCAATTTTTCAAGTTACATAAATGCATTAAAATCAACAAAGAGAATTTACCACAGGCATCAATTTTCTCAAAATTATTTACATCCAAATTTTCAATTATTTCTATTGTCTTCTTATCAATTTTAACAGCTTTTTCATAAGCAAGAAAATGGCTTAAATCAGTAGAAAAAATATAAACAGCATCAATTTCTAAAATCTTTTCTGCAATCTTTTTTGCATTTTCATTAGATAATTCCCCAACAACCAATGGCAAAACTTCAATATCAGGATTTAATTTTTGTAAAAAAGGTATCTGATTTTCAATAGAATGTTCATAATTTACTTTTTCAAAATCATTTTCAATTATTTTCACTTTTCCTAAAGGAGTTTCCAATTTTTCACAAGCTCTAACTCCCTCAAAACCAACATAATGAGAAGGTCCTAAAACAACTGCTTTTTCAATCTTCTTATCTTTTAATAAACCAAAAGCCTTTCCTGCAATTTCTCCAGAAAATTCATAACCAGCATGAGGAACAATTAAACCATGAACTTTTTTTATTTCTTTATTTACCTTAAGAAACTTATCCAAAACTTTGATTAACTCTTTTTTATTTTGAGGATACCATTGATTACCCATAGGTAATTTAATAAATCTGAACTTATTAACCTTTTTATGAAAGAGTGTGATTTATACAAAAAAGAAGGTGATAAATTGAGATGCCTTGCTTGTGCACATAAATGTTTAATTTCTAAAGGAAAAACAGGAATTTGTGGTGTAAGAAAAAATATCAAAGGAAAATTATATCTTCTTGTTTATGGAAAAGTTGTTGCAAAAAACATTGACCCAATTGAGAAAAAACCACTTTATAATTTTTTACCAGGCACTTATGCATATTCAATTGGAACAGTTGGATGTAATTTCAGATGTATGTGGTGCCAGAATTCAGACATTAGTCAGGCTCCAAAACAAGGAAAAATTTTCGGAGAAAATATAACTCCAAAACAAATTGTTGAACAGGCATTAAAAACAAAATGCCAAAGCATTGCTTACACTTATAATGAACCTTCAATATGGATTGAATTTGTCAAATATACAGCAAAATTAGCAAAGAAAAAAAGATTAAAAAATATATTAGTCAGCAATGGTTATCTTACTAAAGAAAGTTTTGAATATATCTCTGATTTAATAGATGCAATAAACATAGATTTGAAAAGTTTTTCAGATGAAACTTATAAAAAATATTGTGGTGGAAGATTAAAATCTGTTCTGGAAACAATAAAAAGATTTTCCAAAAAAGGCATCCACATTGAATTAACAACATTAATAATTCCAAGACTTAATGACAGCACCAAAGAATTAGAACAAATTGCAAAATTTATTGCATCTGTTAATAAAAATATCCCCTGGCATATCTCAAGATTTTTCCCAATGTATAAAATGTTAAACAAAAAAATTACTCCAATTTCAACTTTAAAAAGAGCAGAAAAAATTGGCAAAAAATATCTAAAATATGTTTATGTGGGGAATATATAAAAAATTATATATAATTTTAAAAAGATCTTTTAATCTTAATAATTATGGGTGAAGGAATTAGTTACGCAGATTCTGGAGTAAATATTGAATTAGGAGATGATGTTTCAAAAATACTTTATAATGCTGCTAAACAAACTTGGGATAATAGAAAAGGAAAATTAGGACAGATTATTGTTCCTTTTGATGATTTTTCTGGCGTAAGAGCAATTGATGTTTCTAATTTACCTAAAGGAACTGTAATGAATATTGGTTTTGATGGTGTTGGAACAAAAATGGAATTAGCTGAAAGAGTTAGAAATCATAGAACAATAGCTTATGATTTATTTGCTATGGTTTGTGATGATGCTGTTGTGAGAGGAGCAGAACCTGTTTTAATTGGAACTATACTTGATGTTAATTCACTTGGAACTTCTGAGAAATCTTTTATTAAAGAAGTCAAACAACTTGCAGAAGGATACATTAATGCAGCAAAAGATGCAAATGTTGCAATTGTTAATGGAGAAGTAGCTGAATTAGGGAATAGGGTTGGAGGTTTTGGTCCATTTAATTATAATTGGTCAGCAGGAGTTGTATGGTTTGCAAAAAAAGACAGAATGTTTACTGGAAAAGAAATAAAAGAAGGAGATTATTTAGTAGGGTTAAAAGAAGAAGGATTTAGGTCAAATGGATTATCTTTAGTAAGAAAAATAATGAAAAATAATCATGGAGGTAATTGGCATCAGGTCTCTTGGGATATAATTAAAGACTTAAAACAGAAAAAAGGGGATATAAGTCTAGCAGATTTAGCTTTAACTCCTTCCAAAATTTATACTGCTGCAGTAATTGATATGTTCGGAGGATATAATGGAAAACCCAAAACAGAAGTTCACGGAGTAGTGCATATAACAGGTGGAGGAATTCCCGGAAAACTTGGAAGAGTATTAAAACCATCAGGACTTGGAGCAATAATTGATTCTCCTTTTGAACCTTCTGAATTTATGGAGTATACACAATCTATAGGAGGGGTTTCAGATACAGAAGCATATAAAACATGGAACATGGGACAAGGTATGATGATAATAACTCCAAAACCCGATGAAGTTATAAAAATAGCTAAAAATTATCAAATTGCATCACAACCTATCGGAAAAATTATCAGACAACCAGGAATAAGAATAAAAAATAGAGGAGCTTTTTGTCCTGATAAATATCTAGGAAGAAAAAAAGATACAGGTCCAAAAGAATTATTTTTTAGTTAAAAGTAAAAATTAAATATAGTCTTTCTTTAATTAATTATATGTCTCTTAATAAAGATTTATTAGTTTTAGCACGAAAGACAATTGAATATTATCTAGAGAATAAAGAATTAAAAGTCTCCGAAGAAATAAAGAAAAAATATTCAGAGAAAAAAGCATCTTTTGTTACACTTACTAAAGATAAAGAATTAAGAGGTTGCATTGGAAGTTTATATCCAAGACAAGAACTTTGGAAAGATGTTCAGGAAAATGCAATTAATGCAGCTTTTCATGATTTCCGTTTTAGTCCTCTTACAAAACAAGAATTATCAAAAACAAAAATTGAAATTTCTATTCTGTCAGTCCCAAAAAAAATTATTTTTAAAGATGAAAAAGAACTTCTAAAAAAGATTAATTCAAAAATGGGAATTATTTTAAAAAAAGGATTTAACACTTCAACTTTTCTTCCACAAGTTTGGGAAGAAATTTCAAATAAAAAAGATTTTTTAGAACAACTTTCTATGAAAGCAGGACTTGACAGAAATGCATGGAAAAATGCAGAAATTTTTTCTTATGAAGTTCAGAAGATGAAAGAGAGATAATTAAGGTTCTCCTGTTCCATATTTTTCAATTAAAGGATAATTTTTAGCAAACCATTCCAGTTCTTCTTTTATAATTGATTCATTTTTTGGTCTAAAAAGAGCTTTTTTAAGAATTCTAAAATGCTTTTTATAAGGAGAATCTCCATCAAAAATATCTAATTGTTCTAAAGCATAAGGATTATTGTAATATTTTTCCTCATCTCAAGAATCAATTTTTCTTTTTGAATACCCAATTCTTCAGGTTTAATACTATTAATTTTAGTCCAATCTTCTAATGTTAATCCTCGCATATTTTGGAAGATTAATCATAACTTATAAATTTTTCTTTCACCTCTCCAAATAACCAATTTCATCTTCACTTAATTTAAGTTCTTCTCTTATTTTTGAATTTGTCAAAATCTGTTTTATTATAGGAAATTCTCTCATTGCTCTTTTTTGTCCAACATGAACATACTCAGCATATTTCTTTGCAATTGATTTTTTTCGCACAGTTCTCTGATTATTCATCCACATTTTCAAAATCCTCGTCGGTTTCTTATAACTTGTAAATCCTGTTTTAACTTTTTTCTTTAAAGCAGAAATTCCATAACTCAAAAAAATATTTTCATAAACTAAAAATCTCCAATATTGTCGCCGATAAATTCTTCTTCTAAAAATATCAACTTTACTAAGTAAATCATATGCTCTCGCAAGTTCCTTTCCTTTATACTCTGCAGGAATATTTTTTTCCATCCACAAAAGTATATCATCCAAATGCATATTCACAGAATCAAGAATTCTCAAAAGTTTTTTTGTTGGCTTTCCCTTAAAAATCATTCGCAATGCATTAAAAATATCAACTTTTTTATTTCTTTCATCAAAAGTTATCAAAGAAGGATCTTGCATCCTCGCAGAACTTTGCAAGTCATTTATCGCAGCACGAATATCCCCCTTTGCTCTAATCGCAATACTTATTAAAATATTCTGATTCATAAAAAGGCTCTCTTTTCTTAAAATATCAAACATAATTTCTTTTATTGTTTTATAATCAATTTCTTTCAACTGAACAAGCTCTGACTTTCTTCTTAATGAACTAAATTTTTTATTCCAGATATTATTAGCAGTAATAATTATAGGATAAGATGTAGAATCAATTAATCTCAATAACTCAACAATACCTCCTCTATCATAATAACCACTAATACCATCAACTTCATCAACCAATATAACTTTGCTTTTCTTTGTCAATGACTTTTGTTCAATCGCAGGTTTAAGAATTGTCTGTAATTTCTCCTTATTCCTAAAATCAGAAGCATTTAATTCAAAGATTTCTGAATCCATTTCATTTGCAATAACATAAGCCATACTTGTCTTTCCAGTTCCAGGAGGACCATGCAAAATTATTGCCTTCTTTCTTTTCGGAAAACCATTAATAAAATTTTTAACTTTAATAATTGCCTCTTCCTGTCCCTTCATATTTTCAAATTTTTTTGGTCTGTATTTTTCAATCCATGGCATTTTCTAAACACAATTGATTTGAATTTATTTCAAAAGAATAAATCCCCTCAGGCCCTCTAATTTTTTCTGGTTCTTTAACATCAAATGTATGAACATTAATTTCCCTATAATTTGAACAATGCATATTATTAGGATATTTATTTGAATAATCTATATCACAGTTATCACATCTACCTATAAGTCTATTCAAACAAGTCTTCATTCTATCAACTCCCTCCAATGCTCTTTATAATAATTATATTTTCTTGTAAATTCTTCTTTAGAAGTCAAAGGAATATTTAATTCATTAAATTTGATTTGTAATTCTTCTAAAATTTTTTCCTTATTTTCCTCTGAACCCATTTTCTCAAATTCAATTATATAACCATAACCTTTTGTATAATCTAAACAAACTTTTATTCCATTCCAATCAAACTGATTTCTATTTCTCAGCCATTTAATCTTTACTTCATGTCCAAGTTTATTAAGAAATCTCTCAAGATTCTCAAAATTTTCTTTTTTTGTAGGAATTTCAATTTCTTCCATAAACTCATCGTGGACATTTCCTGATTTATGCCAGAGTTTCGCTCCGTCGCTGTTTCTCTGAATTCTCAAATTTGAATTCTCATCAAAATAAAAAGTTTCCTGAAAATCATCTTTAACAAATTTAGCATTCTGCTTAAAAAAATTCAAAAGATTTTCATATTGTTCTTTTGTTATAAAACTTTGAATTTCTATTTCAATATTTTTTAAAGGAATATAAAATTTCTTTTGTTTATAATTTTCTAAAACTTTTGCACTCGGAAAATAAATATTTTCAGGTAAATTATCTAAATCAAACCATTTCCACTCAACTATCTCATCTGGCTCCATAACTCTTGGATTTGCTTCACAATTCTCAGATAAAAACCCAATTGTCACATAATGAGCATGTTCATTTTTGTTATCATTTACGCAGATTACTTTAATATTTTTCAAATCTATTCCTGTCTCTTCCAAAACTTCTCTCTTCGCACATTCTTCAAAATTTTCTTCATACTCTAATTTTCCTCCAGGCATTGTCCAGCAAGTTGATACTTTAAATGCAGATTCTCCTTTATTCTCACTTCTTAATCCAAGAAGAACTTTCCCTTCTTTATTTAAAACCATAACACCAACACCTGCTCCAATTTTCTTATTAGATTTATCAGAAAAAAATTCTATTGCTCTCAAAGCCCACTCTTTAACATTTGGAAGCATATTTGAATTATTTAATTCTTCCTTTGAAAACCATCTTAACTCTTTTCCCTCATCATCAACCTCAAAACATTTTCCCCCTGTAACCCTTGCAAAATAAATTAAATTAATATGCTCATGGTCTTCTCTAACATGATCTAAATGAATACTAATGGGCTGATATAAATTATCAGATTTCACAACCTCCTTAGAAACAAGTTCAATATCTAAACCAGTTTCTTCTTTTGCTTCACGAATAACAGAATCACAAGGTAATTCATTTGCTTCAATATGTCCTCCAACAGGAACCCAATTATTTACTTTTCGATTCCATGTAAGCAAAACTTTTCTATCTTTGACTATATTAACTGTTGAAACAAATTCTCTAATTATTTCCATTTAATCCTTCCCCAAACCAGCAAGAACAAAACTTGCCAAAAGAGCCTGAAGCTGAATAAAAGGGTCAGAACCTTCAACAATTCTAAACTCTGCCTCACCTGTCTTTTCAGTTAATTTAACTTTAATCTCGGGTTCAACAGGAAGATTCCAAATTTCCTTTTGGATTGCTTTAACCACATCTTGTCCAGAAATACTTTCTTTAAGCATAATATCCAAAAGTTTTTCTCTTGCTTCCTGAAAATCTCCTGATAATGCATAATCTAAAACAACCTTAATATCTTTAGGTTTTGCATTAGAAATTATTGTTGAAATAAGTTCAGAAGTTATTGAAGGAGAAATCGAAGCAGTTGATTGAAGAATATTAATTCCCCGTCTGCAATCACCCTCACTGCCTTCATATAAAATCTCAATTGCCTCTGGCTTTATTTCCAAATTTTCATTTTGAGCAATTCTTTGAATAACTTTTTCAATATCTTTTTTCTCCAAAAGTTTAAATCTAAAAATTGCACATCTTGACTGAATAGGGTCTATAATCTTACTTGAATAATTACAAGATAAAATAAACCTACATGTTGAAGAATAATTCTCCATAGTTCTTCTTAATGCCTGTTGCGCTTCAGGTGTCAAAGCATCTGCTTCATCCAAAAAAATAACTTTAAAAGCAACATTTCCCAAAGATTTTGTTCTGGCAAAATTCTTAACCTTTTCTCTTACAACATTAATTCCTCTTTCATCAGATGCATTCAACTCTAAATAATTATCTTTCCAATTATTCTTAAAAAGCTCTTTTACAATTATCAACGCTAAAGTAGATTTTCCTGTCCCAGCAGGCCCTGCAAACAACAAATGAGGAATATTCAAAGAATTTGTTAAAGATTCTATTCTCTTTACAATATCATCCTGACCAACAAGTTCAGAAAATTGAGTCGGCCTGTATTTCTCTGTCCATATACTACTCACCATAATTAATTTATAAGAAATTCATTAATAAAGATTATTATAATTGAGGATTAATATATCTCTGATTAGAATCATAAAAATCTACAGTAACATAATTATGTCCTTTTTTAGAGAAAATTCTAGTAAAATTTGTAGAAGTTACAACAGCAGAAATATCATTTAAAATCTTTCTCTTTTTAGCAATCTCTTTTCCTCTTTTAATAATAATCTTATCTAATTTTTTTCTAAATTTCTCTTTCTTAATTCTTGAGGAGATTAATTCACTTTCCCAATTCTCTTCTAAGAGAGAATAATCATTAAGTTTTTCCTTAGTTATATCTCCAATAGAATAAATAAATATATTTACCATTATTTGCTTCTAGCTCTTCTTTGTTTTCTCTGTTTTAATATAATCTTAACATTAAAATAATATTTGATTCGGCTTTACATTTTCCATGATTTCAGTAGTTCCGTTTAATCTTTCAATCTTTATCTGATTAATATTCTCCCATTCCTTCAGCCCAAAATATACTCTATAATGCCCTTGGGAAAATCGACTATTTTCTGAACAACCAACCTCTGAGTACTGCACCAAATCCCCAGCAGTTATTGTCACCTTTGTACCCAGATCTCGGCTTGAAAAATCCAATTGTATCCAATTGTTTTTCTCTATTTCGTTTGTATAGTACCTAACCCTCCACTTATTAAGCTTGTTTTCTTTTTCGTATGCAAAAATACAATCCCTATCTCCATCGTTATCAAAATCAGCCCAAGCACAAAGTACTACATCTGTCGGATACGGGACTGCAAGTTCATCCGTGTATAAAAAAAACTTTTTATTTATTTTTTGCTTGTAGATTCCATCCGGAGTCCAAACATCCAAATCCCCGTCATTGAAAATGTCTACCAATATAGCATTTGCTGAATTCCTAGGGAGATTGTATTGCGCGGGATCTATACAAACCATTTCTGTATTATCATTACGTATTATCATATTTCCTTCAAAAAAGGAGGAAAGAAGAAAATCAACATCGCCGTCATTATCAATATCGCCAGATGAGATACTATAAGATTCATAATTCCCCCCAAATTCACATAAAATTATTTTTACAAATTTCGTTCCAGTATTTTCAAAGAGTAATACCCCTTTTGTATTAACAATAATAAGGTCCATATCATTATCTTTTCCCCAGTCAAACCACTTGAAAGCACCAGTCATAATCTTATTCAGTTCATACTGCACAG
>Ga0315545_1002588_pt1 | contig 16190 bp, 19 predicted proteins | sample SalMarSW160210MG_FD_203096 | JGI IMG/M metagenome (GOLD analysis project Ga0315545, IMG submission 203096) | Salt marsh sediment microbial communities from the Plum Island Ecosystem LTER, Massachusetts, United States - Salt Marsh Sediment SW1602-10 ...
ACGCTTATTTTTTTCCTTTCTCGCTGTCTTTTACGGTAACCCATAAAAGCTGGAGGGGGAGAATACCGGTGTTGTAGGTTGTATGAAAAAGCCCGAAAGGCACGTACAGCGCGTCACCGGTTTTGATGTCATATTCGGAATCCCCGACAACCATTTTTCCCCTCCCCTGGATTACATAGTAGACTTCTTCATGGTCTTCGTGGGAATGACCGGTTGTCTTTCCGTTTGCATACACAGTTGTGTACCCCATCTTGAGATTCTTTGAAGGTGATTCTTCAGGATCTATGAGAAAATAGGTATCTCTGAGGGTTTCATTTTCTCTTTTCTTCGTCGCGTGGCGGAGCGATCGGTCGCATACATCAGGTTCCATATCTTCGATGTTTCTCACATACTTCATCTGACTTGTCCTCCAATTGTATGATTTAAAGAGCATTTATTTTAATCGGTTGAAATATCTGATTCTTACATGTTTTGCACAAAGATACTGTTCGAGCCCCTCCGGGCCGTGTTCGTATCCCATTCCGCTTTCTTTAAAACCTCCGTACGGAGCGTTTATAACCCCTGCATCGGGGTTGTTGATTGCAACATTTCCAGAATCGAGTTTTCGGGCAAATTCATCCGCTTCGTGGAGGTCATTTGTGTACACATAGGAGGCCAGTCCATAGGGGGTCGAGTTTGCATACTTTATCGCCTCATCGATCGTTTCAAATGGCATGATCCCGACTACAGGGCCGAAGGACTCTTCACTCATGACCTTCATGTCATGGGTGACGTGTGTGAGAATCGAAGGTTTGAAAAAATACCCCTTCTCATACTCTTTGCCTTCAGGTTTTTGGCCGCCGTATATGAGTGTGGCGCCTTTTCTCACCGCATCTTCGATGTGATCGATCGTCTTTTCGATGCCCGCTTTGTTTGCCATGGGGCCGAGATCTGCGTGCGGGTTTTTGAGCCCGTTGCCGATAACGAGTTTTTTTGCAGCATCTGCGAACGCATCCACGAACTTTTCAAAAATCGTGTTTTGCACATAGATTCTGTTGATTGCGATGCAGATTTGCCCCATATTCCTGTATGTTCTCCGCACGGCTCCGCGCACCGCATCTTCGAATGCGCACTTCTCGCTCACAATCAAAGGGCACTGGCCTCCGAGCTCGAGAGACAGCTTTTTCATGTGAGCGGCGCACATCTTCACAACCTCTTTTCCCACTTCGGTGGAACCTGTGAATGCGACTTTTTTGACAAGAGGGTGTTCAATGAGATAGGGGCCAACCGTGCTCCCCCGGCCGAATACCACGTTTGCCACACCTTTTGGTATCCCTGCGTCAACGAGACATTTTACATAGTTCACGGGTGAAAGCGGTGTCTCGGAGGGAGGCTTGACCACAACTGTACAGCCTGCGGCGAGTGCGCCTCCGATTTTCCACCCGACAAGTTCTATGGGGTAGTTCCATGGAGATATTGCTGCAGATACGCCGACAGGTTGATAGAGAACATAGCTCGTTGTCGTGGCGTCATAACCGGGGACGACCCTTCCATATACCCTTTTTCCCTCTTCTGCATAGTAGCGTAAAATGTCAGCCCCTTTTCGAACCTCTCCCCTTGCTTCGTCGAACGGTTTTCCCTGTTCGGTCGTCATTATTCTGGCGATCTCATCTTCACGCTGTAAAACGATCTCGCTCGCCCTGAAGAGATATTCGGCTCTTTTTTCCGGTGATAGCCCAGACCACTCCTTGAAAGCTCTGTGTGCCGCTTCAATTGCGCTATTCACATCTGATTCAGAAGCTGACGGCACTTTTTCAAAAGTTTCACACGTCGCAGGATTCTCAACTTCTATATGAGAACCATTCGCACTTTCAACCCATTCACCATCAATCAGCATCTTGTTTGTAATCATCGCAGGCTCCCTCCTGTGCTCTATAGAATTGAATGTGTTCTGCACGCTCGAAATTGTTGCCGGGCAAGATGGAATAATTACGCAATAATGAGTTCAATGCCCATGTTTTGTACAAGCTTTGCATAGCTTTCGGGTATATTGCTGTCGGTGATAAATGAATCTATTTCAGAGATATCCGCATAGAATGAGGGGGTGATCTCTCCGCATTTGCTTGAATCGGACACAAGGATTTTTTTCTTTGTCGAGTCCATCAGCGCACGTTTTATCACGACATGAAAGTCGTGATAACAGGTGAGTCCCAGTTTGCTGTCTATACCGCCCGCAGAAAGAAACACTTTATCCGTACGAATCTTTTTTATGATTTCGATTCCTTCATCACTGCTTATCACATCCGAGTCTCTGTGCAGGTACCCTCCTGTCACAATCAGTTTTGTGTTCTTTTTATTGTAGAGTTCCATCGCGCATTCGAATGTGACACAGAGCGCATTGATATCTATGTCTCTATCAACGTATTTTGCGATAAAAAGCGTTGTGGTTCCGATGTCGAATGCGACCGTCTCGCCCGGGCGTATGAGGGATGCGGCTTTCAAACCGATTCTGCTCTTCTCACTTACATGTTTCTCGATTTCCGCACCAATGAGGTATTTGTTTCTGTCGTTTATCGTATAAAAATCCAGCAGGATTGCGCCGCCGTGAGTTCGCCTGACCATCCCCTCTTCCTCGAGGTCGCTGAGGTCTCTTCGAATTGTCATATCTGAGGTATAGAGTTTTTCTGAAAGTTCCTTGACAGAAACCTCGCCCTGCTTGTTGAGAATGCTGATTATCTCTTTCAATCTGTTCTTTTTTTTGGACATATTAAAAAATCAGATAAAAAAGTAAATTTTCATTGAAAATGTATTTCATATAAGTATAATTAAACAAAATATAATGTTCGTTTGTTTAAAATATCATAATTTATTTATTAGTACAACAATTTATTTTCTTTTTATTCATGGTTTATAGAAAAATGCAGGATCTTTAAAATATATAATAAGGTGGAGGAGGGTAAAATGAAAGCATGTTTTAAATGTATCTGTGTGATGTGTTTCATCCTTCTATTTACATCCACTCTGGTATTCGCCGGAAGTAAAGAGAAGGGAGAAAAGGGTGAAGTTGTGCTGGTACGGTGATAAGGACAATTGACAACCCTTATCATGTGCGATGGAACAAGGGCGGAGAAGAGTTTGCAAACAGCATCGGGTATCCCCATGAGCTCGTCACGTGCGGGGGAAGCAGCGAAAAGCAGAACAACGATATCAAGGCACTTGTTGCGAGGACAGGCGGCAATGTCGTCTTCAACATCGACCCGAACGAATCTCCAGACTGTGTTCCCATTGCAAAAGCGCTGGAAGATGCCGGTGTATACTTTTTCACCTGGTGGAACAAACCCCCGGAACTGAATGTCGTGGACTATCCCCACTGGGTGGGGCATTCAGCTTTCAGCGGTGTAGACGCAGGGCACTATGGAGCCGTCGAGCTTTTCAAAACCTTCAAGACTCCGAACAAAGGAAAGATTGTCGCGATACAGGGAAGGCTTGCAAATCAGATAGCGATTGATCTTTTCGATGGACTGAAAAAAGCGCTCGCAGAGAATCCCGGTATAAAAAGAGGACCCCTGTTCTTTTTTAGAACAGGGGTCTTTTTAAATATCAAGGTTATGATAATTATGATACAATAGAAAAAACGATGGGGAAGGCACAGGATGAAGAGAGATTTCACCAAAAAAGAGGGTTCCGGGAAAAAAAATGACAGAACGATCGGCGCTCGGATTATCAACGGATTTCAATTTATTATCTCTCACAATGTAATAGGACCCTTATCGGTATTGGCAATTGTCTATATTATTTTTACCGTTGGAACACTCGGAACGTTCTCGTCACCTGCAAATATTCAGATAGTATTCAGCCTGTCCGGCCTCTTGGCAATAATGACTTTGGGCAGCTCATTGGTGATACTGATCGGCGCTATAGACCTGTCACTGGAAGCGTCATTGCAATTTCTTCAATGATATGCGGCTTGCTTCGAGTACCATGATAAGCACGGGCTATCTATTCCCCTCTATTACTGCTGCAGTTATTGAAATGAAGAATCTAACGAAAAGTTTCCCAGGTGTGAAAGCTCTTGATAATGTCAATTTTACAGTGTATCGCAACGAAATCGTCGGTCTTGTCGGAGAAAACTGAGCGGGGAAATCCACACTGATGAAAATATTGATCGGTTTGTACAAGCACGACAAAGGGGAGTTGAGAATCCGTCATAAGCCTGTTGTTTTGACCGATCCCAATATGGCGGTACGAATGGGAGTTGGAATGGTTTTTCAGGAAGGAAGCCTGCTCCCCAATCTCACTGTGGCTGAAAATATATTCCTGCGTCATGAAAAAGTATTCAGAAAGAACGGAATTCTTTCAATGAAATCTATGTATAAAGAGGCGCAGTCCCAGCTTGAAAAGGTCGGTTCAAAAATCTCACCAAAAACCTTTGTGCGGGATATTCCTCCTGTAGAGCGACAGATGATTGAAATCACACGTCTTTTATGGCTTTCCAGCATTTCGGGTGTTGAAAATCCGGTGCTGATACTCGATGAACCAACTACAGTGCTCGTGGCGGATGAAATCGAACGGCTCTTTCGTATTATGAGAGGGCTCAAGGAAACCGCCTCTATTCTATTCATTTCTCACAGATTGGAGGAAGTATTAAGCGTTTCAGACAGAATTGAAATCTTAAAGGATGGGAAAAATGTAACAGACATAAAAACAAAGGATGCGAGAATACAGTCAGTGGAACAGCTGATGGTAGGAAGAGAGCTTGCTGCTGATCATTACAAGGCATCAGAGCAAAAAGAACCGACGGATGTTACTGCGATTAAAATTACCAATCGGGGGAAAAGAGGGGTGTTCGCTCCCTTGAGTTTTTCTGTTCGGCAGGGAGAAATTTTAAGCCTTGTCGGAGTTCTGGGATCAGGCAAGGAGGAAGTGTGCAGATGTATCGCAGGAATATCGAAAGCCGATACAGGAAGTATAGAAATCCAAGGGAAGAGAAGAAAAATTTACACCCCTAAAGATGCAATCAAGGCAGGCATTGGATATATACCGATCGACAGAAGGGATGAAGGACTCGCTCTGCAGATGGATGTGGTGTCCAATATTACATTGATCACATTGAAAAACCTCATAAACGCCGGCCTGATAAGCCTGAGAAAAGAACGAGAAGAAGCGACACACTGGATTCAACAGCTCAATATCAAAACTCCCTCTTTGAAAACGCCGTGTGTAAACCTGAGCGGCGGAAATCAGCAAAAAATCGTCCTGGCAAAATGGCTTGCAGCCAGGATCAATGTGCTCATTTTTGACCATCCAACAAGAGGTATCGATGTGGGAGCAAAAGAAGAGATTTACCGGAGGATACGCCGGCTTTCTGCGGAAGGCATTGCGATCATCGTAATGTCGGATACACTCGAAGAAGACATCGGCTTGTCAAACCGGATGATTGTCATGAGGGACGGAGTGATCACAAATGAGGTACAGTGTCCTTCGAAAGAAAAACCGAAACCTATTGAGATAATCGAATACATGGTTTGAAGAAGTATAATAAATAAGGAGGGCGCATGTGCTGACAAAAGAGAACCGTCACGGTGGCTTTAAGCCTCTTTCAAAAAAAATAGGCGATTTTTTTCGAGGTTTGCCGGTTATCTATTTTTCTCTCATGCTCCTCTTTTTCATCGTTCTTTTTTTTACGATCGGAAATAAAAGTTTTCTTTCTCCATACAATCTCAAGACTATAGGAAATATGACCGCGATATTGCTGACCATAGGCTTGGGACAGCTCTTTGTACTCCTTACAGGAGGGATTGATCTCTCGGTGGGGGGCATCGTGTCGTTGATCTCCATCGTCTACATACTCAGCCTGGCACAATTTGGTTTTTTCGGAATTGTCATCACCCTCGTTGTGGCACTCGGCACTGGACTCCTGAAAGGAATCATATTCACTCGGCTTCGTATACCTTCATTTATTTCGACACTGGGGACGGGAGGTATTTTTGGAAGCATCGCCTATCTTCTTCATGCAGCACCTCTTGCGGCCCCGTCTGGAACCTATAAATATCTGGACATCGTCAATGGCTCGATTGGAAAAATAAACAACAGCTGGATTATCGAATTAGTCGTTTATTTTATATATTTCGTGATCCAAAAATATACCTACCTGGGAAGAACAGTTTACGCGGTGGGAAGCAGTGAGAAGATGTCTTGGATGTCGTGCATCAATGTGAAGCGGACAAAACTTTTTGCATTCGTACTATCGGGTATGGGAGCGGGGGATCTGCGGAATCATACTGGCCAGCAATCTCTACAGCGGTTCGGCTGTCTTTGGTGAGCTCTATGTGCTGGAGTCAATTGCCGTGGTTGTCATGGGAGGAACAGCGTTGACGGGCGGCGCTGGGGGGTGTTCAACACGCTTGTCGGTGCGCTTGTTATATGAGTATTATAAAGAACGGAATGACTGTTGTGGGAATTGACATCTACGCACAGCAAACATTTCTGGGTATCCTGATCATCCTTGCAGTTGCGGTGACATTCGATAGGAGCAAGGTGATCATTGTGAAATAGAAGAAGGATTTAAAAAACTTAAGGAGAAAACTATGTATAAACTGGGAGTCATCACCGATCAGGTAAGCATGGATTTTGAAGAGTCTTTACGGTTTATCAAGGATTTGGGGCTTGAGTACATTGAAATTCACGCCCTTTGGAATAAAAATATTGAGGAACTAAGTGATGAGGAAGTGGCTGAAGCAAAACGGCTGGTGAAAAAATATGATCTGAAGGTTTCACTTATCTCGTCAACGCTTTTTTTACAATGCCATCTTGATGAGAGTGATAAAGGATTCGAGAGCATCGATGATTATTTTATCACCATATCCGGGGATTATAACACTCACCTGAAAGCATTACAGCGTTGTATTGAGCTGTGTGATATATTTGATTCGGATAAGTTACGCACATTCGGCTTCATTCAAGAAAAAGAGTACGATGATGAGGTCGTGGTACAGAAGATCGTTGAGAAACTGAAAGAGCCTGTAGAAAAAGTCGAGCGTGCCGGCGTGACGCTCCTTTTGGAAAACTGTCCGCATACATATCTGCAGTTCGGTGCGCTGACGAAAAGAGTAATCGAGGCTCTGGGTTCCGGCAGTTTCAGGGCGCTCTGGGACCCGGCGAACGCGCTCCGGTCAGGTGGGAAGCCGTATCCGGAGGATTACAGGGTCATCAAGGAATACATCGCCCATATGCACGCAAAAGACCTTTCTTTTAAGGGGACTCCCCACATGGTCCCTCTCGGAGAAGGAACAATTGACTATGCAGGTATTCTGAAGAGCCTTGCAAACGACGGGTATGACGGCGTCATATCGCTTGAACCCGAATATGTGGACAGCAGCGGAGGCAGGCCTGAAGGGTGCAGAAAATCTCTTCAGGGGATAACCAGGATTCTTGATTCAATCGGTGTTTCCATTTGAGGACTTTGAGGACGGGCAAAATGAAGACGCGTAAAGTGAAAGAAATGCTGAGCGGCGTGTATCCTCCAATGGCAACTCCTTTTCGAGACGATGAGATTCTTTTTGACGGGCTCGCCGAAAACGTGAAGAAAATGAACAGCACGGGGTTGAGAGGGTACTTCGTATGCGGGACGAATGGCGAGTTCAAATCTCTTTCCGTTGATGAACGTCTCCGTGTAATCGAAACAGTGGTCAGGCATGCCGCACCTGAAAAGGTGGTCATGGCGGGCACTGCGGCTGAGAGCACAAAAGAAACAATTGAAATCACCAGGCAGGCGGCATCGATCGGTGCGGATCTCGTGAGTCTTCTCGTTCCGAGTTTTTTTAAAAAGCTGATCGATGATGACGTTTTGGTAAGTTATGTACTGGATGTGGCTGACGCCTCTCCGGTCCCTGTTCTCATTTACAACAATCCTTCCGTGACCGGAGGAGTGCTCGTGAGCCCTGAAGTGATAAGAAAGGTATCCTCCCACCCCAATGTTGCGGGCATGAAGGACAGTTCAAAAGGAAATTTCGAGAGGTATCTTGCGGCGGCCGGTGATGATTTTTTTCTCTTGGCAGGGTCAGCCAATTTCTTTTTCGATCTTCTCAAAGCGGGAGGAGTCGGCGGGGTTCTCTCCCTTGCGAATGTATTTCCTGATGATTGTGTTGCTCTGTACCGCGCTTTTATGGAGGGAAATATCAAAGATGCTGAGAAAATGCACGATGATCTCGTACGCCTGAATAAACAGGTCTCGGGACAATACAGTGTTTCTGGTGTGAAAGCCGCGATGGATATTGCCGGATTTGTCGGCGGTGATCCGAGAAGACCGCTCAAGCCGTGTACCCTTTCTCAGAAAGAGGAGCTGAGAAGGGCACTACAGGAAAGCGGCCATATACTGAGGTGATGGAGAGTATTAAAAAAGAGATTGCACCATGGACCCGATAAGAAATGTTCTGCTCCCACAACCAATCGAGGAAGAAGCATTGCGCTTACTTCATAAAAACGGTCTCAATGTAATGCAGGCACAGGGCACAGATGTATCCACGATACTCCCCCTCATGAAACAAGCACACGCGATAGTACTGAGAACCGGCTTGAAAGTTACGGATGAGCTGCTCTGCGAAGCGGACCAGCTTCTCACAATTTCGAGAACGGGTGCGGGAGTGGACAATGTTGATCTGAAATCCGCCACAGAGAGAGGGATACTGGTCACTTCCAGTATCGGGGTGAATACCGCGTCGGTGGTGGAGCACTGTTTTTCGCTGATGCTGTCCCTGTTCAAACAGCTCCCGTTTCTCGACGCCGAGCTCAGAAAGGGGAATTTCGGTATACGATATAAAAACATTCCCAGGGATCTCCACGGAAAATATCTGGGGTTGATCGGGTTCGGGAGAATTGGCTCAATGTTGGCGCGTATGTGCAATTCGTGCTTCAGCATGCAGATAATCGCGTATGACCCTTTTCTTCAGGAAAGTGTCAGAGAAAAGAACAGTAATTGGGTCACATTTGCAGATTTACCCACGGTCTGTGAAAAGGCGGATGTTATTTCCGTGCATGTCCCCCTCACGGAAAGCACAAGAAACCTTCTCAATATGCAGTGCTTCGAAAAAATGAAATCCGATGCATTTGTTGTCAATGCTTCGCGAGGGGGCGTGGTAAATGAGGATGATCTAGTCGAGGCACTGGAAAAAGGGATGATAAAAGGGGCCGGGCTCGACGTTTTTCAGAATGAGCCGCCGAGCAGGGATAATCCCCTCTTGAAAATGCACAATGTAATTCTCACGCCGCACTCTGCTGCACTGACCAGAGAATGTGTGGTGGAAATGGCGGTGAGCGCGGTCGACCGGGTCTTGGATGTTTTCAATCACTTCATTCCTGACAACATCGTAAATCCTGAGGTTCTGGAACAGGAGCAGTGGAAGGGGATGAGTAAAAAAACAAAGACCGAGACGTAGAGAAGAGCTTTGGCATTCCTGATCGAGAGATCCGCCGCCGCTCTTCTGAGAAAGGGTGGCGGTTTATATAATGTGTAAATGCGGTTTTTTCAGACCGATACCGCCTCGAGCTGGAGCTTGAACTTGTCTCGAAGTGCCTTGAATGCATCGAGGGTCTTTTCGATCTGTTCGTCTGTGTGGGACGCGGTCGGTATCATTCTCAGAAGGATAATCCCCTTTGGAACCACCGGATACATCACACCGGAAACGAACACTCCTTTTTTTTCACGCAGATAGACAATAATGTTTTTTGCAACTTCCGGCTCAGCAGGCACATACACCGGAGTGATGGGGGAGGCCGTATCTCCAATATTGAACCCGAGCCCCCGCAGCCCATCCTGGAGCTTTGTGGCCACCTCCCAGAGCCTTTCCCTGTGCATGGGGTTGTTCTTGATCATGTCCAGCGTCTTGTCAACGGTTTTTACGTATATCATCGGGAGGCTCTTTGCAAAAATCTGGGTGCGCGCGTTGTACCGTATGTATTGGATCACGCCTTCCTGCCCCGCGGTGAACCCACCGATTGCGGCGAATGATTTTGCAAAAGTACTGAAGTAGAGGTCTACTCTATCCATGACACCAAAGTGATCGGATGTACCCTTTCCGTTCGGTCCCATAACACCGCATCCGTGCGCGTCATCGACAAAGAGCCGTGCTCTGTATGTATCCTTGAGTTCACAGATTTCCGGCAGATTTGCGAGATCTCCGCGCATACCGAAAACACCTTCGGTGACGACGAGAATACCGCCCTTGCTCAGCTTTCTCGCTGACTTCAACTGCTTTTCGAGGTCATTCATATCGTTGTGCTTGTAAAATCGATACTTTCCACCGGCGAGAAAGGTTCCGTCAATCATACACGCATGTGAGAGTTTGTCGATGACAATGGTATCGCTTCTGTGTACAATGGCGGAAAGTGTACCGAGCACGCCGAGATACCCGTAGTTGAACAGGATTGCGGACTCCTTTTCCTCGAAATCCGCAAGTTTTTTTTCAAGGTCTTCATGGAGTGTTGTGTTGCCGGTCAGCATTCGGGACCCCATTGGAGCCGAGGCTCCATATTCCTGTGAGGCTTCCACAGAAACCTTTTTGATTTCTTCATTTCGGGCGAGTCCGAGATAATTGTTGATCGACCAGATGATGGTCTTTATTCCGTTGAACTCCATTTCGGTTCCCGGATAGTGAGAAAGAAGGGGACGGGAAAAGTACTTGTCCTTTGCCACTCGCAGCATTCCCAGATAGCCGCCGTCCGAGTAGCATTTTTCGAAAACATCCATAGCATACCCCTTGATTTTTAAATATGACACCTAAAGTAACTGATCGTGAAACACGTTGTCAAGAAAAATATCTCCGTTCTTTATATCCGCTCTTGACGAATTGGATTTTCTTGATTTTCTTCTATGCCATGAGAATAGCAGTGGTCGGGTGCGGAGGAATCGGAGGCGTGGTTGCGGCGACGCTTGCTGCAAAAGGAATGAATGTGACGTGTGTGGAGATCGCTGACCTCTACCTCCAGGCGCTTCAAAAAGAGGGAATACACCTCGTCGGGAAAAAGGGCAGAATCAGTGCGCGTGTGCGTGCGATCCGAACGCTCTCTGAAGACGAGGGGAGCTTTGACATAATCGTGATTGCGGTGAAGAGCAACGCCTTGGGTTCTGTTTTTCCTGAAGCGAAAGAGCACCTCTGCAACAACGGGTGCATACTCACCTTGCAGAACGGGCTTGAGGTTTTGTCAGTGAGTGAAAGCTTTCCCGCGGTGAAGCTTATTGCCGGCGCGGTCGGGTACAATGCGGTCATGACGGAGCACACACATTACCTTGTGACGTCCAAAGGCGGAATAACCATCGGAAACCTTACCTGTGCAACCCGTGACGACCTGTTCATGGTAAAGAGTACATTGGAGCCTGGGATTCCCGTTTACATTAGCGATAACATACAGGGAGTTTTGTGGGCAAAGCTTCTTATCGTCTGCGGAGTGACGGGACTCGGCGGTATTTCTGGGCTACTTCTCGGCAAACTGCTTCGTCTGCGGACAGCGCGAAAACTTTTCTACAGGATCGTCACAGAAGGTGCGCGTGCCGCACAGGGGTGGGGAGTAAAAATAGAGAAATTCAAAGGATCGATCAATCCGGAGAGGTTTTCCGATTTGCGGAAAGGATACCCCCTTCTGGTGCGCTGGATTCTTCTCATGATCGTGGGGATGAAATACAGAAAACTCAAGTCAAGCATCCTTCAGGATCTCGAGCGGGGAAAGAGGACTGAAGTCGACTTTTTGAACGGGAAAATCCTCCGTGTGGCAAAAGAGCTCGGGCAGCACACGCCGGTGAACGAAAAGATTGTCGAGGTGGTGAAAGAAATCGAGCAGGGGAAGCGGGAGCTGTCACCGGAGAATCTGCACGAAATATGGCGCGCTCTTCCTGGGTCGTGAACCTTTACCGTATCGGGACTCGCACCGCCGGAATTTTTCAGGGTCTTGACAGACTGCGAGGAGTAGATGAGCTGATCGAGCCTGCAGTTCAGGTACTCGCCGTGTTCTTCTTCAATTCTATTTATATCAATAAATTGCCTTTTCATTGACTTTCTGTTGTGAAAGATTTAATGTATCTTTTGAGGACGACGAATGAGTAAATCGACGAGTGTTTTGATACTGTGCGTGTTTATAGCATTGAGTGCTCAGATGCTCACCGCACAGGATATCCAGAGTGAATCACAAAAAGTCTACGTCATTCCCATTCAGGGTGAGATAGACCGCTCTCTCGTCGTGTTTCTGAGAAGGGGCATCAACCGTGCGAAGGAAGAAGGAGCGCGGTTTATCATTTTTGATATAAACACCTTTGGCGGAAGGGTTGATTCCGCGCTGCAGATCTCAACGTTGATCGGCTCCGCGGAACCTGCCGAGACGATTGCGTTTGTGACGAGCGGGCCCGAGAGCATGGGAGTGAGCTGGTCTGCAGGAGCGCTGATCTCGTTTGCATGCAGCCGCATATACATGTCGCCTGGGACGAGCATGGGCGCTGCTGCTCCAGTGACGATGGGATCCGAGGGCCCGGTTGCGGCGTCTGAAAAAGTGGTGAGCGCTGTCAGAGCACAGATGGCAGCCCTTGCAGAAAAGAACGGGTATCCTGTGGCAGTGGCAAAGGCAATGGTCGACCTGGATATCGAACTGAGAGAGGTGTTTGTTGACGATGAGGTGATCGTGGTAACGGCAGCTGAGCTGGGAGAGGTCAAAAGAAAGGCTCAAAGGGAGGGAAAGACCTTCGAGGAGGGAATGGTTGTCTCGCCTGCTGGAAAGCTCCTCACACTCACCGCAAAAGAGATGGAGCGCTACTCCGTAAGCTCGGGGACCGTGAGCAGCCAGGACGAGCTTATCAAGGTGCTGAACGTGCCCGAAGCGGAAACGGTTTTTCTCGGAGAATCATCTGCTGACAGGGCAGTCGGTTTCGTTACAAGCGCAGGGTTTACCACAGTGCTCATCATCATCGGGCTGGTTTCGCTGTTCATCGAGATTACCTCACCGGGATTCGGCGTGCCGGGAACAATCGCGATCATCTGCTTTGCGGTGGTATTCGCGAGCTATGCCCTCCTGGGAACGGTCGGTTCTATCGAGCTCATCCTCTTTGTTCTCGGTTTGATCCTCCTCATTCTCGAAATATTCATCATCCCGGGATTTGGTGTTGCAGGGATCCTGGGAATCCTATTGATCGTCGCATCCCTCGTGCTCTCGATGCAGGGTTTTGTTGTGCCGAGCTTTGAGTGGGAGAAAAACCTTTTCAGGAGAAATCTTGCGGTCGTGGGAGTAAGTGTTGTGTCCTCATTCATCACATTCAGTATCCTGGCATATTTTCTTCCGCACGTTCGCCTGTTCCGCGGCCTGACACTCAGCACGGCACAAACCGCTGACACAGGATTCACAGTGCAGACACAGGAGGAAAGCTCCCTTCTTCTGGGGAAACGGGGAGTCGCGGTTACGGTTTTGCGCCCTTCAGGAAAAGCGGAGTTCGAAGGCGAGCTGATAAACGTGGAAACAGAAGGAGAGTACGTCGAGTCCGGAAAAACGGTTGAGGTCATTGAAGTAAGCGGAAATCGTGTCGTGGTGAGGAAAGTCTGAGATGACGTTCTGGGTGCCGGTTTTGCTGTTTGTATTAGGATTTGTCGCGCTTTTTTTGGAACTGTTTGTTCCTGCTGCCGGAGTCATCGGCGCTTCCGGTATCATCTGTATGATCGTTGCAACAGTGTTCGCGTACAATACACTGGGAAAACTCGTTGGAACACTGTTTTTGGTCGGTGTGCTTGTAGGCACACCAGCGATGATAATGCTCGGGCTGAAAGCGTTCCCGAAGTCCTTTGTGGGCAAGAGGCTCATCCTTGCAAAGTCCTTCGAGCAGAAAGAAGGGTACACGAGTGCTGATCAAGACAAGTTCGATGTTCTGCTCGGCAAAGAAGGGCATGCTTACACAACACTCAGGCCTTCTGGGATGGTAGTGATAGACGGAAAAAAATACAGTGTTGTGACATCAGGGGAGATGATACACAAGGAGGAAAAGGTTCGCGTTATCAGGGTCGAGGGAAACCGTATCGTTGTTCGACGGCTTTCAAACCCGAAAGGCTGAACTTTTTCTGATGAGTTTTTGATAAAATTAGAAATACGGAGAGGAGAAAGAAATGTTTTTTATTCTGTATATCTTTCTGGGAATCGTTGCACTTATATTTATCATTCTTTTCATAAAGTTCTTTGGCCTGTGGTTCAGGGCGCTGCTGTCGGGTGCTCCTGTGGGAATTGCAAAATTGATCGGGATGTGGATCAGGAAAGTAAGCCCTTCGGTTATCGTTGACAGCAGAATCATGCTGGCAAAAGCGGGAATATCCATCGACACGGACCTGCTTGAGACTCATTATCTTGCACGGGGCAATGTGCTCAAGGTGAGTATGGCGCTGGTCGCTGCAAACAAGGCGAATATCCCGCTCTCGTTTCAGCGCGCATCCGCCATAGATCTCGCAGGACGGGATGTCCTCGATGCGGTGAAGACGAGCGTCAACCCGAAAGTGATCGACTGTCCCGATCCGACAAAGGGAAGGCAGACCATTGACGCGGTTGCAAAGGACGGGATACAGCTGAAGGCAAAAGCACGTGTGACGGTCAGGGCAAATATCGAACGGCTCGTTGGCGGTGCTACGGAGGAAACGATCATCGCGCGTGTTGGCGAGGGGATCGTGACCACGATCGGCTCTGCAGGGACCTATAAGGATGTTCTCGAAAATCCGGATTTGATCTCCAAACGTGTTCTCGAAAAAGGGCTCGATGCGGGAACCGCGTTCGAGATTCTGTCGATCGATATTGCGGATGTGGATGTGGGAGAAAACGTTGGCGCTAAGCTGCAGGCAGATCAGGCAGAGGCTGACATGAGGCGGTTCCAGGCTGAAGCGGAAAAGAGAAGGGCTGCAGCGCGGGCGCGTGAGCAGGAGATGGTCGCTGAGGTGCAGGAAAACAGGGCGAAAGTGGTGCTTGCGGAAGCGGAAATTCCCAAAGCCATCGCAGAGGCTTTCAGAGGCGGAAACCTCGGGATCATGGACTACTACAGGTTGAGAAACATCCAGGCCGACACGGATATGCGCAAGAGCATCGGCACCGAGGAAAAACCAAAAGAGGAGTAAGCGTGCGGCGCTCGACAGGCGAAACGAAGGGTTTTCAGAAAGGGTGAAAATACAGAGGCGGAAAATGTAATGCGATTCGGTGAGCTCATATTCTTATTGATATTCGTCGGCGTCGGGTTGATAAACGTCATCGCCCGGATTATAGTGTCGAACGCGCGAAAGCGCAAGCAGACGCTGTCGGCGAAAAACCAGGCTTCCTCACAAGGTGTGAAGGAAGCAGAAGCGGTGGAACAACCTGCCGTGAGAAGGGTGATCGATACCGGCGAAGTCGAAACGGTGAGCAGGTTTGAGAGTATGAGGATTCTTGAGGAGGGGCGAAAAAAGATTCAGGAAGAGATTTTCCATGAGAAGGAGCCTCGTGAAGAGGTGAGTGTGGAAGATAGGTCTCTTATGGACATGGGTGCAATGAATAGAGAAATCCAAAAACCAATTGTACGGGAAAAGACAGCTCCCACACATAGGGCAAGCCCTGCACCCTCGACCCAGCAAGGAAAAACTACATCAGGCTGGCAAAAGATCAACAGACTTCCGCCGCTGAAAAGGGCGGTGATACTTTCGGAAATCCTGGGCAAGCCGAAGAGCATGGAGAGATGAAAGACAACCACACCATTGGAAACCACCCGGAAAATCTTGTCGAAGGGTGCACAATTGCGAAGGAAGAAGCTCTTCGAATGGCGTGAATCCGGTTCCTGTTCTCCAGAAATAAAAAAACACACACAGGTGTTTATTTTCCTTTTTCAAGGATCACCTGGATTACAACAACATTACACACACATAAAAAAGATATTTCAATTACAAAGGGTAACAATTTTATATCATCTATACCCCGAGCGCATTGAATAATGATTTCTCTCTTTTCGAAACATTAAAATACATATTTTACAGAACTAATTCCAAAAACACTTTACTGCATGTTTTATAGGTTTCAAATTATCTGCTTGAAACCTACGAGTGTATGAACCGTGGGTCAATGCTGAAAACAGGTTTGCGATTCCTATAATAGAACCTCAGGATTAATGAGAGTACTGACAATGTCGTCACAGTAATGGGATTATGTAAATTTCTTTTTGACGAATTCAAAGATGATAATTT
>Ga0315545_1002589_pt1 | contig 16186 bp, 19 predicted proteins | sample SalMarSW160210MG_FD_203096 | JGI IMG/M metagenome (GOLD analysis project Ga0315545, IMG submission 203096) | Salt marsh sediment microbial communities from the Plum Island Ecosystem LTER, Massachusetts, United States - Salt Marsh Sediment SW1602-10 ...
AACACCTGAACTACAGGTAGGATAGCTTATTTCCGACCCTTTGGTTGCCCCTGAACCCGGACTATTAAATAAAGAAATAATCCGTTTCATGTTTTGGGCGCCACATTTTGGACAGGTTAATTTAGCGCCGTCCTTACCAATGGACTGAATAACCTCGCTCTTCTCTCCACACTGGGTGCACTGGTATTCATAGATTGGCATAATTTATCCCTCCTTTAATCCTTTCAAATCATTTAACTCCGTAGCTAGCTTGCGAATAGGACAACCTTCACTACATGCCCCTTTACCACACTTAAAGCAAAGATAGCCTATCGCATTAAGAGCCATATATATTTCCTCCTCACTCACCTCCTTACCCGAGTATTTCCAGACGGCCACGATGTTTTCCCCTTTCTATTTTCCCCCCATTTCTAGCTCTTCGATATGTCGTTGTAGCTCAGTCAATTGTTGAAACAGCATCTGCGCTTGGTCTTTCATTCCCCCTAGCTCCTGCTGTGGGCTTGTCGGCTGGGTTGGTGGGGTAACCATGGGCATTATCCCTTCTTCCATACCTCTACGTTTACCTATTCCCATTCCTCTACCCTTACCACGTCCCATTCTCATACCGAAGTGAGCACCCGCCGTAGTCTGCGAAACATCTTGGAGCCGACCTGATTTGTAGTCTTTAACAGCATCACGAATTGTGCCCGTAACCCCAGTCATTATCTGAATCCCAGCTGCTGATAATACCTGGTAGGCATTGGGACCGCAGCTCCCAGTCAGCACTACCTGCACCCCTTTGCTGGCAATCACCTGACCCGTAGAGATTCCAGCTCCCCCATCAGCGGTAGCACTATAATTATCCAAAGTCTCAAATTGCATTGTATCAGATTCAACGATGATGAAGTATGAGCACCGCCCGAAGCGAGAGTCTACCTCAGCATCAAGGCTTGGACCGGTGGATGATATAGCAATTTTCATAACTTAACTCCTTTGTTATTTCTCCTTTACCTCCAGCTCACGAATCCTTGATTCAATCCGCAACAGAGGCAGGATTAGACACCATATTTTCAAAGCATATCAACTTGATGACCAGAATCATGGCACTGGTAGCGGTCGGTGGTCATTTCAAATTTACCACCATCAATTCTAATTGCCTTGCCATTAATCAGCGACTCAGCTACCTTCTTTCTAGCTGAACCCAGTACTCTGTGGAAGGTAGAACGTGATATGCGCATTCTCTGGGCGCACTCTTCCTGCTCCAACCTTTCCAAGTCTTTAAGCCTGATAGCTTCAACCTCATCAACAGAAAGACAGACCACCCTGAGTAAGGAGATAGGTACTCCCGCTGGCTTGAAATATTTTATCTTTGGCATAAAACTAACACAGCGCCATTTAGGTGGTCTAGACATGGTTAGTATTTCCTTTGAATAATGAACTTATGTCCATAATAACAAAGCATTTTAAAATCGTCAAGTTCTACAAGCTCACTTAGGTGAATTGCCAGTAAGTCCCTCTATTGTTATAATATTCCTGATGTATGGGGCTGTGGCTCAGTTGGGAGAGCGCCTCCCTTGCACGGAGGAGGTCAGGGGTTCGAGTCCCCTCAGCTCCACTTAAGGGGACGATACCTAGAACCATTCGCAACCGTCGTCGTCTGTTCTCAGAAAGAGTCTTTTCGATGACCTTTCCCATACGCCAGCCTTTTGGCCAGGAAAAAGACTCCCTTTCGGAATGATTCAGAATCTCCTCAGATGTAGGGCGGAAGGAACTTTTTTCTGTTTTACGATTTATGTAGTAAAATAGTTTGTTTTAATTAGAAACAAGGTGATGTAAAAATGAAAAAGGTGACTGCTTTCATAGGGACTCAGACCAAGAAGGCCACCTATCATGCGGTGCAAGAATTTGAGAAGAATTTGAAGCAATATGGTGAGATTGACTTTGAATATGTATTTTTAAGTGATATTACCTTGAGTTTTGCCGGGGCTGCAAGCTGTGCTTTGATAAGGGAGAGGAATATTGTCCTCAAAAAGATGACAGGGATGTATTGCTGGAGAAGATGGAGCAATCGGATGGCATCATTTTAGCCACTCCGAATTATGCATTTCAGCTTTCAGCCCGCATGAAAAACTTTTTTGACCGACTTGCATATATCGACCACCGCCCGAAATTCTTTGGTAAGACCTGTACAGCTATTGTTACCCAGGGTATAGGTCGTGGTGGCGACATTCTTAAATATTTATATTTTACGGGTGAGAACCTGGGATTTCATGTATCAAAGGGATGTTGTATAAATACCTTAGAACCCATGACCGAACTTCAACAGAAAAAATTAATCCAGAAAGTGAAAAAAGCTTCAGCCAGATTCTATAAGGAACTCTTGCGTCCAACACCACCGCCTTCATTTTTCAGACTGATGATGTTTTGGATGACACGACCGCTCATCAAGTCTGCCGGAGAGAAATACCGGGATTATCACTATTACAGAGAAAAGGGCTGGTTTGAGGCCGACTATTATTATGCTACTTCATTAGGATTACCAAAAAGGTTGGCGGGATATTTATTTGATTTTATAGGGCGGCAACTGGTAGGCAATAGCGTCACGATGTTATTACCGTTGACTCATTAAGCCGGTGGGAGCTTTGTCTCATTATCATTTAGCCGCGTAACTCTGTTGCTTCTTGAGATTCACTTATCACGATGGATATAGCCATCACGTCTGACTGCGTAAAAAGCATTAAAAAGGTATTTTTCTGAAGCTAGCAACTTTCCCGCTCCAAGCTAAGGTATTGACTTTTCGCACAGTGTGACATTGAGTGGAGTGGAAAATATAATCCCTACCACTTTTCCTGAGCTAATCTAGCAGTGAGCCAAGTTCGCAATGGTTCATCCAGTAAACCGAGCTTGGACTCAATCCACCGAATATCCCCACTTGATAGAGCTGCCTTCTCTTCAGCGGTTAGGTTATCGTAGACTTTGAGTGCGTCAGCAGGGTTTTCGGCCAAGCTTGACAGGAAACCACTATCATCTCTAGCCTTAGCTAGCACGGCTAATAAAGCTTTACCACCCCTATCAAGTAGAGCCGGCTCCTCTAGCTTGGCACGAATTAGCTCCTCTATCTGGACGCGGACAGGTTCTGTTAGCAGAATAGGAGTTGGCTCCTCCAGCTTGATTCTACGCAAAGGTGGGATAACTGTTTTGATCCAGGGCCTCACCGCGACTAGTTCTGCTACCCGTTCACTGCGAAGGTAAGCCAGCCAGTAGACGGCACCTATCAAGATACCACCACCAATAATATTACCTATGGTCACTGGAACCAGGTTACCGACAAGACCCATCCAAGAAAGGTTTGCCACACCCTCAGCAGTTACTCCGGCGGCGCTAAGGACAGCCGGTTGGCCTACCAGCATTATTCCCATAGGAATGAAATACATATTAGCAATACTGTGCTCAAAGCCAGCAGCAACAAAGGCAGTAATAGGGAACAGGATGGCAAGTATTTTATCAGTAACAGTACGAGCGCTGAAGCATAACCAGATAGCCAAGCAGACAAGGGCGTTACACAGTATACCTCGAGCCAAAGCTGAACCAAAGGTAAGGTTTACCTTGGCATTGGCGATGAGCAGGGCATTGGCTCCCACTCCATAGCCATTAAGTGTCCACTGGTTTGTGTAGAACATCAGCCCTACCAAGCCCAAACCGCCAATAAGGTTAGCAAAATAGACCAGTACCCAGTTTCGGAGCAAATAGGCAAGGCTAGTCCGGCCGCTCATCCAACTCATCGTCATCAGGCAATTGCCGGTAAAGAGTTCTGCCCCAGCTACAACCACGAGAATTAGGCCTAAGCAGAAGGTCAGTCCTCCTAAAAGCTTAGTGAGCCCAAAGCCAAGCCCTGTATTTGTAGTAACCACAGTGCAAAGCATTGCCCCCAAGCCAATGAAAACCCCAGCCAAAATGCCCAGGAGTATCGTGCTTAAGGTATTGAGTTTCCCTTTGGTTACCCCTACTGCTTCGGTCCTCTCCGCCATTGCCGCTGGTGGATAGGCATCAGTAGTTGCTACTTTCCCCATTCTGTCAATGGCGGTCTCAAGTCGAGCAGTTGTCTCAATCGCTTCCTCACTAACTCTTAAGACACGAGACAAAAGGTTAAGTTTATCTCTATCATCCCCACTATTGAAGGTAGAAGTTTTTGTATTTTTCTCCGTTTTAGTTTCGGGCTCCATAGTTTCTCTCCTATGATTACTTTCACCACTTCTCTTGACTCAGCCGACACCACAGCCAAGTTGCATGCCGCTTATCTAGCTTGCCAAGCCAACTCTCTATTTTCCTTATGTCGCCACTGGCCAGTGCCGCCAACTCCTCCTGAGTTAGAGTGTAATACTCGGTAAGTGCCTCAGCGGGGTTGTCAGCGAGTCGTGCCAAGAACTCGCTATCGTCGGCAGCTCTAGCCAGCACTGCCAGAATTGCCTCCCTTCCTTTCAGTTTTTCCTCGCAAGTACTAGGCTTTATCTTTTCGATTGTGGCTTGTACCATTACTGTACCTCCTTTTTATCATCCTACCTATAGACTAACGCCTTCCAAGCAATCATACACCGACCTGATATCCTATTTTCATATGCACAGAAGTCACACCGTGATATGCCCTTAAGGTCTATATCTTCAGGGTGAAGTACTAAGCCTTTTCGATAGTCTATTTGTCAAGCAAGTTTAAAGGAGGTGAATTTGATAAATAATCTCTCCTGCATTAAAATTGACTTGGCGATTTACATCCCAAATATTAAAAAGATAGGTTAAGTCATAGTGGATATTAGGGTTTTGCTTGTTGATGACCATGTCGTACTAAGGGAGGGAATGCGCAACTTACTAGAGCAGGAAAAGGACATAGAAGTAGTCGGTGAAGCCAGCGACGGCGAGGAGGCTGTTGAGTTAGTGCCTAAGCTTAAGCCATCTGTGGTACTAATGGACATCGTTATGCCTAAACTTAACGGCATCGAGGCTACCAAGCAAATCAAGCAGGTAAGCCCAGCTACTTGCATACTAATACTGACTGCCTATAGCGATATCCGCTATATTCTTGGACTTTTGGAAGCTGGAGCTTCTGGCTATCTACTGAAAAGTTCGCGTGGCAGTGAGATTATAGGTGCTATCCGCGCTGTGTGTTCGGGTGAATCTGTGCTTGACCCGGTGGTAACCCGCAAGCTTTTGGAACGAGTAGGCGCAGCTAAGGAAACCGCCAATGCTGAAGAGAGAGGGATACTTAGCCAAAGAGAGGTTGAGATTCTGAGACTGGCATCTAGAGGAATGAGCAACAAGGATATTGCCAACGCGCTCTTTCTCAGTGTGCGCACGGTGAAAGCCCACTTGACCAATATCTTCAACAAAATGGGTGTTGGTTGCCGTACGGATGCTATAGTCAAAGGGTTAAGGGAGGGCTATATTAATCTTGATGATATACCCCAAGAAGAGGAGAGTGGTCGATGAAAACAAAGTTTCAGCTAACCGAGCAGGACTATCGTTACCTGTTCGAGAATGCCAGCGACGCCATGTGGGTTCACGATATGGAGGGTAACTTTTTGGACGCAAACAGTGCGTTTGAAAGGCTTAGCGGATGTACCCTGGAGGAGTGGACTCACTTTAATGTCACTCAGTTCCTTAGTGATGAAGCTCTAGCTTTAGCTAGAGAAGTTAAGCGTAAGTTGCTTAGTGGAGAAGAAATCGAACAACCATACGAGCAAGGGTTCATCTTGAGGGATGGGACAATAAGGATAGTAAAGATGGCTACCAGCTCCATCATCATCAATGGAGAGGTTAAGGGGTTTCAACATGTCGCTCGAGATGTAACCGAAGGAAAGAGCGCAGAGGAGATGCTCTCAAAGATTATTGATGGTTCCCCCATTCCATCATTTGTCATCAATAAACATCATAAAGTCACCCACTGGAGTACAGCCATCGAATCACTTTCCGGTATAAGCGGTCAGGAAATAGTTGGAACAGATGAGCAATGGCGGGCATTTTACAACAAAAAGAGACCAATTATGGCTGACCTAATTGTGGATGGAGCATCCGCAGATGAAATTGAAGCATATTATCAGGGAAAATATGAAAAATCAAGCCTAATTGATGGTGCCTATGAAGCCACAGATTTCTTCCCAGTTCTCGGCGAGTATGGAAAATGGCTTCATTTTACAGCAAGTCCTATCAAAAATAAAAGTGGGGAAATAATAGGTGCTATAGAGACCTTACAGGATATAACCGAAGAAAAGCAATTGCAAGAAAACATGCACTTTTATGTTCAACTCATTACCAAGGCACAGGAGGAAGAAAGGAAACGCATTGCCCGAGAATTGCATGATGATGTATCTTCGTCTCTGCTCCTCCTTACCCAAGGTTTGGAAACAATTATTCCAAATAATCGAACGAGACAATCTAAGGCACTCAAGGAGAAGCTAGAAGTCTTGCGCAGCCAAGCTATTGAAGCCTTAGACCACTTACGACGCTGTGCCCAAGACTTAAGGCCTCGCATATTAGATGACCTGGGCTTGGTAGCTGCTCTTGAGTGGATAGCAGAGGACATGGCAAAAAACCAGGACATTGATACTGATGTTAATATCGTAGGCGTGGAGCAGACCTTGCCTGCGGAAACCCAACTCCTGCTCTTCCGAATTATGCAAGAGGCATTTAGCAATATCAGAAGGCATGCTGAGGCATCTAGAGCCACCGTCACTCTAGAATTTGGAGATAACAACATCACGATGGCTGTGGCGGATAACGGCAAGGGTTTTGAGTTGCCAGGAAGGATAGAGGACCTAGCCAGTGCCAAACGCCTTGGTATTATGGGAATGTCAGAACGGGCTCGGTTGTTGCACGGCACTTTGGAGATTAAATCAGAGCTAGGCAAAGGTACACAAGTAGTCATCAGAGTACCATCTTAGAGTGGGCTAACCTTCATAATAAGACTATTCATTGCCTGACGAGCGCATGTGCCCTGCCAATATGGTATTAGATATAAAAGCCCGTCAAGGCATATAAGCCTAATAAACAACTGCTTTCATTGTTACTCCCGTACACTGAATAGCGGATAATGCAACTGTGCAGGATCAAATCCGTTACGTATGTGACAAAGGTCCGTTCTGTCAAATGCTTTTACGAGATAGCGTGCTGTTCAGCCGCAAACGGCTTATTCGCCAGTGTGGGCTTACCCTCTTTAGCTCTGAAGAGGACACACTGTAATACTGGTCTATTATCCTCTTTAGCGGTAAAGGGCAACACCCTGTTAAGGGCTTCCGATAGCTCCAGTCCGCCGATGTTCGGCTTGACTATTCGGTTAGGGCTTATCCTGACTTCGCACAGGGTCATCGGTGTTTTCTCACCCACCCAAGCCAAGTCCTCAAGATAGCTGGTATGACTGCCACAGGTTACCTTGAGCCGTTTTCCGATAGTCTGCGCCTCGCTAGCACCATCAGAGGCAGGGACTATTTTAATGATATTTGACCCCGCCAGTGCTTTCAGATAACCGAGTAAGCCTCTACGCCCAATGGTAAAATCCATAAGCATTACCCTCTCAGATAAAGCTCTGGACAAGGCTTTGACCAGTGTCTCCTTATGAGCGACTACTCCCGAACCTGAACGCTTGCCCTCAATATTCAGTTGTTCTATTTGAACACCCCCTATTGGCTATCCGATAGTGGGCAAGGCTATCGGCTTCACCCAATAGTAAGCTACCACCTAGCTGAGATACTCTAGCCTAGCTGGTGCTTCCACTATATAAGTCGGGATTTTAGGCTGAAAAGTTACCCCCCAAACAGGTTTTTTTGCTCTCTTTTTCTAAATCGGCATAGGTAAATCATATCGGCATTAGTAAGGACTTCTCGGCTCTCCAGTTTGTGAGCTATCGCTAGAAGCCTTTGTGGGAAGCCTAACAGTAAAGTCCTGGCATCCACCCAAGCGTCAAGGTCAAGAGCCTTGTCATCTGCTATCAACTCCCCAAGCTCGGTAGTATGCCCTTCACTGTCTACGATGGGCTTGTTTAGGCTTTCCAACTTGATAGCTCTGGGACACTCGGTATATAGATAATCCTCTTTACACTTCTGCCTTTGAGCCTTACTACAGTGTTTACAGTCCAGACCGCTATTATAGCTGTAGTGGCTAAACCAGTAGTCGGCTACAGTTCGGCTGGCTATCCGATACATCACCGCTTCGGTGAAGGGCTTATGCCCGTTGTTACGCTCTACATCGGCAAGGGTAGCTATTATCGTGTGGAGTATGTCCTCTTTGTCTTGAGGCTTCACCCTATCGGTAAAGCGTGAGGCTACATTATAGTAGGCTAGCCGTTCGCCTTCTAGCTGGTCATAGCCGTTGCCGTGGACTGGAGCTTGCTTTAGCCTTCCGTTTGACCTAGACTTGATACTGCGGGGCTTTGTTGATGATGACTGGCATATTGCCAGATGACCGCACCACTGACAAACGCCCTGCCTTTCATTTAGTGTCCAGACCCTATGACATCGGCTACAATGACCTTGAGTATTGCCGTTATCGCCGTCTGGTGCTACTGGTGCTGATACATTTGAACTCATACTTACCCCCTTTCACAAGGGCAAGCGTTCAGGTCAGAGCTTTATCCGTATTCAATTTTTAAGGTGCTTTTCGTGTTTTCAGTCTCATTATTTAACATTTAGTCATAAGGTAAAATTTCAAGAACTAGCACGTTTATCACCCTCCTCGGGAAGGGGAGAAAAATGAGAAAACAAAAAGCCTCCCAAAATGGGAGGCCGAGGCAACGCGACCGAACTCCGTAAGTTTATTGAGATGTTACAAGAACCTATTCGTGCGTTTGATTGTGCTGAGTATCAATGTGCAGAGGGGATAAGCAGGCTCTTGGAAGCATCAGGTCCATTTTGTCAATATCTCTTCTCTCTGAAATGTTTTTGTGCTCAGAAAGAAAAGAATAATATCTGCTATAAGGATGACGCCGGAAATAATCAGAAGGGTGCTGGTGTCTAGCGATATCGCCCGGACTTCGCTAGCAACATAAATGGCTGCGATAGGAAGCGCAATAAAAAGACCTTGCATCTGAGCGGCGCGTGCATCGCTGGCTCTTGAAGAAACAATGACACTCCATTCGATGGAAAGAATGGCGGTAAGTGGTATTAATAGCAATAGTATTAAATGGATAGTCCAGTTAGGGAAATACAAATAGCCAAGAGTATTACGGGTCACCAGATCATATAACGCCATAAAAACAATAGAGCCGATGTAAATTGCACCAACGGGTGGAATGAAGGCAGCAATGCTCTTGCCTAGAAGAAGCTCACTGTCTGTGATGGGCGCAGCCAGAAGCGGTTCCAGACTTTTCTCAATCTTTTCACCGACCAAACTATAGGAAGCCAAGACAGTAGGTAGCGATGCTGCCCCCATCATGAAGAAAAAAGAAAATGCGTTCATTAATACCGGTAGCCGGGTGCTGCTAAGGCCTCCCTGTTTTGCGCCCACAAAACGGAGTACCAGCGGTAGACCGATACCAACGATAAGAGGGAATAAAACTATTGAATAGATGGCGTACTTTTTTCTCAGGAATACCCTCATATCCTTGGCAGCAACAATCCATGCCTTCGAAATTCTCATTTCGTTTCCTTCACAATCTGCAAATAGACATCTTCAAGTGTCGGGATAACCTGGGCGACCTCTCGGACCTGACCCCCGGTTGAGGTGATGGCAGCAATGATGGTCGGATTTTCTCTGTCCAGATCGGTCACATCAATAATTAACTTATCGCCGGAGACTTCAATTGTGTTTGGAATGAGCTTTCTCAAAGCACTAATCAAACCCTCGGTTACCTGAGCCAGTCTAATTTCTGTTTTAGGTCTAGATAGAGATTCCCTTAGCTGTTCGGGCGAACCTATGGTCAACAACTTCGTCTTTATGATGCCGATTCGGTCGCAGACCCGCTGCGCTTCATCAAGGTTATGGGTGTTGAGAAAAATAGTTCTACCTTGCTTCTTGATCTCCAAGATGAAATCCCTAACGGTCTTGGCTGATTCCGGGTCCAGGTTGGCTGTAGGCTCATCCATGAATAATATTTTCGTCTCGTGAATCAGAGCACGGGCCAGGGCTAATTTCTGCTTCATCCCTTTGGAAAATGAACCGGCCCGGGCGTCTTTCCTCTCCCAGAGGTCCAGCATCTTGAGAAAATGCTCGATGTTTTCCTTTCGGCGTCCTTCTGGGCATTCGTAGAGCTTTCCGTAGAAGTCGAGGTTCTCAAAGGCACTCAAATCGTCGTAAAGGCCAACGTTGTCTGGGACCAGACCAATCATTTTCCTGATTCGCAAGGAATCAGTCTCTTTGCCTATTTGATAGTCGTCTATCCTGGCCTCTCCGTTGGTTTTTGATATCAGGCAGCAAAGCATCCTGATGGTGGTAGTCTTGCCGGCGCCGTTCGGCCCAAGAAAACCAAAGACTTCGCCTTCCTCAACCTTGAAGGTTAGTTTCTCCACGGCCGTGACTTCCCTGAACCTCTTCGTAAGATTCTCAACAGTTATCATAGGTATTCGATTAGGCCTTAATTACTTAATTACTTTATTATATTTTGTTTCCCACTGTCCACAAATAGGCATGCTGAACTGTAGCCTGCTCAACAATTCTCTCTTCAAGATCAACCTAGACAGAGCAATGATGAGTCTCGAATCGGTATCAAGTCACGAAAACTCATTTTGTGACATATATTTTGAGTGAGAAGAAGATCTTTTCACTCAAAAGTCCACGTAAACATCCCGATGTTCGTACAGTGGTAGCTTAGTTGAAATTCAGCGAACTGGTCAGGTTGCTGGAACGAGACGGTTTCAACCTGATTAAAGAAAAAGGCTCGATTCGCTATTATGCCAAACCGGGCTATTCTAATTTAATCCGCGTCGATTATCACGGTTTGCTTGCCCATTTCAAGCTATTCTAGCATCAAAGGAAGGTGCTTGTCCTTTTGTGTATAATCATACCGTCGCCAATACCTTTGGGCAATAAGCATGAAAGGGCAAAAGTCCCTCTTTCCTGACTTTACTTCGCGGTCATCCCTTATTATAATAGATTAAAAAGTAATATACCCTGTCCCAATAACAAAAGTCCCAGTTTCATATTAGGGCTCCAGTGTTTTTAAATAAGGCGTAGGAGGTGCGGAGAAATGAGTGCACATTTATTTATGTGGTACATATTTGGTCTGGCAGTGATTAGCGGCATTTCCAGCCTTGTTATTTCTTTTGGGGCAGCGTCTCACTTGTCCAAGAAGCAAGGTACCAAAATCAACTACTGGGATGTAAGGTTTCACGGGCTTAAATATCTCAAACAATATCGTAAACTCACCATCGAGGAGAACGGAAAACCAGGAGGCTTGTTTTACGCCTGGTTATTCACCATCAGTCTATTTTATGTTTCTCTCATATTATTTATTGTACTTTTATTGGCTGGTAGATGAGTCCCAATCCTTGGTTTCTAAGCAAAGACAGCATGCACATAAGCATGGAAGGGCAAACATCCCTATGTTCGTTCAATGGTAGCAGATAACTTTTTAAATAACGATTAGGGGGAGTAGAAATACTCCCCCTTTTTATTACATTAAAAAGGTGCGGTCAATTTTACGTGTAAATGGTAGGCGTGAAAACACTTGATAAAAAGGAAACGTCTTCTGCGTCAGTAACAATAAACTTGAAGGAATAATCAATATAATGTCCCAAATATGCAAAAAGTATCGGAAATCATAGAAATTAAATGATATTATTGCTGGAAATGTCTCTCAATATACCTAAATCCCCGTAAACACTATTGACAGAAGTAATCCAACAAAGTAATATATCGGTTAACGATATATCATTACTCGATATATCGTTAACCGATATAAAGGATGGCTTGAATGTCGCAGGATGATACTAGCAAATACCTCCCTCTGACTGAATCCACATACTATATTATGCTAACACTAGTCGAACCTCTCCACGGGTATGCGGTTATGCAGAAGGTGGATGCAATAAGCAAAGGCACAGTAAAGGTCGGTCCCGGAACCTTATATGGTGCGTTCACATTATTAGAGAAAGAGGGGCTGATTGTTAAAGTCAGGGAAGAGGACCGGCGAAAGAGCTATGTTTTAACGCCAAAAGGAAAGAAGCTGTTGATGAACCAGATAAAGCGACTGGAAATAATGACCCGAAATGGTCTATCTGTCAAGGATCATTATGATTGAAATCCGTGGTATAAGGTGAAAGTGATGGCAGAGAATACTATCCGTAAATTCAGATGGTTTTGGCCTTGGCAAGATGAACAGGAGGAGGCATGGCTAAGGAGTATGTCCCAAAATGGTTGGCACCTATTGTCAGTAGGACTAGCAGGTATCTATAGATTTCGGGCTGGTGAGCCATATGACTACGTCTACAGGTTAGATTACCAGATACACAAGAAAAAAGATGAGCAGGATTACCTTCAGTTGTTTAGTGATGCCGGTTGGGAGTATATTGGCGAAATGTCTGCCTGGCAATACTTCCGTAAGGAAGTTAAGGAGAAAGAGACTCCAGAAATCTTCACTGATATTGAGTCCAAGGTGACGAAGTATAAGAGAGTGATGGCTTTTCTGACCTTCTTCGTAGTAATAGAAGCAATATGTGTAGCGATATTTGCATATAATATCTGGAGTAATAATCCCTACTCATGGTGGGGTATTATCCGGGCTATTTCACTTCTGATCCCGCTGGCTATGGGAGTTCTCATATACGCCGTCATTAGACTTGTGCTAAGGATCAGACAGCTAAGAAGGCTTTAAAGAGGTACTGATAAAGACATGACAATTCAGGGCTTTGTTTTTTGGCTCAATAAATACTATAGTGTTACCTTACTATCTATACTTTAGAGAAGGAGTTGGAAATACTATGAAGGAATATGAGTGTGTTCAAGTAGACCACCACAAGAAAATTGCTACGAAGATACAGGAGTACTTGATGAATGGCTGGCGTCTCCATACATATCAAGCCACTGGTCAAGCAGCACTTACTACACACTATCTATTGTTTGAAAGAGGATAGCAGTAGAACTAGGTACTGAGCACATTTAGCTTCCCATGGTGTTCAGTTCTTCCCTATGTTCGTGCAGTGGTGAGCAATATTAGCTGCTGATGTTGCGATGAAAGCACGGACATCCCAATGTTCATTCAACGTAAACCTTTGCATTCAATTTGGTCGTCAAGTATAATGCTATATGCTCAGACCATAAACTTTCTGTGGAGAGCTAGCTGTCTAAAGAAGTGACATTCTATGTTGGAACTATTCTTCTTTATCCTAGGAATTATAAATAGTGCTTTCTTGATTTTTATCTTCCTAATTCGGAAGAATAGATTGGCCCTTGTGCAGCGAATCGGGTGGATATATTTGCTCTTAGCGATACCCGCCATCTATGGCATTATCTTGGTCATACAAGAACAGAAAACCGTGCGATATAGCATCTTTCTGGGGATCTTCTTGGCCTATTTACTCGTAGAATGGCTATTTGACTACGTTTTGAAAATTAATTTTCGTGAGAATTGGAGGAAAAACTGGAAGTGGCTAGTGCCCTACTTAGGTCTCTATTACGCGATGAACTATGGATTTGTGGTGATGCCGTGGAAAACCCATTTATCATGGGGATTTGTCATGCTTGGGCTTTTTATCATCCAGATAATCACGAATTTGAGGAGTCACCCCAAAATGAGTGTGTAAGAAACCTTTGACAGAGGCTCTGTTTTCGTGGGTTGTGCTACTGAACCTTACTAAGCAGAATACTTAAAGGACCTTTTCCAGAAGAGATAAGTACAGGAAATCAGACAAGAAGACCTTTTGTTAACTAGCAGAACATCGAAAGCGCTTTACAATATAGTACATTGTGACGCACCGATGGTTACGTTTTCAATTACCGTAGTTTATCCTTGCACGATTTAGCGTTTTGTTTAACCCTACACGTCTTTGGCTTCCTTACCATTGCCAATCATGCCCTATCAACCGTTAGTCTGACAAATAATGATATAATTTTACAACGCGAGGGGGCTAAATTCTTAAGAGTGGAATTTCGCCTACTCTCTTGAGCTATAGATTGACTGTCCCTAATAACCTAATAATTGGAAGTTGTTTCACAAATACAGTATTCTATTTGCATAGAGAATAGGCTAAAATTAACGGGCATAACCTAAAAGTTAGAAAAGGGTGGTATAGCGACAATGTCTAAATTTAACCTTGAACTGTGTTACCAAACAGCCGATCGAATCCGTGAGAAGGCTCTGGCCGAGAACCGTTTAACCGAAAATCCCTCGGATGAGGAGTCGCGACGTATACTGGAAAGGCAGCCGGGAATCAGGAAGACCGTCTACGACAACTTTGTTGCCGAGAGTGAGCCGACTTCACGCTCAGCTATGTTCACCAAGAACAGCGTCGACCACTACTTTGGTGAGCCGGAGATGAAGCTCCTAGATCAGTGCGAAGCAGCACTTGCTAGTGAGAAATTGATTTCCACAGACTGCGTGGTGGGGTCGGGGGATACGAATACCACAGTGCGGCTCATTGTGCCGGAACGCTTCGCTCATGTGGCCTATGGTGGTCGGAATCTCTTTATCCCCCCAAAGACAAAGGTGGAAAGGCCGACCTACCAGATTATCTTTTTCGTCGACGAGGCCTTTGAAACCAATAAGGCTAAACCCCTCCCCCAGAAGGACATCACCATTCGGCTAGCCATGCTGGAGGACGGCCGTTTCATTAAGATAATTCGGAATGCTAACTATATTGGCGAGTTCAAGAAGGGTGTCTTCGCTGCCGAGGACTGGGTAGCTAAGACCAAGAGGGGTGGCATCTTTCTACATGCTGGCTGCCGTGAGGACTACCTCCAGAGCGTGCACGGTGACTATCAGCGGGTGCGTTCGCTGCTCATCGCCCTCAGTGCCAATGGGAAGACCACCACTACCTCTCGCATCCTGGCTAAGAAGGGTAGGGAAAAGTCTTGGCTGATTCAGGACGACGGTGGTACGCTCATGCCGGATGGCTCCTTCCACGGTTTTGAAGCCGGCGGAATCTTTGTAAAGACGGAGGCGGTAAACCCGGGCGATCAAATGGAGATTTACTATGGGCTACATCGGGCGGAGACCATCTGCGAAAACGTCTACGTTAACGATGACGGAGAATTTGACTTCTATAATTTCACCAGAACTTCTAATGGTCGTGCCGTAATCCCCCGCTGTTACTTTATGCATGCTAGTTCATACATTGATGTGGGGAATATTGATAACTTGATTCTTATTACCCGCGGGCCGCTTATACCCGCTATATCTAAACTCACCCACGAGCAAGCGGTAGCCCTGATGGTTCTGGGACAGGCAATGGAATCCTCGGCTGGTGACCCCACCCAAGCCGGAAAAATCCGGAGCGAGTTCTTCTATGACCCCTTCATCGCCGGTGACCCGGCGCAGCACGCTAACATATTCTATGAAATCACAAAGGGGCTGCCTCGCCTCAACTACTACCTACTGAATACAGGAGGCATCGGTGATGGCGAGCACTACCAGGACATACGTCTTGATATAACCATGGGTATACTGGATTCTCTCCTCCGAGGCGGTCTGGAAGACTGGGCGGAATCCCCTACCGGTTTCCAGGTGCCACGCGCGATACGGGTGGTGGACGATATCTTCATGCATCCAGAGAAGCTTTTTACCTGGTATGAATTCGAGGAGAAGCAGAAGGAAATGAACCGCATCCGCTACGAGGCGGTCGAGAAGATTGGCCCCGCTCTGCACCCGGCTATACGCAACGTTTTTAAACCAGTCTAGCTAGAGGCACCCGCCTAGAGGGATTCGAAACCACGACAACTTGTTCCAAGACCTGTCGGTTATTGTCCAATGGGGCAGCGTTTCGCGCCAAATACATCATTTGTATAAACACAGCAATGCTGACGCTAAGAGGTCGGGCCTAGAGTAAGGAATTTATGTCCATAATGTAAGTCGCGATATCAAGTTGTTGCACAAACACTTGAATAGTTAACCATTTTAACAAAAGCTTAAGTTGTGCAGTCGTCCATCACAATGATAAAACCCGCGAAACATTATTGAACATTCCTGACTTTTGAGAAAATGAAACCATGGGTATCCCTAAGCTAAGATATGATAAAGCTTTGCCCGATCTTAGAAAGGAGATACCCGAATGCACTATATTGGAATGGACAG
>Ga0315545_1002594_pt1 | contig 16175 bp, 14 predicted proteins | sample SalMarSW160210MG_FD_203096 | JGI IMG/M metagenome (GOLD analysis project Ga0315545, IMG submission 203096) | Salt marsh sediment microbial communities from the Plum Island Ecosystem LTER, Massachusetts, United States - Salt Marsh Sediment SW1602-10 ...
AGTGGGGAAGGTTACCAGAGCGACTGCCAGACAAGCAGTAGAGAAGGTGAGGGTTATAAAAAATAAGGTTTTGGGAGTAGTACTAAATGGGGTAATAAGGAAAGGAAGTTATTACTATTATTATAAGTAAGGTTTTTAATACCTAAGGAGCTTCTTTGAAGGTTAGGATAAAGAAATATACAAGACAAATCACCTTTGTGTTAACAGATATAGCATTTGTATATTTGGCTATTTTTATCGGTCTTTTCTGCAGGTTTGAAGGGGATATACCAGTTAATTATCAGAGAATGGCAGTTATTCATGGTTTTTATATTTCAGTAATTTTCATAATATTGTTTTTTTTGTTTGGGCTGTACCATAGCCTATGGGAATATGCAGGATTAAGAGAAATTTTCAGGGTGGGCGGAGCATGTGTTCTGGGGACATTTATAGTTGTAATTATTGGAATTTTAGCTCACGAAAGGCTTCCATTTTCTGTTTCTGCGATTGCATGTCTGGCACTTATACTACTTGTAGGTGGTGTGCGTATATTGTATAGAGTTACAAGAAGGATATCCAGAGGCAGATATGGTATTCTCCACCAAAAAAAACTTGGAAGAAAGAGAGCTATGATTGTAGGTGCAGGAGATGCCGGTTCAGTAATCATTAGGGAGATGCTGTCTAATCCTGAAGTAAAAAGCATTCCTGTAGTAGTTGTAGATGATGACAGAAAGAAACAGGGTAGAAGGATACACGGGATAAAGATTGAAGGTGGAAGTGACAAAATACCCGAGATTGTAAAGAAGTATAATGTTTTTGAAATAATATTTGCCATACTGTCCACGGATAAAGAAAATAAAAAGAGAATACTTAAGATATGCTCTCAAACAAGGTGTGATCTTAAGATGATGTCTTCTGTATCAAAATTACTTGATTATACCAATATTAGCGATAGTATCAGAGCAGTTAAGGTTGAAGATCTTCTGGGCAGAGACGAAGTAGATTTGAATGTAGTGTCAATAGCAAAATATTTAAACGGAAAAACTGTAATTATTACTGGAGGGGGAGGCTCAATAGGGTCAGAGATTGCCAGACAGGTGATAAAATTCTACCCTAAAAAGATGGTTATATTGGATATATATGAGAATAATGTATTCAGATTGCTTAATGAATTAAGAGGTAAATACGGAAAGGATGTAGAGGTTGATGTAGTAATAGCATCCATAAGAGACATTGAAAGGTTGGAGAATATATTTTTATTATATAAGCCGGATGTTGTTTTCCATGCTGCAGCACACAAGCATGTTCCATTAATGGAGACGAACCCTGAAGAGGCTGTTAAAAATAATGTACTTGGAACCTTGAATACAGCACAGATGGCCAGTAAGTATAATGTTAAACGGTTTGTGTTGATTTCAACCGATAAAGCTGTTAATCCAACAAGTATTATGGGGGCAACTAAAAGGATTGCTGAAATGATAGTGCAATCAATGAATAAACACTCGAAAACCGAATTTATGGCAGTAAGATTTGGAAATGTACTTGGAAGCGATGGAAGCGTAATACCGCTTTTTCAAAAACAGATTGAAGCAGGAGGCCCGGTTACTGTAACTCACCCTGACATAAAAAGATATTTTATGACCATATCAGAGGCTGCACAGCTTGTTATCCAGGCAGGTGCTATGGCAAAAGGTGGAGAGGTATTTGTGCTGGATATGGGAGAAATGGTAAAAATAATTGACCTTGCAAAGGATTTGATAAAGCTTTCGGGCCTTACTCCTGATGAGGATATAAAAATAGAGATAACCGGGCTCAGACCGGGTGATAAAATGTTTGAAGAGCTTACATATGATAAAGAAAGTATTAAAAAAACACAATATAATAATATATATAGAGAGAAATCATCAGACATATTATACAAAGAAGTAATGATGAATGTAGAATTGTTAATAAAAAATATGAAGAATCCTGAAAAGTTGCGAGAAATTTTGGTAAAAGTAGTACCAAATTATACTTACAAGAGGGAAAACGTAAGTAAGGTAGATAATTTGGAAAAGTAAATTACTTACTGTTAAAAAATAAAATATAATATAATCAATATAAATAAAAGAATAATAGTTATTTGGTAAATATTAAATTAAAACTGGGGTGACCCCAATAGGCTAGACATGTTGTTAACTAAAAATAGTTAGGTTAGAATGACTGATGAGACTAAAGAAGAAGAGGAGGTCTCATCATGAGAGCAAGAAGAACATTTACAAATGAGTTTAAAAGAGAAGTAGTAGAGCTGGTTGTATCCGGTAAGGCAAGCCAGCTGGAGATATCGAGAAAATACAATATATCTCCAGTAGTAATTTCCAGGTGGAAGGGTGAGTACCACCAGGGTAAGTTCTTTGAAAACAATAACCCCGATACAACAAGACTGGAAATCAGGGTAAGGGAGCTTGAACGTCTTATAGGAGAGCTGACAGTTGAAAACAGGACCTTAAAGAAAATGATAGAGCTAGTAGAGCCTCAAAAAAAAGACAGGCGGCAAATATTTACATCGGCAGACTGGGAGGCATCAAGAAAGGATGCAAAATGATGGGTACCTCAAGATCGGGCTACTACTACAGGTCAAAGGCAAATAAAGATAAGGATAAAGTATTACTGGAAAAGATCAGGGCCATTGCCACAGAGTTTCCCTGCTATAGATACAGAAGGATAGCAGCGGAGCTAAAGAGAAAGGGTATCACTATAAACCGTAAGAGAGTGCACCGTATAATGAGGAGTAACGGCATTTTATGTACCATTAGACGCAAATACAGGGTGACCACTAACTCCAGGCATAGCCTGGTAAAATACCCGAATCTGATAAAGAATATTATTCCTGTAAGACCGGACGAGCTTTGGCACTCAGATATCACCTATATAAGACTTGAATCTTCCTTTGCATATCTGGCTGCCATAATAGATGGCTTAAGCCGAAAGGTTGTGGGCTATTCATTGGGGCTGACCCTCTCCCCTAAGCTAACCATTGCAGCGCTATAAGATGCTATAAGGTCAAGGGATACGGGAGATCTTATCCATCACTCCGACCAGGGTTACCAGTACTGTAGCCGGGAGTATGTAAAGATACTCAAAGATAACAGCATCAGGATTTCCATGTCTGGCAAAGCCAATCCGTATGACAATGCCAAGATGGAATCATTTTTTAGGACTCTTAAAGTTGAGGAAGTATATATGAGCGAATATAGGACATTTGAAGATGCGCTAAATTCTATTCCATATTTTATTGAAGAGGTGTATAACAAAAAAAGATTACATTCTTCTCTGGGGTATATGCCCCCGGAAGAATTTGAACATAAATTTAATAAAAATAAGTCTCATCAGTTGGTTCTGACATAGTTAAGTCCGTGTCCAACTTTTGGGGGTCATATCAACTTAGAAGTATATTATTGCATAAAGATATATTTTTAATAAATACTTTAAAATATAAAAGAGCATTATAAAAGTTTAAATTTACCTTCATTATATTATTATTTTGGATCAAATTTGGAATGAATTGAAAAATTACCAATCTTCTCGCACATATTAAAATAATCTGGGATTAGGAAATTAGGAGTCTTAGAACTTGAAACAAATTTAAAAAGTAATATGAAAGTATTTAATATTTATATAAAGGATTCTAACGATTTATTAGGAAATTTACATAGAATAAGTATAAAAAAAACAATTATTTTTGACTATTTTCTTGTTTTATTCTTAGTAATCTTATCTGCAAGAGCTTCATTTATAGCATCCAATAAACTTTTTATTATTTTGTTTTTTTTCTTTAATTTGTTTTATTTTATAAAAAAGAAAAAAACATTTGGTAAATTTACATTTCTTTTGGCTTACTATATATTTTGGGTTATTTTAATTTTTATATTTTTTAATTTAAGTATTTTTTCATTTAGAAATATTTATTCATATGGGGGGTTTTTTATATTAATATTAAGTAGTTTTTTTTTAGTAAGCACAGTAGAAAATATTTTTTATAAAATTGTTAATATAATTTTTATTTTAACATTAATCAGTTTAATATTTTATTTATTTCAAATAATAATCCCAGATCGATTATTTAATGCAAATAGCTACTTATACAATATCTCAAATTTTTTTATTAAAGAAAATGCAGATATATCACGATATTCTAACTCTATTTTTTTTACTTTTGATAAAGGCCATGCTTTCAGAAATAGTGGCTTTACTTGGGAGCCAGGAGCATTTGGGGGGTTTTTATTAATTACTTTATTAATTTATTTATGTACTAGTAGTTTTAGATTTGGTAAAAAGTTTTGGATATTTTTAATTGCTTCAATAACTACTTTTTCTACAACTGTATATATAGGATTATTATTTATATTTTTTTTTATAATCTATAATTTAAAAGATAAAAAGAAATCCTTTTTGATATTTATAATAATTATTATAAATATAATTCTTTTATTTAGTTTACCTTTTATTAGAGAAAAAATTATTGAACAAATTATAGATACAATACATACTATTAGATCAAGTTCATATCAGGGATTTCTAAACCGATTTGAAAGTTTTTCATATGATTTACATATTTTAAAAGATAATTTATTTTTTATATTTTTTGGAAAAGGTATTCAAGCAGAGACAAAACTTGAAGAAATTTTCATAAATCGTCCTAATGGAATAGGTGATTATTTACTAACTTTTGGTTTTGTTGGATTTATATTATTAATTATTAATTTGTATAATTCTTTTAAAAAAATAACTTTATATAGTAATGCAAGAGGACATTTAATATTTTTTATTGTAATGATCATTGTTCTTTTTAGTAATCCATTAGCTTATATTCCTTTAATATTTGTTTTCCAGTATTATTATCTTATTAAAAGTGAAAATGATAAATTAGTTAATTGAGAGTTATATTCGCAACTTATAAATATTTATTATATTTTTTATGATTTATATAATAATCCCGGTGTACAATAGAAAAAAGCTGACAAAGAATTGTCTTTTATCACTTCAAAAACAAACATATAAAGATTTTATTCCTGTAGTTATAGACGATGGTTCAACTGATGGGACATCGGAAATGATAAAGAGATATTTTAATAGTTTTGTTAAACTGTTAATAAGTAATGGTAATTTATGGTGGGCAGGAGCTACGAATTTAGGTATAAAATATGTTTTAAAAGATGCTAAAAGTGATGATTTTATTTTAACTTTAAATAATGACTTGATTGTAGAACCAAACTATTTGCAGGAGTTAATTAATTGTTATAAAAAGTATCCAAGTTCGTTAATAGGATCTTTGACATTATTTAAAGATAATCCTGAAAGAGTCGTATATGGAGGAGGAATTTGGAATAAACTTACTGCAAAACAGAAAAGACATTTTAAGATTGGAGGAGAATTTAAATCTGGTAATACTCCGGAAGTGTTATCTACAGATTTTCTGCCAGGAAGAGGTACATTAATTCCTATAAATGTTTTTAGAACAATTGGATTGTATGATAATATAAATTTTCCTCATTATGCAGCTGATCAGGATTTAGCCCTAAGAGCAAAGAAAAGAGGTTATAACCTATATATTTCTATGAAGGCAAAAGTATATAGTATAGTTGAAGAAACAGGAATAAATTTTATATATAGCAAACCTACTATTAGTTCTTTTTTAAATTCTTTTTTTTCAATACGTTCATCCAGTAATTTGAAAATAAAATTACGTTTTGTAAGAAAACATCTGAAATTTTGGTTTATTTATTTTTTATTTGATTTAATTAGAATTACGTATTCATTTTTAAAAAATATATTCAACTATTATTTGAAAAGACGTATATATTTAAAGAAATTTAACAGTAAGTAAAGCATAAACTTTTTTACAAAGATTATTAGATAATAATAGTTGATTTGATTAAAATCATAAAAAATTAAGTTAAATTTTCTAGAAATATATACTATCTTATTGAGAGTTTCTTTAAAAGTATTAATGAATTCTTATTTAGTATAAAGTAAAAACTTTAATATTGTAATATATCGATAATATATTGACTAAATTAATTGTGAGGATGATACTTGAAAATTTTGAATCTTAAAATTACAGTAATTAATTTAGGAGAATTAATTTACTAGGAAATTTGATTTATATTCAAAAAAATATTTTATATGTACTAGATGCTTTTATAGATACTTTTAAATAAATTAATACGTAAAAAACAGTGTATTATTAAAAATATAAAAGAAAGATGTTGCATATTGTTGTTTTTATTAAGTGAAACTATTAATAAATATATAAAAGAGATTAAAGATATTTTTAAAAAGATTGTGCCTATTAAATATCAAATTTATATAAGGCAAGTTTACTGTTTTTTAAGAAGTTTATTGTTTTTTGGAAATAAATTTATATGTCCTGTTTGTGGTGGTCATTTTAGGAAATTTTTACCCGCTGGGATTAAACTAAGACCAAATGCCAAATGTCCATTATGCGATAGTGGAGAACGGCATCGCCTTCTTTGGTTATATTTAAAGGAAAGGACAAATTTTTTCAGTGATAAATTAAAAGTACTTGAGGTAGCTCCAAAATGGTTTCTACAAAAAAAATTTAAGAATTTATCAAATATTGAATATACTAGTATTGATATATCTTCACCTTTGGCTATGCTCAAGATGAATATTACGGACATTAAATTTCCTGACTTATATTTTGATTGTATAATTTGCTATCATGTTTTAGAACATGTAGAAGATGATTATAAAGCTATGAGTGAGTTATTTAGAGTATTAAAATTTGGGGGGTGGGCAATTATACAATCACCGATTGATAAAAGCCGTAAAAAAACTTTTGAGGATCCAAATGTAGTTAGTTGTAAAGCAAGGGAAAAAATATTTGGACATTTTGACCATGTAAGGATTTATGGTTACGATTATAAAAATAGATTAGAGGAATCTGGTTTTATTGTAAGAGTTGATGATTATATTGCAAAATTACCTGATATTTTTATTAAAAAATATGGGTTGGATAAAAATGAATATATCTATTTTTGTACTAAGCCTAGGTTAAGAAATGGCTAGAATATTTAAAATTATTTATATTATCATATTTTAAATGAAGAATATTGTTTTACTCGGGAAAACTGTAGTTCATTATAGAATAGATGTTTACAATTATTTTTCAGCGGCGTTCTTAAAAAATAATTATAATTTTATAGTTATAGCAAATAAGGTTCAAAAAGCTTTAAAGCAAGAGATATTTTTTAATTTAAAGTTAAGTGATTTTAATCTTTTAAAATATATAGATCTTATAAAAAAAAGCAAACCATCTTTTATTATTAATTTATTAAATTTAAGTTATTCTGTTTTACCATCGATTAATTGGCCTATTGTTCATTGGTTGAAACTTAAAAAAATACCAATAATATATTGGAACCATGCAGTAAATTTGCAAGATCCAAATAATATTTTTAAAAATGTTTTTTTTAATTATTTTCACACTCTTTCAGATGCAATAATATTATATTCTGAGAACCAGTTGAAGTATATTTCTAAGAATAATAGAAAAAAAGTATTTATAGCAAATAATACATTGAATTTTAACTCGTTTCATAAAATTAAGTTGAATAAAGAAACTTTAAGGAGAAAATATAATATTCCTTATAAAAAAGTTGTTTTATTTGTTGGTAGAATTCAACCAAGGAAAAGATTAGAACATCTTTTGTCAATTTTTAAAGATATAGACGGATTAGAATACGGATTAATAGTCATTGGTCCCAATTTATCTAAGGATAGTAAAGAGATTATAAGAAATTCTAAAAATATAATGTATTTTGGTGAAATATATAATAAAGATAAAATAAATGAATTTTTTAAACTATCGGATGTTTTTTCTATACCAGGAACTAATGGGTTAGGATTAGTACATGCATTTTATTGGGGATTACCTGTTGTCACTGAGGATGTTAGGCATAGTCCAGAAATTATGTATCTTAAAAATGGTATTAATGGTTTTATTGTTAGTGATGGAGATATAAAAGAATTGAAGGATAAAATATTTTTACTTTTGGATAATAAGAATATTTATAAAAAATTTTCATATAATGCTAAAAAAACCATAAAAAATGAAGCGAGCATAGAAGCAATGTTTAATTCGTTTTTAGCGGTAATTAAGTATTGTGAAAAAGTTCATAAATAGTTATATATAGAAATTAATTTTTTAGATTATTAAAAAGAATTTAGATATATGGATAGAGAGTATAACAAAAAAAAGTTAATTTATAATATTGCAATGATTGCATATACCAACTACTCTACCGATGGTAGAGTAAAGCGTGAGGCTGAAGCATTAGTAGAAAATGGTTATTTGGTTGATTTTTTTGCTTTAAAGAGAACAGGTGAACCAATATTTGAAATAGTAAATGGTGTAAATCTTTATCATCTTAGTCAGCAACACTATAGAGGAAGTTCTAATTTTAAGTATATTATGTGTTATATTGGGTTTTTTATTAGAGTGTTTTTTAGAATATCTATATTTTATTTTAAAAGAAGATATAAAGTTATACATATAAATAATATGCCCGATTTTTTAGTTTTTGCTGCCCTTGTCCCCAGAGTATTTGGTGTAAAGTTAATACTGGATATTCACGATAATATGCCTGAGATTTTTGCTACAAAATTCAAAAAGAATTCTAATTCGTTTTTATTTAAGGTACTTTTATTCCAAGAACGTATTTCAGCAAAATTTGTTAATTCTGTAATATCAGTTCATTATCCACAGGCAAATGATATACTAAAAAAACATGGAATAAGAAAAGAAAAGATAACCGTGGTGTCTAATTTTGCCGATAAAAAAATATTTACCCCAAATGTAAAAAATTTTTCAAGTAGGGAAATTATACCGGATAATAGTTTTAAGTTAATTTATCACGGAACAATAGCAAAAAGGTTTGGTTTTGATGTTGTGGTGGAAGGCATAAAAATAGTAAAAGATAAAATATCAAATCTTTATTTTTTAATATTAGGGGAAGGTGATTATAGCAAGGAGTTATTTGAGCTAATCAAAAGAAATGGATTAGAGCAGATAATTGAATTTAGAAATACCACTGTTCCGGTATCAGATTTACCCAACATAATAATGGAATTTGATTTAGGCATAGTATCTTATACTCTTTCAAAAGCTACTGAATATATGCTATCGGTAAAATTAATGGAGTATATAGCCATGGAAAAACCTGTTCTTTGTGTTAAGAATAAATCTATTTCTTATTATATCAAAGAAGACGAGATTGAATTCTATGATGATAAAAATCCTAATTCATTTGCAGAAAAGCTGTTGTATTTATATAAAAATAAAAGTAGGTATGAAGAAATAAAAAATAACTTAAGAAGTATAAACAAGAGGCTAAATTGGGAAAATGAGAAAAAAAAGTATGTTGTACTAATTAAGAAATTGATAGGAGAAGTTTCAAAATGATAAAAATAGCACAAATTGGAGTTGGTTACTGGGGCCCGAATATATTAAGGAATTTTTATGATATAGAAAATGTAGAAGTAAAGAAAGTTGTTGATAAGAATCCAGACCGACAAAAATATGTAAAACAAAAGTATAGGACCATTGAGACTGGCGAAGACATAGGCGAAATAATTGGAGACAAAGAAATTGATGCTGTTATTATATCAACTCCGGCAAAACTACACTATGAAATGGCAAAAAAAGTATTACTTTCGAATAAACATTGTTTTGTTGAAAAACCATTAGCATTAAATACAATAGAAGCAAGAGAATTGATAAAGATTGCAGAAGAAAAAAAGCTTGTATTAATGGTGGGCCATGTTTTCCTTTATAATGCGGCTGTAAATGACTTAAAAAAGCGAATTTCTAATGGCGAACTGGGTAAAATATACTACGTATATTCCCAAAGGCTTAATTTAGGTAAAGTAAGGTCTGATGTAAATGCTTTGTGGAATTTTGCACCACATGATGTATCCATAATTCTTTATTTATTGGAAAAAATGCCGGTTACTGTTTCAGCATCAGGGATGTCATGTATCCAGGAGGGCATAGAGGACATAGTTTTTATGAATATGAAATTTAGTAATGGAATAATCGCACATTGCCATGTCAGCTGGCTGGATCCAAATAAAACAAGAATAATGACTATTATAGGAAGTAAAAAAATGATTATATATAATGATTTATCTGATTATAAAATACAGATTTTTGATAAAGGAATTGATGTTAATTCTAAAAACCAGTATCTTGGAGATTTTGACAGTTTTGGTAAATTCCAGTTAATTAAGAGAGCTGGTGATATAATTATACCAAAAATTGATTTTGAAGAACCATTGAAGTCTGAAGCCTTACATTTTATTGAATGTGTAAGGGAAGGGAAAAAACCATTAAGTGATGGTAAAAGTGGGCTTGAAGTTACTCAGATTATTGAAGCTGCAATGAAATCTTTAAATAATAAATCTGTGGAAATACAAATATAAGTTATAGATATTATGAGACAGATATTATTTAAGAAATATAGAAATGTTATTTTAAAACTAGGGTTTATAATTGAAGATTTTGTAATTATTAGTAAACCTTTTAATTATAAAAGGGTGGTTAGTAAGAAACTACTTTTAGGACAGATGCATTTATATATCTCAATATGAATATTTATTAAGTAATAACATATGTTATAAATTTAAAATCAACCACCATGTGGTAGTAGTAGAAATAATATTAGAAGCGATAATTTAAACATTAGAACCCAATACATTATTGAATATAATGTAAGAGCAAATAATAATATAAGAATAAATCCAAATCAATTCTTACTTGAATATTCCATAATGTAAAATGAAATCTAGGTTCTTGAATAACCTTTAGCAGAAATTCATTGGCAAGAGGTGGTAATACAGTTATTAATGGTACTGAAGATAATTTAATTCTAGTATGAAAACATGCGAGAATTTTAAATTATACATTTAATTTTCAATATTAATTTATATAGATAAGAAGGCTTAAAATGATAATACCACTTGTTGATCTGAAAAAGCAGTATTACTCTATTAAGGAAGAGGTTCTGGAAAATATTAGCAATGTTATAGAAAATTCGGCATTTATCGCTGGAAGTTTTGTAGAAAAATTTGAGTCTGACTTTACAGAATTCTGTGGTTCAGAACATCGTTGCATTAGTGTAGGCAATGGGACAGATGCAATTTTTATTGCTTTAAAAATGCTTGGCATTGGGCTTGGCGATGAAGTAATAACTGCGGCAAATTCTTTCATAGCAACTTCTGAAGCTATTTCACTAACTGGTGCAAAAGTGGTATTTTGTGATGTCAGGGATGATACACGAAATATAGACCCCGATTTAATAGCAGATAAAATATCTAATAGAACCAAAGCAATTGTACCTGTACATCTTTATGGACAACCTGCAGACATGGATGAAATAAATAACATTGCAAAAAAATATAATTTATTTGTAATTGAGGATTGCGCTCAAGCCCATGGTGCAAGATATAAAGGGAAAAGGGTCGGAACATTAGGAAATATTGGATGTTTTAGTTTCTATCCAGGTAAAAATCTTGGTGCTTATGGAGATGGAGGAGCAATAATCACAGATAATGAGGAATTGTCAGAAAAAATCAGAATGTATGCAAATCATGGTAGGAGTCAGAAATATGATCATGAATTTGAAGGGATTAATAGTCGCCTTGATGGTATACAGGCAGCTATATTAAGTGTGAAATTAAAACATTTGGAAAAATGGAATATTAAGAGAAATACAAATGCAAGAATTTATAATGAAAAATTAAAAAGTATTGAAAAAGTAAAAACTCCTGTAATCTCAAATGATAGAGATCATGTTTTTCATTTGTATGTCATAAGGTTAGAGGAAAGAGATAGATTAAGAAAATTTTTAGTAGATAATAAAATTTCTTGTGGAATTCATTATCCTATTTCCCTACCAAATTTAAAAGCTTATAAGTATTTGGGATATAAACCTGAAGATTTCCCAGTGTCATCAAAATTACAGAATGAAATATTATCACTTCCCATGTTTCCTGAATTAACTGAAGAAAATATAGAATATATTGTCAGTGTGATAAAAAGATTCTTTAAATAATACTTAATACTCTTATTAAATATAATATAATAAATCAATTTTAAAAATAGGTTTTAAAATAAATCTTTCGAGATAGTAAGTATGAATGTTTAACAAGGATATGATTTAAAAGTTAAATGAATAAGAAATTTGATATTCATAAATTTTATAAGATAAGTTTATTTATTTTAGATGTTTTAATTATATTCACATCATTTTTTCTATCTAAGCTTTTAAATAAATTTAAATATTCTTTGGTAGAAAGTTATGGGTATATTATATTTATATATTTTGTAACTATGTTTTTTTATATTTATTTTGATTTTTATAAGTATAAAAGCATGAAATTAGTTTGGAGGTATTTCTTAAATAGTGTTTTAATAAATATAATAATTTTTGGAATAGTAACGTTATTTATTTTTATAACTCCATATGGTGATAAAATAATATTTATAAACATATTTAAATATTATTTTTTAATTTATTTATTATTGTTTCTTGTATTTAGAGTAGCTGTATTTAATTTGTTTTTTAGAGGTTTAAATAAAATTCAAAGATTAAATAAAAAGGCTGTTTTATTAGGGTTAAATGAGGATTCAACAAAATTTTATAATTTAAAAAATTTAGTTAAGTTAAATTGTGGTCTTAATTTAATTGGTTTTATAGATCTAAATAAATCTTATAGTAAAAAGTATAAAAATAAAAATATTAATTTATTAGGAAATATTAAAGATATTCTTGATTTATCTTATCAATATGGATTTAAAGATATTTTTATAATAAACAGCAATTTAGCAGCTGGTGGTCTCGTAGATACTATTGAATATTTAAGAAGTCATGATTTTTTTGTTCATCTTGATGAAGAAAGATTTAAAATCCTATCTGATATTAATCAGTTTGAGTTATACGGTACCAATAATAAATTTGTGGATTTCAGTATTAAGAGACTTTATTATAAAAAATATTTTAAACTTATTTTTGATTATATCTTTTCTATTATTTTTTTAGCAACAATTTCACCTTTTCTTTTATTATTAATAATATTAGTAAAATTAACTTCAAAAGGTCCTTCTTTATTTATTGGTAAGAGAATAGGATTTAGTAAAAATGGGTTTAATTTTCTGAAATTTAGATCAATGAAAAATGATGTACAGGAAAATATAAGAATTCATAGAGGAAGCATATATTCATTTTACAATAATAAAGAAAGTGGGAAGATAAAAAAATATAGCTTTAATCATAGGATGACTAGTGTTGGTAAATTTTTAAGAAAATTCAGTTTAGACGAACTTCCGCAATTTATAAATGTCTTAAAAGGAGATATGAGTGTAATTGGACCAAGACCTTGTATGGAGTATGAGGTTGATTATTTTAAAGATTGGAGGAGATATAGGTTTGATTTAAAACCTGGTATAACAGGATTGTGGCAAGTATACGGTCGTTCAAAGGTAAATTTTGAAAAAATGTCGATACTTGAATATTATTATTATTCAAACTGTTCTTTCAGTATCGATTTAAAGATATTATTTGATACAATTAAAGTATTAATTTTTGGAGTTGGAGGTTATTAATAAAAATGAGTAAATTTTCAGTTGCTATTGTAGGTTTAGGATACTGGGGACCTAATATTTTAAGGAATGTAATAGAAATTAATGGGTTTAAAGATATTTATTGTTGCGATATTGATAGCTCAAGACTTGAAGTAATGTCTAGAAAGTATCAAACAATTAAGTTAGAAAAGAATTATAAAAATGTATTAAACAATGAGGATATAAAGTGTATTTTTATTGCCACCCCACCAACTACTCATTTTGAACTTGCAAGTAGAGCTATTGAAAGAAGTAAAAATGTTTATGTTGAAAAACCACTAACAACAAGTTTAAAAGAAGCAAAAGCACTTATAAGGATAGCAGAAGAAAAATCAGTAAAACTAATGGTCGGTCATACATTTGAGTTCAGCCCTGCTGTTGAAAAGGTGGAAGAGATAATAAAAAGAGGTTTATTAGGTGAAATATACTTTATTTTAATGAGTAGGATTAATCTTGGAATACACCAGAGTGATATTAGTGTTATATGGGACTTGGCACCACATGATTTTTCGATATTGTTTAAGTTGTTGGATGAAAACCCATGGAAAATATCTGCTTTTAGCAATTCTTTTATAAGAAAAGGATTAAAAGATGTTGCGTTTATCAATATTAGCTTTAGATCCGGTATAATTGCTAATATTAATGTAAGCTGGTTATCACCAAATAAAGTTAGACAAACTGTTATAGTAGGTAAAAATAAGATGCTAATATTTGATGATACCAAGAATGATGAAAAGATTAAAATCTATGATAAGGGTGTCGATTTAATTAAGGATCCTGAAAGTTTTGGTGAATATCAATTAACTTACAGAACAGGAGATATTGTTTCACCAGTTATTAAAGCGGATGAACCTTTAAAATTAGCTGTAGAAAATTTTATTAACAGTGTTAGAAATAACTTTAAACCAAAAACGGATGGATATTGTGGGTTGCGAGTTGTTAGAGTTATTGAAGCAGCTGAAAGATCTTCTGAAAATGGTGGAAAGATCATTGTTTTAGATGATGATTAGGGGTTTTGTGATACTTTTGTTCTTAATGAGGGTGTTTCAATTAGGGGAAAATTTGATATTAATTCTTTTATTATAATGGTTAAAAATTATTGGATTATAATAAAATAAACTATAATTGATAAAATACTAATATGTAAGATTAAAGATTTTTATATAAAGTTAGTTTGATAACAAATAATTAGCAGGGATTGCATTTACTATTTTTTTATAAATAAATAATAAAATGGGGTGACCCCAATAGGCTAGACATGTTGTTAACTAAAAATAGTTAGGTTAGAATGACTGATGAGACTAAAAAAGAAGAGGAGGTCTCATCATGAGAGCAAGAAGGACATTTACAAATGAGTTTAAAAGAGAAGTAGTAGAGCTGGTTGTATCCGGTAAGGCAAGCCAGCTGGAGATATCGAGAAAATACAATATATCTCCAGTAGTAATTTCCAGGTGGAAGGGTGAGTACCACCAGGGTAAGTTCTTTGAAAACAATAACCCCGATACAACAAGACTGGAAATCAGGGTAAGGGAGCTTGAACGTCTTATAGGAGAGCTGACAGTTGAAAACAGGACCTTAAAGAAAATGATAGAGCTAGTAGAGCCTCAAAAAAAAGACAGGCGGCAAATATTTACATCGGCAGACTGGGAGGCATCAAGAAAGGATGCAAAATGATGGGTACCTCAAGATCGGGCTACTACTACAGGTCAAAGGCAAATAAAGATAAGGATAAAGTATTACTGGAAAAGATCAGGGCCATTGCCACAGAGTTTCCCTGCTATAGATACAGAAGGATAGCAGCGGAGCTAAAGAGAAAGGGTATCACTATAAACCGTAAGAGAGTGCACCGTATAATGAGGAGTAACGGCATTTTATGTACCATTAGACGCAAATACAGGGTGACCACTAACTCCAGGCATAGCCTGGTAAAATACCCGAATCTGATAAAGAATATTATTCCTGTAAGACCGGACGAGCTTTGGCACTCAGATATCACCTATATAAGACTTGAATCTTCCTTTGCATATCTGGCTGCCATAATAGATGGCTTAAGCCGAAAGGTTGTGGGCTATTCATTGGGGCTGACCCTCTCCCCTAAGCTAACCATTGCAGCGCTATAAGATGCTATAAGGTCAAGGGATACGGGAGATCTTATCCATCACTCCGACCAGGGTTACCAGTACTGTAGCCGGGAGTATGTAAAGATACTCAAAGATAACAGCATCAGGATTTCCATGTCTGGCAAAGCCAATCCGTATGACAATGCCAAGATGGAATCATTTTTTAGGACTCTTAAAGTTGAGGAAGTATATATGAGCGAATATAGGACATTTGAAGATGCGCTAAATTCTATTCCATATTTTATTGAAGAGGTGTATAACAAAAAAAGATTACATTCTTCTCTGGGGTATATGCCCCCGGAAGAATTTGAACATAAATTTAATAAAAATAAGTCTCATCAGTTGGTTCTGACATAGTTAAGTCCGTGTCCAACTTTTGGGGGTCATATCAA